>Ga0179593_1306859_pt1 | contig 26499 bp, 28 predicted proteins | sample CZODoug2_1_08_16_FD_185931 | JGI IMG/M metagenome (GOLD analysis project Ga0179593, IMG submission 185931) | Vadose zone soil fungal communities from Angelo Coast Range Reserve, California, USA - CZODoug2_1_08_16fungal (PacBio error correction) | ecosystem: Environmental > Terrestrial > Soil >...
AACATGTGAATGAGGGGAAGGAGAAGAATAGTCGCAAAAAAAAAAATTTCACGTGGAGAAAGGAGCGGAGGTCTCCGTAAGGAAAAAGGCAGAGGTAGTTATGTCTGTCACAAAAACTGAAAAGAGTTCAAAGAAGAAGAGCGAGAAAAACATAGGCAATCTCACACACTTCTTCGGAGGATCTTCAGAAAAGATCCCCTGCCAGGGGAGAAGAAAGAGAAGGAAGAGAACCAAGGTCCAAGAATGGGCGAGATCTTTGAACTCTCATGAGATCACTCAGAAAGTAGACCACCAACCGGACCGGGAGAAGAAAAATGCGATACCGGACCTCGTTTATAGGGCTAAAGAAGAAAAGCCGCCAGAGTCCTGAGCGATCAAAGTTATCTTTAAGACCGACTGATCGGGCCTCGGGCGGAAAAAGAGAATCGGAAGGGAGGGCAGGGGACATCGAGGCAAGCCCTGGATGGAGTGGGAGCTGGGAAAATCAAACCAAAGCAAAACTAGAAAAAGTGAGTTTATAAAGCCAAAGCTTGAACAAACAAAATAACCAAACGAAGAAAACAGACAAAAAACTCAATAGGGAAAAGCCGGCAGTGGTGGGAACTTACATAACCTGGGAGAGGAGTAAGACAAAAGGCCCCCACTTCAGAACGAACAGCTTGACGATTAGAGAACCGGCCCGCGGTTCTACGGCGGTTCGATTGGGGGGGGGTTGGAAAAAGGTGCCGAGGAGGGGTGAGAGTTGGATAAGGAGATATATGAGAATACGACAAAGAAAGGGTCACGAATAAGAAGCAGCGCAGTCCTGTCGGTAGGAAAGAATCATCTCGACGAAGAAGTTTCAAGGGGGAAGAAGGTTTTCTCTGGGAGGGGGGCCGAATCGTACATGTGAGCTCAGGGACTTCTTACTACAACAACGACCCAATCAAAGACCTACATAAGTTCGACATAGGGAACCCAATATCTAAAACGGGAGAGAAAGAAAAAGGGAGAGCCAGGGAGGATCTGTGAGAGAGGTACGGGCTGAGAAATCACCCAAAAAAAGGTCTAAGCGGATGCATTCGCAAAAAAAGCAAAGATCGCGAGTGGAAAGGGATTTCGTGAGACAGCGAGAAGGAGAGAACCAGGTGGGACCAGAAAAGCCAGAACTCAGTAACACCAAGGTAAAGAAAAATGGAGCAAATCTACAGATAGGGTCCAACGACCGAAAAAAGCACGGCGAACGAAAAAGCAAAAGAGAAGTTTAATCAGAGCGAAAGGCTGTAACCAATACCAAACAGGAAGCGGGTTGGTAAAACCCAGTTTCGGGCAACTCGGGAAATAAAAAATCAACAGCATAAACGCCGATATTGAGTAGCAAAGGGAAACCTCCACTAGACCTGAAAAAAAAGGGAGGAGATAAAGTTCCACAGGGAAGTCATTGGAGTTGTCATAACAATCCACTAACTTGAGAGCGTGAATCAGCCGGGATAAAAAAAAAACGTACAGAAAAACAGGATGTTCTCAGGAAAGAAAAGGAATTAAAAAAGAAAAGAATACATCAGAGGCTCGATTCAGGGAAGAACGGTATTTACGAGCTCAAGAACGCACCCGAAAGGTGTGCAAGAGGAGGAGGTTAAAATCGTAATGGGGGTCTCGCAGGACTGAAACCGCAGAAAAGGACTTGTGGGCGCGGAGGGGAAGATGATGGAACATGAACAGAAATTTTGAGGAGAGTCATAGGGGTTAAAAACGCCCTCTCTCCGCGCGGAGAGAAAAAATCCCATCGAAGTGAAATGACCAGAGCAAAGAAGAGGTAGAGAGATGAAAAAAAGAAGAGACCAAGGGGAATAACTATACGCAGCACAATTGCTAAAGGGAACTGGGGGGAGATGAAGCCAGGGGGCCAAGGGGTAAGAAAATTGACTAAGGTATTCGAGCATGGGGAAATTGAAGCAAGGGGCTGCTATCCATGGAAGGAAATTGCCGAAATCATGTGATTGAGCAACAAACAGCTAGGGGAAGCGATCTGGAAAGGAAAAAGAGACACACAATGAGGATGAGAGGGGGGGATAGAACTTCGGAGGGTATAAGTAACGAGACAAAGTTACAGAACCAATTCGGTACCAAAGTTAGCACCTACTTCCTAATAGAAACGCGAAGCCGTGACGGGACAGAGAGGCGGAAGGAAGATTTCAAAACAGATAGAAAGGTCTTCCCGTAGGAATAGTTCGGCAGAGCACGCAAAGGGGACCAATCACCTTTTGGCTCCGAGCTGACCGAGAATGAATAACGACAGACGGGAGAGAGGGAGGTCAGATTGGGAAGAAACTTAGCCGAGCATGTTGATGGAATTTCGGGGGGGAAGTAACAAGACTCCAAGGTACACGGCCCGTGGCGATGGGAGAAGACAGACCAGGAGCATTGAAAGAAGAATTGGAAGCGCCCTTAAACGTGCCGGCCCCCGCCAGGAACCGCTGGAAGGTGAATTGAGGCGGGATCAAAAAAAAATAGACTAAAATTTTCTGGAAGGCCGTGCTACGCGCTGAGTGACGGGAGCAAGGCAGCTAGGTGAAGGATAGAGATGCCAGCTACGAAAAGGCAGATAAAGCCTTGGTCAGTCCGACGCCCCAACTTGCGCAGAAGGGAGGACGACGAAAAAAGGAAGGAGAGAGCATTGGGGGGGGAAACAACGGAAGGAAGAGCTGATGTTCAATGTTAAGATCAGAGAATTCCTGGAGTATAAATAGGCGTCCGAGACGAAGGGTCACCAGGAACAGCACTTCGCGCCACAAAGCTGGTATTACATTAAAAGAAAGAGGACCAGGAAACGTACAGAACAAGATCGGGCAAACCGTTCAAAAGTGACATTTTGGGAAAGAGTAAAGCGAAGATCAACTGACGCTGTAAAAAGGGGGAAAGGCCGGGAAAAGGAGAGGAGGATAGGGAGGTAAGATAAAGCGGGAAAATCCGGCGAGGGATCGGTTGAACTCAAGAGGGGTAAGGGGGGAGAGAACCGGAAAGATTCCATTGTTAAAAGTCAAAGGGGGGGTGGCCCAGAGATCGGACCGGAATCGAGAAAAACAAAGGAATGACCTGAAGCCAGACGGAAAAAAAGAGGGAGCATGAATTTACACCCACAAAAACCCGGGGGAATGATTGTGAACAATAGTGGGACCCAGGACTCGAGATAGATCCCAAAATGGAGCAGGGTTACGCATGACACCATTTATTCGTCGGAAGGAGGGGGAAATCGAAAAGGGGGCAAAAAAATACATCTTGGGGGGGGGAGTCAAAAATTTAACCAGGGTGTATCCCAATAAAGAAAGGAGTATGCTTCCTTCTAACAGCATATGCAGGGGGGAATCGCGCGGTTCCTCTTAGTCAAGTAAACTGTACCGCTGAAGGAGTACGGGGGAAGGCTGGACTAAACATGAAGGGTGTTTAAACCACCCGGATTGTAAAAGGCACAACGAACTATAAAAAAGGTATTCTTCAGTCCCAGAATCCGAATAATCGGGAGAAAGGATAGATCTCCAGCCTGCAAACGTAGAACTAACCGCCCGGAGAACGCGCGGAAACAAGGGACAGGCGACAAAAACGGAAGGAGGCGGGACTTCGGTCGGGTGCCCGAACAACAGAGACTTAAAAAACAGAATTCTCCGAGGTCGACAAAGTTGCAGCGTGCCGGAACAGAGAGACTAATCGGGACCGAGGAAAAAAAAATGCCACGAACTCTTTGCAAGAAAGTGAGCATGTGGAACCGCTGTGGTCTTGGTCCAAAATCGGGATACGGGGCCGTTTAGAGGTGCCCAAAGCGTGTTTTCTCAGAACAATCCGGCGAACCCCACACCAAATCGACGATTCGTCCTAAGCAAATCCGCTCGCGCTTGACATGAAGAACAAAAATGGCCGCGACCCACTTTCCAGTACAGCAAAACGTCCACGGCCGAGAGTCTAGGTAACTGGTCTGTTCCTAGGGTCCGCTGTAAAGATTACTCTTCAACTTGAAATTGATAGGGTATAGCGTGGGCCTGCCTTAACAGGATGAATACCTAAAGAGGGTATTGGTAAGTGTAGAAAAAGGCACCAGATCAAGAAACTGGTTAAACGCCGAGGGTGAAGGGGCCCCCGTTCCAGGGCTTACCCCATGACAAATCGAAGGGGGGGGTATTGGTGGGGGACCAGGGACGAACATAGTAGCACGAGAAAGCTTGTGCACAGACCAGTACGGGGGGCCGGGGCGGTTAAACGGCGTACATTCTCAAAAAACTACATGGTCCGTGGCTGAACGCGCGGTAGTGAATGAGCGTCTTGAAGAGGAATTCAGAAATGCCGCTCAAATTCATACTCTGAGCGTGTTGAAAATGCCAGGTGAAGTCTTGGGGGAAGAAATCGGGGGGGGTCCGAGGGGGGGATCCAAAAGGGGGCGGGAGTGCTCGAAAAGGTTTGGAGGTTTTGGGTCCTCAGTGGGGCCTTTGAGGACGCAACAAGGGCAGCAGAAATCGGACACAGGGAATTTCTCAACGCCAGAAAAGCCTCCTCCCTCCGTTAAAGCTGGGGGCAGGTTGAACGCGGTGCAAAAAGCATGTTAGCAATATAAGAAAAATTTTGGGTTCAAGCCGCGACGGAGAAGGGGACTTGAAATAAGACCTTCTAGAAGATCCAGATAGGACTGCCGAACCCGGGAGAAAGGGAAACAATCAACCACCCTAAGGGGGGACCCCCAAAAAACACTGAAAAAAGCTTGAAGGGCGGTAGCGCAGATCGCCACGCTGGCAGGCAGTAAGAGGACGAATCAGGGACCACCGCTTGGACTACATAGTTTGCCTCTATGGGGAAAACAGCAGTGAGGGAAAGATCAGGGACCGGGGCGAGTCCAGGATGGAAAATAAAAGGCGGTCGCGAACGCGAAAGATGAATCCATCCTTTGAAACAGATGCCTCAAACGCAAGGCCCAGGAAGGCTTCAAATAGTGTGGGGGGTCTAAATAATGATCTAGGGTATAGTCCTACAGCAACGCAGTTTCGATTGGACAAAAAGTTTAAACACTCCACGGGACTTAGGGAAAAATCACACTGGGGGAAATAACTGCAGTGAAGGGGCGCCGCCACTCGTCCTCACGAGGCCATTGATAAGCGCAACGACCGGACCAAGGAAAAAAACCAATGATCCAGTTATTGCGATATAAACGGGCGCGCCTGCTCGTCAGACTTCTTAACATCCGTCATCATGAAGGCAAGAGAGAACTTGAAACGGGCGGGTCAGTGGCTAGCTCCATATTGAGAAAAGCAATTGGACCAGCTGATCGGGGGGGAAAACCTTTCTAATACTAACCTCGAATAACGGGCTGAGGAGGGCTGTGAACGAGGCAGATATTTAACATTCAGGTTGAAGAAAAGGCAAGGGAAGCAGGAAGTCCGACCACTGCGACAAGGAAATGTGTCCACGAGAGTACTCAACGGAATAGCTTGAGCAGGAAAAAACTCCCTATACGATTGAGGGCCAGGATCACGTACATGATACTGACTTCTGTGTCGCGGCGTCAGGTGGAACCAACGGTAAAGACAGGCTAAGAGTTGCTGCATTGAAGGGTGCCCGCGCAAGGCAGGCCGCGACCTACAACGGTTTCTTTAGACCAGAGGCATCGGGAAAGCCCGGCAAAGGGAGGCCGCTAAAAAGAAAAGAGGTCAAAAAACAAAAATAAGGGGAAGCGAATGTTGGTCGTTCCCTCGGGAATGGTGACACGCAGAAGAACCGTCCACTATGACGGGTGAAATTTGGGGCGTATTTAGAAAAAACATCGAAAAACCCAAGCACAACATCTTCCGGAGAAATCAATCCGGAACGAATCAGATCGCAGGAATAAAATCGTGCAAAAGCGAGCCTTTAAATTTTAAAATAAGTGCATATACAGCATCAAAGCATAAGGTGTGGAGAAGTGCCGTCAGAGTGAAGTTGATGGATTGGTGAGAAGCACGGGGAACAGGAAGGTTTTTGGGGATCATTCCCGCATAGAGAAAGACTGTCAAGGGAAGAAATTAAACCGACTCGACGCTTAAGTCCTGGTGAGCCGGTGCACGACAATAATTGTACTAGTACAAGGCGAAAAGAGACGGAATGGGAACTGGGGGGACAGGGACTGTTTGTCCTGGATGGGAGGGTGGTGTGAGTGGGGGGGTGTAGCCGACAAAAATCTTCGTAAGGAGATCAATGGTCCAGGAAGGGCCGGCACATAGAGCGTGAGAAAACCCTGGGAGAAATAAAGGCCGACTACAGTAGACGGAGAGGGCTACGAGATCAAAACGAACCTCTACGGTTCCAGCGAGATGTGGGGGAGAGCCCCCATGATCGCGGGGACATTGTCGTCATAATGATACGTACTAAAAAGAAGGATCAAGTCTTGCGAATGTCATGAAGGTACGATCGGTGACGATTCAAAAAAACTTGGGGGGACAGGGCGACCCAGCAAAGGAGTTATTATTGACGAAAGAAGATCAAAGCATGAACCGGGATAAGACAAAGATTTAGGTAGCGCTCATCAAAGAGCACCTACGCCGTGAAGTGAGGGCGGAAATATGGAAAGGGGGGGGGAAACGAGGCTCTCGTAAAAGATGCCAATGATGGTATACGGGCGAAGAGAGATGGGATGCCAAAAGAAACTCAGGCTCCGCTCAATAAACATGAGAGGGAAGGTCAGGAGAGGGAAAGCGCCGAGAGCGACGGGGTTTACTTAAACGGGATGGAAAGGTCCCGAAGTGGGAGACTCCTCATCTTGAGGCCCGGATAAACCCGAGCGGGATACCAGGCAAGGGGGTTTTAAAAGGTATTCGACACGGGAGAGACGGCAAGAAGGGTCCAAAAGAGAGGACAGGACCCAAAACGTGGTAGGGCAACGGTACACGGGAACAGGCGGTGTGAAAAAGAACAAAAAAACATGAGTTGTAGAGTTAGACAGAATGGTGTTCCCGAGAATCCTTCGGCGAAATAAGGTTGGGAAGGGTAATCAGAAGGGGGTTTGAGGAAGGCACCAACGAGAGTCAGTCCAAAGACATCCAAAGTCGGAATCCGTCGATCGAGGGAATCAGGCGAAATGGGACAGCCCTTATACAGTACGAATCACCCTGAGATGATACGTAGAAAAAACTTGTGAAGGGTTAGCAGAAGGCCTGTTGGATGGCGTACATCCCCTTCGTCGCTACAAGAAGACTTGGAATCCTGGAACGAAGAGAAAAAAACCCGTGAAGGATCTGGCCGACCAACCTGTGAAGGCCGTCGTTACGTGGGGGAAAAAGCCAAATGCAGCGACCTCAGTTTATGTCAGGACCTTAAAGAGGATCGTCAAGAAGAACGACATCAGTGTGTCGAATTCGCCCAGGGGGTGCATAAGAAAGAGAGAAGGAGTCAAAAGTCTCCTCAAACACTTCTGCTGCAGGGGGGGAAGATCATGAAGGTGAAACAATCGAAATGTCTGAACCCCATCGAGGAGGAAAACGGCGGCGGTAGGAATCCGAACAGATCGGTCGGGACAGAAAAAAAAAAATCGTGGTATAAAGCTGGGTCACTCTAGTAACGCCGATCCTGGGGGAATGTGCTGAGATCTCTAGAAATGGGGAATACGCGAAGGCCAACAACCGAAAAACATCTCAGGGCTCAAACAAATCTGCCCCGAACGAGGAAAGGAGACCTCCGCCGGGCGGAAGGCAATGTAAGAGCTCATATCTGAGGAGGGAGGAAGTAGGGGGGTGGGGGGCGGTTGGGGTGGAAACCAAAAAAAAATGTTTTGTGTTACCCAAACCACAGTTTGTCCCAGGAACTTCTGAGACATGATAAGGGAATGTTACAAAGGCCTGACAGACTGTGAAATACAATAGGAACTGTGCTGCAAGACAGCAAGCTGATAGGACTGGAGCCTCATGAAAGCGTATTAACGACAGCGGGGGCGGAGGGGGGCGGCCGCTATTCGCGCACGGGGGACGTAATCATGATGATTAAGGAAGGGGAGGGGAATCGCTTGGCGTTGCAGTGGTCAAAAAGAGAAAAGGGACAAGTCATCACTCGGCCGTCCTCGCGTGGTTAAAGCGAGGAGCGCCTCGCGGGAAGCAATGGGGGAGAAACGGGTTGGCTGTGGACGGAACCAAAATGGATCAGGGGCTGGCAGAAAAGGGGCCGGAAAACACGTCGGATTGGGTGGCTCGGCACCGGCGGGGCGGCATGGGGAAACCGCCGGGGGTACAGCACGGAGGCGAAAACTTCCGACCGGTGCATGACAGAACAGCAAAGAAGAAAGGGATAGGAACTTATCCTTCACAAAAAACTCTGAAGGGAGGGGAGCCGGGACCTGCTGGCCGTCCAGATTGAGGATTAGTCTGTGGCGAAAGAAAAAAAAAACGCAGTCTGGGGTCGGCTTGGCTATGGACAGGAAAAGACGGAGAATAGATCGTGAAGGTCCGATGGCCGGCGGGACTCAAGAAGAGGAATGGACGATCTCTGAAAGGAACGACCGTGACGCCGATAGAGGGTTTCAAGGCAAGCACCGCAGAAAGAAAAGGCACTACACACCACAGTTATCTCGAGGAAGTCAATTTAGGGGGATCAGACCGGCGTGGGGGGACATTCAGATCTCCCATCGGGGCCGAAAGGCTCGCTCTGTCCCATCCCCTGCCCCTAATGGGGGGAGAAAAGGGGGAAACCGGCGGGGAAGCGCTCTACTCTGTCCGAAAACTGAGAGGGCGCAGAGACTGCAAGGGTAGGGAGAGGAGGAGAATAGGGTTAGCGAACAAACGATAAAACAGCTCACCATCGAATCTGATTGAAAGGGAAGATAAAACCTCTATAACATCTTCTTTACGAAATAACGGAGGCGCCGGCAGGAGGCAGGAACGGGCCATCAGGAATTCACCCTACGCGACCAGGCGAACCCACGACACTGGAGGAACAAAATCTGGATAACGGCCTTCCAGAATTCAAAGAAAACCCTAGCAATCTACAAACTTGTGGATGGCTTACACGGCTGTGGGCGGTAGTAGGCGCAATGAAAACTACAAGCATAGAGTGGGGGGGGAGGAGGGATAGGGTGGGGCGAAGGGGGAGGGTAGGAGAGAGGGGGTGTAGGAGGGAAAGGGAGGAAGACTGTACGAGGATAGGCATGAGGGAGGGAGAAAGGGGAGTTGTGGCTTGAAGATAAGGACTAAAACCGCAAAAGCACCGCGTGGCAGGAGTTCAGGTGCAACAAGATGTTAGGATTTTTCTCAAAATGGGAAATCTGCGGTGAGGACGATGGCTGGAGACTGCTCGACGGCTATGGCCGTCCACGAAGCAACCCAGGGTCGCGCGAATGCCAGCCGGGGCGTCAATGCTAACGAAAAAAAAAACACCAAAGGAGGTTTGAACGAGCAGCACTCCAGGCCGAGTTATCACCAAGGGCGTCTGTGAATACAGGAATGTCGATGGGGCCATTTTCCGATTAGGGAGCGTATCAGGGGGTCTTCCCGACGGCCAGGAGACTGTCCCCACATAAAGACGAGAACGCAGAAAAATCTAAGAAAAACAAAAGGACCAAGACCATAGAGGGGGGTCAAACGCTATCTTTAAAGGAGCGGCATTAACAGAAAGAAGAGACATAAAACTGAGGAGGAGAAGCAGGAGTTAAGGTGGAAACTGTGACCTGAGCCGAAACCTAGACCGACAGTGCTGTCGAGGCTGGGGCTCAGCACGAGTTGTTTCGTGACCATGAAAATGGTTCAACCAGCAAGATCGTTGGTAAAGGGGGGTCCCTTTAGAACCGGGATGGCCCAAACACGTGTCGGAAAAAAGAAAAGTTTTCTGGCAAACACGGCCGAGTAGGGAGGACCGTCCCGCACAACAAGCCGGTAGTAAGAATGGAAAAGCCGAAGGAAAACCCCCGAAATCCCTATCACAAGAAAGTTGGCGGGGTGACTGTCGCGCTTGAAAAAATCTGGCCAGAAACGCGGCCGGTTTCCCTGAAAATATTAGCGCCGGTGGCATTCCGAGAAACTCAAAAAACATCAATAATACAGACAGAGGCGGGAGCCGAGAGGGATCATTTACTGGCATCGGAGTGTAGAGGGTGGGGTCAGCGGTGTCGTCGAAAATAGCCGGCTTGATGGCAAGGGAAACGCTTCTGGGAAAAGAGACGGGGCATCTCAGCGGATGTAAAAAACGTGGACAAACGCAGCTGATTGCCAAAGAGTGGGCGAACAGAACGATTGGACTCTCAGGTCAAGCGGAACCTCGGGTCGACAGCAGGACGTGGAGAAGGGGGGGGGATGAGACGGCACAAAACCAGCAGCCCCGCGTCCGGATCGCCTGCGGCGGCGTTGGGGCAATTGCCGCTAAGGTCGAGGGCGGAGACTGGCGCGCGAGAAGGTAGCGCTGATGCGGGATTTCAGGGGGGGGGAAGAAAGGAAACCGTGTCCGGTGGTGAAATAAAAAATCAGCGCTGGGGTTAAACAAAGTGTTTACTGGTAATACCAAGGCGGATATTGCAAAATATTTAATCATAATAGGGTGAATTGAGCGGGGCAAGCGCGACGGCGAAGAGATGGAGAAGAGAGATCGATTTTCTGATTGTGGATACAAAAAAGGGGGAGATTCCAAAACATGTCGGCTTTGAGCTGGAAAGGTCGGATGACAGGGGGTGGGGGGGGGGGGGGGGGGGGGGGGGGGGGGGGGGGGGGGGGGGGGGGGGGGGGGGGGTGAGGTCCAAATATACGATGCATGCTGTAAACGAGAAGGATCTCTCGTAGATGTCAAAGGGGTCTTATACAATCACAAGTGGGGACGATAAGACCAGCAGGAGACGTGGAGCAATGATGTGCTGCAGAGTAAGGAAATGGTTTCCGATGAGTGACAGGCGGACTGGAAAACAAACCGTAAGAAAAACGGAATCGATTCCGGGAGAACGCACAAAACAAGGACAAATAGGAGTTCCGTAAAAAAGAGACTGATAAAAAAACTTTGGTCAAGCAGACCGAGCGCGAAGGCATCTCTATGCAGAAGCGGGGACACGAGAAGTTGAGATAGCTTCTCCATCCTGGAAAAGCTGGCCGAAGGGAATGACGCTCTGGTGAGGGACGGTAAAGGGTGAGCGCTTTGGGTTTTTCAGAAAGCTGGAGGCGCGCCGGAGTGCGGTATAAACATTCTAGCTCTACTCCTAAATGAGCAGCAAGATAAAAGGACATGAAAAAGACGCAGCTATGCGGTGGAAAATAGCTCGAAAGAAGAGTCTCACGCAGCAGTGGCCAACCGACCTAAAAAGGGCCTGGCAGTGGGGGCGGCGTAAGGCGTCTTCCTCTGCATTACGAAAAGAAGAAGAGAGGAGAAAGCGGAAAGCACCTCAAGAGAAGGCTCGCTAAAGAAAATTGTAATCGAGGCACGGCTCAAAAGAAACCTGGACAATGGAGTGACGAAGGGGATGAGAGATATAACCTAGGGACAAGGCCGCTACTTAGACCGGAGATTCGGCACGAAGAGGTGTCACAGGAACGCGAAAAAAAAAAGAGGAAAAATAGAAAAAGCTGGACTACTGGTCAAGGACGTGTTGGAAAGTGCTCTTCCAATAGGAATGGAAGTCGACGAGGGGTAAAGCAAAGCGATGGATAGACTTCCGCATATAGCCAGAAACCGGATGAAAAGATCTGTTAGGTCTGGTGAGAGATCAAGGTCCCCTGATCCTTTTATCCGGTGCACTTGGGCCAGGTTCTCCACTAAGAGCAGGACGATGCAGATCCTCATAAATTGTGGGGGGAAAGTTGAAATGATCTACGTCGCGCGAGGTGGACGTGGATGCTTCATTCTGGCCATGGATCGCGAGGGCAATGAAGAAAAGGGCGACCAACACCGAGCAAGGGAGACGGCTCCTTTTTGGCCCAAAGGCTTACGGCAACCCTACGGCGGTCAATGCGTTCAAGTGTCTCCCGAAGGATCTTCAGGAGAGCTTCTTGGTAGAATCCTCTACTACCGCGGCGGTGAAGGAAGGGGTGGATCGTAAGGGTGGCGGGGGAGGCAGGCAGGGGGGCGATCTTTCTAGGGGAAATGAGTCCGAAATCATTGGGGCCATAACGGAGACGCAAGCGACAGCAAGCCGTTATCATGCGATATCGGCGGGAGGAGAGCCAGCAAGGGCGGGTGCTTTGTTGGAAATTAAGGCAAAAGAGCGGCTTTCATAGGGAGCAATCTGCCTGACGAGGTGGAAGCGCCGGCACCAGCATTCGTCGAAGATCTGAGAAAGACGTCAATCCGAGACCGGGAGAAACGCGGGGGAGGTTAAGATCGAAAAGAGCGTGAGGAGATAAGGAGAGGATCATGTCTCTGTGGGAAAAAGGGGAGCACCGGCGCTCATAAAGAGGCGTAAATAGGATGGGTGACGGGCAGCGAACCCGAACGAATCTGGAAGCCATACGCTGAACATGGCTCTGCCGATGTGAGATCGAGAACAAGGGAAGGGATCCGTGGGTAGACCGGGCGGGGGTCGGAAAAACTGGGAGCCTTGGGTTTCACACTCTGGGGATGAGTTGGGTGGGCGTTGTCTGGAAAAAAATGGGGGAAGAGAAGGAGGGCGCTGGAGAGAGAGCACGACTTTACAGGTGGCGGTTTACGGATCTCGATCGGAGAAGAGTCGCAAAACTGGGAAGCGGATGTCACCGACTCGAAAAGAGAGACCGGGAGAGATTGGGTCCTGCGCTCATTGCTTCCGGGGGAAAAGGCAAATTGAACAGTATCACGTAAGGAGGTGGGGGATGCACGCAATACGCGGAACAGAAAAACAAGAGCAAAAGATGTTGACGAGAGGAGGCATCTATTATCTATGAACCGCGGGGACGCGCGACTGAGCGTGTCGGAAAGCTCGGGAATGAGCTCGGAAAACATACAGTAAACTACTCTGACATCCCCAAAGCACCGCAAGTAGGAAAAGCGGACAGGGATAGAGGGCAAGCTTGGCGGTAATGAGCATGGGAGCGTGACTCGAGAACCTGTGATTTCCACTCAAATGCGGGATTGATGACGGTAATGGTGGGAGAAGGGGCGTGCTCAGGAGGGGGGGAAGAATGATGCGGGAGGGAAAGAAAACACGGGGCGCGGTTAGCAGACATATGGATAGGAAACGTCCTCTTGCGGGTAAGAATGAGGAGATGGTCCAAATCCAAAAGCGGGCGTAGTCACGGAAGAACCGTGAGATCGCGAGGAAGGGGCGGCGGAAAGACAGAATACCGATCACCGATTTTAAGGCCATTAAGGGCGATCTACGATACGAAACCGACTAGAGACTGTGGCGCGGCCAGCCGGGGTCGTGGGTGAGACTGCGAAGAAAGGGTTAGTGGGAGCCAATCATAGGAATTGAGACACGTGTGGGGGGGGGTGACGAACATGGCTGGGAACGAGAGATTAATCACGGAAGGAAGTACAAGGGCTATTGGGGACGCTCCGCTCGGAAGTTTAAGTGGGTGCCTAGGGGGAAGCGAGGAACGCAATCATTCATCTGAGGTGCAGTAGGGAAGAAGCCGTCTCCAAGTAAGGTTTTCTTCTTACATCGGAGGAGAACTTCTGCAGAAAAAACACTGGAGAGAGAAAAAAAAAAAAACAACGGACAGAGAGATCCAGTGTTAATGCGCGGAAATCATCGAGCGCAGGCAAAGAGGGGGAATTGGAAGAACGGAAGCGAATGCATTCTCAGGGAAGGAAAAACTGCAAGAGGGGGTGAAAATCACTCGCTCAACCGAACATCTTAACGCAAGCTTATCTCTCAAAAAATAAAGATTCTCCAGCATCGAAGAAATCTTTGCGGCAATATCCCAATCAGGAGTTCGCACCACGAGGCAATAGCACCCTATGCCCATATGAGGGCGACGATCACGAGCAGAAACAAAGACACCAGACACGACGCGAACGAGTCCGCAGAACAGGGAAGCCTCAGAGCTGAGCCCGATTGCAGAAAATGGGATACTGCTCCTCCGAAAAACCTGGGGAGAGATCTCCACGGTATCACCCGGGGAAATCTCGCTTTCTTTACGGGACCAAGCGAATACGGAAACCGATGTCAACCCCCTCTATTTGGTAGGTCGCTAAGCCCGCCGCGCTCCACAGTGAGGGGATACCGAAACCGCATCATTAGTGACCAAAGACTGCGCACCGGAGCCATTAACAAATCATAGTTGACCAGCATTGAGTGGTCACGGAAAATCATTTTCGTAGCAGAGCAAATACCGCCAAGAACGACCGCACAGGCTTGGGGAAAGAAAAGAAGCGGCAATCTGGAATAACGTCTTCGCGGTGAGAAATAAACGGAATGTTCCTCGTAGGGGGCTAGTGGAGTCCAGGTGGAGGTCAGAATCGAGAGACCAAGGAAACGCAACACTCCCGCGAAGTCGGTCAGGCAAAGGGAGCTCTGGGCATAACCTGTCAACAGCTTAAACGTGCCTCTGGGTGTTTCGAGGAGAAACCGAAATATTTGACTCTGCGTGAACTCACACACCCCGATGCCCTCAGGGAAGTTAGCCAAGCCTCCTCTAATACGCGGACCCCCGCAAAAGGTCGCTCTTGCGAAGCGGTGGAAAGCGCCGGGAGCCAACGAGAGGGATCGCGAGAGAGAGAAACATTCGGAACCGCACAAGAAATTCTCGTATTGAGGAGGAAGACTTCCAGTTAGAAATCCACTACCTCATAAAAAACCCGTGGGGCAAAAAGGTCGCGAGAGAAACGAGGCGTACTTGAAAAACGCCCCCATAAGCCACAACTCGAACCGAAGACCAGTTCTCGAAGAAGCGGGGAAAAACCCCAGTGGTGAGCCGCAACAGTCCGTTGCCAAGAGATCAGTGGCCAAAAACGGAAATCACATACAGCCGATAGGACAGACAAGTCAAAGAAGTCTAAGCGCGTCGATCACGTTTTAAAACGAATTTTCGATCTTCACATCCAAGGAACAGCAAGTTCTCATTCGTGCCCGGAATTAAGATCTTCGGGACGAGCAAAAGAGGGGTCAAACGGCCGGCGCAGTCATATCAGAAACATATGCGCGTCGAAACGCCCGCCTTGAGTAAGCCGCAAGCAACACCCTTCAAATCAAACTCTTTTCATTAGGGAACAGACGTCTCTCCTAAAAGGGCCCCAGAGAGGCCTTGATGGTCAAAGGGCGCCTAAGGAAGATGAGAGGCGAAGAGGCCTGGCGCTCACCAATGAAATTTTCATCACCAAAGCCAGACGCATTTACATCCACTGCTCCACGACGGGGTAAGGAAAAAGAAGCTCGAGGCGATGCAGAAGCTCCCCTTTTACGCGAGAGAAAACCGGGGCCGCTAGTAAAAAGCCCATTGGGCCCAAAGGAACCGCGCCGAAGGGTATTCTCATCGACATTGACGAACGGGGGGTATCCAAGTGGAAAGATAGTTTCCGAACGAACAGCACCATCAAGCGAAACGCGAGCTGAAGCCCATTCACCAAAAAAAATGGCAGGGCTGATAGACACGGGTCGGGGGGGAGAAAGAAACTAGAACCCAAGTATTACCGCAGAATACCTAGTAACTCCGTGAATCGCTCAAGGGAGAGCAAAAAAAATTCAAGTATCTCAAAAGGAGACAGGAAGTTTTGGAAGGAATAAAAGTCTCTCCACCAACCAGCCACAAAACACCGGTTCTTCATAAATAGATAAAAATCAGAGAACGCGGCCCAAGCAATCCAAAAATGTTCGAAAGGCCATGTGAAAAATAGAAGAAGACAAGCCGGTAGATTGCGTTCCCGATGATTTTCTCGCACGCGAAGAGAAGATTTGCGGACGTGGGCCTAGGACACGAAGGCGGAGCCAGCAGGAACGGGCGAGTTATCCCACTCCACAAAACGTTGCCGCATTGGCCAAAAACTCGAACTGGTAAAGCGCCTGGGATCGGTGAACCAACGTCTGCCGGACGATTACCCTTAATTTTAACTTGCGCCCGATAGTCGACGAGGGATTTGCAGCAATTGCGACGCGCTTCGGCAGAAAAGCGCAGCAGCCGTCCGGAGTCAAGAGTGAACCCTCGACGCAATAAGAACATCGAAAAGCTTGTAAGGTCGTAAGTACCACAGTACTGCAGCGTAGGGCGAAAAAAAAAAGGAAATCGCATTGCCCACCGCGAACCTAGCTTTTGGCAGGGAATGTGAATCCATAAATAGGGAAGGCAGTGGACGATGACTGATCGGGCTTAAAAAACCGGCGCCATCCACCTGACTTCATGAAAGCGCTCTGCACAAACTCAAGGAAGAACCAAGCGTCGATGACCCTCGCCATCTTCTGGGGAACAGGATGGAAGACAGAGCATAGGTGGGAAAAAATCTAACCTTCGCGGGACCTGTCAGCAAACATGAGGCTTGCAGTAGCCGAGCGATTGCTCGGTCTGTCAATAAACAGCGAGTCCGATAGCGCGAGGGCTGGTTACGAAAGCCTCGATGTCAGGGTGTTCGAACCCAAGACATTCCAGTTGGGTCCAATTCCGTGTTGGCCCAAGGAGCCGGGCCGGACATAGAGGGGGTCAAAAATACTGAAAACCTTGCAAAAGGGCCACTATGAAAGAGGTATGGACACTACTCGCCACACAATGAAACTTTCTACGGTTGCACCGGAATCGAAGAGGAGGCCACCTTTGCGGGAGAAGGAGTACAGCATCACGAAGGTAGGACTAGTGGGAAGGAAAAAGGCATTCCCGGAGAAGAAAGTGGCAAGAAGCAAAAGTACGACATGAGGTTGGGGACTCAGTGGGGTCCAAAAAGAAAGAAAAGAACGGAGTCTTAAACGGGAGAAAAGAGACTACCAGGAAAAAGATCCGCGGTGCGAGGTGGAAGGGAGTTACGAGATTAGTAACAGTCGGAAATCAAATGCTTGGATAAAGTACAAAACGGCCGGTGGGGGGAACCAGCTGGGGGGAACTGGGGGAGTTCTGGCATACGAAGGGAAAAAAAAAAGGGAGGTGAGCCCGAATCAAACGTAATCGAGAGAACCATCCGAGAAAAGGAAAAACCTCCTCCAGTCAAAGGCCGCACGGCGCCATTAGGAAAAAAACACAAGGACGCGGGCGACCGGCGGGCTTCAGTCGCAGAAAAACGCGACTGGAAATAAAGCAGCCGACCCGAGGTGGTCCTCGTGCGACTCAGCAAAAAAAAAGAAACTTCAACTAATCACCCGGGGGAAGCCAAACATCTGGGGGATCAGTAAAAATTTTGGGGCCAAGATGGGGCTTTCCACATCGGAGGCTGCGCGTTAGTTCGCGCCGTGTCCGCAAAAAAGCGAGACGCAAAAACAAAGAAAACCACATGCCTAGGAAGTCCGAAGAGGAATCGGGGGACAGGATTCAAAGAGGAAAATGCCACAGGGTTACATTCCGTCTAAGGAGGGGAAAAAAAACGCAAAGGCCGCTGGCCGGAGCGCGCCGTACAACAAGGGGGTAAGGAGATAAAATGGGCAGTACTGCCGAAATATTAAAAAGCGGTGGTGATGGGGAAGGTGGGAAAAATCTGAAGCTCATCAAATTCAGCCAAAAAAGGTGCTTCAAAGAGGGGAGGGACAGGGGCCCATCCGGTCGCCGCGGGACAAATAAGGAGGTCAAAGGTACCAATGGATGTCAAAATAACCAATCGGGGACGACAATTCTCTGCCATCCAGAGAGGAAAATTGTCTGCGTGCGCTCACCTCAACCGTCACGGACTATAAGAAGAACCGATAGGACGTGAGGAAAAAAAATGAGAAAAAAAGTAACTGCGTGTGGAAAGATTAGGGGAGGGAGGATCGGCGGGCGATCTAACTGCTGCGAGGGGATTTGCTGTGGAATAAAATGAAGTGGGAGGAAGCCGGGACAGGGGGGCGGGAAAACCTGCCATTAAGACCATCCAGGAAACGCCGAACGCCGAGGGGGGGGAGCAGGCCTGAGGGGCGCTCGGGTGAACCGAATAGTGAAAAACGGAAAAAAAAAGTCAGCTCTCTTAAGAGGGACCGTCTAGCAGAGAACATCATTGCTACCGCACACCGTAACAACAGGAAATGGGAAAAGGGACGCAAATCACGAAAAGAGGGACCAACACCGAAACAAAAAGGAGGCTTGAGAGCCTCTCTTTGCGCACTGCAAAGGAGTAGATGCCTGCCGAGGGACGAAGCCGAACGAGGGTCCAGGGCAACACGTTGTTTAAAATTGGCCACAGGCGTGAGAGCGTGCGGGCAGTATGGCCGCACGAAAAGCGTTTTCAGCGACGAGAACGAGGCCCGGAAAAGGGGTGAAAGCAGGATGAAGCCAAAGGGGAAAGAAAAGAAAAAAACAATCGGGGTAGGTGGCTAAATCAGCAAATAGGAGTAACCTCCATGAAACACATTGGCTAAGGGTCCAGTATTGGACCACTACGTGGCGGGGAAACCGAGAAAAGAGACATGAATCAGCCGAGACATACGTCATGCCGGGCGTCTCCCTCTCCTGAAAACCTGAAGAGCGCCATCAGGAGCAGGAGAGACGCCCCTTCAGAAACGGTGAAAAAACGGGGGGCAAGAGATCACCGGGCGCTGAGAGCGGGGGACGGAACGCGACCGCCGGGATGAAGAATAATGGACGAAGAGAGGAAAGGAGAAGCAGGTGCGGAAAGGGCTCAGCGTATCCTCAATAATGACATTTATTATGAAGGGTCCTTAAGACTATCACGCGGTACCTAGGAGAGGAGGGAGTGACTACTGTTCCATGTGGACAGGAAGACTAGCTAAACCTTTCTCTAAGAAAGAAATAGAAAACGTTCTCCACTATCGCCAACAGAGAAGAGCGGGGCAGACGGCTCCCTACCGTCGAGGGGAATGCCAGGATCAAGGTCACATGATAGGCTTGGCTCTGCGGCTGGAAAACAAGTCCACCGAAAGGCTTCAGCCAGGCAAGGAAGTGACAATGCCGCCGAAAAGGCCTTGCCGCGAATAACTTCGGTAGTCAAAGTCATCGCCATCCCAAACCAACTGAGAGCCTCGTCAATAAAGAGAACCATTCAATCCGGATGGGTCGAGGGGAGAAGGATGGGGAACACTCGGGGGGGGACCTCCGACTATTAAATCGAAGGGGAACCCATCTATCACGACTATCACATACTGCCCGGAATCAGCATGAAATCCTAACCGAGAGTGAAAAGGAGATAAGCCCAATCTTCAATAGGCCGGGGTAATACTAACGTCATCTATATAACACGCATAAAATAATTCATAGTGGGAGAGGGCCGTCAGAGGGGACCGGAAGATTTGGATTGCGAGTTGGGGAAAAGAAGTGTGATCATCATATCAAGGGAAAGCAGGGGAGGAACAGGAAAAAAGCAAGCAAGACAGGCGCGAACACAGATATATAGCCTTATTGACGAAATCTTGACGCCCAGGCGTAAGGGGAAAAGCCACCGGGCCTGCAAGCGGGCAGAATGAGGGGTGGTAGGAATGCTTGGGGACCTTCGGGACAAAAAACACTGCCTGCAGAACCTCTCAAGGAACATATCTGAGTCAAAAAAATAAGAGCGGGAAGGGGAAAGTGGGAGAACAAAGAAGAAAAGACAAAAGAAAAACGAGCTATTAAAGGGGGCAACGGCCTAATGCCTGATCTAGGTTTGGCCACTCAAGGGTGAAAGGGGGAGGAAAGAAGGGAGGACCGAAAAAGGAAGGAGGGATTAGCAGAGGTGGGGAAAAAGTCAGCGGCGCGAATTCTCTTCATTTCTAGTAAAATACAATGGCGTATTTGGACAGATGCCTATCACATTTAGTGAAGGGATGCATCAAACAGGTGAGAGAGGAAGTTGGAAAGGAATAAGGGCAAAGAAAGCCGCTGACGGGGGACGGAAACTTCATTTTTAACGAAATACGAGGCAGGTGATTGATAAAATGGGGATGCCCAGCAGGCAAAAAGGAATGCGGGGGGGGAAGCTCATCAAAGGCGAAGGTCGGTCGCGCGCCCCGAGGCGGAAAGTAGAAGAAAAGAGCAAGGGGCCAGCCGGGATCATCATCAATCTTTGTTTCAACGCAGGGAAAGAGCCGGATGCAACGGTTAAGGGGACTAGAACATCATCAGTGGCAGCTCGCCAATGCGAAACAGCGAACGGAAGACCAAAGTATGTCCGTTGCAGGGGATCGTACAGGGAGTTGAATATCGAGAGACAAAACACCGGATGGGATGAAAGAGATTCGCGGAAAAAAAACCGGGGGGGGCCTCTTACACGGAATGAAAGGTTTGTACCTGTAAGAAGGGTGACCAGAAGGCACGGAGGAAAGAAGAGAGTTGCAAACTTCCCCGGTCATCCAGAGAGGCCAGCGGGTCGAAAAGTAGATAACAATGGCTGTACACCCTGACAATCTCTCTCGGAGGCGACTCGAGAACCTTCGGAAAAGGAAATTAAGCGAAGGGCCTGTTGAACTGCTGGGAAAGGACGGAAGCATTGGCTCCACGCGATAGCCGCCAGGACGATGAGGTGCAGGAAGGACCGTAAGCGGAGTTCGTGAACGGCTACGTGATGATTTATGCCGCCAAATGTTGGGATACGCATTCTAATAGAGCGGTAACAATAACCCATCATGATGGCGACTGAGACCTGCAGAAGAAGAGAGGGAAGACAAGGGATCCGATGCCATTCAGCAGACCAACTGCTGAGGGGTTTCGTCCATCAGATTACAGGGGGAAAGCTTCATGGAGACCCAAAGCGCGGCGGGAAACGGCGGGAGCGGATCAAAAAAAAAGGGATAATCTTCGTCAAAATAATCTTTTCTCAAATCGTCACGGCCTAGGACTACTAGCCTGGTTCTGGTAAGGGCGAATTCAGAGAGGGTGGTGCCACGAGTGGCGCGAAAGGGAAAACCAGTCCACGAAAACACTCCTGAGACACATCAAGGAGGACCCCCCGCACTACCGGTCCGGCGAGGTCAGGGATATGGTCCGTGCACGAGGCTCAGACAGGGCCTGCTTGGGGAGCGGCTTAGTTGGTTTCGCCCTTGAAGGTGACAGATATGCGGGAATTATGAACAACAACTGACGCAAAAGCTGAAAAGGCAAAAAGGCTTAAAGTAAATATGACGAACGCCAAACTGATCTGTCGGGGGACGGGGGATCCTGTATCTGACGACGGATGAAGAACATAATGCAGAGAGGGGGTGGACCTTTGTAGTAATCAAGCCTGAGGAAGGATAAAATTAGTTACGATATGGGATCGGAGGGGGCGGCGCGATGGTAGCAAAGCCTAGAGGACCGTCATCTGGCTTAGGGCGAAGCGTTTGGGAAACAGCGGGGGAGGCCACAGCGAGGGGGACGCAGGACATGATTTGACGTGTAGCGGAACACTGTGCCGTTCTGTCAAACGATGAGGGAAGAAAACGCGTGGGCGCGGGAAAACACTTCCGAAAGCTTCACAAACAATCGAAGGGCAGGAGGTGGAAAGGTTGTTTACAGAAAGGCTCAAAGATACGTCTCATGGACCGTACCTGGCGCCCGGCAGGAAAAAGGAGGGGAAAGCCGGTCCTGAGACCTCAATCTGAGTTGCGGGTGCCGAACAAAATCCGCCATTCTTCATCGAAATTTACAACGGGGACGACGGCGATCATCGGATAGGCCGGCGCACGCATGAACGCTGGAACTGCGGCTGAGTCTAGAAAGTGAGCGAATGATCAGAATAGGGCAAGGGTAAAACTCCCTCGAGAATCAACAAGCTAATCCCATTTAGGAACTGAAAGCTGCGTATGATCTCATCCGCGGTCCGCCGTAGGCTACCGGGAAGCGCCCGGCTTAGATGGTCCGAGCCCGGAAAATGGGGGATCAGGGTTGAGCCCGGTCCGGACGTAGAGAGAGAAGGATTGAACACGGGGGCGGGAGGGCGGCGAGTGAGTCCGCGGAAACATTTTATGTCGAGAGAATCTCCAACATTATGTGCCGAAGGAAATATAGGGTAGGGATACCGAGATCAGCTGCAGGGAGCAAATCACCGATTTGTAGAGAAGGCCTTGGCGCCGGGACGCATCCTGAGGGTCACACGGGGCAAAAAAGGAAGGTCATCATACAACGCCGGGCGGGGGAACATCCAGTACCGAAAAAGTTTCCGCCTCTGCCGCAGGTCATTGGGGGCGGCAAGAGGGGGGAGCGGCGGCATCCGGCACAGCTAAGAAAAAAAGCAAGGCAGCCCGCGCATTGGGCCTTTTGTGGGGAGGAGGGTCCTTGATGTGTGGCCGACCTTCCAATCACGGCGTAATGGGGTCAGCGAGGAAGGGCTATTGAAAGAAAGAGAGAAAGCCGAGGAAAAAGGGATAGGCAAAACTGTATTTTTGACCAGAAACTCCAAGCTTCCCCGGGTAACCCTGGGTTACTGCGGAAGCCCAGAGGTCAGGGCTCCATGGCGGTGTCAGTCGGCGCGGGATCGGCTCATCCACGGCGTGATAGACACAGCCAGAGAAGCCCTGGTCGTACGAGACGATCCTTACTCAACAAAGGGCATTCAAAAAGCGAAGGGTAATGAAAGAGGGGGTCAGCAAAGGGGATGAGAGCGAGAAGAAAAGACTGGGGGGCAAAGGTGGACTCCCGAACCTCCTGGACGAGACAGGGATGGGGGCAGAGCTTCATAAGGGTAGGGGGGACATGAACAATTTTGCCCACCGGAAAGATGGTGGGTCTTACGGGGTAACCGTGAGGCTAAGCGGCGTAGTCAGGTTGAGGCTCGTGGGGAAGCTTCGATGAAAACTGGACGAAAAAAAGCAGTTGCGAAATCTAAGGGCAGCAGCACAACCGATAAACTCACAAACTTGGTCAGGTTGCCGTCGCGAGTGAAAGCGCCAGACGAAGCGCAGTTAAAAAAAAAACCATCCTAGGATAGGACAACGGGCACATTTCCCTGGGCGCGCAGGTCGTTAAAAGTAAGCAACGAGCTTAGTGAGAGGACGCAGAGGAGGTTTAGAGAAAAGGGTGGGGAAAAGGGAGCTCGCCTCTGTTCGCAAAAAAACAAAGGTTCAATCTACACAGAAAGAGGAGCACGATTGGGAAAGCCAGCGGGGGGGGCCCCACTATCAGCTAAAGGGAAAAGACTTTCGTGCAGAGCCGACATGTCGGGCGCGCAAAAACTTGAAAAGACAGGACGGGCTTCAGGGGCCGGTGGCTTGCGACGGACGCCGCAGGCTCCGCAAACGCAGCTCGTGTCATCCTGCGAATGGCCGTTGCCTCAAGAAGGGAAAGAAGGAGGCAAAACAAACTGGCGCTCGAAGGGAAACGTGCTTGTATTCAAAGGGGGAAAGAACGTTTTCTCGCGTGGCATTCAAGGCCGCTGGGTTCAACCGGAAGGGGGGGAAGGGATGAAAGGTGATAGGCTGTTAATAAAGATGCCGTAGTGGAAATGATGGCAGCGCAGACGGCGAGAGCGGGCCTGATCGATTTTCGGTGTTATACACACAAGGGGGGGGAATGCCCAGAATACACAGATTGGGGGTGGCAAAGGTCCGGAAACGAAAGGCGCAGTCATCCAAAGACATGCTTTACTCCAGGAGAAGGGAGGAGGTGTTCGAGGAGACATTCCAAGGGAGAGTGGCGATAAGACTAACAGTAATATGGAGAAGGGGCAGACAGGGAGTTTCCATTGTCAAGGCACTGGGGAAAACCGTTCTTAAACAGGGGGTACGTAACGCTTAACGGGGCTCGCACAACCGAACCATCGAGGATTTTCCGTAAACATCGCCGGAGATCAGGGGGGAATCGGGACGTTTATCGAGAAAGAAGAGAAGCTCCAGGACCGGCCGCTAAAGAAAAAAAATGGTGAAACTTGTAAGCGAGACCGTGATCGCGGCTCAAAGAACGGGGCCAGGGACATCGAAAGGGAGGCTGGTGAGGACGTGAAGTGTGCAGCGGCGCGTTGGAAAGAGCAGTGGATGCGCTCAGGCTGGCGTAACCAGACTCATCGGAAGACACGTCCGGAAGGTGGCAGGAAGGGACAACATGAACTCATGCGGTGGGCAGTAAACTCGAATCATGAAGGGGCGTCGCAGACAAAGGGGTGGGAAAAAAACTGAAAAGCTGGCTGAAGTGGAGGCGGATGACTTCGTCCAGAAGCTGCTTCGACTCGATAAGAGGCGACGAAAAGGCGGAAAAGCACCGGCGGAGGAAGGGAGAGGCGTAAAAGGGTCAAGGAAGCGTTGACTGGCAGTGGCTTCACTCTAATTCTCGGGAGAGATAGGCGACACATGGGAAACGGGATCGCTCAAAAAACACGGGGGCCGGCTACTGCGGCAAGACGACGCGGGAGAGATCGGCACGGCCAGAAAAGATTACCTGCGCGGACTCTACAGATAAGACCATCGAGAAGAAGACAAATTTATCATTAAGACCGATTAAGGCTGGCGAAAGGTGGTGCGGTGCAAGGGTCAGGCCTCAGCATAGGACACGAAGGAGACAGCGTTGAAGAAAGTCAGGGGGGGGAAAGATCTCCGAAAGAAAACCAGAAAAGGGGTATGAGCTTTATTCGGAAGTTTGGCTAAATGGAGCGTTCAACGGTTTTAATCGGTCTTCGGAGTAATCCTGGGGGGGGGGGGGGCCGAGTGAAGGTTCTAAAATAGGGCCTGGGAAAATCAATTTGTGGGGAAAATGGAAGGCAGCTCATGGAGGTCAGCGGCTGGTCAAGACGGATGTTCAGGCAATATGAAAGGGTGTCGGCCGCCGACTGGCAATGAAGATCGAATACAAAAAGAGGCAAGGACATCTCTTTTTGGACCCCTGTGCAAACTTGAAGGGCCAAACTCGATAATTCGCAGGACGATCGGGATCTGAAGGGGAGAATGTTCTTTAAAGAAGCTACTAAAGGAACCTAAGGATCAGGTGGGAAGGCGATATGGGGAGGAGGAAGGGAATGTGGCTTAGCGGCGCGTAATCGATGAAGGTAACCGGGCCTCTAGAACAGAAGATTAAAGGTGACCAGTAGAAATCCTTTTCCAACCCTTGCTGGAGACGGAGAAGAGAGAGGTGAAAAGAAACGGCAAGAATGGGCACGGGTTAAAGGGGGGCTGGGAGGGGTCAGAATTTTAGGGAAGGTCAGCTCCTTACGAGGGGGGTCGACTGTGGGGACGGCGACCATATTCTGGTAGTCTTGCATCCCGATAAAGAACCGGACGACCAGGCGGACGGGTGAAAAAAGAAAAAGACCAGCGGTAGGTCGAATCTTCTGTCAGAGCTTACGGGGGTCCTGTCCCCTTCGCTCATAGGGTGGTTATGGGCAGGGTCAGGGCAAGGAAGAGATGGCAACGGAAAAGGAGGTAAGGGGGGCAAACGAGGGGCATGTCCGGGTTTCTGTACAGGTCTTAGCTCGACTCTTCGGGAGCGTGGTAGCGCCGGGGGCTTGGGGGAAAGGGGTTAAGTGGAAAGACGAACGGATAACGGCAATTGGTGAAAATTTAGAGGGGTCTTTCGGGGAACTGGGTATAAGAGTCGCTGGAATCCGAAATGGGGACCAGCGCGACTTTCGCTGGTGGGCAGGTTTCGGGGGGGGGACAGAGTCGAGGGGTCGATTCCTCGGGAAGCGAAAACCGACTCGTCAAGGAACAGGAGAGAAGGGGGGTTGTCTAGCGTATTTGACGTGCGAACTTCATGAAGAGAGGCAGAAGGGGGATGGGGGGGGGGGGAGGGAAACTCAGAGACGCAAAGAAAATAGGAAAAGGTCACGCTGTTTACATCGGATTACAAATCGATTGGGCATGGGCAGACAGGTAGAAAGTAGCCACGCGTCGGTAGTATTCCGCGGGAGGGGAGCGTTCGCCGAGGAAGAAAATGAGTCCACTAGAAGAAAGTCAAGATTAAAAGGGGCCAACAAAGCCGTCCTTCAGGATCAAATAGGGCACTAATTGCGGGGCGCTGGACGTGGCGTAAGGCGGACCGAACGAGAAAAGTATGAAACTAGAAAAAAAAGACAGCGGAGTTAAAACTGGGCGTTCCTTTGGGGTGCCAGCCGTCGTTCAGCAGTGTGTGAATTCAGCGGTGAAGAAAAGAAAAAAAGGTGGAGCGCGAGAGGTTGATCAGCGACCAGTCTCAAGAAATGCTGTCACTGGCGACCTAGAATTCTCGGGCCAAGATGAAAAACAGGAATGTCACGGGGAACGAGACGCGGAAAGGCCCTTGCAGAAACTTTCCGATCACAGAGGGAGTACGCGGCTGATAGGAGAAAAGAACGAAGCCCTACTATACATCAACACGGCGTTTTTCGAGGACATCGTCGCGGACGAGTCGTTCGACTGAGCAAAATATAGAAGCCAAGCATATGTGGATAGGTGAAAAAGGAATCGGCGGGCGGGAAAGAACAGGTAGCGTTTTATATTGCCTCCTAATAATCACTAAGGGGTAAAAAAAAATAAAATCTATGTGCGCAGATACGCTCGGGCAGGACTTGAAAGCTTTGGATGATGTTAGTCAGTTGTCGGGGGAAAAATGACGGGTGTCTACCGGGGGCATTCGGCAATTCTCTCCAATGGGGGAGGGGCTGGAGGGATCGAGGAAGTGAGAAGGGGGGGACCGAAATCAAAAAAAA
>Ga0179593_1811199_pt1 | contig 26494 bp, 47 predicted proteins | sample CZODoug2_1_08_16_FD_185931 | JGI IMG/M metagenome (GOLD analysis project Ga0179593, IMG submission 185931) | Vadose zone soil fungal communities from Angelo Coast Range Reserve, California, USA - CZODoug2_1_08_16fungal (PacBio error correction) | ecosystem: Environmental > Terrestrial > Soil >...
GGAGGTATAACCGCATAAAAAAAAAAGAGAAAAAGCGTCTTTCTTATATGCCGAGAAGAGGGGAAAAACGGGTTAAAGAAAAAGAGTTTCCATCGCAGAGAAGAGAGAAAAAGGAGGGTACTTAGGTGGACGTTCGACGGCCAAAGAGCAGGAGGAGGAGAACCATATCGACCAGTAAAGAACCTCTTATGCCCCCAAAAAAACGTCTAGTTAAACGGGAGCATTGGAGGGGATGGCCCACGCCAAAACACGGGGGGGCAACGCTCCCGTTGCTGAAAAAAAAAAAACTGCTTAAAACGGTTTCTCCGAGAAACAGCAGGGGGGAACGGGCTCCTGGGGAAGGAACACGAAGAAACCCACGCGTCGGAGTTTTGAACTAAAAAGCGGATGGCGAGGAGACCAAAGTGGAGAAAGAAAGAATGGCTCGATGGACCTTCAGTCCTTGGGTAAAAGGGCCTGGGAAAAAGGAAGAGGTCTGGAGGGCAAAAAAAACGCCTTCTTTCTGCAAAGAAAAGAAAGGGTCCGGGTTGAGAATCCCTTCGGATGAAAGTTGCCGGTGTGCAAAGAGGGAAGACGTTGGTAGGTGGAGAGAGCCGCCTGTTTTCCGGAAAGGCGAGTGGGAAGAACGACATAACGAGGCCGGACAGAAAAAAGTAAGGGCGGGAAGGGGCGTTCGAGCTGCATGGAAAAAAGGTGATTGGCGAAAAGGCTTTCCATGATGCCTAAGAAACAGGGGGGGGGGGAAAAAAGGCAGCCCGTCTTCGAAAAACTTGCACGTATTCGTCCAGGTGAAGAAAGTTGCCGGGCGACCAAAGGAAAGCAAAAAATCGGCTTGGGGAAAAAGAAGAACGCGGGCTTTGGGGGAGTCACGACGGGTGGAGGAGGTCGAGAAGCCGGAGACCGCAAAAAATTTTTTCAAAAAAAAAAGGGAAGAAGATAGTTTTGTTCCTATCCCCGAATAGAAAGGAAACCTGATCGGATCAAGCGGGGGGGGCGTCGAAGCAAGGGTTGATGAGAAGTCGGAAAAGAAGCCAGATCCTCACAAAAAGGGGGTGGGAGCAAAAAGTACTGGTTTCCCGGTCCCAAAAGGGAAAAGCCGGTTGGCGAGAACCGGAGTTGGAGGGGTTGGCCAAAAAAAAGGCTGGGTTTGGGGGCTGGGGGGGGAGGGGGGAGCGGACATGTGCCAGATACCTCGTCCAAGGGGAAAAAAGCCCTAACTCGGAAAACGCAACCTTCGCAGAAGGTCCACGTTTTTTTTGGGATTTGAAGAGGAAAAACTCTCTGCGGGGGGGGGTTTTTCCCAAAAAGGGGCGCAGGGGCGCATCAAAGAAAAAAGAACTGAGAAAGCGGCGGCGTGGGGGCCGTGTTCAAAACTGGAGTCCACAAACCAGGGGGGTTGAGAAACAGACAAGAGGTGTTCACCCTCATCCTGGGGGGAGAGTCCCGACTGGAACCTCGGGAAAGTGTAACAAAAAAATCGGTCCATCAAAGAGGCGTGGAGGGCTGGGACTTGGCAAAAGGGATACGTCGTCCGATGAAAAAAAAAAGCATGATTTCCCGAGGGGAGAGAAAAAAAAAAACCCCGGGATGAAAAGAAGTTTAACTATTAATACCGGGGGGGGTGGGAAGCGTGAAACATGCCGGATGAAAACTGGGGGAGGCAAGACGTTCACGGGGGGGGATTGAAAAAGAAGCCCACCTCCAAAACGGGTCGAGAATGGAGGTGGGAAACCCAAAAGGGGGAGTAATATCACTAGAAGAAGAAAGGAACAGATCGGGGGGAGAGGGGTTGGAAGAGCACGAAGAGGGGGACGGTATGAATAGAATCTAGCAATCAAAAGGACGAGCATGCTTCTGGCTGCGCAAAAAAGTTTAAAGAGGACGCGCCAAAAGGGGAATTGACGAAAGGGGTGAGGAAAATGCCATCTTTTTTCAAGGAAAAAAACGCCTTCTTAGGGGAACAACAAACGGCATGGCTTTCAGCTCGAAGGCGTTAACGCCAAAGCTCCTCCATCACGAAGAGAGGAAAAGGGGGGGGGCGAAGGTTTTGGAAAAAGTCACAAAAAGAAAGAAAGAGAAAGAAACATTCATGAAAAAAAGAAATGCTAGAAGTTCTTTCGTTTAGAAAAAAAAACAAAAAAAAAAAAACCCATCCTTTTGCGGCAAGCTGGGAGGCTTGAAAGTCCCTCAGAAGGGGACAGTTCGCCGAAAGGAAGGAAGGACTGAAAAGGGAAGGGGGGAAAAAAAAAAACACTGACGGATCTTGAGGACAGAAAAAGTCGCTCAGACCAAAGGGAGGTTCTCTTAAATATGGAAAAGGCCGATCCACCAAAGTAGGTAACGAAGCTAAAGAAAGTTCGAGACAAGACCATCTTCTCGGGAAGAGTCAGGAAGTCGACGGGAAATATTCAAGCGCCAGGCTCGGAGCAAAAAGGCCCAAAAGGGGGGAGGGTCCTCAAAAGGGGAAATCCATGCCAGTAATAGAAAAAAATCCTCTCAAAAAAAAAGAAAAAGAGAGAGATACACGAGATCATACTCTGAAGACTCGGACACGGGAAAAATGGGGTGGCGATCTTTGAAAGAGACAGAGTGCCGCCGGAAGGAAAAAAAAAAGAGAGGGGACCATACTCCCTTGAGCATACGGGGGGGGGGGTACTGGGGGGGGGGGGGGGGTGAGAAGGAAACGAACTTCCTTCAAGAATTTGAAAGGGGGGGAGAAGCGAACCTTTTGGGACGGCAGAAAAGAAGAAAGGCCGCTTTCCGGGGGAGTACAGTCTGCGGCTAAGAAGGGGGACGCACTGTGGGGGTCTGAAAGAAAACGAAAGGGGGGGAGTTTATAACCGAAAAGAAAAAAAAGGGCTTTTTTCCTGATGGGGGAAAGCAAGAAGGTGAAATCCACGTGCCACCAAAAGGGAGGACCCTTTTGAAAGGGGGAGACCCAACGAGGGGGGAAAAGGAGAAAAAGGTGTTTCTTCAGAACCACGGCGAAAGGGAAAGAATGAAAAGGACGCGAGTCGTCCTCAAGAAAGGCAGTAAAAAAAAAAAAAGGGAACAGGCCTTTAAGATTCGGGTCAAACGGAAATCGGAGAAAATGCGGCGAGGGAAGATGGTGGCGCAGCCAGAAAAAGAGAGAGAAGGAAGATTAAATCGATGTCAGAAAAACAAAAAAATGATACTTCCAAACGGAGGGTCGGCCGGAACAAGGTATATGAAGTCCTTTCTTGGGAAAAATCTTTTCGCAAAAGGGAGATAGGCACGCATAAGACCCACCGGCCCCACAAAAAAGGAAAGGTCAAGTGTCCTCAGGGGGAGGAAAAAAAGAGGGGGAAAAACCGCAAGGGTTTCAAAGAGGGCAGCAACTGTGAGAAAAAAACTCTCTCTTTTGAAGAGATAATGAGGATAAATTCCCCAAGTTATGGAAGAAAAAAAAAAAAAAAAGCCTTTCGGCCAAAAGCCGGTAAATGACAGCAAGAAAGAACCTCGTAATGTAGAAGCGAGAAGTAAAACATTATGAAAAGAAGGGGGCCGGGGAACGAGGGATTGCTGCGAAAGCAAGGTTTGGGAAAGAGAAAAAGCCGACGCAAAAAAAAGGCCCCTCCAATGGGGAAGCCATAAAAAGAAGCAAAGCGGAAAAAAGAAAAACACTCCCAAGCAGAGGGGGGGGGAGAAAGGAAAATTCAAAAAAAAAGAACACCTGACGCCTGTGGGCAGAAGACAGATGTCAGTCAGGGGAGAAAAGGAAAGCCCCACTTCCCAGGAAAAAAAGGGGAAAATGGCCCCCTACAAGAAAGGAAAAAAAGAAGAAAGAAAAAAAACATGATCGAATTTTGGTGGCACAAAAAAGTGTAAACAAAGAAAAGTTAAAGTTTCCAGTCCCGCCACAGGGGGGGGGACCGGCGCCTTTGGAAGGAAGAGCACCGTTATGTTCAGGGGGGCAAATAAAAAAATGGGGAAAGAGGAATCTGGCTATGCGCAAGAGGAGAAGCATCAAAAACCTTTGGCACGGACAGGACCCGGATTCGACCGGCCTGGGGCAAGGAAAAAAAAGCGGTAAGAAAGCGACGCGACAGAGGACAAAATAGAAAAAAAAGGAAAAAAAAGTGTTGTAAAAACAGCCGGGGACAGATAAAAGGGGGGGCCCTGGCTTTTCTAGGGAAAAAAAGAGAAGAAGGCCGAAGAAGAAAATAAAAAGGGAACAGAGAAAAAAAGGAAATAGGATCCGAGAGCGAAAGTTGAGGGAAAGGAAAAAAAAAAGGCACTTTTCAAGAGGGATAGGGGAACGACTAAGTTCCATTGTAAAAAAAAAGAGGGGAGACCGACGGGATTGAATGAAGACCGAACTGTGAAAGAAAAATGAAAGCCGCGTCGGATCGCACGAACGTCCCATCAGCTCTAACAAAAGAAGGGGGAAACAGAAAAATATCCCTGCGGAGGGAACGGGCCCAAAAGGGGGGAAAAAACACTCGCCTTAGAAAGGGAAAAGGAAGACGCAACCCAGAAAATAAGAGGTTCGATTTCTAACATGGGAAAAGGAAAAGAAAGTTCCTTCGATTCAAGACGAAAAAATGACGGAAGAAAAACGGACCTACTATTGTACCCAGGAAAAGAGGGTCCTTGCCTCCGGGGAAAAAAAAAGAAAAAAGCAGTTCGTCGATACCAGAGGGGGAAAGAAGGAGGGCGTCCGGAAAGGGAACGAAGAGGGACCCGGAATCGACTCAAAGGAAGGAGAAGAGCTTGGTTGAACGGGAAGGAGGAAAGAAAAAGAACGCCTGGCGGCCAGGTTAAAAACAGAAGTCACACGTACGCTAGGTGTGAAAGAAAAAGAAAAAGGAGGGAGGACAATGAAAAAAGGTCACGTGATCACAAGTCGGAAAGAAGAAACGGAAAAAGATGACGCGAAGCATGTTTCAGAAAGGAAAAAACAAAGAAGAAACTTTTCAACGGAAGGGGGTTTGGCCATCAAAATTGGGGAAAAAAACTCCGGAGCATACGGAGGAAAGGGAACTGAGAAATGGCCTTCTGGTCAGGGGAGATGTAAAAGGGCTTTCCGGCTCGATTGCGAAGAAACGAAAGTAAAAAGGAAACGAGGCCGCGGCACAAAGAAAAGGGGAGGAAAAAACATAGAAGAAAAAAAAATCTTCACGGCCGTCGGCAAACTACAAGACGCGAGGAAAACATCGTCCACTTTGTGCAAAAAAAACCGGTGATAGGTGGAAAGGAGCAATGAAAAGGAACTTTTGTGCGGTGATGCTGAATGTCAAGACAGGATGTACAAAGACGGGAGAAAAAAAACTCATTCCCTTTACTTAAACGAATGGAAAAAAGGAAATGTTTGACTGTCCCCTTGAAGTCTAGGAAAAAAAGAGAAAGAAAAACCGCGCCTTAGCTAAAACTCTTAGGCAATTACGACATCGATGCAAAAAAAACAATTCCTCCGTGAGAGGAGAAAAAAAAAAAATAAGCAGGGGGGATCGGTGGTGACGAAAAGGAAAACTTCTCCCGGCAGGGGGAAAAAGTGGGAGGAGTAGGCCAGGGGGGGAAAAAAAAGGAAAACCCGTCGCTTGACGCCAAAAAAAAAAAAAAAAAAAAGGTTCGAGCTTTGCGCGCGGCAGCAGATGAAAGAGAGACCTCCGCCGCGCGGGTGGGGAAACTCGCGCAAAAAGTGCCGAGCTGTCGCTTGTTGCGGGATTCAAAAAGACGAGAGAAAGGGCCCCGGTGCCCTTTGATAGCAAGGAAAACAAAGCAGACGCCCCGATCCGCGAGGGTATGATAGGAAAAAAAAATTGAAAAAAAATGTCGTACCCGGGTGCCCCCTTGCGAGAAAAAAAAAGGGAAAGAAAAGAAAGAGCCCGGCGAAATCTCAACGGGCAATAAAAAAAAAAAAAAAAAAAACTTAGTGAGGACAAGAGAGAGGACCTGACAATTGAGAAAGGGGACTGGCCTCCCCCTTGTGAACAAAAAGGGGAGAGCAGGCAGCGGGGGCACTTTTCTTCAGTGAAGGGATATGAAAATGAGCGCGTGCCTAGCTCCGCGGGGGCTTGAAAACAGAGAAAAAAAAGGGCCTCCTCGTGACTAGGAAAGTGCTACTGGAAATCCCGCATCGGACAGGAAGAGGAAACTATGTGAAACACGGTAGTCCTAGGGGGACAAGAGAATTAAAGAAACAGTCCTATCCAGACCGCGGCGAGGGGAGGTGATAGCTCTCCGCAAAATGAAAAAGAAAGGCTTAATCTACTGCGTGCGTACAATAGGAACATAAAGTGTGAGTACTTTCAACAGAAAGAACCGTCGCAAAAAGAACCTTATACCAGCCGTGGCGAAAGTGCCGCCCGAAACTTATAAAAAAGACACTTTTGCGGATCGAGCAAGAGAAAAAAAAGGGGGGAGGGGTCCAGCGAGCACCCGATGATAAACTTCTTTGCAACCGATATCTCTAGGGAAGGGGGGAAAGAGTAGCCCGAAGCTTCGGCGAGAAAAAAGAAGGGAAAAAGGGAAGGCGTCGACGTAACAGTCCGTTGGAAAAAGCTCAATGAACCTATGATTGAGTGTGAGGTTGGTAAAGCAAAGGGGGAAAAAAAAAGATAAAAGCCAATTGTTAAAAAAAGAAAAGGAAGATTCTCTCACAGAGCATCAAAAAAACTTTGCTCAAATTGAAGAAATCCGGGATATTCCGAAAGGGGGAAAAGAGAGAGGGGGGACGCGATTCAACCTCCAGGGGTGGGGGGAGGCGAAGGGAAAAAAAGGAGGAGGTGAGCACCGCAAAGAAGAGGGGATTCGTCCAGATTCTACCAGGGAGAGTCCTAAGTCCCCTCCCCAGAGAAAGAGAGGAACCCGCTGGGGGGAATTGAACACACTGGGAACGGAAAAAAAAGGAACCGTCCCGGTTGACGTGGAGGGGGGAAAGGCATCCATTTCTTGACAACGGAATGCGTCCCTGGCTGGATCCTGGGACCCCATCGGTATCCAGAAAAAGGAAAAAAAAAACGTGGACTGCGGCTGAAGAAGAAGAAGAGAAGAAAGAAAAGCCCGCCCCGGAACTCGCGTTCCGGGGAAAGGGGACTTGGTCCTCCGGCAGAAGAGGGGACAGCATGACAGTTCACAACACAGAGAGGGAGAATTCTGACGGGGGATTTCAGAAATTTTCGGAAAAGCGCAGGGTCATTAAGTCTAAATCAACAGGGGAAGGAGAGGGGGAAATATGTCCAAGGTAAAGGGAAAAACCGATTCTCTGCCCATGCAGGTCCGGTGTAAAAAAAAACGTCCTTAGGGGACCTCTAAGAAGGTGCCCGGAAAGAAAAAAATGAAAAGCGAAAACGGTTGTCGGGGAAAAAAAAGCCACCATGTTTTTCCTCAAGAGAGGGGAAGGGGGGCTTCAAAGCCCCAAATAAAAAAAAAGGGAAAGAAGCAGGGTTATTCGTTCAAAGGAAAGGGAGAAGGAGGGACTGATGGACGTTGTTGCACAGGGGGGAAAAGGAGAGACGCCGGCGGCTGAGAGGGGGAAAAAAAAAATTTCCCGTACCATTACTGAGGAAAAAAAAGTCGCGAAACTAGGCGGGGAAGGAGTGACCACTGGACGAGAAAAGGGAAAGGTCGCTTGAAGTGCCGTGTCACGAAACGCGGTAAAGAGAGAAGATCAAGGGGTGGACGGTCTATGGGGGGGGGAAGGAAGATCGTAAAGGGACTTTAAGAAAAAAAAAAGTTGGATCCGAAGGGAGGACGGGGGGAAAATTTCCTGGGGGGGGGAAAGAGAAACATTGGTGGTTTTCCCAAAGAGGGATGTTTTGTACGGAGGGGGGGGCACTATTGTCGCTAAGGGGTCGCCCGGATTACCAAGGACGAGGTAAAAAAAAGGCCGAGGGGAAGACCCCATTGGTGTGAGGGAAAAAAGAAAAGGGAGGTTGCGCATAGCCATAAAAACTCCAAAAAATTGGGGAGATCCCCAGAAAAAAGAAGTGTCCCTTAGAGAAGGGGAAATTTCCCACATTCCGCGCCCGGACAAACTGCGGTGGGAGGAAACTGGTATAACAACACAGGGGGTGGGGGGTTTTTCAAAGGGGGGGGGGAATAAAAAAGACTGTTTTGGAAGGCGGGTGAGGGACTGTGGAGGGACCATGTCGTTGCAGGAAAGGACATTCCAGCCCAGTTCCGGGAAAAAAAAAACACGGAAAGGATCTCCTGGGGGACCAGGCAAGGATACAAAACCTTCCGGGGGGGAAGGTTGGTCAGATCCCAACGAAAAGCGTGGTATTGTTTTTCGGAAAGGAGTGGGGGGGCTCGGCGGTCAGGGCCCACAAACGAGGGGATGATGTAGGAGTGGAAAAGGGGCACAGGGGCACACCGAGGAAAAAAGGCTTTCGCAGCAAGACCAGGAAAACCTTGACCCGTACATAGGGGCCGAGGCAGCTTCGGGGAAGATTACCAAAGGGTTTCTCGAGCAGAAAGGGGTCATTCAAAAAGGGGCACTTTCTGAAGGAAACAAGAATCGTGGGAGAGGATCCAAAAGGCCGAGAACCGAAAGAGAAAAATCTCGCGGGAAAAGGAAGGGGAGAAGGAGACACCGGGTATGAAAAAAAAGGAAGGCCCGCTTGGAGAGAAAGACTGGAGGCAATACCCGTTCACAGGGGGGTTTTTCTTTGGGAACGAAGTGGTTACCTGCAGGCTAACACAAAAAGGGAGGAGATGGGTTGCCGGCAAAAAAAAAAAGGGGGTCCTTTAATCACTCCAACGGCGAAAAAGAGAGACAGTAAGGTTACTACAGGGGGACGAAAGGGTGGAAGAGAGGGAATTTCCATCGGGCGCGCGGGCGAGCTGCTTCTAGAGGGGGGGTAACAGCCAAATCTACCGTCCCCCAAATGTTGGGGGACGCGGTCCGAAGAACTGGCAAAGAGATAAAAAGACCAGGGGAGGGGTTTTTTCCTTAAAGGGGGGGAGGACCCGGAGGGGGGAGTCTCGATTCCGGGTAAAGAAGGGGGGAATGAAGAAACCTATAAAGAAAACCACAAAGAGGGGTTTTTTCCGCCACGCAGGAAAGAAGGGGTTTCCTCAGTGAATTTTGAAAAGGAAGGACCTACTTCTTAATAACAAGATAAAAAAAAAAAAAAAAGAAAAAGAGAATTTGCGGTTTCTTGCAGGTCTTCAATCAAAAGGGAAGGGGAAAAAAGGAGAGGGCGGTGTCGCAAAAAGGGGGGCCCGGACCTTTTTGGAACATGGAAGAAAGAGAAAGGAAACTTGAAAAAAAGGGAAAGGAGGGGCCCCTAAGGCGAACCAAATGTACGGGAATTGAGGAAAAAAAAAATCAAAAGGCAGAAGGGGGAATTGAAGGGGGAAAAAAACTGATGCAGAGAGATCACCACAAAAAGACAGGGAACGAAGCCTCAAAAGGAGGAAAAGGCCAAACCTGAACTCGGACAACAAGGACAGGCGGCCAAGAAAGGCTCGCAGAAAAAACAAGAGAACGTCCAAGCTTGAAAAAAAAAAGACCGAGGATATGGTCAGAAATCAGAGTAGGGAGGGAAAAAAAAAAGGGTATCGAGAGGAAAAAAAAAAAACGGAGGAGGAGTACCAAAGAGAGATAAAGGGAGGGAGAGGAGGCTAAATCTCGCTATTGCGGAAAACAAGCTTTGGCGAGGGACAGGGGGGAAAAAGGCAAAGAGTCGTAGTGCCGCGGGAAAAAAGAAAGGAAGGTGCCGGTACCATCGCCTTGATAAGTTACGGGGGAGGGGGGGGGGGGGATAGGACGAGCACTCATTTCAAGCAGAAAGGAGAAGAGGGTGCCTTTTTGACCAAAAAGGGGGTTTTTCGGCCTCCAAGGACCGGGCCAGTAGGAGGGAAGAGGCCTTTGATTAAGTCTGAAAGAGGAAGAAAAGGGCATTGGGGGAAAAAAGGGGGGATCACCTAACCTACTGTCGCAAATTAATTTATGGGGGAAGCCGCAAAAAGAAAGGGGAAAATGGCTTTTTTTCAAGGAAGGGGGAAAAACAAAAAAAAGAGGGGACCCTCAACGGTCCAACCGGAAAAAAGGGAGGTTTCCTAGCGGCGGTTAGGACCCAAAGGGGGGCGCATAGGTGTATGAGGGGGGATTTCCCGCCAAAAAGGCCGTTACCGTACAAAAAGGAGCGCACAAGGAAAAAAAGGCGGTAGGAAGAAGGCCCTTTAAGATCGGGGAAAAGGGAGACGTCTAGGATCAAACACAAATGAGAGGGAGGGAGTGGTGCGTCAATCCAAAAAAAAGTAAAGAGGAAGGTGCTCCCCTGATGGAGAAAGGGAAACCTTCATCGTGTCCCTCAAAAAGAAAAAAAAAAAACAACAAGGGGGAAAAAGGGTCTGGTCGGGCAAAAGAAAAGAAGACGACTTCCCGGGGGAGGGCCCACTCCATGATAGAAAATATTGAGAGGGGGAAAAAAAGAAAAAACCGTATCCCATTGTCAGGGAAGAAAAAAAAAGGGGAGATTTCCTCCATTCGCCTGGCTTGGGAAAAAAAAAAGGTTCACCGCGCGGGCGAAAGGGAAGAACTCCTGTTTAAAAAAAAAAAAAGGGAATTTTGCCGCGACAAAGGGGGCCTCAAAGGGGGACCTTTTTTTGGAGAGGAAGAAGGGGGGACTTGAGGGGGGAAAGACAGGGATGACCGAACGCTCTGGCCCCTCAGGGGGAAGGGCACGAGCATTCGTCAAAAGGGAGCCAGGTTCCGAACAATGTTGCTTTAGGAATCAACGGGGGGGGGGGAAAAGCTGAAAAAAAGGGGCCCTCCCGCGCAGAAAGGAGAACAATATTGTCCTCAGGGAACTAGACAGACAAAATAAAAAAAACAATCCCAAGCCTATGATGGAGGGGGAAAGGCAAACCTATAATTTTCGAAAGGGGGTGTGCTGAGAAGAGGAGTCCGTGCTTTCCCGAAAAGGAAAAAAAAGGGAGGATCCCTACAGGGAAGAAGGCCCTCCTCCTCCAAAGGAAGAACTGTAAATTGGGGGGGGGAAAAAAAAAAAAACCCCTTTGAAAACCAAAATGCGGGGGAGGGGGAACAGTCCTCCCACCAGAAGGTGGTCCTTCCTCCTGTGTTCACCAGAGAAAAAAAAAGAAAAGGAGGTGTTCCGTGCCGCTCGTTACAAGGGAAAAAGGGGGGGGATCTTGCTATGCGCAAAGAGAATCACCCCCTTTTGTCAGCAAAAAACAATCGGAGGAGAAAATAAAAGGGAGACCTCGCGGGAGAAAAGGCGGGAAGGGACCCTAGGACAAAACTGAGAAGAAAAAAGAGAAACCGTCCCCTTGTTGAAAACAGAAAATCACCTCAGGGGGGGAAAGGGAAGAGTTCTCGCCCGAACGGAGAAAAGAAAAACCTTTCGTGAAAAAAAAAAAAGAAAGATAAAAAAGAAAGAAAAATCTGATCGCGGATTAACTGTACCGCGGCACGAAAAGAAACAGTTTTCACCATGGGAGGAGACCAGGAAAGGGACAGAACCGCTCTGTTACGAGCGACAGGGAGAGAAAAGAGGAACTGGTCCCGGGGAAAATTCAACATAAAATGGGAAAGAAGGAAGGGGAATCAACGCAAACAACGGTCCAAAGAAAGAGAGGGGACGGGGGGAAAAGATACCCTGCCGGCGAAAAGGAAGGGGAGCTTCCCGCCCACTCCGCCGGGAAAAAGAAAAGGAAAACATGAGGCAAGAAAAAACGACCACTCTTAGAAAGGGGAAAAAAGGAAGGCACACCCTTCCCCAAACGTCTTCACGAATTACTTGGTTATCAGCAACGGACCTGAAAAAAAAGAGAAACCGGGCCGATCCTTGCCGCAGGGAAAAAAAAGAGCACTACTCGGGGGGAGGGAAAACAACTTTCGTGGGCGAAAAAGTGAAAAGGGGCCCGTTCCAGCATCGAAGGGAAAAGAGGAGGAGAGTTTTTGTGTGAAGGGGGGAAAAGAAAGCCTCCGTGCGTTCCATCAAACAAACCGCTTCGGAAAAGAAAGGTTTCCGCGGCTTAGGAGGAAGGAAGAAAAAAGTCATCCGCGGGGGTGTCAAGTGAGAAAAAAAAGAGTTATAACCTATTACCAAAGAATACAGAAGGAAGAAAAAGGGTTCACAACGGTAGCGGAAAAAAAAAAAGGTTCAAACGACGTGGGATGGAAGAAGGGGACTTCAAATCGTCGCCCGATGAAAGCAAGGACGGTAGGGGAAAAAAAAAAGGGGCCTAGAAATATTCCGGGGGGAGAGGAAAAGAAACTTCTTCCGCTCGTGGGGGGAGGGGGAAAAAAAAATTTTCGTGCTCTAGGAACGCGAAAATCTGGCTGTGGAAGAAAAGAAAACGGAGATATGAAAAAGAAAAAGGAAAAAAAACAAAGATGGCTCTAACCCATCGTGAAAGGGAAAAAATCCCGCCGGTGCTCTGAAGAGGGAGAGGAGATTGAGCCTTGTCAGTGGGATGCAAAAAAGGAAACATGGCTTTTCCAACTCTGTGAAAAAAAAACAACAAAAAAAAACAAAGCATACCAAGAAAGAAAACAGGTTGCGCAGTCCCCTTGGAAAAGAGAAAAGAAGGGGAGCGACTTCACATTTTGGGGAAGGGGGCTTGCCTTTTCTCCATGCCGAGGGGGCGGCTCCGAGAAAGGAGAAAAAAGGAAGCAGAACTCGTAATGCAGTTAACGGAAAAAGAAAAGAGGAAAGCGCCGGCCCACAAATCCACAATTCCGCCGTGGGCAAAATGGGCGATCCGAAGAAAAAGAGGGATCGTTTTTTGTGGGGGGGGGGAAGCCCCTCCCACTCGCCCGGCCTGGGTAACAGGAAAGGAAGGTTTGACGTACTCATCCTGGGGAGAAGACGTCGCTGAGAATAAAAAGGAAAAGAAAAAGAGACGAAGGCGTTCGCCGGAAGGGAAAAAGAAGGAAGGGAAAACTCTGCCAGGGGGGGAAAAAAAGAAAAGGATCGCGGCAACACGAGTATCACGGGGGTTTGAAAGGGGCCGAACTTTAATGAGGAACGCACTCCGAGACGCGCGAGGGACCAGGGGGGAGGGAAAAAAAAAAAAAGTCCCGAGCTCGATGGCGTCAAAAAAAAAGGGCGCCGTCTCCGCGTCAAAAAAAAACGTCCGGTGAAAGGAAAAAAGGGCCACCCTCCCCTCAACTGCCCTCTAAGGGAGAAAAAAAGAAAATAGAGAAGCACACCCACACGGAGGAAAAGAAGGCGCCTTAGATTCCCGTATGGAAGGGTTTAATGACGCCCGGTGCAAGCAAAAAGAAGCGGCGAGCGAAAAAAAGTTTTTCTCGTCCTGCGCTATATGAACGACTCGCGCCTCGGAGGAAGGAGGAGGGGGGAGGGGAAAAAAAAAAAAAAAACAACATTTAGAGACGGACACCGCACTGGCCCTCCGCAGACAACTCGATTTTGCAGGAAAAAAGGAAAAAAAAGTCCTCGGGCAACCGGGAAAAAAAAAAGGGGAAGGGAAGCGTCCGAACGTCAACCGGGAGAGCATCCAAATAAACTCGGAGATCCGGCCCGAAAGAACTGCCTCTCCGGAGACTCACTCCTGAGAAGGAGGGTAGGAGGATCATCTACGGAAAAAGGAGAAAAGGGGTGAGAAAAGGAATCCAAACAATCAACTACGGCCCGGTAAAAGGTGTAACCATCCGTTCGGAAGGTGGTCCCTCGGGAAAGGGAACGATTCCCAGAACGAAGGGGACAGCCTCTCCGGTGCGAGTGTGGGGGGGGGAGAGAGAACTCTTGTTGCATCGTTAACAGAAAAAAGGGAGACGATTTCGCTTAATGCGCGGTGGGACGGGAGAGGGAAAAAAAGAAAAAACAGCAAAGGTGAACAGTCAAAATTTGAAGGGAAACAGAAGGCTTCATGGGGACGACGGAAAAAGAAGGGGGAAAAAACGCTTTTTGAAAGACCATTAGCCCCTCAAGAAAAAAATCAAAAAAAGAAGAGAGCGGTAATGAAAATGTATCTCGCTCCCGAGCCACCGTGCGGGAAAAGGCGTAACCTATGGTCGCAGCAGGGGAGGATGCCGATCAAGGGGGGAAGAAAGGGAGCGCTTTCAAAAACAACAGCACCAAAAGGGGTGGGAGGAAACCGAGCCGAACAGTAGATCTGTGGAGGTGATGGAAGGAAAGAGCCGGAAAGCTCTTTATCGACTTAAAGTCGAACCATTCATGTCATGTCACCCTCAAAGGAAGAAAGGTCTGCTCCTCAGAAACGCGAAGAGTTACCAAAGGGGCCCCCCAAAAAAAGTTTGAACGTGGATGAAAATAAAGGGGGGGGGGAAAAAAGGACCCTTGGAGGAAAAGTGACCTGTTCGCGTTCCTGGCTGGGGGGGAGGAGGGGGGACCCAATCGGTTCTTCCTAGTCGGGGAAGGAGAAGAGAGGGAAAAGGAAGGAAATTTTAATCTCCGAAAAAAGGAAATCTCCTTCTTGGTCTAAAGAGACCGGGTGGAGACCCTGAAGGGAAAAGAGGAAGGACGCCCCGTCCAAGTGGGAAAAAAGGGGGGAGAGAGGGCTTCGATGCTGACGGGAAATCCCTTTCGGCCGCAGCCATCGCAGGGGGGAGGGGGAAAAAGCGCCGAAGCGTCGGAGGCAAAAGGGGGGGGAAGAAAATCTTGACTCGAGTCCCTTTGGTGGCGGAAAAAACCAACGGGGTTCAGGAGGAAGGGGCAGAGAAAAGAAGGGGGGAAGGGGAAAGGAATCTCATTGAGTTGTCACGTGGGGGTGGGGGGTTGGGTCGGGAGGAAGGGAATTTTTTTTTCAGAAGGAATCTAAATGGCAAGGGTGGGGCGGCAAGAAAGAAAGAAGAAAGAAGGGGGGGATTCCTTTTCCCAAAAGGAAAGCCTTGTGCTTTTTCTAGAATGGTAAAGTGTGTTGCGTTGAAGGAGAAAAAAAGACTTCATGGCCTCGGGAAGGGAAAAGGGGGAAAAAGAAAGAATTCAGAAAAGAAAGGGAGGGAGGGGGAGGTGACTTGTACCGTAGCTCTCAACCCAGGGGGAACCTGTCTCTTGAAAAAAAAAAGGGAAGGGCGACATGCCTCGGTACAGAAGAGCGCTTCTTTTTTGAAAGGGGAGGGGAAAGGAAATCGTCACGGACTTTTCTCATGAGGATCGAGATTGGAAAGAAAAAGGAAGCCGGCCCACCGAAAAAAAAAATGAGGGGGAGCTTTTTCAAAAGAAGGGGGGGGGGGGCGGATATTTGGTCCTCGGGGGTCCCGAAAAAAACTGCGCCGGATCCGCGGGAAAGGGTCGAAAAGCAGGGGGAAGGGGAGGAAGCGCCCAAAGGTGTGAGGGATCAGGTAGTAATTGGAGAGGCAAAGGGAAAGAAAAAATGGGTTAACTGAAGAGGGGAAAGGAAGGGAAAGATCCTTTTTTGACCGGGAAAAACGACACCTTTGCGTGGGGGGGGGACTGGCAAAGGAGAAAAAGGTGGGGGGTTCAATGGGGTGGGGGCAAAAAAAGGGGAGAAGGGGGCTTTTGGAGGAAGGAGGAGCTGCCATGTTCGTTTGAGAAGGACACAGGGGAAAAAAAAAGTGGGACCTCATCCCGACGAGAAAAAAAAAAAAATAGTCCTCACCGCAGGACAGAGCCTTTTCCCCGTTTGGGAGGGGGGTTGGGGGGGGGGGGACCTTCCTCGAAAAAAGAAAAAAAAAGGCTTGGGAATGTGTTGGGACCGGACGGGAGGGGGGACTCGGCGTTCGAAGAGGAGGGGAGGGGGAAAGGATTTTATTCGGACGGGAAACGGGGAGGCCGTTTGTTTCACGCCTTGGGAAAAACCGTTTTTGACGGGGGAGAATCACGAACCAAGGAAGGACCCTCATCCCTGGAAGGCCACTAACGCTCTAACTAAAGGGCACTACTTAAGGAAGGGGGGGGGAAGGTCATCCCCCATGGGTTCAAAAATTTCTGCAGAAAAGGGAAAATCAGTGGTCGGAGGAGGTAAAAAGGGGACTTATCCCGATGGAGAAGACGAAAACCCGGCAAAGCGCGAGTTGGAAAAAACGAGGGGGAGAACCGTTAAGTAAAGAAAAGGCGGGGTAAACATTGAAGATGAAAAAGGCAGCCTTGAGGCAGACCGAAACGTTGGTGGGGGGGAAGGAACGACTTGAAGGGAAGGGGAGGCCTCGAAGAAAAGGAGGATTTTTCCTAACAAAAGGCCGGAAAGGCTTTAAAGGAGTGCCGGAAAAAAGGACCCAGATCAGTGGTAAGAGTTCTCCACGAAAAGAGCAACCGTGCCGGGAGAGAAAGAGGTCCCTCGATGGAAGAAGGAAAGCCCCCAGGGGGGAGGGGATGTCACGAGGGCGAAAAATATCTCGTACCTCCACAAGGGTTTGATATCGGAAAGGGGCACGGCACAAAAGAAAAGAGGAAAAAAAAGCTTTTTGGTGAAGGGACTTTACCAACCTTCCTTAAGAAAAGAAAGGTCCGGTCTCAGGCGTCTTTGGCACGGGGAAAGAAAAAAACCTCTCTGAGGACCCCCCCCCAGGACGTTTGGGAAGCCCCAACCAGAAGAGGGGACCTTTTTTGTTCCTCACAGGGAAGTTTTGGAAACGGGTTTCACCTGAACGGGAAAAGGAAAGAGAAACAAAAAAAAAAAAGAGAAAACAGGGAAGACTCATTTGTGAAGGGAGGAGGGTTCTAACCTCCCCGCCACCTGGGGGGGAAAAGGTAGGTACGTGTGAAGGGAAAAAAAAAAAAAGATGAATGAAAGGCGGCCCCGAAAAAAAAGTCAGTCAATGAAAGCAGGGAAAAAGAAGAGGAAAGAGCATGGTCCGAAAAAGGGAAAAAAAATTCATAGACCTGAAATAAAGTGGGGGAGAAGGGGGAAAGGGATGCCTCTCACTATCAAAAAAAAAAAAGGGATAGCTCCAAGGAAAAAAAAAACCTCAAAAAAACATCGTGCGCTGGCTTTCCACTCGGGACGATGGCGCCATCCCCATTCGCAAGGAGACGCCACCCCAAATAACGATGATTTCGGGGAGAGAGAAAGAACATGCAGGTTTCTCGAGAGCCGGAATCACACAGACAAAAGGGAAAATACCTTCATGTTGAAAGCAGAATCTTAATTCCGAAAAAAGTCTGAAAGGGTTCTCAACGCATCTGGCGAAAAAAAAGATTTTGTTTTCACTACCGGGAGAGCAAAGAAAGGGGGGGAGTGGATCAGGAAAAAATAAAAGACGATCGGGGGCCGCCTTAATATCCTCTTTAAGGGGGGACAACCCGAGTTATCTCGGGGAAGAGGGGGGTGAATCGGAAGAGCAAAAAAAAAAAGAACTTCTTCATCTGGCATTGGGGAAGGTTGTTGCCTGCGCAGGAACAGGGTGTGCGGAAGACCCGTCATGGGCAGTATGGGGGACAGGGAGTTGGAAGAATTCGGAAAAAAAAGGAGGGGGGGAGAAAGCAATGCAAGAGAGAAAAAATTTACTCCGGTTGGCAGCCCGAAAAAGGAGGATGGGGAGGTTAAAGAAAAAGAAAAAAAACGCCAAAAAAAAAGGGAAAAAGGGGGGGTTTTCATGCGTATTCTCAAAGGGGGGAAAAAAAAAAAAAAACCGGTCAACCTTGGCACAAGAGGAAACAAGAAAAGGGGGAAGATCTCGGGTGGAGGGGAAAAAGGGGAACATAGTGTTCTGGAAACGAGAAAGCCTGCCGGGAAAAGGAAGAAAAGAAGGACGGGTCAAAGGGAAAAAAAAAAAGGGGAAGATCTTTGGAAAGAAAAAAAAGGATCAAACCATGAGTCAACGTGGTCGATCGAGGTGAGCATACCAGAAAGAAAAAAAGTGCTCCGAGGAGAATCTCCCAAACGCTCGGATCTTCACCTTGGAAGGGGGGGATCTGGGTTCGTCCGGGAGGGGGGGAAAGGGGGGTCCTCCGGTCAAGGAGAAGGAAAAAAAAAAAACTCCCATCTCAAAACAAGTAGGCTCTTTGAGGAGGGGAAAAGGAAAGGTTCCACCAACGGAAAAAGGGGCCCCTTGGACGAGAGAAGGGCCTTTGCCAAGCGGCAATGGTTTAAACGCGCGGGAAGGAAAAGAAAAAGTAGACTCGTTGAAAAAAGAAAAAAAGGAAAAGCTAAACGTAGGGTAGAGGAGAGAAGGAATGCCCTTTTGAATCGAGAAAAAGAGGTGGGTCCTTTGACCTTCCATAAGGGAAAAGAAGAGATCTCTATCCAGGGGAAAAGGGGACGATCCAGTATCCTTTAGGCCCAGGATGAGTTTCCAAGGTGGAAGACGACCCCATGTTTCTTGCTGAAAAAAAGGAAAAGGGGGAAACGGCAAAGCCTCCCGCAAAAGAAGTAGAAAGAAAAAAAAAAAAAAAAAAACTCCGAGCCCGCACTCCGTAGAAAAAAAAAGCCGAGTGAGGGGGGGAGGGGGGGGGGGAAAGCAAAACTGGAATGTTGCGATGGGAAAAAAAAAGAAGAGTGCCGTCCAGGGGGGGAGAAAAAGGCCACTGCTGTCAAACAGGCCGACAGCAATTAAAAAGGGAAAGAAAGAAAAGGGATCGAAATTTTGTGGGGAAAAAGGAAAAGGTTTTTTTTAAGAATTTGAAAAAAACAACCGCAGGTGGTTCAAGGGCCGAGGTGGGCCGGGAAAAAAAGGAAAAGGGGGAGCCGGGGAAGCCTCGTAACAAATTGGGAAAAAAGGGGGGGATTTCTAAGGCAAGAAAAGGAGGGAAAATCATCACCTGTTGGTCGGGAGGAAAAAGGCGACCGGAAGGGGAGAAAAAAGAAGAGAGAATAACCATGAAGGGAAAGGAGAGGGGGGTGCGGGCGGGGAGGGGGAAGAGAGTTTTGCAGGACGAATGAGAGGGCAAAAGTGGCAAGAGAAAGGGGTAAGGGGAAACTAAGAAAGGGGAGGGAAAAGCATGGGGGGAGACAGAAGGGGGAAATGGAGGAAGGGGTTGGGGGGGGGCGGGGAGAATGGGGGATAGGATTGGGGTGGGGCGGTGGTGAAGGGGGAAAAGGGCGGGTGATGTGTGAGAAATGGAGAGTAAATGGGGGATAAGAAGCGAGGAAGGGAGAGAATATGGGGTAGGGGAAAGGGGGGAGGAAGGATGAAAAACGGGGGCCTAGTGAGGGGAGTAAATGCAGTGGGGTTAGGGGTGAGGGGGGGGGAGGGGAGTTATGATCGGAAGAGAAAAGGAGGAAGGGGGGAGGGGTGGGGTAAGGGCGAGGACAACTCTCCCGCCCCCTACACATGGAATTGGTGAAAACATAACTAAAAAAAGAGAGAGGGGGGGGAAAGGCATGACTCGCCCTAACGAAATCGAGGGGAAAAAAGGAGAAAAAAAAAAAGTCCGTGACGAGAGAGAGGGAAAAAAGAAAAAAGAAAAAGAGTCTCTAAATTTACGTGGACTCGGGCATGTAGAAAAAGAACAGGAAGGGTCAACAAACAACCTGGGCAAGAAAGAACAAGGGGAAAAAGATACTACTACTTGGCTGATGAAGAAAGGAAGAGGGAACCTATGCCATGAAGCCGACTTACGGGAGCCATAACTGCCAAAAAGGGAAGAAAAAGGGAAGGGGAAAGGATTTAACTAATAAAAGAAAAAACAAAGACTTTATGTAGGGATGCAAAAAAAAAGTTATTACAACATTTGGCAGACCGCATCAGAAGAAAGAAGAGATTTCCAGGCAAATGGGGGGGAAAAAAAAAGAAAACTTCTTCGAAGGCCATAAAAAAAACCCCTGACCCTTAGCGCCAGGGGTCAGAAGCGGCTATCCCAGGGAAGAAAAACTCAGAAAGCTTCGGCGAAGAGGAGGAAAAAAGAGAACCCCACCCCCCGGAAGAAAGGAAGGCGCACAGTACATCATCGACGAAATTCAGAAAAAAAAAGTGGGGGAAAAAGAATTTACTGCAGGCAGGAGAAAGAAAAAAAAGGTCCCACATTCCACAACTCGATTCTCAAAAAGAAGCGATTTCCGGCAGAAGGAGGGAAGGAGAAGGAAGAGAAAATTGAAGACAGGGAGAAAGGAAAAAAGGGATAACCTATTGGCAATCAGAAGAAGAATGTTCAGCAAACGGTATGCAGGGTCCCAAAATCTCATCACGTTTCAAGAAGGATGCGTGGTTTCCATCCCAAAAGGGGGAAAAAAAAAACAGCGTGGGGCAAAAAAGGGGGCGTTCCCTAGAAGATGAAAAAACCTGTACTGGGGCGAGGGGGGGGGGAAAGCGCTTCCTTCTCGAGGGGGAGGAAAAAAAAGAAAGGTTCCTGCTCGGAGGTCATAGGAAAGATCTCGTCCCCAGAGAATGAGTCCACGGAGAGAAGATAAAAACAAGAAACCCCCAAAAGGAAGTTTGGCGCGGTTCGGCCGGTGCTTCCTGGGGAGACGAAGGAAAAAAGACTAGGTAACTTTTGCTGTGAAGGGCGGGAAGGGGGGAAAAGGGAACCTTTTTTCCAAAGAAAGGGAGAAAAGAGTCGCAAGTCCCTTTTACTATCGGAGTCCCGTCGCCTACTGAAAAGGGGGGAAGGGGGAAGGGAAAGGAGAGGAACCGAAATCTTTCTGAATAAGAGAAAAAAAGAAAAAAGAAGCCTGAACTCAGTAGGCAGTAAAGGAAAAAACCCCATCCCCACAATTCACACAAAAAAAACCGTGGATAGGAGAAAGAAAAAGCGGATGACGTGACGGGGGAAAGAAGAAAAGGGGAAAAAAAGAAACCTGTGAGGGAAGGGGGGACGTACTCGATACTGCCCGAAGTCGATCAGCACGCCGTCGAGAAGAAAGGGAAAAAAAAGGGACGCGGGCGAGCCAGCAGAATGAGGGTGAAAAAAATCGCGCGGGGAAAAAAAATCACGGTTTTCGAAAAAACCCAGGGACCGAGACGGTAGAATGGGAAAAGGCGAACTCAGAAAAAAAAGGAGGGGAGAAAATGCAGCACAATAAAAAAGAAAGGAAAGGAACCTAGCCTCGATGGAAATGAGCAGAAAATTGCGCGACGGGAGGGAGAGATCGCCAGGTTGCACCAAAGGAGAAAAGGAAAGAGGAAAAAAAAAAAAAGAAGGCCTCTCCGGCTAAATGATGGGGAGAGACAGCCACTAACAAACACGTGAGGGAATGGAAAAAAAAGTGAGCAAGTTTACTCCTTCTAGGCAAGTGGATGAAGGAGGGGAAGCAGGGGCCTTTGTTCACACCGGAAGAGAAAAGCGTGCTCCTCAAGGTGTTTTCCCTGGCCAAAAGGGAGGCCGGGAGCCTATATGAACGACAAAACATCAAGGGGCGTATCTCGTCGGGGACTGTAGTGAGAGAACCAAGGGCACGGAAAAAAGAAAAAGTGCGAACGGGGAAAAGAGACCGTCTCGGCAAAAGAGGACAGTGATCCTCGGTTGCAAGAAAGAACGAGCAAATCATCAGAGAAAGGGAGGATTTCTGACGACGCCCGAATTAAGCCTTGCGACGGCTTTAAGCGAAGGGCAGGAGGGAAGGGAAGTTCCCTCAGGGAAAAAAGCAACTAAATTAGGCCAAGCCTACCTCAACGGGGGAAAAAAAGGAGGGGGAAGGAGTCCCGAAAAGGAAAAAGAGAAAAGAAAGGGAAAAACCTTTTGCGGATCTGGGGGAAAAGGTTTTGTGATTTGGCCAAACAACGAGGCAAGAACTCCTGTCGGGGGGGGGGGGAAAAAAAGGGGAAGAAGAAGGGCGCTAAGAAAGAAAGGGACTTTAGAAGGGGGAAAAAAAAAAGAAGAACCTCCAATGGGAAAAGGCAAAATTTGTTGAATAAGGTGAAGTAGGCTACTTAACAGTAAGGGGAGCAATTGTAACTGGGAGGTATTCTTCCCTCGACACAAACGTTTGGAAAAGCATTGGGGGAGGAAAAAAGAGAAAAAACCCGCCAATTTACTAGAGGGGGAAAGGCCCAGGAAGAAAAAGAACAAAGTGCACCGATGTTCGTCGAGGTGTGAGAGGAAAGGGGGAAAGAATCTCCAGAAAGGGGGAAAAGAGGGAGAAACCGACCGGGGAGGGTGCCAAAAAAAAAGAGACCCTAATAAACTCCATTACTTGGAGGGGGAGGGGGCCCAAAGCCCTAGCACGTCAGCTTATTGGCACAGGAAACAAGAGGGCCAGCTCGTAGGCCCGCCCAGAAAAGCCCCCCTGCTGCAGAAAAACTCCTTGGAAACACTGTGTATTGCAAAGGACCCGGGCACGTAAAAGTTGCTGAGAGGGGGAAAAAAAAATCCCTTTTCTACCATCAAAGGGACGCTTAACGGGCGGGAGAAGGGAAAAAAAGAGGTTATCCGATCGGGAGAGAAAAAGAAAGATCTAAATCTGTTTCCATAAAAAGCCTAGCCTCCGGAACTGAGCGGGGTTAAAGCGCTCAGGTTGGGGGGGAAAGGCCAGCGGGGAAAAAGGGGCTCATTCCCCAGTAACAAGGGAGGGAGGTCCGATAATGGCGAAAAAAAAGGCTCCTTCATCACTTTAACGGCGCCCGAAGAAAAGGGGGGAGGAGAAAAAGAGCCGAAAGAGGAGGAAAAAGGATCTAACCCGAGGGGAAAGGAAAAAAAAAAGGTCCGTTTTTCGAATAAAAACAAAAGAACGGAAGCTCTAAGACGGGGAAAAAAAATGCAATGGCCTGAAAAGGTGATTGCTGTTCCATGAGGAAGCCCAAAATTTGGGGAAAGAAAGGGGGCGAGTGGGGGCGGCAGCACCAGAAAAGAAAAAAAGGAAAGCCGCAGTGTATGTCAGGGTGAAAAGGAGGTCCAACTTTATGGACTGTTTTTGTGCCCGTTGATGCAGAAAAGAAAAAAAAAGCCTTTCACTACAATGGAAATAAAGAAAATTTCCACCAGACAAAATTCAGCAAGCGAAAAGTTCGTCCCCGGGGGAAGGGGGAGGGGAGGAAAGGAAAGTAAAAGTCGGCCCAAAGGTGGGAAGAAGGAAGAAGGGGGGCCGACCATGGAAAAAAAAGGCACATTGAACACTCGGAATCGGAGGGGGGGGAGGGGGGGTGCCTTTCGAGAGTCAAGAAAAAGGGAAGAAGGAGGAAAAAAAAAGGAGGGAAAGTCTTCGGGCTAGAAAAACGGCAACGCCATCGGGGGGGGAGGTTTGTTTCACAAAAGACTGGAGGAGGGGGGGAAGGGAAAAACTCGGGTCTCAAAAAGAGTTTATCGTAATGAGTTCGACAAGGCTGTCACGAAGAGAGACCGAGGGTCGTACTCCAAAGGGGGGGGGGGAGAAAAGGGGGCGCATAGCCCGAAAAAAGGAAAAGGGTAACGAGCCTGCACCTGGAGAACCGGGCCGTCCTCGGGGGGGGGGAAAAAAAAAAAGGAGCCAAAGAACCAAAAAAATGAGGAGGGGGGAAAAAAAGTATAAAAAACCGGGGACAATTTGGTGTCAAAAAATTTTCGTGACCGGGGGGAGAGGGTTAATTGCCTTGGAGAGTCGTGCTCACAGCCGGGAATTCCCGCCAGTTGGCCGACAGAAAAACAAAAATATCTCGCACAAAGGAAACAACCCTTTTCTCATTTTTGCCGTTTTTGAATTCTCCCAACGCAACAGACGATGTCTTGGATTGGTGGAGAACAAAGGATCGGGGAGTTCAGTCTGTCCTGGCTGCCCCTACGGGAGGACGTTTGTCGCGGGAAGAAACGGAAGGGGGGAAAAAAACCCGGTTGCGTAGGGAAATCAAAAAGCATTTTCGGAACCGGGACCCTCATCCTGAACGATAGAAGGAGAGACGAAAACAGAAAAGATTTTCTCGAAAAAGACAAATCACCCAAAGAGGGGAAGAGGCCCGCAAGGAAAAAAAAGCGTGTTCTGATTCCCAAAACGGACCCGAGGGAAGAAGGAGAAAGAAAGAGAGGAAGGGCACAAAGCGCGAGGGTTAAAAAGAGGAAAGGGGGGAACAGCCCGCGAAGGGGGGGGGCAATTTAACCGCTGGTCAAAGCCAGGAAAAAGGGAAGGGCAAGACCGTTTAACGGGGGAAAAGGGCATCCGGCAGGACGACAGAGCAAGTGGAGGTGGGGTGGAAAACACCCAATAGGAAAAGTCGAGGTAATAAAAAGGAACCAGATCTTTTGAAAGTTATAGCACTAAATTCCCTGAAGGTCCCCCAAGAAAAGGTCATAGAGGAAACGCGGTTCAGAAAAAAAAGCTTCTTGTGTCTGCCCAGAACACAGAGCTAGACAAGAAAAAAAAAAAGCAAAATGGGTTTGAATTACAAAGGATTGCACCGGGAAGACCAGGCGTTTTTTCCCTGAACCGCCTTCCAAGGGAAGGGGAGGAAGAGCAGTAACCGGGAAAATGGGCCTGGCAAAAAATAAAGGCGGTTTAAACAACAAACACCACGTTGGGAAAAAAAAACCGAGAGGGGAAAAGGAAAAAAGGGGGAAAATCAGTTGTAAGGTTGTGAAGGGAAGTTTTTCACCGAAACAGGGGGGAAAAACCAAAATTGAAAAAAGCCATGTCTAACGGTCTTGCGGTGGGCTAAACCCCCATCCGTTGTTCGCATGAGAGGTGAGAAAACCGGGAGTAAAGAAAAAGAGGGGTGGCATTGCAGCCCGAAGAAAAAAGGGAAAAAGACCAAGTAATCTGTCCACAAGCGGACATTGACGGAGGAAAAAGGGAAGGGAAGACCCAAAAAAAAAGAGAAGGTCACCAGAAATAAAACAGGCAGACCCTACCACCTCGTACTACGTGGTCTGGCTTAAATTATGCTCGGAAGAAATAAAAAGAAGGGAAATGAGGGGACTAGCTAGTGGTAAAGGAAAGAGGGCATCTTTCTTTAACTGGGCCACTCAAAGAAAAGGGGGTCGGCAGGGGAGAAAAAAAGAAGCACAAGAAGCCTCAAATAGAAAGCCCGAGGAGTGGAGAAAGATGATACCCAAGCAGGGATCAGAGAAAAAAACAACAACTGAGGAATGAGGAAAAAATGGGAATCAATACTCTGGATAAAATCCTCGGGGGGAGGGGGGGGAGGAACACGCAGCATGGGAAAAATGCGACGAAATGAAAGAACGGAATAAAGCCTAAGTCCAGTTTTGAAGGGGGGGGGGGGGGGGGGGGAAAATTTGAGCCCCGGAGGTTACTTGGGGGGGAAAGTCTGATCATAAATGCCAGCGAATTCAGGTAGAGGAAAAGGGCCTTTTTGGGATGGCAAGGGGGGGGGTTGCGGAAAGAAAAAGGGAGCTTAATTTCCGTAAATTGAAATTGAGGAAAGTCGGAAGACAGGGAGAAATGACAAGCGCAGGAAGGGGTTCTCACAACAAAAAAAAAAAAACAACTAATTTTCGGGATAGACAAAGAAACCTCAAATGATAGGAGGGAGGGGGAAAGAGGTTTAGTCCTCAAGTGGAAAAGGTCCAACCTTCACGAGGACTTTTTCCAGCGAGGGGGAGGGGACCCAACGAAGGGGGGGGAAAATCAACAGAGAAAAGGGTTTTACCGTATGCGGCAAGCAAGAGGCGGTAAAAGAAAAAAGAACGGCCACCTGGAAATCTTGCCCGTGAAGGGGAACGCGAGAGCAAAACAAAAAAAAAAGGTCGAGCTCTTGGGCTCAGAAAGAAAGAAACGCGTGACGTCGATGATTCGAAAAAAAAAAATTCACCTTACTTGAAAGAAGGGTCCGCCGGCTGGAAGGGAAGGGAAAAGGCCAAGGGATTGGGGGGAGGCACACGAAAAAGAAAGGGAAGTTTGCTCTGGAGGCAAGGAAAAAGGGACCAAACCACACGTGGAACGTCTTGACAAGAAAGGGAAAGGAAGGGGGGGGGGGGAAAAAAAAGGGGGGACATGTGTCAAAGGGTGGTTGGGGGTGGGGGGTGTTGTTTTTTTGGGGGGGTGGGGGGGGGGGGGGGGGGAAAAAATAGGTACATATGAAGGACAAGGAGTGAGGAATAGTGGAGAAGGGGAAGGGAGAGAGGCAGGAAAAAAGAAGAACAAGGGGTAAAAATGGGAAGTAAGGTAAGGGGGTACGGAATTCGGGTGGATGAGGGGAGAGAAGGATGGACAGGGGAAGAAAGAGAGGAAGACGAGAAAGGGAAGTAAAAACAGGGGAGGGGGAGAAAGGGAAGGGGGGGGGGAGAAATGGCAAAGGACGGCAAGGCGAGAATAAGGATAAAGAGGCAGGGAGGGGAGGGAGAGGGATGCGGGGGAGGGATGGCGGTGGAAGGGCGGGGGAGCCTCGGGGTATGAGGCGGGAAGGTCGGAGAAGCGCTAAGAAAGGGGAGGAAAGTAATTGTAAGGTAAGTAAGGCGGGGGAAAGGAAAGGGGGATGGGAGAAAGCGGTAAGGGAGAAGGGGGAGGAGAAGGTGGGGGTAGGGGGGGGGAGGAAGAGGAGGAGGGGAGAGGGAGGAGTGAGGTGGAGTGAGAGGGGAAATGGGGAGGTGAGAGGAGATGACAGGGTGCAATGAGTGATGGTGGAAGATAAGGGGTAATATAAGTGTGGGAAGGGTGGAGGGAGAAGTAATGTAGGTTTGTGGGTGGGGTGGGGGGGGGGTTAAACTCTCTCCTTGGGTGAAAGACAGGGTAGGATAAGAAATAGGGAAGGGGGAAGGTTGGAATCGAAACGAATGCAAAAAGGGGGGACTTCAGAAGGATGACCCGA
>Ga0179593_1429417_pt1 | contig 26492 bp, 36 predicted proteins | sample CZODoug2_1_08_16_FD_185931 | JGI IMG/M metagenome (GOLD analysis project Ga0179593, IMG submission 185931) | Vadose zone soil fungal communities from Angelo Coast Range Reserve, California, USA - CZODoug2_1_08_16fungal (PacBio error correction) | ecosystem: Environmental > Terrestrial > Soil >...
AGTCTAAAGAGAACTCCTCTTCTATGTTTAGGCAGAGAAGAGAGGGGAGAAAAGGAAGAAAGGGGAAAAAAACTCTATCCGTAGGGGAAAGAAAGAAGTTGGCGGGAAGGGGAGCGGAGCGCGGAGGTGTAAACATCCAAATGCTCCTTAGGAAAAAGCGCGGGATCCTTCCCGCAAAGGACGGATCAACAAAAGTTGGAGAGGAAAGAAGTGAAGCGGGAGGATAGCTGGAAGGTCAAGATAGAGGATTTGGCCGCAAAACAAGAATGCCGACGATCGTTCGGGACTCAGACGAAGGATAAAGGAAAATAAAAATACGGGGAAAACCAAGGCCAATCAGCGGCTATGGGGAAAGGGTTGGAACAAAAAGGTCCAAACGAACTGTTAAACAAAAAACGGGAAGGGGACTGTCCCAGATTTGAACATACTCCGTCTGTTTGAAACGTCGAGGAAAAAGAAAAGGAAAAAAAACTCAAACAGGGGGGGGGGGGCCCGGAGAAAGCCAATCGCTCCAGGAGGGGAGCCAGCACCTTCAGGCGAAGCGCACGGTCAGACAAGGGGAAAGTGAAAACAAAGCGCTGTAGGGGAAGCGATGATTCGAGGGAAGGGGGAAAAGGCGGGAGGAAGAGCCAAGGGAGCTGAAGAACGTCCAAAATCGCATCGGAAAGGGAGGGGGAGGGACTGGTTACTTTGGGGGGGGGGGAAGAAACCATATCGGAGAAAAAGGGTAGGAAAAAAAAAAACAGAAGTCGAGTCAGGAAAAAACTTCGGGTGTGTAAAGGAGGCAATGACAAACGGGGTCACCAAGACAATCAATTTTTTAAGTACTGGAGGGAAGGAAAGGAGGAAGTGGTTCGCCAGGCGAGCGTAAAAAGGTGGAGCAAAACAGAAGGGGGAAGGAGAAAAAGTCAAAAAAAATTGACCTAATCAACAGGATACCAGTCCGGCCGGGAGGGCCGTTAGAGAAGACACCATATAGGGACACTAAACCGCTGGGGAAGAGGCAGAAGAAAAACAGAAAAGGGAAAAAAAGATACGCTATGAGGCGTCAGACAGAGAAATGGGGGAAGTCGCCTGCGAGAAAAAAGTTGCTAAAAAAGCGGACACAATCTCAAAGAGAAGGGAGAAGAAAACAGGGAAAAGTAAGGAAAATAAACCCACGTGGAAAAAACGCAGAACACTATCGGCCAGGAAAAGACAGGCGCGCCTTTAACGTGAGCGGGAGGAAAAGACGAAAAAAAAAATTCAGGGGAAAAAAAAAGGAGTGCTGATAAAGAAAAAGGAACTATCAAAAGGGGCGGAGGAGCCGGAAAACTGGTTGGAGCGAAACCACCCCTCTACGTAAAATTTAACAGTGTTTTATAGACCATGCTCGGGAAAAGAGCAGAAAAAAGGAAAGAAAAGGGGTACGGAGGACCAAAATGGCCAAGGACAAAAAGAATTCGTGAATTGGTAAAGACGAATCCAATCGATCAAAGAAGGGTAAAAACCAAAAACATATAAAGAACTTGGAAAAAGAGTCACGAGAGGAAAAAGATGACAGGGAACCCGGGGCGGCACGAAGGAAAGCCAAAAGAAACTAAACAAGGTTCTCGGCCAGAAGTATTAAAAGTGCACACAAAGGAGAAGGAAAAAGGGGTAATGAGTCGAGAGTCCTGTCAGTAGGGAAGAAGATTCCGTCGGTCAAAGACGAGGTCAAAAGGGGGGAACGAGGAGGAAAGCGGTACAAATCGTGAGATGTCTGAGAGTGAACTTTCCTAAGGCGAAGGAAATCGCTAAAGAAATTGGGAAATAAAAAAGTTCCGGTTGAGGGGGGACCGGAAAAAAAGGGGAAAAAAAAAATATAGAAAGGAGGAAAAAGGCGGGAAAAAAAACCTATCAGAGCGAAGAATTCTATGGGGGAAAAGGTTTCCAGTCACCACTTCACCAACAAAAAAGGTAAAGAAGAGAACGAAAAATACGGAAGAATGCAAGATGGACTCAGGGGGGTGATTCAACATCTCATCGTAAACAGGGGAAGTGGGATAATCAAACCCGAGTGGGGGAAGGAAAGGACAAAAAAGGGGGGACCAAGGGAGGAACCAACCCGGGACTTTTCTTCTTCTAATCCGCTCCACTAGGACGTGAAAACAGCCCTTCTTCAAAAAAGAACCTTCACAGGGCGGGGAAAAAAGAGAGCGGGAGAGGGACTTGGGATGGGTAAATTAGAACAGGGGAAAGCCCACGTACCCTGAAAAAGAGACTAGGGGCCATTAACTTTCTAGAAAGAAAAGGAGGGTGACGATAATGAAAAAATTAGCGGGAGGGGCTGTGGCATACCATGGGAGGGGAGGTCAGTGTAACCAGATGAAAAGAGGAAATACTAAATTAAAAGAACAAAGGAAGATGAGCTTATCCAAATAGTCTCTATTAGCGACGGGAGGAACCGTATTATATTAGCGAGCATTTCCTAAAAGGAGCAAAAAAATAGCAAAAAGGAATATGACCATAATTGGAGACAACTGAATGGGGAGCACTTATCAGGATCATTAAGGAATTTTGGGGTAGGGAAACGAAAGCCCGTAAAAAATAACACGGTGCCCCCTCCGGGGACTGAGAATGAACCCTGATTGAGAAACAAGCCCAGTCAAGCATAGGGAGGATTCTAAAACAAGGAGAAGAAGAAAAAGAAAGAAAAAAACAGGGATGGTGATCTGTGCAAACAAGGGACCAATCGATTCCGGGGGAAAGAGACTCGCACCAACTCCGGAATGGGAGGAAAATCAGAATGTCCAAAAAAGTCATCGGGCCGAATTGGAGGGAGGAAAAAATAAAAAAAAATTTAAGTAACCATCAGGGGGGGGGGTAAAAAGGTAGTGAGTGAAAAAATCGCCAAAAAAGTATTGGAATACAAAACTGCGACGGAAGTCTACTGTCATTAAAATTGGGAGGAGGGGAATGACGATTGGGGGAAAAGAGACATGAAAGCGAGGCAGGGAAGGAGCGAGAATGAGACGGGTCGAGAGAAGAGCGAATTTGTAAATCCGTCCCATGAGGCTCTTATAGGAAGAGGAACAGGGGGTCATAACTTGATCCACTTTCGGGAAAAAACAAACACCGGAAGGGGACAAGAGGTATGTTCCGGCGATAGAAAATATTCGGGCGCGAGAACGATTTGCAATTCAGGAATTACGGTAAGCATCGGCTGAGATCCACAGGGAGAAAGAGGGGGTCTCGGGAAAATCAGATCATAGGGCAAGCGGTGAGAAAAGGAGGTTACGATGAGAGGGGAAGAGTTCACATTTGCTTTTTTTTTTTTTCCCAAATGGAAACTATCAAAAATCATCCACTCTAAGGTTGTAAAAAACGAAAAGGGAACAAATTTCTCTCCCCGGGAAGGCAAAATGGGCTCTGGGGGAAGGGAGGAAACAAAGCTCGAAAATGGGAACAAGGTAAAAAAAAGGAGGGGAAGAGCTGGAAAAAGGGGAAAGTTGAAGGATTGGGAAAAAGGCAATACGAAAGGCCAGGGCCTCATCGGATAAAAATAACACCTAAGCAGAGGGGGGGGGGGGGGAGGGAGAAACGGAAGGGGGACTATTGAAAATCCAGGAATCAGAACTCAAAAAGAGTTGGTCATCTGAGAAAAGAAAGGTCACTCTCGAGAGGTGATTCCAAATCCCTTTGAAAGGAGGAAGGGGAAAGCAAAAGGCAAACCGAGGGTTGGGGGGGAGTAAGGCCTGGGGTCTTTTAAATGATCACCTCTCAAGAATCACCGAATTAAGTTGGGAATACAGGACAGAGGTGAAAAACATCTTCAATCTGTGGGGGCCAAGAGACTAAGCTGAAAAGAACCAATTCCCCGAAGAAAAGGAAAGAGGTGAGACAACAAACGAAGGAGAGCAGGGGATGTCTTAATGGAAAGTACAAGACGACCTCAGAGGGACTGAAGCGGCTTCGGGGATTCGTTTTGTCAATTGCGCTCGAGAGAGAGAAAAAAAAAGGAGGAAGAAGGTGGGGAGAGGAAGAAGAAAGAAGAGAAGACATCGGTGAAGTCAAAAGGCGCGGGACTTCATTGAAGAAAGGGAAAAGGAAACACCTATATCGAGATCAGAAAAGGAGGAAAAAGGGAACTAAGGAATTCGACGGAAGGGACAAAAGGATGGCGGCACACTGATCTAAAATGGGTCCCTAGGGGACAGAACGACGCAAAGAACTGCTTTTGAGGGAAAACAGGGGGAGAAAGACGCGGAAAAATTACCCACAAAAAAAGGGCGTCAAGAGGGACAGCAATATCATCAAAATGAAGTCTTGGGAACAGGGAGGGGTTTGGGGGGAAACGTGAAAAAAGGGAAAAAAAAGGTGGGGGGGGATGAGGCAAGCAAAGAGTTCCTGACCGGATTCAGATAGGAAAAAGTAGTTCCCTCACAAGAAAGGATGATGGACAAGCTCAGAAGGAGGGGGGGGAAGGGGGGGGGTATACGCTCAAAATCGAAAGTAGGGAAAAAGGAAAATCGTGAAATGTAAAGGGGTAAAAACAGCAAAGTCTTTGGAAGAAAGGAAACGCCATTGAGGAAATATAAATTGGGGGGAAGGAGGGAAAAAATAGGTTGTATCGAGGGGAAAATGGGGGGGAAACGGGTGGCCAGGGGGGGGGGAAAGCAGCAACAGTGAAGAAACGATCAAAATGCATTCGCGAAGGGGGGCAAAGAACAACGATTACCGGGCTACAAAAGGGGGAGAAGGTGGGGACGCCAGAACGGGGGAGAAGTTGCATTCCTCGCCGGGATGGGAAAAATATTTGGGAAAACCGTAAAGAGGGGGAGGAGGGGTGGGAAACCTGAAATGGCGGAACAAAGGAGATGAGGGAAGTAAATAGAAATCAAGAACGGATGGAAGTCTCGCGGAAAGTCAGGCCGCATCAAAAAGATAAGCTTCGAAGGAGTTGAAAAATCAAGAGAGAATCAGAGAAGGTCAATGTTCCAAATAAAGACAATCTCCTTTCATGACAAGGGAGGACCGCGCGAGCTCGAAGTTCAAAAGGTGGGGGAGAGGGGATGAAACAGAAAAGGTGTACCCGATGGTTCCGTCAGGGAGGGGGGGGGGGGTGACTCAGAAAACCTGGGAAGACCTTTGGACATAGGGAGGAAGACTTATAGAGTGTGGGAGGAAGGGAATTATGCCTGACGCGAGGTGTTGTTTGAGAAGGAAGAAAGGGGAAAGAAGGTATCGGCGGAGCGTGGGTTAGAAAAAAAAAGAGGCAGAGGGAAAGTTGGGGGGGGGAAGCGATGTGAGCAAAAAGGTTTGAAAAAACATGATCGGGGAGGGGGAGGGGGGCAAAGTGTGGGATAAAAATGCATGGAAAGTGGACGGTTACAAAAAAAAAAATTGCGGCCGCAAGGAAGTGACCTAAGGGGGGAACGGCCATGCATTTTGGAAAATATTCCAAAGGTTGGGGAGGAAGCTGCCAGGCACAATCGTTGAACAACGAAGAGCGACTGTAAGACAAAAGACTTGGGGTGTCGTGCTGGAAGTGAGGGGAGAGCAAGCCCGGCCGGATCTGGTCGCAAAGGGGGAAGGAAGAAAAGGAGACAAAAAAAGAAAAAAAGGTCTTTCAAGAAAAACCAACTCACATCTGAAGTTGGCTAGAGAGGTTAAGGGGCCTCGGCTTGACGGGGAAGGGAAGGAGTCAAAGGCAGGCAATACAAAGTGCGGATCGACGGACGATTTGAACCGGGCAAAGGGGCAGACGCTCAAGTGGTTGTTGTATTTTGAATCATGGCATGGAAAACGAGGGGGAGGCATTCGTGGAGAAAGGGAAGCCAAGAAAAAAGGGGGGGAGGAAAGGGAGAACAAATTTGGTCCCAAATTGGGTACCCTCGGGAGGTGGTCGGGAACCCTGTAAAGAAAAAGAAGTGGAAGAGAGGTTGTGCAAGGAAAAAAAGAAGCACTCTTGAAACTTAGACTGCGACACATTTCCGAGGGGGGAATGTGTTGTGCCGAGGAAGGGAAAAAATGGGAAGAAAAGAGCGCAGGGACCTTCTAAAGGGGAGGGGCAGAGGGGCACGAATCATGACGATGTTCATTTCGAAGAAGAAATTGGCCGGAGAAAACTGGGAAGGAAGGCCCCAAGGGTCCTCTATCTCCGCGCCAGGAGGAAATAAGAGAAAACGCCGTAAAAAGTCAGGAAGTAAAAGGGGTAAGAACGTTTCGTTGGATCAAAGGGGGGCTCGAACAGAAAAGAACAAAAAACCTTTAAGCAGAACGGGGAAACCTTAGAAAGGAATGGGGAAGCACTTTTTCCTAAAAATGCGAACATCGGGTGGGAAGGGGAAGGGGGAGGGGGACAGAGAGGGTCCTTACACAGGGGGGGGGGAGGAGCGGGAGAATGGAATCGAAAAAAACGGGAGAGGTTGGGAAATGGACGGGATGGGATCCTTCATGTGGGGGGGGGTCGAAACAAGGAGAGAGAGTATGAAGAAATGAGAAATCACGAATTGGAGTATCTGTACATTTGGGGGGTCCTATTTTCGAGAATCAAACGGGGAGAGTGTTGTACGAAGGATTATGGAAAGCAGGGGAGCAATCGAGTCAAACTGGAATGAATGAAGGGGGGGGGGGGGGGACGACCCACTCACTAGCCATAGGGTATGGTGGGGTGGGTGGGGAAGAGAAATGAGGGGGAGAAGAAGTGAAAGGATAGGGGATAGAAGAAGAGGGGGGGGGAGTGAGAGTAGCGAAGAGGGGGGTTCGTGGGAGAAAGGAGGGAGGTGTGAATTGGCCAGAAAGAGGGTAGTGGCGAGGGGAAAGAATGGTGGGTAGAGTTGTGGGGAGGATTGCTCTAAAGGCCTCTTCTGCTATAGGTTTCTGGTCTCGATGAAACTTGGGGGGGAGAGGGAAGAAGAGATACCCGGAACGGTCGGGGGGAAAGCTGGCGATGTGCTGGCTTCGTGGTAATCAAGCCCAGGTTTTATGGGAGGGGAAGGGGGCCTTGTTACGGATAGTAGCTGGGGAAGGAGAAAGAGGAGGGAAGATGACACGGCGAGGGTCCTTCAATCCGACAGACAGCGGGATTTACGTCACTGGCAGTGGGGAGGAAAGCCGATTCAAAAAAGAAAATTCGTTACCTGGATCGAACCGGCAATCAAAAAAAAAAAAAAAAAAACCAAAAAGAAACCAACAGGGAATTAAAGAGGAACGGTATGAAGAGAGGAGGAGGAGGAAAGTTAACTTAAGGGAGTCGGGGGGGCGGCACTCTGAGATTCTCTAGAACAGAAAAAAACTCTCCTCCGGCGAAAAGCATTATTGAATGGCGGGGGGGGGAGGAATGCCACTCTGGGGACACTAGGAAGTAATGTAAGTAGATGGACTGGTGGGGGGGTTTCTCAACTTACACAGGGACGCGATGTTCTGATAAAAAAAAGGTACCATTAAGATCTCCCTCCCATTCGGAGAAGGGATGGGTGGAAAGAGATCCGTACTTGAATCAAGGGGGGGGGAACGGAAAAAGGAAGCCGGAAACCCTCTTTCTTCCGCCCTAGAAGCGCTTTAAAAATGAAAAAAAAGAAAAAATTGTTGACACAGGGAGATAAAGTGTCTCTCGGGGCCCAGAAAGGAGCAAGGGGAAAGGGAATAACGGGAAAACCGATGAGGTCGAAGAAATAGAATTTGAAGGAGGGACAGATCCGAGGGTATGTCTCTAAGGAAAAACAAGGGGACATGTGACAAAATAGGGCCACGTAAATGTTGGGCTTTCTTTTGGGCAACAGGGGGTCAAGAAAAAAAAAAAAGTTGGGGATTTGGGTGACTCGGGGGGCAAAAAGCATGATGAGAAAAGCGGGCAGGGGGTTTTCGCGCGTCCTCGATCTCAGGAAGCCGAACAGAAAAAAAGCGAATGCCGACAGCGGGGGCTTGTTGATCTAAACGCGCCAAAAGAAGGGCGCCAAGTGACATAGCAACAGGAGCTTGTATTAAGATCAAAAAGAACATGAGGAGGCAACCTCGATGAAGATAACGTGCCTACTGAGGGGAAGGCCGCTCGTTTGGATCGTTAGGGGAGGAAAAAAACGAAGTAAGCAAGATGTGCCTCTATCAACATGACGAAAGAAAAAAAAAGGTAGCTGCGAGGGAGGGAGGAAAAGGAAGAAGAACATCTCAGCTCGATTTGATAGAGGCATCCGATCGGACCATTGGAAGAGATTTCCGCAAAGATCGATCCAATGGAACAGTATAGGCAAATCGTCAAAAATCATCGAGAAGAGGTCGAAAAAGGAAAAGGCGCAAGGAACAATGCCCAGAAAAAAAGCAAGAGGAGATGACGGTATGAAATTGTTGGAAAAATAAACGGGAGTGAGAAGATAGCTTGCGTGGAGAGGAACTGAAAGGGGTTACGAGAACCTGCTTCCTCGCTCAGGCTAGGAAAAAAGATGAGGATGAAGCGAAATAAAATAACAAAAAAACCGCAAAATCGCGAAGAAATTGGAAAAAAGGGCAAAAAAGATTTCCAACTGGAGGCGGACGAGGGGGGAAAAGACGGAGTTGTGCTCGATGAACAAATTCCATAGGCAAGGAGAACCTGAAGGCAAGAAAGCCGTCAGCATAGCAAAGAAGAGAAAGAAAAATTTGACTCAGGCCGCGCTTTTGCAAAATGGGAAAGGGAGGAGAAACGAGGGAAAGGAAGAGCAGATTGCTTTTTAAATCATACAAATAAAGATAACGCTAAGTGGACATAGCCAACAGACGGCAAAGGAGGTGGAAAGCGGAAGGGAAAGGGGGTGATCGAACATCAAGAGATCGTTAAAAAAAAAAAGAAATCTCGTAAAGGAAAATCATTAAAGGAGGAGCTGTCAAAAACGCCAAGACCATCGCAGGTTAAACGAATGATTTACGACGGTGTTTTCTCCCTGGCGAGGAGGGGGGGAAGAAAAAAGGGGATCCAGTGTCGGGAAAAGGAGAGAAATCCCTCATCAAGAAAGAATAGGATACAAGTAACGAAGGCAGGCTCGATGCCCGATAGATCACAGGGTTGAAAAACGGGATGGGGGAGAAAACGACCACAGTACGGGGCAGAGGAGAATAAAAGTCCTTGAAAAATACATACATGAGGCCTCGAGACAAGCGACTTGCAGCGCGAAACGCTCCCTATCCGGGAAAGCAACAGAAAATAATACTCCTAACAAAAGAGGAGATTCAAACGAGAGGGGGAAACAGGAATCCCAGCCAATCCGGTAAAAGGGTCTGCTTCATCAAGTCAATTCCCAAAAAAAACCGTTGCAGGACAGGTGAGCACGGGGACCAGGGGCGCGAGAAAGAGGAACGTGAGGGGGAGAGAAAAACCCCTCGACTCTTGAAAAGTGTGGGGTAAATAAAGGGGAAAGGCAATGAACCTGAAGGAAGGCAAAGTTGGGATTACGAGAAAGGGCATCAAAAGAAATAATTCGTATGGGGGGAAAGAAAGCCTGCACGAATCAAAGAGGAAAAAGCCTGGTTCGAAACAAACCTGCCCTGGGCATCCAAAAAAAGTGACAACCTCTCCCGAATAAGAGAAGGGCAAATTGAGGAAGAAAAACTCGGCTCACGCGGTGAAGGAAAAGCCACTGAAATGAAACCCCCTATGTTCGAGACGAGAACAAAAAAAAAGAGGGGCCAACGAAAAGCAAAAGGGATGAGGTATTGCGAGCCTTCCAGGGGAAAAAAGTCCTCTTTCAAGTCAGGGATATCACCCAGCCGAGGTCCATAACACGGTCGCGAGATGGCATGACCGTGGAGGGGGGAACTCGAAAACCTTAGGGGAATGACAAAGGTCCCCTTTTCAGAAGAGAACCCATTTCCAACCGGGAAGGCCACGAAAAAGAGGGGAAGGATGAAGGTAAGGAGCCTAAACAAAAAGGAATAAAGGGGGAAAAAAGTTCCAGTCCGGCCAAACAAACACACTCTTAGGGCCAGAAAACGGAAAGGACGTAAGCTAAGAGAGAAGGTCTTGTTAACCAACCAGGGAAGAAGGGGTGGGGAACTGGTTTCCAGCAAAAAAGCACCAATAGGCAAAACCCTTTTGGGACCAAAAAAAGGTGTTTACCCCAGCGGTCAAATGGGGAAGGAGACGGAAAAAAGTCCGTGAAAAGGAAAGAGCAAGAACCACCCATTTCGAGACCATGGGAGGTTTAAAAGAAGACCGGTCCGCAAGAAAGGGTGGGCGTCAGAACCGGAAAAGGAGGGGGCCAGGAAAAGTCGAGAGACAAAGGATCAGGTAGGAGTAGGGTGGGATCGGGGGGGGAAAGAAAGGGCTTTGGGGCAAGAAAAAGGGAGGTCGTCCCTGAGAAATAATTCCCGCAGGCAAGGGATGGAGGACAGACAGTTAGAAAAGATTTAACGAGGGCGTTATCCAGGAGCGCTATTAGCAAGGAACAAAAAACCGTATCATCTGGGAGGAGAAAAAAAACATGAAAAAAAAACATTTTGAAAAAAATCCGCAAGAAGGGGGGGGGTCTGTCCCCCAGTGTAGGAATCGCCAAGAAGAGGTTCTTTTAACAAACTGCCCGGGAAAAAAAACAACACTTGAAACGGGGGCAAAAGTACGAACAGGACTGCTTGCTAACCCCGCGTACCACAAAAAGACTGCCATGAGGGTCCTAACAAACGCGAAGAAGGTAAAAAAAAGAAAGGAAGAGAACAACACACAGGCCAGACGGAAAGGCAGAAAAATGTAGAACAAAGCATAAGTTACAGGAGAAAAGAATGTCCCAATTATAGGTAGAAAAGGGGGTTTTCCTTTCTGAGTAACCACACCTACCTTAAAGGGAAAAGGGGGAAAAGGGGACAGGGAAAATGAAGAATATAGCAAAAACGAAGGGGAAGGGACAAAAATGAATCTCTAAGCGCTGCATACTTGAATGGGACTGACAATGGGGTTTGCAACGAAAAGGGAAGGAGGGAGAGCGGTTGGACCGATTCAAAGCTCAAGGCGAGAGGAATGCTCTAAGGAAAGCGCCAAGTGGACCTAAGACAGTATTTTCCTCTTATGAAAAGGCCAGCCGGGGTAAGAAGGAAAAACGCCCTGGGTCCATCATCACAAAGGAGGAAAAGGAAAAGGTTTCCGACTAGAAATTTCTGTCGGGAGATGCAATCTTTACAGGACGGGGGTAAGCATCGGCGGATAATGTGCCACACACCTGAATAACAAGGGGGGGACGGAGGAACAGACGTAAGAAGCATCAAACCTGTAGAAATGATTTTCAGATGGTGTGCGTATGCTGGGGAGGGGGAAAAAGGAAACAAATAAATGTTCAAAAGAGATAGATTGGGGACGATCCCGGAAACAGAAATTTTCACGCAGGTTCCGCAAAGGTCGAGCATGGCGGACAACAGACTCGCGATTTACCGGAGACAAAAAAAAGGTCGACTTTAGTCAGTAAAACGAAAAAAGGGTGTTACCGAAGCAGAAATTAACCAGAATCGATCGAAAACTGACCGGATAAGCAGAAGCAAGGTGTGTGAGTGGAGAAGGGCAACAGCTTCTGTGAAGGAGGAAGCGTATTGTAATCATCGATCAAGGTAGGTAAAACTCGAGTCGTTTTGAAGGACACAAAAGACAAGCGTGAGAGCGCACACTGCAGGAGAAAAAATTCTTCTCTGGGTGGCGAAGAAAATGATGGGCAGGGAAGAAAGACACTGAGGCCAACATCAATGCATGTTCGAGACGTAGAACTGCCAGAGAATAGGGGAAGACCAAACGCCAGAACGAAAAATGGAGAAAGGTGAAACAGCTTGTTCTCCCCCCACGATAAGATCTAACACAGGGGGCTTAATGGAAATATCATAAGTAAAACGCCTCTTTGAACGAAACGACGCTGAGATGGAACGGTTGTCAAACCCCAATCAAGAGCAAAAAAAAAACGGAAGGTAGAAATATGAATGGGACGGGAGGTCTAGTAATTTGAAAAAAAGGAAGAAACAATTTACGAAAGAGGACGGGCATGAAGGGGTCCAGTAAGAGAAAAGGGGGAGATGGGATTCTTTGGGAAAGAAAAACGTGGGGAAAAAATCTCAGGGTTCGTTACGCGCCTGGCATTCACAAAGGGGAGCGACGAATGGGGAAAAAATATGCGGAAGAAAGCGAGAAAAACATGAGGGGGGATTGAAGTGCATTGATAATTTCCAATAGAAACCAGGACGTAGCCAACACGAAAAAAGGGTTCCCGGGGTGCAGGGAAAAAAGAGGGACCAATGAAAGGAGAACTTCGGGAATTCACACGACCGAGAAGTGAAAGCCAGCAGTGAAGACGATGTAATACCCGAGGGACCAGAAGGAGTAAAGCAGAAAATGAAGTGGCAAATCAAACTTGTTGGTGCTGTAGCCTAGCTAGGAGAAAAGGGTAATTATGGAGAAAGGGAAGAAATTCTTCATAGAGAGAAGCGGGTCGGTATCCTGTTGAAACCACCGAGGCCTGGGGACGAAAGACAGTCGAGAAAAAAAAAAGGGGGGGGGTCCTTGGAGGAAAATATTTTAAACCTGAGGGGGATTGGAACCTGGGGTGGTTATCGGCCATTTGAAAGCAAAGGGAAGGGTAAGAAAATTAGATCATCGAAAAAATACGCACGGGGGGACACAAAAGAATTCGAGGGGGAAAGCTCCAAAGCGGTGCACAGGAAGGGGTTCCATTAGCTCAAACTGATGAAAGTAAATGTAAAGAGTGCAAATTGTCGCCGCGCCGAAAGGGATGGGAGAAAAGTAAAATGACCTCGCGGTGTGATCAAATAAAGGGTAGGAAAATGTCTGAACCCCGAAATGACTTCTATACTAGAATCGAAGGAGGGAGGTCAAGGATCGAGGACTAAAACAGAACCTTCAAACGGGGGCGAGGAGGTAGGAAGAAAAAGGAAGTCCGCAAGAACTATGGCAATTGGGAAAGAAGACGAGAAGAGACGTTCTGCAAGTCTGACCGCGCACGCATTTTGTATGCATAACATAGGTTTGGCGATTATTAGTGGGAGAAACGGGGTTCCCGATTGTGCCGGAAAGTTTGTTGGGAATCAAGAAGAAACCATGACTAGACGGGGAAGGAGGAGACAAAGGAAGTATAGGAGGGGGGGTGCAAAGGTGGTGAATTGACGCGATGAGGTTTTATCATACGAAAGGCTCGGGAGAGGAGAGGAGGGGGGGGAGCATACGCAAATCGAGATTGGGTGTACGCTAGGGAGAAGAAGGGGGGGACTGAAGAGGGGAACTGCAAGTTCATGGGGGATCTAGGTCTTTACCGGGGCATGGTTGGCCGATTACGTAGGGGGGAGAAGCTTCGGAAACGGAAAGGGGGGGCAGAACATTCGAGATTGGGGGCTTAGTCCAAAGGGGGGTCGCATCAGGCTCGCTCCAAGAACACACCACTGCGCGACCTTGATGGAAAGAGGCAGGGAGTTTGGGGAGGCTGCATTTCTGTCTCTCAAAATCCAGGGGGAAGGAATTATCTGGTCGAAAAGCCGAACTTTCTAAAAGCACCATGATGGAAAAAACAGCCCGAAGCTCAACTGGGGGGAGACAGACGGGGTAGCTCTCGAGGTGAGGTCTCTTGGAAACGGTCATAAACAGGGGGGAGAGCAAGCGGATTTTAACCGCAAGTCAGGAACGCATGGGGGGGGTGGGATTGTCGGGATAGTGGGAAAAAAAAGCGTGTAAGGGGGCAGGTCGAAGCTGGAAACAAGGACTGGGGGCGAAAAAAAGGGTAAAAAGGGGTGGAGCGTAAAAAAGGGGGAGTTGCTGGAACCAACTACATCTACCGTGGAACGAGGAGTGATTGTGCTGCACAGACGACTCACTGCCGGAAAAGGGAAAAAAAAGAATAAAGTTCCGCGACCGGACGAAGGATGGGGTTGGGCCAATATGTCCTAAATGGGGAATGGTCAGCCCCATCAGATTAAAACCTGTATTTGGCGGGAAAGAAAATCCTGACGCTTGCGAAGAAGAGGCGACGGACGGAAAAAAGGGGGGAACTGGGGGGGAGAAAACCAATCTACTCAGAGGCCGCCTGGCACAGGAAAGTCACCGCGGTCCCGCGGGAAATGGATGGGCGGAAACTGACTTTGATTATTCCTCCGTAGGGAGGACCAGAAATTAAAACCTTCAGAGGGGACCGGAGAAAAGGGGCAAAACAAGGGGGGCCCGAAAGGAATTGGGGGCCAGAAGGGGGAGGGGGGAGTTACTCGTGAAAAGAAGAAGGGGGAATTCAACATTTGAAGAGAATAAGGGCTCTCGTTAGAGGGTGGGAAGAGGGCAAAAATTGGGGGGAGCAAAGGAGGGGGAGAATTGGAACGTCGAATTGGTTCGGAAGAGGGACAGGGGGTCTATTTCTCTATCAAACGTTGATTGGTTCGTCTGCTTAGGGCGAGCATTGCGAAACTTAAACAATAAAGGTGAAAGAGAGAGCAAAAGCATTCGCCCATGACAAGGAGAAGGGTGTTATAAAGCAAGGAAAATGGTCTACGGAAAAAGGACGAAAGATCCCGGCCGCTAGGTTGCCCGCGGGGTCTGTCTGGCCTAAACGGGGAAGGGTTTTATTCGGAAAGGTATGGGGAAAGGGGAGAAAAAAAACGGGATATGAAGAGTGGGGCTCGATGTAAGAAAAAAAAAAGACTTGTCGCAAGGACGACATAAAACTGGAAACGACAACGGCGGTTTGGATCGCACGGTGGAGGGGAGAGCCGATTCAAAAAGAAATTCAGAATATCTCGGAGAACCCCCTCCACAGTGAAGGGGGAAGACGAGTTCACGGAGGGCAATTGAGGGGTAGCGGGACTTCAATTTATCGGTGGAAATCGGGAAGGGAAGGCGCTCGCCCAGAGACACTCACTAGATGGAAAAGGAGGCTTGGGGGCGTTTAAAGAAGCACGCATTCAAAAGGCGCCTGTAGAAATGTTTGTGTGCGAAAGCACCGGGACGAGTTCGATCAACACATACCAGAAAATGAAGAGGACAAAATACATTAAGAGAAGGAGAGTCTGGTGGAACGAAAACCAAATTCCGTTATCGGGACCGAAAGAAAAAACAAAAAATAACCCCTCAGCTTCCTCCCCGAAGAGAGAGTGGGGAATTCGCTCCACAAGGTGGGTATTACCTGATATTGAGCTGAAACGACCTCCTCGGCGGATAAAAATGGAGCGCCGAGTCGCAGTGCTTGAGGGGCAGGACCTAGGAATGGCAGTGAAAAAATGCAACGACGGGCTGGAAAGCGGGGGGGAAAGGAAGGAGGTGTTGTTGGGAACAAAACGCTTGTTGTCCAACCTGTTTTCAAAAAAAAAGACACGGCCATACGCGTTGGCTTGGTGTTTTTCGAATCAATCAGGGAAGCGAAAGGCACGAAACGAGGGGAGGAAAAAGGGTTTCGCGATCAAGAAAAGAAAAGTATCAGACAACATGCAACGAAACAGATCCACTTTGATCATAAGACTCGCGCCAACTCTTGGAAAGAGCCCGCGAGTCCAACAAGATTGATTAACTCGAGCGATCGATATGAAACGATTGCCTACGAGATTCAAAAATTTGGATCCACTTCAATGCGAGGGAAAAGGGCAAAAAAGGGCGGAGATTGCAGAGATCAAAAGCGCGAGAATCGCGCCCCTGATAGAGAGAAAAGACACAACAACAACGGAGGGGAAAAGATAGGCTAAGGCTTGAATTTTAGAGGCAATCTCAAAAATTAGGGGAAGAAGAAAAAAAAGATTGGGGACAAAACAATCCAAATGATTCGAAATAGCAATCGTTCCGTAAATGAGAGAGAAGTCGGGTTTTCTATATAGCTAAATGGAGGGAGGTGAGAGGCATCGGACGGCAGCAAAAGAGGGGCGAATATGCTTGGGAGGAACATTTTGGCCCATACTGGGGTGACAGAAAAGGATAACGGCTTTCACTGAAGTCAAACAAAGGACTCGAACGTTGCCTCGAGGGGAGAAAAATTCTGGCCGCGGAAATAAGAAACAAACAAAGCAAATCGCTAGGCCGTTAGTTGGACCAAAAGGGCAAAAACGGTTACCAACCATGGCAGATGGGGGAAAAGATGGGGGGGGATACTAAACGTCTGGGGGGGGAGAGAACTGACACTCTTCCGGACAAAAAAGTGGATAAGCCGACGCTCGCAGCCGGCCTGACTCGCCCGGCAGGATGCGGAAGGCGAAAACCGAAAAAAACCTTCTCCTTTGCAGGGAAAAAAGGGGGGGAATACTTTCCAATCAGGAGGAAAATACGGAGAAGACCGATTTTATTGCCGGGGAGGGTCGGTAATCCGGTCCCCGAGATAGCGACGGACATCTCCTCGAGAAGATTAAAGGGGGAGTGAGATTGAACTGTAGTGGGGTGACTAACAGCAACCCCTTTTATCTTGCGACCACAAACGGTAACAGAAGTCAATTCAGCGATAAGTTATAGGAAGCAGTAAACGTTCCCAAGACCAGATTGTTAGGAAGCGGAGGGGGGAAAAGGACAAATCCGTTGCTCCACCAGGAATGCCGGGGGACACTAAAAAAATTGCCCGAATCAAGATACCAGTAATCGAAAGCCGGGAGGGAAAATCCATATGTCAAGATTTCTGGTGATAAACGAGACCATACAACCTTGCCTATACAACCCTCTCGGGAGGGGGGTCGCTGTCGGCGTGCAACACAGTGGCGGCCTCGTACAGCATTTGATGGGAAAAAAAACAAAAACGAGACCAAGATCTCGCAGCAACCGGAACCCTTCCGCCAGGGGAAACCCCGTCTTCTCAAACCTATCGCCACAGCACAGGCCCGGAAAAAATCAGCCGGTAACGGATCTTCTAGTTTCACGCAGTTTCACCACAAAACCAGGGCCTGAAAAAAAAAAAACATCCTCCTTTCACTTGGCGCGAGAAAAAAGAAAATTAGGGGGAGAAAACCCCCAAGAGATCAAAGGTACCATTTGGCTCGGAGGGCGCCATGGCTGGAGCATAAGCGCGAACACCACTCCAGGGGGTTCCGAATAACTCGACACTCCAGGAATTTGGGATCATTCCAAGGACAAAAAGAAGGGAGAAAAAACAAATCCTGCCCCTGGAATCATCTCACGGACTTGAAAACAGAAAAGGTCCATTCTCGCGATGAAGGCAGACCCTACTAAAGAGGTAGCCCAGCAATCACTGCCACATCTCTTGGCGGTGCGATCAAGGGGAGAACAGGGAAACCCCGGAAGCGGGAAAAGGATTCGTTATGCGAAATCCGGAGAAAGACGGGCCGTGTCCAAGCAGAGAAGGGGGAAAAATCCGCTACAGGTCATGGACTGATTGCTGCGCCTTGAAGCGCTATACCGTGGATGGTCAAAGCCGAAAAAAATTTCAAAAGGGAAGAAAGGGATAAGACAGAATTACGAAGGAATTGAGCCCTAGCCCATACATCCGAGCCGAATGTGCGAGGGGTGACAATTTTCTCAGGAAATTCAACCACACGACAGGAAACCGCGGAAAGCCGCGAAGGACACGGCCGAAATGAGCTGCTGGGGGGAAGGGGGTAAAAGCGAACTCCTCTGGACACGGGTTTCCAGCAAACCAACCAGAAAGGTTGCCGTCAGATGAAAACATTGGGGACAAAGGGGTCAGGAAGCAAAAAAATGATGGCGACCAACGAGGCGTTGGAAATGGAAAAGAAAAAAAATAACACAAACCCATGGGCTGTCGACCGGTGCTGTGGTAAAAGACGAGATCCGCCAATAACCGGAGGGACCGAAGTACGTCCGACGGACGAGGCCAGGAAAGAGGAGAAGAAAGGGGAAATCAGAATCGAGCGGGCAATTGGAGCGTCGCAGGGTCGACAAGAATACGAAAAAGATGGAGAGACCAAATGACAAACAGACCAAAGGGCACGTATCAAAGGCGCGGGAAAAATCCGTGAAATAAGTGCAGGGAAAAAGCAAGGGCAAACAAAATCCAGCCAAAAAGAAACTTCTGCCCCGGAGGGGAATAAAGGACGGAAGCAGTACCAAGTTTGCCAAACGAAAAAAACGGAGGCTCCCGGACAAGACGCCCGACCAGAACACCTGCTCAACCTCCGCGTACCCAACACAAAAATTGCGTATAAAAACCGCCCAACCGAGCAAGGGTAATGAGGAAACGGTCGTCCATAATAAGAAATTCTCAAAAATACAGATACCTATCAATAATGTCCGGAGAGCATAACATGGGTCCGGTATTACCAATAACAGCGCCGCACAAGAGGAACCGGGGTTCGGGGACCAACCGGGGCTACAGAAAGGGGGCCTACCATTTCCGTCCGCGTCAAACTTGGAACGTGACAGGATTCGATGGGGAACAGAGGAATTAATAAGAGGGGGGGAATTAATGGCCCTTCATACTCCTCGCAGCGAGGGGGACCGCAGGTACGGGACCACGTCCGAATAAAGAGGGCAAAACTGGGTCTTACAATCCACAGGGTCGGGGGAGCCCAAACGCTTCGTAAGGTGGAAGGGGAATCTAAAATGGGACGCCGAACAAAATTGGGAACGGCTTGACATCGGAAGCACTCTTCTAATGGCCAAAAAGAAGAACGCTTGGGCAGGAACAATCCAAATCACGGGTGCAACAGCAAAGGGAGGTTGATGAAACGGAAATTTTGAAGGGGGGGAGGGGGTCCCAAAAGGGACTTACAAACCAGGTGGGGACAAAATGAGGGAGGTAAAAATAGGGGGTGGCCGACAGGCAATTCGCAAGCTCTCCGCAAAAGGATTTCGGACAAACGTCTTGATTTAACACCGGAACCCGACCAGATTGAGGGAATCTGTTAGAAGACTGTTTCCTCAACGATAACCAGGCTCGCTGTGAAAGCTGAGATAAAAAAGGGGGGGTGTGAGTGGAGAACTGAAGGGGTCGATAGACTCCTAGTTCGTTAGGAAAGCGGAAGCTTATTGGGGAACAACTTGCGGCGGCACGCTCGCGTCGTTGGGAATCAACTGAAAGAGGGACTTTCGTGAAGCTTACGAACACTTCTGTAATCCCCCTGTAAGGGAGCGTGTTGGCTATCATTCGATGGCGTGAAACTGCTCACATCACCTGCCAGGTAACGCGATCTGATCGCAGGCAAGGGACCCATTCGTGCATCAAAAAAGGGGGTGAAGCAAGACGCCGCTTAAACTAACCGCAAAATAGATCCGGGGGTGAACCAGCTACCCTCCCCACGATAAAGATAGCAATTGATTCGTAGGAAAGATCACTGAACAACCCTCTTGAAATCGGGCTGGCGGGGGAAATTGGACTCGCGAAAGGGCTCGAGAAAAACAACAACGGAGGAGGAGGAAGATATATTTCCGGGGAAATTTTGAAAACGAAACCACGAGTGAAAAAGACGTCAAGTGAGATTTCCCATTAGAATCACATTGTATCGGGTCGTGGTGGGAGAACCAGCTGGTTCAAGGGTACTCAGCATGGGGGTACCGGCGTCTTCGGAAAAAACCGAGATCTGGCAGAATGGGTCCGCTGGATAACAAAAGGCGAAGAACTGCCCGTTTATGCGCATTTTTGAGCATCAACAGGGCAAAATGACGTAGCCAAAAGAACGGTATTGGTGGGAACACATGCCAGGAAAAGGGCTGGGGAAGAAAAAAAACGAGAGGGGACCAGCAAGGAATCGATGATTAACACGTCCCCGAGGTAAAAGGCCTAGGATTCAAGAGGGCAGTGAGCCCCTAACAAGTAGCTCAGATAAGGACGAGCCTGGAGGAGGAGCTGAGGAACTAAGTCATCGCACATGAAAAAAAAAAAGAATTAATCGGGTCGTGTTCCTTTTGTCACGGCAAGACGGTCTTTGTCAATGCAGAGGCCATGAAAGGGCCGAGGAAATTTGGTGTGCCTGGGGGGACACAATATTGGGGAATCGATTGGACATGATGGGTTCGTTCCATTTGTGAGGAAGCCCATGTGCAACATGTAGACTCGAAAAAAGGAGTGGCGACGGTCCCTGGCCTGGAAGAGTTTCACCGAGACACAAGCAAGAATGGGGTCATTGAGATCTACCAAGTCCAGAGGGGACAAATTGAGCGTCCGCGCCCGCTTTTGAGAGCGAAACCTTACCTAACGTTAAGGCGGTGGGTGTGACCAGATGTTAAGGGGGTCCGGGACCCCGGCTGCGCTCATAAAAAGAAAGAATAGGACGGTCAAATTATCTCTGACGGCCTGCATCAAGCTAAAGAGAGGAAGTATGAAGAATGCTGTAAGATAACTATGGAAGTTGGCATGGCCAAGTAGTACAACGCCTTCATTAAAAGTCTGACAATAGCATCAGGCAAAGGTAGGATACCTTATTGTTTTGGCGATTATTACTTTGGGAAAAAACGGGGGGAACCCAGGATTGGGGGCCGGTAATTGATTTGAGGGGGTTACTCACGAAGGAAACCATGGATGAGACAGTTGGACCTGTATTGACGGCTCCTAGAGGGGAGAGGGTTATTCCTGGACTCGATGCGGGGTGGTATCATTACAAGCTCGGGATCGCGGGCTTTTTAGCAGGCCTGGATGTGGGACCGGAGTGACCAGCAAGACTGATCGACAATCGCAGGGTGAGTAATCTGTCTTGAAGGCTTTTCAATGGCAAAAATTGCCGTAATGGCGACAATAGCCTTACCTGCAGGAGCGGAATGTGTGCTGATAAAAAGTGGCACGGTACAGAAAGATGGAGCGGGCTCCGATTAGTCCTCTCCTATTTGGTGTAGAAGCGACTGGTGCGTAATGACAGAGAGCCGCACTGGCCAGAGGGAACTGTCGACATGGACGGAAAAAAGAAGGGGCGGACAAAGGCACAAAAGCTTCGGGGATCACCCAGACCGAATGCGGAGCGCGAGACTTAGCAGCGCTTGTAGGGGCGTTCACTGTCTACCCTCCCTCTTCGGGAGGAGATTCAGGTCGACCGCATGTGGGTCAGAGGCCCCACCCGGGTAAGGGGGCGAAGCCTCCAATTGTCTGGATTCCGGAAACACAGAAATTGGGGGGGGTTTTTGGGTGGGGGTTTTTGGTGGTGGGTGATCGTGGGTCTGTGATTTGGGGAGGGATGTGTGATTTTTTGGGTGTAGAGAGGGAGAGAGAAGATTAGTTTTCTCTCAAGGGTTGTCCGCAAAACGGTGCTTTGAAAAAAAGATGGGCGAAAAGAGACGTTAAAACCTCTATGCGTTTGTGAATCCACAGAACGCTACTTGCCTCCAGGGATCGACGGCAGTTAAAACGGTAAGAATAGGTTTGGGGCCGATGAAGTGGTCAAGACCATCGCCAGGAAAAACCTGAGTGTCTCTTTCTCGAAGACACTTCCTCTTTCGACTCCTGCGGAATTCTCTGCGGAAAAGGAACTGGAGAATCCCGGGGACATCGTCGAGGTCTCTCCTTAGGGGAAGCCAAAAAAACGCGATGTAGAGGCGCGGGCAATGTGGGTAGCAAGGACGGAAGTGTGGAGCGGGGAAGGAGACGCATAACAATTAAAGGGGTAAAAAAAAAAAAAAAACCTATCAAAACCGGTCTATTGTTCGCCCGGGGTCGAAAAAAAAAAATAAGGAAGGGGGGCATGTGGGGTGGGAGGTTTGAGGGGTGGGGGGGGTGGGTCTTTTCTTGGCTGTACACCTTGAAGCCGAGGGTCCCTCCGCATGGTCTAGGAGGGAGGGTCAAGTCCGTGCTGAAGGGAACCCTTCAGGAGTGTTGGCCCAGGAGGGAGAAAAGGGGGAGAGGTCCGGATGATCAATCCGACTACGGATCGGGATTTGGGGCGATAAAAAGGGTTAGCAGGTATGGCAAGCATGGCGCCATCGGAGATCAAAACGTAGGGGGGAAAGAGTGGGACTGCGCCCACTCAACGTTCGCTCTCTCGTAAAAAAATGGGAAAAGATGTGTTGGGAGCAATGAGGTTTGTTAAACGTGAAAAGAAGATGAAGCATCCAACATAAAGGGGTGCAGAGGGAATGCGCAACTAAAGGGGGGACAGTGGAAAAAAGGAATTTGGTTGCCTGGTTGAGGAGAAGGGATAGATCTGGATAAAGCGGAATGGGGGGGTAATCGCGACGAATTGCTCGTCCTGGTCACGCCGAGCTAAGAAGGGATGATCGCACGGGTTTGGGGAAGCCTATTCAAAGAGAAGTTGAACTATCTCGGGCGAAAACCCGAACTCTGTTTCGATGATTCGGAATTTCCGATGGAAAAGTCACGCATTACGGTGGGCTAAAAAACAAAGACGGAGGGAAGGAAAAATCCCATTTCTAACTCTCGAACTCCCCATTAACGAGCGATGGAGGCCCAGTTGAATGCGCCTACACATGCACGACTTGACGGAAGGGAACGATGGGGGGACAGGGTCGCGCAGAAGGGGTCGATGCAAGGGGACAAGGAAAAACTCCTAGGAAACCCACTCTACTATCGGATATTGGGGTGGTGGACGAATTTCCCGTCTAAACGGAACCGGATAAACACTAGCGCCGCTAAAACAGACTCGTTATCTACGGCAATACATAATCGAGGGGCCCACTGGGGGGGAAAGGAAGGGTTCTCTTCGCTACCTAGGAGGATGGATGAGACTGGAGCGATGCCGGCCGCAGGTTTCCATGTTTGGGGTCCAGGCTCCTATTAATTGACGTGTCAAACAGTGGTCTGGAGGGCCCGAAACATGGGGGGGAAAAGTCAAAAAGTTTTGTTCAAACCGGGTGTTCAAACGCACTCCCTAAAACGATTGGCGATGGTTTTCGCTTTTCCACGAGAAGAGGAGCGCGAAAAGGAGGCAGCAGTGGTTTGAGCGGCAAATCGAATACTGCCGGACGCAGCTATCGGAGGGGGGGACTACAAAAGATGGCACAATGTTGAGAAGAAAGTCGAGACTCGTGCTTGCATGTAGCCCTCTATTTCCGAAAGATATTCATTGGGGGAGGATAGAGAATCCAGGCGCGCGATTCGATGTAAGGCATAAGCCTCAAAGGGATCGATTCGGCGTCCATCAGAAATCCGCAAAGTAGGAGAGTCGAAATCAAAAGAAGCGGAGATCGCGCCTGGCGAATCCTGAAAAACAAAAAAAAAGATATTCAGACATATAGATATATTCCATGTAAAGATCTCCGCTTCGATTGGTGAGACAAGAGTAAATCTGGCGGAAACATTGCAAGGGGAAAGCCGAGAGGAAAGGAGGCCGGAGCGAGGCAGATCAGGGGAAGCACTTCATCGGAGATCGCACAGGTACATACAGAAAAAAAGTGGGAGCGGCTCCTTCCAGCAAAGAGTCTCGCTTATGGAAAATTGGCCAATCGTGCTTCGGCGGCATACCTTGCGTCAGAGTGGGAAAAAAACCCCTAGCCTCGCTGTTCGAGCCTTCCGGGGGAAGAACACCCATCCTCCAAGCGCGGCTATCCGGTGACCACCAGTGTGGCAAAAAACGGTTCCAACAACCAGGCAGTCACCCGCTTTGTTCCATTCCGGGTTGTTGCAGGGAACGAAACGCCCTGGGACGCAAACAGACACTTGAAAAAAACGCAAAGCATCTTCTCAGTCGGATCCAACCTTCGAGGCGTAGGAGCGAGGAACTAAGTCCCGTGAAACAAAAATTGTATCTTAAGATTGGCGGGAAAAGAGAACGAGGGAGTACGGAGGATCTGAATCCGTTCCGTAACACGATCGTCCACCACAATATCGATTAATGAGGGACGCGATTTGACGGGTAAGGGGGGGATCGAGCGACCGTCAGTTAAACTCCAAAAGTCCATCAGGAAAGAATGCAAGCAAGTCGGTCATTCCTTATGCGGAACTGTCCAGACCACGAATTTGGAAGGGGATGGACGAAGGCCGGAGAGGTTTGCGAAACCGGCGAGAGCTTAAGACGAGCGCCACCAGATAAAGGACCGCTCCGGCAGAATTCGCATCCAGACGAAGGGCCAGGGGTGCGGTTCGATGGAGAGTACGAAAGTCCGTCTTGAATCGGCCAGACCCCCGGTCCTATCTACCACCGCGCCGTCGAGGGAGAGGGAAGAACAGAGGTCACAATGGTCGTAAACGCGAAGATAAGGGGGTGACTAATCGCGCCAACGCAAATCAACAGACCCGACCCCACCATAAAGTCAAAACCGGCCCGTGAGGCAACTTCCAATATCCGCGGAAAAGGCCAGCAGGGATGGAATCGGCTGATTCTCGTTTCACTGGACAGGGAAAAAACCCGTTTCATTTGCTCCTAACCACAGCCTAAGAGTACCGGAGAGAGGAGCGTGGAGCGACAAGAAAACCGTTACTTCTGAATGACGGGAAATGATCCAGGCCTCCATAAGCTGAACAAGTCCCCCCCGTTTGGTTCAGAAAAGAAAATGTCCCGATCAAAGAAGTGAGGGATCCGAGAGAATCGATCCTGGGGCGCACAACATCCCCGTTCCCAAAAAGGAAGTGGGTGACACCCTCTCACCGGAATTCTCGCAAAAGGAACCCTGCAACTGCAAAAACTCAAGCCACCGGTCAAAGCACCCATTCAAAAGAGGCCTTAATTACAAAGTGCAATCCTCAACGTCCCCGGGACGGGAAGGGAATTCTGCGAGAAGTCCCGAGGCACGAAAAAAAAAAAAATAGACATACGGGATCTAGAAAAGCGGTCGCTTCTGAGTGGGAACCGTCGTGAAGACTCACGATACAAGGTGCGTCCAAGTTCCTTTACGTTGACCGATCCGAAGCTCCGAGCGGAGGGATAAAAGAGAAAGAGGGCTCTCCTTAATCCCAGGAGGCCCAAAACCTCTCAAGCGTCGTACCGGCGAACGTCGAATTCGGCCCAAGATTGTTTTTAAGCCACTGTTCCTTGGCCGGACCACGAGAAAAAAACGGGGGGTCCTGGTTCCAGCCAACCACAGTGCCGTCCGATCAACAAAAAACTTTGGGACCACGGTTCGGAAAAAATCGCAATGGCGACCTATCGGGTGTCACGGAAATGAGGAAGAAAGAACCACCCATTGCTGTAAACGTGAAACCGCGCGCAAAAATACCGGGTATTGACGCGATTGAGAATTGAAAGGACACGTAAGAGGGGGACAGGCAAATTTAAACGCGGGAAAAGGCAAAGAGATGTCGGCGTCGGGGAGAGAAGTTTCTTTGGGGGGCAGACCATTTCGGTCTAACATTGGTCGACCCCGGGAGGAGACAGAAGGCTAACAGCCAGGCGGCGTAGCCAATGGCACGCGATTAGCACTATCAAAGAGACAAGTGAGGAACCCTGGCAGCTTCTCAAAACGTTGAATCAAAAATCCTGCCACGGTTAGGACCCTGAATGTGAGGAAGCGCCAGAAAAGAAAAGGTGCCATAACGGCACGGGACATGCTAATCCCCTTCCCTGGAATATTTCCAGAAAAAAACACTGCTGTCACCCATACCTCCTCGACTTGGACTACGCCCAAAACTCCTATCCAGAAATTGCTGAGGAGAACAAACTCGCATCGCGTCCCACTTCGCACCTATACGGAGGAAGATCATAAGTGAAAATGGGGAAGTTCTGAGTAACCCATACAAACCGGAAAATGGAAGGTTAAATCGGAAAACGTTGTCTGCCTGCAACCGAAGGAGCCAAAAAAAAGAAGGGTTATTGACAAGCCAGGCCGCTCTCGAAGCTCGCAGGATGGGAAAAGGGGGCCAAGAAAGCCCTGACGGTCGGACTGAACGCTTCATACTCCTTATAGTTAGCGGGATGCCGGCCGTGTCCGCGCACACTCTTGGACCTCCTAAGTGATTTCTCGTATCGGGGAAGCCTCAGAATACTTCGGGGGGGGTACAGAAAACTACGTCAACGAAAGTAGGCGATCCAAATAATTAAGTCGCGAAAATTGCCCTTCTTTACCATGGGTGTAAGTGAGCTAAAAAAAAACAGGCGCTGTGTGCTGTCACAATCTATCATTGCCTTGTAGCGTCGCGAATGATTTTGAGAGGGGGATCGAATTCGAAATGTAATGGGCGTTTCCCAAAAGGGGAAGATACAATCCATGGTGAAACCAAGTCGAGGTAGTGTAAAAAGATTGTCATGAATAGGAACTGCAGTTCGACCTCCTGAGGCTTGATTGACCACAGATAAAAAAACCACGATTGCATCTCCGGAGGCGGAAGACGTTTGATTAAGGAAAGACGTCCTCATCGCATATTAATCAACTGAAAATACAGGGTGGGGGGTGAGAAATGAGTGGGCAGCGCTTGAATCCGAGGATCGAGAAAGGATTGTCCTAATCGAAAATGCTGGCGTACACGCTCGAGGGAATTCCCAAAAAAAGACTCATGGGCAACGGCTGTCGAAGCCCAATGTTAACGCGGGTTGGGGACTACGTCCTGGAGTGTCAAGGGGACTATCAAAGGGGGAGAACCAGACCACACCGTAGGGACCGGTTCAGAATACGAAAGGGCGTGAAATCATAGGAATAGAAGACGCCGCGACGAAAATGCAGAGAAGGTGACAGTTTCTCCCCCACAAAAGAGATAGCCAATGTGAGAGAAGTACATATCATGATCCCGGTAGTCACAGCTTCCTGGTTTTGTGTCAATTTAAGAACAGAGGGGAAA
>Ga0179593_1596482_pt1 | contig 26492 bp, 15 predicted proteins | sample CZODoug2_1_08_16_FD_185931 | JGI IMG/M metagenome (GOLD analysis project Ga0179593, IMG submission 185931) | Vadose zone soil fungal communities from Angelo Coast Range Reserve, California, USA - CZODoug2_1_08_16fungal (PacBio error correction) | ecosystem: Environmental > Terrestrial > Soil >...
CAAAACAGGAAAAGAGGAAACGAAACGATAAACTACAGAGACGGTAAATCCCGGGGCGAAGGGACGCATGCCGGAAGAGGGTTTTTCTCATGGCGCATGATGAGGAGAAAATTTCAAGCGGAAGGAGACGACTGGAGGGTTGGTCATCAAAAACTGAACTAACGGGAAGATTAGGGAGACTCTTCATTGGGAATCAGATTTACCCTACTATCGTACAGAGCGGTGAGGGGGGATATTGCTGGGGGGTGTCAGAAGGAGTTAGAACGAATGTTTTACTTTAACCTTTAGGTTAAGATGGTGCTGCGGGGGAGACTATAAGAGTACGAAAGATCCTCGCTTATCGCGGGGGGAAGAAACTAAAACATAGGCCGCGGGGGAAACGAAGGACCACTGAACTCTACCTCCTCATGCAGAGCCCTAATCCTCGGGTCCATGGGCGAGTTAGTAGTCAAAGTCTAGGTCGATGATTGGTACATTCACCTTGATCCGGGGGGACATGGTATGAAGCCTCACAGAAAACGGAACGTTCAGAAGGGATTCCCTCTCAGGGAAACGAGGAGGGGGGATAGTGAAAAAAAAAGGAAGGAGATTATGGTAGGTCTGTTTAGGAGGACCTCCAGCCGCGCTACTAATGTCGAAGAAGTACTCGGAGGGAAGGGAAACGAAGAGGAATATGTGCGCTGTGAAAGGCTCTCTCTGAGGTCCCCTTCTGGTGACACAGCAATTCCCAGGGGAAAAAACAAATTCCTGCTAAAAGGACGGGTGGATCCGGTCCCGGCAGTAGGCAAGACGGGCGATTACCCACCACTTCCTCCCTTCCTAACGCGACAAGGAAGTGGTGAAGAGAAGGACACCAGGCGTGAGACACCTGAACGGGCCATGAGATAAGAACTCGAATCGCGAGAAAGTTTCGTCGCATCGGGGCAAAGGGATGTTGAGTGAATTGGGGGGGGACAGGGAACCGTTTCGACTGTACAGAAAAGCGTGCTGGCGTTTCCATCGGCTCTCAACGAAAAAACGATACTAAGGGGAGAAGTAGAAGAGGGGATCAGACAGTGTATCTTCAAGGAAAAATGAAGCCCGCACGCCTATACATTCCCTCAGTGGCCGCCGATAGGGGGCTGGGACAGCTTTAATTCTAGCATATGAAAGGACGAAAGCCCAAGAACGAACGGTAGGTCATTTCTATGGGCTTGGGGGAGTCGGGCGCCCGCGAGGCAGACAGCTCTTTATCCAACCCACAAGGGGACCGCTGGAAGAGTGTTCGATCGACTTTTGTTCTAATCTACAAAAAAATAGGTTAGCAAAAGATGAGGGGCTCCAGTTTGGCGGGAAAAGGGAAAGAGGGCAGAGATGAAAGCCACCGAGGTTTAAAATCCCTCTAGGGATGGGAGGGGAGAAGTAAGATAAAGATAAATATCGCAACCAATTCCCGAGGAAGGGGCGGTCGGGGGAGGACTCGACTTGGGAGAAGTAAAACAAGGTAAAAAAATTTACGCCCCGAGCACGGAAACCAAGGAGTGTAAAGCGTGCCAAGGATACGCCTCCTTAATGACGAGATAAGTGAAAAACTAGAGAAAGACCAGGAAGGGGGACACACGTATCCTTCCGAAAAAGTAACCGATCCCGCTGGGGCTGTTTTTCTATCCGTCCCATAGAGAAGTGGAGGGCCCGTCAAGGAAAATCAAAAGGTGGGGGGGTGAAATGTCCCATGAGTCACCTCCAACAAACGAGAACTCACAGGTAGGGAGGGAAAACCAAATCCCTTGGTGGAGTGGGCGGGCAACCTTCACGAATGGTAGCCAGAACCGCTCGGGGGGAAGAAAGCATTGGGACAAATGCAGAAACCTCCGAAAAGGAGATGGACGGGCGACGTAAGCCTATCCGCCGTCTCCTCGGAGAGGCCGAGAAGAAAGAAGTTAAAAAAAGCTTTAAGGGGGTGCGTTGACCGTAGATCTCCTCAACCAACAAAGGGGGAAATTAGGGCTAAGGGGTCGCGGAGACCAAAGACAAGTGACGTGGCAAAGAGGGGGCCGAAGCGCGAAGTTCTGCCTAAAAAGAGGCCGGAGAGAGAGGAGGTAGAAGAACGCATCCGCATACTACATTTAACCAAAAAAAGAAAAACTCCCGGTAAGAAGGAGCACATGAATGACTGTTGCTACCACCAACTCTGTCAGGTAGTCGACACCGACTCCATCGGGGCACCCGTATTGTTGTTTAGGGTTCCAATAAAAAAAAGAACCACACCTGTCAGCTTGTCGAGGTGGTCAGAAGCTAGTGAAAGAGCACACCTCAGACCGTGGGCGCTTGAAGGTTAGTGCGGAAGGAAGAACAAAGTCAGAGCTGTTGCGCGCAAAGACGACGTCAGGACGTTTATCTTGTCGTTTTACACAACTGGGCGGACCGAAGGCGGGGGGGGAGGAGTAAGGGACGGGGTAAAGACTCAGATCTATCGCCATGGACGCATCCCAGACGATCTACGGAAAGACCCTCTGTAATGCTTTTAGTGCTAAAGAGGGGGGGGGGGGGGGGCAGCAAGCAACAGAAACAAGCATAACCACCCCGCGCTGGGGATGAAGCACGATACGCGCGTTATAATTCCTTAATGAGGCCGCAACGGGTGTGCTCTAGGGGCGACCACAAGAATCACTAAAGAAGGAAAACCAGAAGAATTAGCGCAGTTCTGTGTGTAAACAGATAAAAAAGAGGGGGGGGGCTGAATCGTTGCTTCTCGCTTTGCTTTCGTCCAACTCGGAAATAAGGGGGCACACAGAAGAGAGAGGGGGGCAAGACTTAAGGCGGGTTTTGCGTCTTCATGGTGTCCGGCCCTAAAAAAGACTCCTCAAATGGGTACCACGGGAATCCGCTTCCACATCACTCTTTATACCTGTAATATGACGGAAAAGCAGGTTTGAACGAATAGGAACCAAGAAGAAGCGCGAGTCTGGACACGAGGAGAAGAAAGAAAGGAGTAGGTCGCAAGATCACTTCCCTCTTGTAGTACTACCGCCCGAACCCGTTTTAGGAACATTACAAAGGAAAGTTTGAAGGAGTAGTAGTGTGTATCTGGGGGGAGACCTACCGAATGCATGGACACCGTCTTACATTCCGCCTTAATGGGTCGGACCCGAGGTGGAAAGCTGGGCAAACACAAAAAATTGAGGAAACACCAACTCACGATCGACACTTGACGCAGAGAGACGATTCTTAAACTTCTTTATTGGCAGTTACTAAACGACCGGAAAAAGCGCTGAAATCAGATCATTGGTGGTCCCCTATGAGAAGTTTCAATCATAACAAACACTTTGTCCCTTATTCCGTGGGCAGGAAAAGAACTGGGACCAGTGGCTACTCATAGAGAAGTAGCCAACGAATCGCACCAGTTCTTAGTTAAGGGAAGGGGGGCAGGCACTAGAGGCTCTGCCGCTCTTTTGGAAGGAGGGATGGCAGTGGTCAAGAAGCTTCTCGAATCGGAAAGGAGAAGGGATGTGTAGACGAGAAGGGGCAAAAAATGCACACCGCAGAACCTGCAAGAAAAATAGAGCCCGGTAATACCAGATTTCTCTTCGTAGCCCACCCACCGAAGAGAAGCAACCAAAAACCAGGATTGGATGGATTCCATTGATGAAAAAGCCCCAAACACCAACGGGGGTCCCACTGTCGACTTTTGCCCAACGGTTAAAGCGTCGAAATGGGGCAAGGGAAGGAATAGGGAGACATCCTGAAAAGCCGTCTTCAATCGGAACAGTACATAGTCGACAAGGAAACGGTGCAGGTCGTTGAGACAAAACGGGTCCGGTGACTCGATGCCTCTAGGTGGTAAATCTCATAGAAAACAACGGAGGGAGGGGGGGACCACCTAGTCAGATGGAAATGAAGAAAGGATTAAGGCACAAAAAGAAAAAAAATGGCAAGGGGGAACGAGGGTCTGACAGTGACCTATGAGATTTTTCAAAGTCAAGGAAGGAGGGACAGCTTTCAACCCGGTGTTACCAGTAAAATGGTGTCGGCGTGAAGTTTTCGCACGCTTCCTTGGCCAGACCCGAAAAAGCGGGAAGGGACGGATTGGGGTTCTGAGACACCAGCCCTGGTATTACCCGAAAGCCTTAGTGATTAGGGGTTCTGCCTGGAGCAGACAGTTACCAGCTACGACGACGCCATCACTGCTGTAATGAAACGACCTTAAGAACGCTCGACCACGTTCCAAAACGCGGAACGCGCCATCGAACCCTAATCGAAATTACCGGATCTCCTAAGGAGAAGTGGAAGGACTTCATATACAGGACAATGAGTGGGCCAAAAAGGAGTGACCTTGGGAAAACCGGGGGGGGCCTGTTTTGTCATTCTTGAGGCCACTGAAGAAAGGGGGACACCGAAAATTAAGGGTCTTCTTTATAAACAGTAGGAACCTGAGTAAGTAGCAAAATATCTTTTAGCAATTAGTGGAAGGTCAGGGGGCTTACGGGGTCTGAACAGAGAAGGGGGGGACGTAGCGGGGACATCTCTGGAAACGAGTTTCCCTCATATCGAAGAATATTTGGGTCTAAGGTGGACGCCTGTTTGTAAAAAAGGGAACCCGGGATTAGACGTCCGAGTCCCAAGACAGTCAAAAGTCGTTTCTCCACTGTTCCTGGAGAAAGTACAAACCTAGAAGTAAGGACGCCCTGGAACATCTTCGAAAGAATAGCGGCGTACTACAGATAATCGCTGCTTACCGACCCTTCTAGGTTAAGAAAAAGAAGAGAAAGTCGCCTCGCGAAAGGGGGGGGGAGCTGTCGGGAAGTTTTGCAGCAACGTATTGTAAAACTGTACGGTCTCGAAAACGACCGGATCTAACATGGGACAAAGAAGAATAACGGCGGAATTCTGGCTGGAAGGGGGGTACTCGAAAATATGTTCAGGCTTCCATACCAAGATGCAGATAGGGGTCCCTAGAAAATAAGCCTATGGTCCCCATCGACAGAACTATCTTAAACTATAATCTGACTTGGGAATCAGAGACTGTAGCGTAGAAAGGCACGTTCATTAGGGGTTTGTCAGGGAAAACACCTCCAATTCTTATAACCGCCCTGGTCTTCAAAGGGGTAAAATTCGATTTTGGAATAGAGAATCACTTTCTTGGGCTATCGAGGAAAGAACTGTGAAATTCAAGAGAAGAGAGTGATTTCTCTCCACCCTAGGGGGGTGGAAACAAAAAAAAAAAAAGAGTGAGGTGGCGTGAAGATGAAAGAGATATAAGACCCGTTCGTTCTGTTGCGGATCTGAGGGGGGGGGAAAACTGTTAAGCGAAAAGGGAGGAATTTAATCCAGCGCAAAATCTGGGGTAATAGGAAGAAGCGTGCTAATGATAGCTGGGGAGGAAAGGTGCCCAACATCAAATCCCTTACAAAGGAGCCGTTGTGTCTCCTACAAACTATCAAGAAGGAAGGGCCAAATCAGGAAAAGGCTGGTTCATTGTCTCAGTCCGAGCGAAAAGAGAAAACAAGAAGGTGTTGTTCGCGGATACGTCGTCTGGGCAAAAGATAGCTGGACCGCACGCTGGAATGAGAAAAAACCGCCCGCTGACCTCGGGACTTTGTAGCAAAAGGTCAAGCCAAAAGCTCACTATGCGTTGGCAGGGGTAACTGGGAGGCTCAGGCCCATTATGCTCCGCTGGAAGTGGAAAACGAAGCCTTCTTCGGGAATCGCCGGGGGCGGGAAAAGCGGTCTGCCCGCGAGGACGGCAGTGGAAAAGTAAAGACGTGAAAGGGGGCGATCTCACTAATCGCAACAATCAAAAGGGGGGGGGAATAAAGGGCATCCTGCGCAAGTGCTTACTGCAAAGCTTAAGCAGGCCAAAAAAAAAAAAGGGGAGCCTCCTGGGGCGACTGAGGAGACAGGTAAAAGGGAGTAGCCTACATGCCATTAGAGAACGTGTGACAGTACATTCAACGATAACCAGAGGTTAAAAGAAACAAACGGTGTCACCACTTCATCTTGACATATGACGGTGGTCCACCATCCGCCATCTTCGTCCTCGAGGTGGTTGGGCCAGACGGTCAACAAAAACCTTGACATTGGGGATAGGACTATTCTTTCTACCATAGGCTATTTACCTGAAAGAAAAAAGCCGAAAAGTGAACGAGGCGGAAAGGGTGGAAAACGCGAGGTCGGAGGGTGCAGGGCACCTGCACGTCCATTCCGTTAAGGGAGATCGGGGCGACGGAGCAAGGAGGCGGGCTTAAAAGTCGTCCAGTGGTGGCCCTCCCATCGTCGACTCCCCAGGACCCGCGGGGGAAGAGTAGGTGGAGGAAGTTAGAGGAACCAGAACACAAAAAAAGCCCAGTTGGAAGAGGGGGAGAGATAAATCTTCGCGACTGACCGGTCATGAAGGGACAAGATACCCACGTACCACTGGTGGAAAGGAGGTCGAAAAACAGAAATACGAAAGACCTCGAAACCTGGCTTTCAACATGCTTTAGCGAAAGGATGGGGCCGATAACATACAAGTCTAACTGTAAGGGGAAGGTGGGAAGAAACGTCGTGAATTCCTTTTCTCTTCCCCCTCAATTCAATCTTGAAAAAGACGAAACCGGCCGTCTCGGGGGATCTGGAATGTTTCCTCCCGTTTGGACATGCCCTCTTCAGGAAAACCTAGAAAAATGACGAGAAGATAGCGGCTCGATCAAAGCGGACAAAAATCCCTCTTCCGACCTTACATTTCTTTCCAGATGGAAAAAAACAAGCGCCGTTACCCTATTCTCAAAAGAATAGGTCTAAGAGTATCATGATCATCTACGTTATCCAGCGGAAAGGGGGGACGCCTTAAGAAAAAAGGTGGGCGATGCACGAAAGACGCGGTTGCCCCAGGTGGAGGACAGTAGGAGGGGGAAAGAGCCATGAGAAAAGAACATTGACGTAAACCTACAAGTTACTACCGTACGTTTCTCTGCCATTACTCCGGACTTTCGGAACAGGGGAGCAAAGAAGACAGAGCTCCTCAGGGAACGACCACCGGGGACGAGAAGAAGGAGGAACTAGACTTCTTAATTCGCAGGGGGAGGGCAAAAAAAAAAAAAGGGTCGAAGGCAAAATCTCGTACTAGATGAAGGAGGGGGGGGTAGAATGGAAGAAACAAAGTCCCCTCATCGTGACCGACTTCTTGAACACGTCCCTGATGAAAGGGAAACCCGGAAGGACTATAAAACGCTATATTTCTAGGACGAGGAAAGAAAAAATTTAAAGGAGTCGCGTTGGGAGGCCCCTAGATCGGGAGCTTCCGCTGAGGCGGGCTTTAGAGGGGAGTGTTACAAGGGGTGAGCGGGAAGCGCCTGTTCTGTGAAGGAGAGTGGGGAAGGAGCATATCTCATCACCTGGAAGCACCTCATCTCATCACGGTACCCTTTAATACCAAGGGGGACTCAGGAAGAAAGAACACAAAAGAACGCACCCTTGCACTTCCTTGTATTCGGTCCGGAAGAACGGAAAAAAGCAGCCACGGTGATTGTTCCAGCGACTTTGCCCACTGTTTAAAAAAAGGGAGGGGAATAAGAAGTGGGGAGCAACCTCAAACACCAGGGAAGGTAAGAAAGAAAACTCGCCCTATCGAAACGTTTCTTTCGTCCGGGAAGATTTTTGAGCCGCCCGGGGACCGATTAAGCGGTCTCAAAGAAAGGTGTAGTGAGTACGAAAGGTTACCTACCCTAGAAGAGTCGACTGCTTTCTACTAAGGGTTCTTAAAGTACCGGACCGGGAAACTGTGGTAGGATCGCAAGGAAAAAATCAGGCAGTTCGACAACGTTTAAGTGGGGGAAGAGGAAAAGAAGTGGGGGAGGGCGGGGCGACGTGCTTTGGGTCAAAAAAAAAAGGGGAGACCCGGAATCGTAAGGTTGAGGGATGGTCCTGGGGTGGGGTGGCTATTGAGGAGGAACATAGGGGTAAGTGAGGGGGATTTCTAAAAAAGATTGTTCCTGTGCTTGCTCTATATGGAACCAAAAAGGGGTCTGCGGGGCTTAGAACTTCACGCGGACCGTGAGGCCACGAGACTCGACCGTTCTCCCACACTAATGCAGCGCCCGGAAGCGAAAAGGGGCAAAAGGAGGGAGGTGGTGCTCGTTAGAAATACCTAAAATCGAATCTTATGTGTCCGCAGGAACTGGGAATGGCATGTGAAGGGGGAGACTGCAAGAGCCAACAGAAAAGTCGCCGACTGGAGGAAAGGGGGGAGGGACGGGAACAAACATCATGGGACGATCGTTGTAAGCGGGGGGTCCGGTCGGGTTTCGAAGTAGAAAAAACATCGAGAATGAGAGAGAGGCTAGTATTCCTCTTCGGGGAAGGTGAGACGGGGGAAAGAAATGGGGACGCTCTTCTTTCGGAAGGGTGGGTCCAGCTTAAACCCCCTCAGTGACCAAAAGGGACTAGCGCGAGGGCCATGCAGGTAACCAAGAGGTCGTGTCACAGGGTACCAACAAGGAGTCCTCCCTTCCGTGAACCCTCGAGCCGCTGGGAAGCTGGGGAAAGAGGCCGATACAGGAAGGTACTAAGTCCTACCAACGTCGAGGAATAGCTTTCTCCGCGGCGCCTCTGTGCATAAAACGGCTTCTGGCTGATGGGACTTGGGAGGTACAAGTTCATCTGTCAGGGAAACAAAAAAATGTAGAGACGGCTAGGAATCCGTGTCACGATTTAGTGAAAGTCGCATTCGGAAGCTAGGCTAAGGCGGGGGGAAAGGCAGATAGCCCGAAAACAGCAGCGACCAGGAGAGAGACGAGGAACCGGTCATTTCTACGTCAATCGCCTCTTACTCTCCCAGAGGAAGAAGGGGGAGTTCGGGGGAGGAGGAGCCAAAGATGAAATGGATAGCTGATCCAGACCCTCCCGACTTTCCCGCGCGGTTTGGCCGGGGAGTAGGAAGTTGCGAGAGAAGAGAACTCAACTGCGGTAGATCATGACTAAGTCTGGAGTTAACTGTAGCAAAGGCGCCTGAACTGGGAGCTCAAGGGGGGTTTTTCGGATATATCTTGCTTCGGCGCAATTTCTCGGAAGTCGAAAGAAACACGAAAGACAGGATCTTTTGTTCTTCGATCCTTTGGATCGGGGGGGATACTCACAGTGGTGGAAAACATAGAGAAGAGTACTACCGATCGAACTGGCAGCGGTGACATCGGAAAGAAATACCTTCACTTGGCTAATGCCATGGGCCAGATCACATAAAGGGGTGGGACAATCGAACGCAGTGAGAAAAGAACTCTAATGGTGCTGGGTTTTTTCATCCCTGACCCTTAAGTGAGAATCGTCACTCAAGGGGAGACATTCTATGTTTTTGGGGGGCGTTGAAAGATCCTTCTTCCCTTTCACCGCAACCCTGTAACCAGACTGAACTGGACCATCAAACCTCGGACAGAAAGAGAACAAAAAGGTAAAGATAGGTATCCCGAACAGCTTCGCTTTATCGGCGTGCGACATTTACAGAAATGAGGCTCGCTGACTTGAAACAAAATTCGCGTCTAATGAAGGGATCTCAAAATCACTATCTCTTCGTGCCCTATCTTAGGGGGTGCAATTATGAACCGGGGGGGGCGCTCTCTCAACAAAAAAAGGCGACAAAAAACTCCACTCACATCAATGACGTTGGCAAAGGCGGATAGAGGAACGAGGCCGAGCTTGATCAGTCGCTGAAAAAAAGTAGAGTGCACTTAGTCCCGTAAGATAGAACCAGTGACTTCGGCCAGAAAGAGAACGCTCGGTTCAGCTCCCAGTCTGAAGGGGACGGAAACAACATGAAGGAGTATTTGTGGAACAAACACAGAGGGGCGTATCTCTATGTTTGGTGGGACATGAAAGAATAAAAAAACCAAAATTATACTGAAATGGCTCAATATCGGGGGATTACGTAGCACACTCAAATGGTGATAGAGAAAAGGCTGTTATCTTTGAAGTAGTATGATGGGGGGCGAGTTTCCATCCGAGATGACGACGGGAGGCCTCGGAGAAGCCAGAGGAATTCCAACTGTAAAACTTTTCGAGGAAAGAGGGAGCGGTCTCGACCGTTTTCGGCGCCCGATCAAGACAGGATCGGGCAGTTAGAGTCTCGGAGGGGGGCGTCAAGTAGAAGAACCATCCCCCTCAGAAGACTACTAAACCCAGAACATCAAAGGGACTGACCGTGATAACGACCAGGCGTAAGAGAGAGAAGGAATTATTTTCTTGTAGATTATCTAACATACGGCCAAAAAGGGAACGGGTTGGGTAAGAAGGCGGGGGGGGGGGCCTTAAACGCATCGAAGATAATCCTTTGTTTGGGCTTAGAAGACTAAACTATACCTGAAGGAAAAAAAATAGGATATCGGGCGGGAGCCGCTATTCCTTCTGGGTTTGGCGGGGACTGCATGAAGAAGACCGGGAATAACTCGTCAAAACCAGAGACTTCGAAAGAAATCGGGAAAAGAGCCCGCACCAGCACTCTGCTACCGTACGTGGAAGTGCCAGGGGTTAGACCAAAAACCGGAGGCAGTTTTCGAAAGCGCAGAACCTTGATCAGGAGGGGCGAACGACGGTTGAAGACCCTGATTCAGGTATTCTAACGTCCCCTCCCGGTGAAAAGAAGAAGACGAGGAAAAGGGTCAGGAAAAAAGGACGGGGGGTGTTTACGCTCGGTACAGGTAGACAGACAGGGGGACACCGAGAGAAAGGCTCCGGTTAGACCGCGTTTTAAATCTGACCACTGACTCAGGAGGGATGTGGCTGCCGAAACACCGATAAGCCTGGGTAAAGGAAACGATTCAAGAGGAATTCTACTTCTCTTTGATTTTGTAAGAAGAAAATTCGAGACGATCTGAAAAAAACGCGGAAAGGGGTTTCCGCCGAACTTTCGATCAAAAGCTTGGAAAAAAAAAAAGTGAAGGATTAAACGGTGTCAACGTGAGAGGCAAGAAAATGAAAAGCCAACGGATCAAGGGGCCTGCTTACAGAGAGATAATACAAAGGCCAACCGACGGCGAAACGGAAAAAGAAGAAAACGTTTGGAGGAAAAGAAAATGAGGGGATGCAGCTCGTGTTTGAGACGGTCTAGGAACGTGTACTCGAAGAGAGGAACGGGAGCGAAGAGGGGGTCGGTGGTAAAAAAAAGGGCCAGAAAAATCATCTCACAGCGCCCTGTAATACCAGGACGTTGCGAACTAACGTCGTAAAGAAGGAGCCACAGGACCCCGGAGGATTACTGGGTCTGTATTGGAAGGGAAGGGAGGAGAGTCCCCCGCACTCGGACAACGGTTGTTTGGGACTGAGAAACCGGCTGCAGAGGGAGGGCTATCCAAATTCGAAGCTTCAGTAGGAACAAGAGACGAGACACGTGGGAATAACGTATCTAGGAAGGAGGTCTGGGGGGGAATAGAAGAGGGAAAGCATCAGACACAAGCAAACTGGAGAGAGATACAAAGAGGCGCGGAAGAGGTCAAATACCTTTCTTTCTAAAGACATTCCCTTCGACCGGCAGGAAGTAGGGGGGGGAGAGGAACGAAGAGGGGTTTTGCCTAGAATCACGAAGTTCCATCAGGTGGGGGGGCTCCTCGTTCAACCGGTTTGGGCATCAAGGAAGTCAGTGGAAAACAGCGGGGGTCGGTGGACCCGAAGACAGAGGTTCAGGGTGGAGTGCTGAGAGGTTGTCTGCGAGGACGACGACGAGTTCGCAAAACGTGAAATGGTGTGAGGCGGAAAAGGGGTGCTGTTGGTGTGGTGCTGGGTAGTGGAATCGGGGGGCGGTGGGGGTGGGGTGGGGGGTTGGGGGGGGGCCTTTGTGGGTGCGCGCTGTAGCCTACCTGCGCAAAAAGAAACTCGACAGAGGAAACCGACAGAGCCCATAAGAGCGTGGGGGCGAAAAGACAGGGTGAGAAAAAAATGGCAGAAGAAAATTCTAGGAGGGCCAGCTCACTTGAGCCGTTGGGAATGTGTCAGACTGCCAAAGAAAAAAACTTTTTCAGGAGGGGAAGTCACGATGCGGTAAAGAAAGATGGGGAAAACCAGTCAATTCGTTTAATCTAGGTGTCTCTGTCTTTTTTCGGAAGAAAGCCAAAAGGTCGAAAGAGAGAGCGCGGGGGAGGGGCAATCTTTAGATAGGTTTTCTCATTGCCAAAGCAATGCTGGGAAACGGGGGGCACCCTCAGGCCGAAAACGTGCGGAAAGAATAAGGTGTCAAAGTCATGTCCCGTCAACCCTTGTCTCCAACTGCATCAGAGAAGTACCGGCGGGGGAAACCGGGGACGCAAGGAGTGGCATCGTCGAAAATACACCGTGCTGTGGCGGCGTCTAAAGGAAAGACCGGAAAGTAAAGACGGGGAGTCAAGAGCCTAATGCGAAGGAAGAGAGGTCGAAACGTAGTTTCTGGTCTGTGACGACAGGAAACAAATGGCTTGATCTCCGAAAAGCGGGGGAGATAACGGAATCCTTCTTCTAGGTTCGTCTACGTCGCTTCTGATATATGAGGGACAAGGGAAGATCGCAGCCAACCACCTAAGGAATCTCTTCTGCGCCGAAGAAGGGGCGAACGAAGGAAGTTGGGGGGGAAAAGCGGGACAGCATAAACCTCAGAAGAAGGGGGGTGTAGAGGACACCCAACCGCGACTGCGCCCCTAACAAAACCAAGACTGGACCTTTGTGGGGGAGTGAGTCGAGACGTTTTTTCTAATCGAAGGAAGGAAATCAAGCGGCGAGCGGGGGACAGAGGACAAGGTGTCATTTCGGCGGGTAAGGAAAGAGGCGCACAAGGGTTTTTGTAAAGGGGGCCGGATAAAGGGGGGAGGAGGGAGTCGCTGGAAGATGACAGCCGAATGGCAAAAAAAGGGTCTGGGGGGGAGGGAGAGGCCTAGGGCCGCGAATGTCGGCCAAGAACGCTCAGGTTAAAAACGGACGAAAAGGGGCGGAGGCGGGCTCAGGGGATATACCCGGACTGGGGGGAGAGGGCAAGGAACAATCACGGAAACGCTGGCACGGATTCCATTAAGATACCGTCACGTAGACCACTGCTGGTTGCCGCCGCTGTTCATCGTCCGGAAAGTGAGAACGTTGGGGGGGGTGGGGGGGCTGGCCAGGAACAGCCAACTCTCTTAATCAAGGGGGAAAAGGGGGCTGGACCCCTAGATCCCGGAACTGATTGCCGTTTTTGGCCAAAGTAGGGGAGAAAAAGATGGGGAGTCATCGTTTCATGTACCAAAAAACACTGGAAGGATCGCGGTAAGGAGAAAAAAAATAAAAACGTAAAGTAATAATATACGGGAGGATCAAGGATCTCTATTGCAAAACAAGAAGTGTCGGATCTGTCTTCATAAAAGTGGGTTCAAAGAATAAAGAAGATGGGGAGTTGAGTTGTGGTCAGATCTCAAGCGAAAGTGGTAGGAGAAGGGAATAGATCGGAAAACGTCAACTACGAACATCAGAGTTAAGCAAGCTAAGGTTCCGAGCTGGGGATAGTGCTCAGAAAGAGAAACTTATAAGCTAAGGGCGACTTCGTCCAACTTCCTAGCAAATAAGGAAATGGTAAGAAGTTACGCCACCAGAAATTTGGGAGGGCTCCCATTAAGGTGACTTTGCCTAACCCAGTCAACTCTGTCCTGGGCTCATGGTCAGCAGCGGCAAAGTGGGCGGGGGACGAAAAGAAAAAAAAAAAAGCTTTTCTATGACTATTGGCCTCCATCGCGGATTCACGGCGAGCACAAGCCGGAAGAGAGAAAGGGACGTGACGAAGAGCAACTCTGTCAGAAGGTGGAGAGGTCAGGGACATCTACTTCAGACCGTGGAGGAGGGGCACGAGAGGAATCCGGGACGGCGTTCTCTGCTTCAAAGAAAGGCGGTATCGAGGGACCATTTTTCGACGTAACTCCAAACGTATAAGCATAAGACGTGTATGGGCCGGCGGACATCTGTCAGAAAAAGCCACGTCTCTTCGGAAAACCTCTGTTGGAACCATAAAAAAGGGAGGCGGGGATGGAAGAAACCCAGTCTGATCCCGAAAGGGGGGTATGGGAAAACATCACAAGCCGACCCGGCCAAACCAGGCCAGCATGGTTGGTGGCTCCTAGGGTGGTGGAACTCAATGGCTGAGTAGGCATCTTGGGGGTACGTCGCATGAGATACCTTCCAGAAATTCCCTAGGAGGAGGAACGACCGCGGGACAAGGGGGGCCTAACCTGGAAAAACGGGCCGCAGATACGACGACCTCTTCGACGGAGGCGTTTGGAGGAGAAAGACCACTAAAGGGGGCAAAAAGACCGAAGCATAAGTTGGGGGGAACCAAAAAAGCAAAGGAGAAAAGGAACCGAAACCCAATCTGCTCTGGTAGACGAAGGAACCAAAGGGGAACCGTAACATTCCCGTGGAGAAAACACGTAGCGGGGAGGGATTTGGGACTCCTGAGAGGACGTATTTGTTTGAGCTCTGAACAAAGTTGGTTGAAGAGGGTCAGGTATGACAGAACGTGTAACCGATGTGAAGGGGAACAGAGGAGACCAGGGAAGTTGCTACAACCCGATCACTATTAATACGATTCGGAGGAAGGGAATACAAAAGGAAAAGAACAGCTTACACTTCGGGAGTTAGGTAGATAAGGGGACGTTTCCCCCGAGACTTGACTCCCGACTTTCGGAACACGGTGGGGCATGGGAAAAAAAAAGACAGGGCAGCAAGTGCCGGGCTGGACAACGAAAGGAGCAAAAAGGCGAGCACCTGCATGAGGAAGTCGCGTTCGGCGGCCGGAATTCGGCGCTGCAGACGTGTGGGCATAGAAGGGGCTTGGGGACTCCGAAGAGAAGGGAAAAACCGTTGCTGGTAGCAAAAATCGGAAAGGGACGGAGGATGAAAGCGGCCACTGCAGCAAAATAATAGCACTCACGTGTCGCAATTACCAGGCAATTGCTCGTCCAAAAACACAGAAAGAAAATGGACGGGGCCTTGACTGGGTCGGGAGGAGAGGCCAGGCAGCGTCACCAGACGCCGCAAAAAGGGTGGGGGCCCACGGACTGGGGATACCGTGGAGCGTCGCAAGTTTTCATCAGGAGGCAGGTGGGGGGAAGGGGGGAGAGTACGAAAGGAAGTAACAGTCGAATCACCTATCGCCAGAAAGGATTGAAGCCAGCCAGGGAAGGGGATGCCTCTATGTTTGCTATCACAACACAGGATTAGTCGGTTAGCCACCGACTCGAAAGGGATCTAACGACAAACCCGGAAGGCAGGGAGGGAGATGAGAGGGGGAGTTAACTATGTACCAAAGATTAAGACTGTTTTGCTGCTAGTCGAAAAAGGAATGCAGTAGAATAGCGTCCAACGGGGGGCCTCAAAAAATGAGAACGGGGGAGTCTTGTCTGGGCTACGAGGCATGGGGGGGGAGGAAAACGAAAAATGGTTCTGCTGGGAGGGTCGAACGGGCAAAGAGATGGTTCTCCAACTGCGGTATTGACCGGCTAACGTGAGTTAAGCAGTTGAAAAGAAGACATGAAAAAACTCTACGCAGAGACCAAGGGGATGGGATTATCGTAGCATACTTTCTTAAATCTCCCATCGAAAGTAAGCCAACAGAACCCACAGAAAAGAACCATAATTCAGCGGTAGGAAGAAGGGGGGGGACGATCACAAAGTTCCCTCATTCAGTGAATCCTTTGGCCTTGTAGTTCGGGACCACGCAAGGAAGGGAAAAAGTGTTCTCGGCACTCTGGATGTGGGAGAGGAAGGGCTTGGACCTCCATTAGGCCGAGTTTAATCTTGGAAAAAAAATGGTTCAGGGGGTCTGAGAAGGAATTGAAACCATCAAGGAAAAGAGAGGGGAGGACCTCCGTCGTAAGTATTCCTCGTCGTGGAAGGGTAGAGACACAGCGAAAGGTGGACAGCTGCAAAGAAAAAATAAGATCCTGCGAAGAAGGTTTCCACTGCAGGACCGTCAACGGGAGGTCTCAAAGCCAAAAAAAAGCCTCCAGGATACAGCGGGGGCATCTTCAGGCAGAGAGACGGCGTAAGGAAGAGGGCCGAAGCGTCTCCTCTGACTCTATGCTCGGGTCCAAGTGTTCGGGGGGATGAGAAGAAGGGGGGAAAGTGAGGGGGACAAGGGGGGTAATTAAATTTCCAATAAGGAGACCGTGTCCGTGCTTAGTGGTTCGGAAAAAGCTACGGTCCGGCAAGAGATTGTATAAGATCAGGCGGCCACAGCAGATCTCCCTCACACCGCTAAGGCAAGAGGAGAAGAAAAAAGGAGGTACGAGAGCCGAAACCCAAGCTTCCGAACGGATGCAGTTAGTGTCTAGAAGGCACAGCAGAGTCAGCGTATCCAAAGACCGAGTTTGCCGGGGGGAGTCTATCTTAGGGTTTTCGACATCTACAGACTCACCCTGGGGGGATAGGGGGGACGCGTGGGGTAGTGGCAAACTTGAAGCGGGGAGAGACAAGAGAGGGTTTACCGCGATTAGTGGGGTTCGGTGGTGAATGTACATATAGAAGTATCCACCCAAAAGAGGTGGGGGGGGAATTGGGTATCTTCTTTTATTGTTGCTAATCTAAACAGACGGTATTCTTTTAACCTAGGGATAGGGAGGCGCGTTCATACCGGAGCTGAACGTATAGGACGCAAGATGACAGGGGGGACATCACCATTCCACTCAAACACATAAAACACGGGAGGGGGGAGGTGATAATGGACCAGTCACCTCATCTACTGGCAATCACTTCCCTAACAATTCCCATTTGGTGTGGGATCAACTCATAATCATACGGGAAAGAGAAAAATCACAAACAAGCAGGGAAACGACATATTACAGACTATCTCATATAGACATACAAAAAAAAAGATCACATGGGGGAGGAAACAAAAAAGGATCAAAAAAATACTGGGAGCAGCAAAACCGCATGCGACTAATAACAGAGGACAGATGGGGGTCTCACAAGAGAGAAATACTCAGGAAAAGACACACACGGGGGGCACATACAAGATAAATACCTATCTAAAGGGGAACTAGAGGGGGACAAGGGCGCCGCAAGACGGGATTTAACCCGATTAACTAACACAGATCATTAAAAAAAGGGAATATATAGGAGGGACGACGATATATAAAAAAAAAAAAGACTCTCACAACAACAACTAGAGTACCTCATACAAACTCGACAAAACACACAAGCTCAAGGGGAAGCAGCCTAACTAGCGCTATACATTCCTGGCTACGACGTCGAGGCGAAGTAGTAAGCCGGGAGGTAGGCAATACTCCAGGTATGCCGACGAAGGTCAGGGAGAGGGGCGGGGCCGTTTGGCCGCCAAGTCAACTCGGTCAGCTGGGCTGGTGGGAACAGTCCGAGGCCAGAGGGGTGGGGGTGGGACCATGTCCGTGAGAAGAAAAATTGTCTAAGGAATCCAGTACGCTCAAACTCTATCACCCCGCACAAGATGTTCTAGCTGGGAGTGACGGACCTGAATCGAGGAGCACGCAGAAGTGGGGGAACAAGACGGCGTTTCAGTGAAAGCGGGGGAACTGTCAGGAAAAGAGAGGAAGAGGTGGGGTCCGTCGCGGTGCGCTGGAAAAATCCGTGCGCGGTTCGCCGAAAGTGTCCAGAAAAAAATCGAAAGAGCAGAGCGAGTGTTGTGAGCAGAAGAAGGCTCTCATCCAGAATGCAAGTCCTGTGAACCCTCGGGAAAATCACGATCGGATACTAGTTTCCGAATGAAGGAGCGAGGCAAGAGGCTGAGGGCTGCTCAAGAGGTGGCGTTCCGTTATTTCACACCCGAGCCACGAAAAACCGAAAGTTCGTTTTTATGCCGAGGCGCCAGGCCAAAAAAACAGAGGTAAAGGTGAATCCTTGCTGTTGCTTGAAGTATGAACTCTCAGGGAAGATACTCGTCCACAGGGGAGCGGAGGGGGGTTTAGCGATCTAAATTTTTCCGCACTGACGATCCACGGGGGGGGGAACCGGGAAAAAATATCTACGGCTGCGGGGAACTAAAAAAGCGGTCGCGACCGGCATTTACGGCGACCGGTTGTCAAAGGCACCCGAAAGCCGCCGTTTAGCGCAACAAAACTCGAGGCGCGTAGGGAAGGAAACCACTAGGACAGTTAACGTCGCACAGTCCCTTGTGTAAAAGATACCGACTATGCCCACGTCGACGTTTGTAACACAAGGAGAAGGTTGGGGAACTAGCGTAATTGGATACACTACTTTTACGGGGAAAAAAGGTCCTGGGGAGCAGGAGAGGGACGACCCTTTGAATGTGGGCCCTACGCAGATAGAGCATGTGGATTGGAGGAGAAGATCAAAAAATCGAATATACGGTCAGGAGAAAGAGATTCTCGAGGCTGGTTTTGCGGTAACTAACGAAAACGGGAAAGTCACCTGCATTAGAACCGAGAAAGAAAGCCGGGGTCCCCGCAGGGAGCGCTACTTCCATGAACGTGGTCAATGGAAAAAAGAACAAAGCCAATTAGAAACTTAGAAGAGGGGGGATAGGAGAGATGAGCCACAGGATCCTCATGAATTTAGCATAGCTCGGGAGTGCACCTATATTCGGTGCTCGTGACGAATTTCTATGATTGCCTTGTAATGCGTTGGGGAGAAGTCCGGGCGCGAAAATATGAGGTTCGATCTAGCTCCACCGGTAAGGGTATCGAAGGAATAAAGAGAAGGTGGCGCGAACGTCTTCTTCAATAATAAACCACTCCGCATCCGAACTGGCACCGGCATTGAACGTGAATTCCAGAGCGGAACACACTCCCCACAGGGGTGGACTTGGAACAACTTTGGTCGAACTTCATTTTAAGTATGGAAAGTTGTCGACCCTTCGCGTCATCGAAAGGAGGAACAGGTAGAAAAAAGGGCTGACAATTGGGGGGGGGGCGGGGGAGACAGGAAAAGGGGCTTATCCATCACCTGTTCTGTGACCTAAGGGGTCTATCGAGTGGGTTCTCTGAACAACACAAGGGGAAGGAGAAGGATCGTAAAGAGTCAATACCGGTGGTCTCAACGACGTCCCGAGAAAATGGGAGGAGAATTGTACCGAAAGGACCTGTTTTTGCAGCTTGCGCAGTCTCTTCTCCTTTCCATCGAGGGAGTCTAGGGGAGGGAGAGGGAGAAGGGAAAACACAGGGGTTTCTTCTGCGACGGGGCAATGGGTGGGGCAGGAACTACTACATCAGTCAAGTCTGTTTCCAATGTTGGGGGGGGAGGTATTAACGGGGAAGGGAAGAGTTAGGGGAGTCCGGGGGGGGCTTTCTCTAGTTGAGAGCCCACCGAAGGATTCGGAGCGTCTAAACTCCGTAAGGAAGAATAGAACTTCTGTACAAAGTCAATCTCCTCGACCTTTAGGTCAAAAGAATCGGCAAAGAAGGGGACGGGGACATGAGGAGGGATGATAGAGGCGTACTATCTCTGAAAAGGGTGTCCCGCAGGCATCCAGTTGGAGGTTCGAAGGAAAAAGGCACCTGTTTTCCGGGCGGGGGGCATCTGAAGGGAAACGCGGTGATGAATGTCTACCATTCATGAGATCGTGAGATCCAGGGTGAGACTTGCAAGAAGCAGAAGAATCGTCCGAGGGATCGTCGAAGTATTCCTCGGAGGTATATGCGGGTTTGTGGACATTGTCCCAGAAAAGGCGCAAAAGCCAGCAGTTTACGGTCCGACAAGAGGGGGTCCCTGCAATCGAGTCCCGGGAGGGGACGTGGGGAGAAAAGGGTTGAAAAGGACCCACCACTACTGATCAATGAGGAAAAAGGAGTGAGAAAGAACGGGAGACTGCTTGGACGGATAAAAACATTAAGAGGGCAAGACAAGGTGCGCATATGACGACGACGGAGGAGCGAATGAGAAAGCGGGAGTTGCTTTCGTTGGGAGGGGGTTGAAAGAAAAGGGTGGGTCCTAACTTTACGAGGATGAACCGAGGTGAGGGGGGTAGGGCGATCCGAAGAGGAAGGGTATCGACGTGAGTTCGGGAATATAGGGGGGGGCAATCAAATGTCTTCACAGATGCTCCCTGAAACACGAATGGGAGAGCCAGAGAATAGGAACGATGGAGCTGGAGGGGGACGCATCTCTCCTACATACACCAGCCCAATAGGTGAACCGGAAGCAGGGGATTGAGGTAAGTATAATACCACACAGGACTAAGTGAAACCCTCCCTCTTTCCCGCGGTTTGGGCAGTCGTGAGCTTAGGGTAAAACGACCATGGAGGAGGAGGTCTTGAGGCTCTTTCAGACCGCAAATAAGGTAAATAGGTAAAGCATAGAGAAGGAGGGGTGTGAGAAACTCTTATTGTTTTCCTTAAAGTGAGTCAAGATAGTATGAAAGACAAGAAAACCTAAGGTCTTTTCTGCGAAGGGAGGGACGCGGGGATTTCCTTCGAAACGCGCACGGATTCTGTTCCGCCCAGGACGGGGGGGGAGCGAAAGGGAGGCGAGGTGCATACCTATAAGAATGACTGATCGATGTCCAGACCGCGCACCCAGCCATCTCCTTACCTCTGTGCTGTCTCCGGAGAAGCATCGCGTTTGTGTGGCAGGAACTGTTATTAAATATGAATCAAATCTACCGGGGTTTGGTGGGGCGGCTTGATAAGAAAAAAAAACAGCTTGACCAGCACGGACTGGGGAGAAAAAAACAACACTCTGACTGTGCTCACCGTGGGTCGGTACACGAAGAGCAAAGAGACGTCTCTTTTTAATGAATTTCTTAAATTTCCGGAAACGGGTAGAAGCGGGATATGTACTCCGGGAAAATGGGACGGAACGACAGATCTCCTTTCAACTCACTAATCGCTGCCGCCATGACTAACAGAAAGAAATGGAGGGAGTTGACTCTTTTTGAGGGTCCAAACGGGGGGGAATGAAAAGATCGCCCAACGTACCGAGACCTCAATTTGAATGCAACAGGGCGGAGAACCGAGAAAGTGAAAAAGAGACTCGAACTTCTTAGTGAAGAACCGTGATCAATTCGCTTGGAATTGTTACTCAAGTAAAAACTCAGGGGCTCACAAGAGAAGGCCAAACGGCAAGCAGAAGTTGCTCTTTGGTTCTAACACATTACTCCATAGTGAGAAAAAAAAACCCCTATGTGAAAAAAGAGAACAAAAACCCCAAACCTGGGATTAAGAATACAAAAAGGTTACTTCTAGCACACGCACCATCATTGTCGATCAGAGTTACGTCCTGCAAGGAACCGAGGGGATTGTTGCGCAAAGTTAGAGAGGGGTTGACCTGAAGTCTTATGGTCACGAGAAAAAGCGTGAGACGAGGTGCGACTTTCGGGAACGTGCTCGGTAAGACAGTTTTCGCGTCCCTACCAACGATCGAGCCAAGAAAAAATCAGGGGACTGGGCATCGTCGCCCGAATCACCGTGTTAAAAACTCGGGGGGGCTAAGGAAGATACCAAAAAATTACGGGTCTTCAACTCGATAAGTCCTCAACGGTGGAGAGGGTACCCACAGCAACCCAGCCGCTAGAGACCTAGCCAAACCGACAAGTGTTGAGAATCGTTTTTGGGGGGGAGAGGAAAAGACCATAACTGAATATGTCGGAAAGGGGGGGGGAGGCGGTAATCTAACGGGGCCGGTCCCATCCTCATGTTAATGGGATACTCAAGAGCAGTCAGTCTTCCTGGGTGGAGTCGTGAAGGGCAGGGGTTCCCCTTTAGCTGTCCGCGCGTCTAGAGAGAGCTGAACATCCTACGAATCAATGGCGTAATCTCCCAAACTCATCCTCAGTCGGAGTAAGTTATTCATAAAGTCTTAAACAAGACAAACCCTACATACCAGCAAAAAATTTCTACCCGATGCTCCTAAACAATCGGGGGAAATTCGGGCGGATTGCTGACCCGGTCTACAGCTCATAAACGGGGGGAGAAGCAGAAGAAGAGAATGTTCACACTCGTCTTCTGGGTTTTCCCCGGAGGGGAGAAGAGTGGGTAAAGAGAAGAAAAAAAAAAAAAAAAAAAGACAAAAAAAAAAAAAAAGGGGAAAAAAAAAAAAAAAAAAAAGAAAAAAAACATTGGGAAAACGACGGGTGAAGGCCATGACGGGGTCCAAAAAGGGATACTTGTCTGAAATGAAAAACCACCAAATAAGAGGAAACGATTCTTCAGAAAAACAAACTATCTCACTATAGGATGACTATCTACGGGGGAGCGTCAACGACTCAGTGTGGGTCAGTACTACGTCGAAGAAAGAAGACCTGAAACACATACGCTCTGCAGAAGATGGGGGGGGCCCTACTCGAGCGGACTCCAAACAGCGTGCCTCCAAGATTCTGAACAGGCCCGGTTGTAGAAGGAAAATGAAAAAAAGGGAGGAAGAATTTGTTAACAAGAGGAGATGAAAAACTCGCAAGGAATTTCGCATCGTCGGCGCCCCGAGATTACTATTCGCTCACGACATGGGATCTGCGGCGGTTCTAAGGGAAAGACGGTGGAAAAGGGGGAGGACAGAAAGGGGGGAGGGGGAGCAGGGGCAGCACCGGAAAACAACTCTCATCGCACTCACTCGCCAGTGACGGGTCAAGTGGGGCAGGGAAGGCATCGAGGAACAAACGGACCACACTGTCACCTCGGGTAGAGTGTTGGGGGAAAAAAAAGGGCAGGGAAAACCCCGAACGCCTAAAAAACTTTTTGGTCCACGAGACTTTATGGGTTTGAAGGAAACAGAAGGGGGATAGAGTGTCGACGCCTGAGGGAACAGAGAAACGTCCTTCCTCGTAAGTTACATCTCATACCCTCGGATCGCACACACTCGAAGGGGACAGCCCGGAAAGGGGACGGAAAGAACTCTCTCAAACAACAAAAAGGGGAGGGGGGAACCGCATCGGTCATACCCGCTGGCTCAAAGACATTCCCGAAGTAAAGAGGCGGTAGAAGGGTGAAACGGTTTCTTCCTGAGGAAAACAATACAGAGGGGGAGGAAGGGAGACAGCGTTTCACAAGGTTGTAAGAAGTCATTGGGGTAAGAAAACGTGTTCAGGGTTACTCAGGGAGGGGGCCGAACGATCGACAATTGTGGAAAGTGAGGAGGGGGGTTAGGGAAATTGACGACTAATTCTCCAACGTGCCCTGTAACCGGGGGCTATGAATATGAAAGTGGGAGAGGCGGACCGGGAAGAATTAGAGCGGTTACCAGACAGCTATTTCTCAAAAGGGGAAAACGCAAAACGAACAAGGAAGTGCCTCCCGAAAGTGGAAAGAACGCCGGTTAGGAGACGTAAAGGGGGAATAGATCGCTCAGATTATTTTCAAAAAGGAAAGGTTGGGGGGAGGGTGTAAGTGGGGGGGAATGGGCCAAGTCATCACGGCCCACATGTGTTAAGAAGTCGGAACTCGTGGAAAAAGTTCAAGGCGACCGTCGTAGACGATCTGGGTAATCGGATTTCTGGGGGCCATCCAGAGGAAGACGAATCGTCTCGAACTCTTACAAGTCCTCGAGCGGGGGGGGGAGAAGACACATAAGAATGAGGGAGGTGGGGCACTTTCCCCATGGGCCAAAATCTTCAGAAAAAAGGGGTCCAAAATGGCCCGTCAACGGTCGTGGGATACCACTGTTTCATCAGAGATACCCACAACACCCAAAAGAAGAGAGAAGATGGGCCATCGGGGCACCGCGGGAGAGTACTACCTAAGAGAGGAACCGTCTCTGCGCATAAAGGATACTCGAATCTAAGATCGAACAAAACTGGAGGTGGGGTACCGGAAGGATGGGAAGGGACGGTCAACGAACCGCTGGGTTCTTGTTCGTTGCAGCGGTCATCAGTAGGAAGTAGCGAGAGAAAAGAGGGTATCGACGCGGCGACTTCAGGGCTCGGGAATCGCCCGCAAACGCAGTCCCGAAACCTGAGGGGAAAGGGGTGAACTGGACATAGAACTAAAAAGAGGCGAAGGATTCAGTAGGGGCGTGGTAAGCCTCACACACAAAGCTAGAGAGATGCCAACAATCAGTCTGGAAATTTGGGGGGGTGGGGATGGGGTCCGGCGAGTGTTCGCCCCATCTTAATATAATCGCTGGAGGGAGAAAGACATCGTGTCAAGGACTGGACGCGCCTCTCGTGCTAGTCTCGCCAAAGGTTTGCAACGAGGACTGCATGAGGGAGGGGCGTACACGGACAGCTCTATGCGGGGAAATAACTATAGTTTCTGGGTCCTTACTGTAAAAGGAATTCCTCGAAACGGTCTGCGAGAGACTTGTCAACTTAGGTCAGCCGGAAAAAAATCTCTTAAGAGTCGTTCTCACTTTCCGAGACCCTGAGAAGGAAGGGGGAGTGGAATCTCAACACCAAATCTCCAATGGGAAAGAGATCAGTCATGTTTTCCAAAATGCCCTATTCGAACTGCTGAGTGGGAAAGTCCCCTAAAAATGAATGAAACAACTGGAGAATGGTGGGAGGGCGGATACTTCCTAAGTGCTTCAACCGCCACAGACTGGCCGACAGGGGGGGGGGTACAAAGAGAAAGCACCCAGCAAGATGGGGGGGGACAATACAATCTCTTGGGGGCATCACCGGAACGATGCGGTGAGGAGGATGCCTGGAGGGATCAAGCTTTCAATGAGTCCAGGCGAAACGGAGGCAAAGTTCCGTAATTGATCTCCTTGCGGTGGAGTCGAGGAGAAACTCGTCTTACATGTTTAACGTCCATTTGATGAGTTTAGTTGGACCTGTGGAGCAGTTAGGAAGGAGAACTTACGCCATCACATCAAGGGCAACGAGAATCATCGGGCAAATCGCGCTGATGGTTCCCGCCGAGAGCGAAACTGAGGAGGACGGACTCCCACCAGGTCAGGAAGGGGGTAAAAAAAGGAGTATTCCCCGCAATGAAAGAGAGAGCTCACCGGGAGGAGAAGTTGATCCTACACTTCAACTCGTCAGCGGAGAGGAGAACCAGTGAAAAAAAGCGTGCGACCCAAAGAGGTTGTGTTAGAGTCTGCCCATGTGCCACTTATAGGAAAAGCAAAAAAAGGTCGAGGAGTTCTGATCCCATTCGCTAGGAGCAACCAAAGGGAGTACGGGAGGGGCGGGACCTTCGGAAGTAGCGTATTTCATCACCGTGGGGGCTGTTATGGATGGGCGTAATGCCAATAACTAGGAGAAGGATGGCACTCTGTTCCTAAGAAGAATAACGTCGAGGGTGCAGGGAATCAGGCACGGAAATAGGCCGAGTTTCCGGCCAAAAACGATCTACCCAAGAGAAGCGTGTCGAAATCGATCTTTCAGGCGCCAGCTCCCTCCTACCGCATCAAGTGAAAAAAGAAGGCAACGATCGGGGCCTGAACCGCGTCGTAGAGGGGGATCGGAAACTGGTTATGGGAACTCGTAGATGTGTACAAACTAAGAGCCAAAAAAAAACACATTGACGGGATGGGTAAAAGCGTCGCAGTGGGGTGTGGGGGCCGTACAAAACCAGAATTAAGGGGGGGGGGGGGATGGCGTAGCGTCGGTGAACCTAAGTTAAGAGTCGATCTCTTGCTGAGCCTCGAGGCCTTCGGGGTTTGAGCAATGGGGAGTGGGAAAAGAGTAAAGGTCCTCCGGCGACGTCATGTCTACGAGGTAAACGCAAAACGCGTAAGGAGGGACCGTACGTTCGCCATCCGAAAAAGCCCAAACTAGAAAGGGGGGGGTTTTGGTGGTTCTCCCCTACTCTAGGAATCATACTACGGAGACCAGTGAACAGTAGGCGCCTTCCACAAAGAGCGCAGAAAACTTAAGGAAACGGGTAAGGAGTGAGGACTAGTGGCTCTCAACCATTTGGTAGCACGACGACACTGAGGTCTTAGGAGAAGGTCAATAGGGCTGGTCCCCACCGACGAACAGTGCAGGGAAACCCGATCGATGCTTAGCATGTCCGCGAGACGAATCGTATGGGGGCTAGAGAAAAATTACTCGGGACACGTTCTTTACAACTCACGGGGGGGGAAAAGGGTCGAATCAAGTTTCCCAACCTCCTGCCTCCACTTCGGTTGCAAAGTGAGAAACAGGCAGAAGAAAGGCCGAATCCCAAGTTACCATGAGGGGGAGAGAATCGTCGAAGAACGAAAAACACATGCGCCGTCGCTTGAAAGGGCCCCGAGTTCGGTCGGAGCGCTCTTGTGGCATTGCAGAAAAGAGGGAGAGGCGGAGCCCCTTTACTGGGGTGAGTATCGGAGAAATAGGCAGAGAAAAAGACCCTCATCAGAACTGTCTCCCTGTTAAAGGGCACTGGAAAAGACACAAAAAAAGAACCCGGCAGTCAGTGGAGGGTGTACAGTACCAATGACAGCGGACCCACGACACGAACCAAAAAAGGGGGAACTAATGAGAGAGATGAAAAGTGCGCGAACTTCATTATCAGGAGAGGGAAAAGGGGGGAATCGCCTTCGCAGCATCGGGAACAAACTTCTTCCTCAGTCAGTTTCAACCAGAAAAAACCGGGACGGGGAAAGGGGAAATGGACAGGGCTTTACCTATGCCGAATCTAGGAAAGGGGAGGGAGAAGATTACACCTCGTCTCGGCATCTTTCACCGACCGGATCAACTGAAACCGAGA
>Ga0179593_1639742_pt1 | contig 26492 bp, 28 predicted proteins | sample CZODoug2_1_08_16_FD_185931 | JGI IMG/M metagenome (GOLD analysis project Ga0179593, IMG submission 185931) | Vadose zone soil fungal communities from Angelo Coast Range Reserve, California, USA - CZODoug2_1_08_16fungal (PacBio error correction) | ecosystem: Environmental > Terrestrial > Soil >...
GCTCTTAAGGGGGGGTCTTTTTTCCTCGATCTTTTTCAAAGGTTCCCTTTTGGGTTCTTTTCTGGGTTCAGGATTTCCCTTTCCTCTCAAACCAAAAAAGGGGAATTTTTTTTTTGAAGGCAATCTTTTTTTTCAGGTTCTCCCTGTTGAAAAGCCCCGGGAAGACCCCCGACGAATTTTTGAATCCCTCCCGGGATCTTTTCCGGGGGTTGGTCAATAGGAAAATTTTCCTCCAAAGGGTGAGGCCCTTTTTTGGAGCCAGGGGAAATCCAGGGGGGGGTTTTTGAAATTTCCCTAGAACTTTTGGGGTGTCTTTCGCGTTGGTCGGGTCCGAAGAAATTCGACTCTTTTCCTCTCTTTTTCCAACCAAATGATGAGATACCTTTTCCTTGGGAAAACCGACTTTTCCTAGAGATTTTCCCTAAAGACGAAAGGGGGAACGAATGTTCCTCGGGAAACTCATGGAACTTTCTCTCTGGGTGGTGGGGGAAGTACCTAATGGGAAAGAATTAAGATTTCCTCAAATTCCCTCGTTTATTTTTCCTTTGGGATAGAGGGGGAAGTAAAGATCTCTTTTTTAAGTTTCCTCCTCTTTTGGTCCTGGGGGTCATAGAAGCTCGGGAAAAGACTGGGGGTTCCTCGTTTTTCGGTTTGTTTTTTTCCGCTGAGGTTTCCCTCATCAACATCTCTTTTTCTTTAAAATGTTTTCCTCGCACCCCACTTCTTTTTTTGGGGAGCCGAGTTATCTCTTTTGGGACTTTTAAAAAGAATTTTTGCAACTCTCTGGAATATTTTTCTAGGGGGGGCATACGCCTGGGGAAGTTCTCTCACTTTTGGGGTCCCTCAGATGTCGGGTTTTAGGTCCGGGCTTCTTTTTCAGAGGGAATCGGTTTTTGGGGCTAAATTTTTGGGGAAAAGCTAGGGTTCCTCCAACGCGGGGGGGGGGGAAATCCTTCCTGCTTGGAATTTTTATTTTTTTTGGGGCCTTGAGGGTTGCTTTTGGAAGGGGGGGACAAGCCCCTGTTTAACCGACTAAAGAGGTGGTCCCTGTTAAAAGGGGGTCTCTTCCTTCTTAATCACTCCGTCTTTCATTTTGTTCCGGCCTTGAGAGGTCTGGAAAAGCTTTCCCCTTGGGGGGGCTCGTTTTGGGGTTTCTAGAACCCTCTTTTGCGTGAAGACTTGGCTCTTTTTGTTTACGGGGTTGACTTTCCTCCCAGTCTTTTTTTTCAGCTTTTTTTTTCCCTTTTTGGGGACTACCCCGCCTCCTAATAAGGAAGCTCATGGGGGGCCCCTTTGCCGTTTTTTGGGGAAACCAGGCTCTTTGGTCACCTAAATTCCTAGGGTCCCTCCTGGCGAGGAGGTTTCCGTGGTTTTGGGATCGGAAAAGTTTTTTCCGTTTCTACGCTGGGCTTGGGAAAAGCCGCCTAAGTCAACTTTTCCTTTTACGCTTGTCTCCGGGGCAGAAAAGACTCTTTGTTCAGCAAAGGTGGGGATTCACTTTCTGGGGGTCAACTTTCCTCAGGGAAGTTTTCCTAGGAGTTTTTTTTGTAAATCTGGGGGGGTCAAGGGATAGGGGCTCGTTCTCCAATTCTTTTCAGAATGGGGGAATCTTTTTGGGCATCAGGAAAGACCGACCGTCGAAAAGTTCTCTTGGTGAGGTGCCATTTGTGGTCAATTGGAAGGTCTGGGTTTCCTCTTTTGGGAACCTCTTTATCTCGGTTTATTGCTCGTCGGGAAAGGGTCGGGGGATTTTACCTCGTTGTCTTTTAAGAGATTGAAAAGGTTCTTTTCCCGAGGGATGGAAAGCTTTCCTGGGGGGAAACTCCTGGAGGAGACTTTCCTTGCTGAGGAGTTTTCCTAAAAAGAGCTCTTTTCCTTTCTGGTCCTTTTCTCCGGGGGAACCTCAAGGGGGAATCTCAGCTGGGGGGGTACTTTTTGAGATCTTTGGGGGATTCCATAATTCCTCCGAACCCTCAGGGGAAGTTGGCCTACTCTTTTGGAAGCTCCTCAGCGGAGTGCCCTTTTTTCCTTAGGAAATCGGCAATTTTTTCCTCAGGCGCTTTTCCGAGGGTTCCTCCGCTTTTCCTCCCTCTCAAAAAAAAATCTTTTTCGTTCCGACGTTTCTGGGGGACGGTCGAAAACCTTTATCAGTGGGCGAATTCAAGGAAAATCCCTTTTCCCTTCCAGGGGTGCTTTGCCTAGGGGGGGGGGGTCTTTCCCTTTGAAGAAAAAATCCTGCCAAGAGCTTTTTTTTTGAAGGAAGGGTCCAGAAGGGGGGGGGGACCGCCAGAGGAACACCGGGGTCCTCCCCTGGAACGATGTGTCTTTGTTTGCAAAAAGAGGGGGCTGTTTTTCCTTAAACTAAAAGGGGGGGGTTTTTGCAAGGGAGGACTTTTTTCAGTCAGACCGGGGAACTCAGGGGGGACCCTTTTCCTGTTTGGGGGGGGGGGGTTTCCCAAGAATCTTTTCTTTGATCTTTTTTTTTGGTCTCTTTGGAAGGAACGCCACGTAGGGGTCATTCCTCAAAGAATCTTTCAGAAGCCCGGGGACTCAGGGGGGAAACCCTTGGGAAGGTTCCTAATTTGAAAGAAAAAAATTTCAGAATTTTCCGAAAATTCCTAGGGGGAAACTTTGGGGCCCTCCCTCCTTTTGAAGGCCAGGGGAAATGGTCAGAAAACTTTTTTCCTCCATGGACAATCTGGGAGCTTCCTCAGGGTTCAACCTTGTGGGGGTTGGAAGGGGTTCCCTCTTCGGCTGAACGAAAAAGGGGGAAGGTTTCTTTTCCTCTTTCCTTAGTTAAAGGATTTTTTTCTGGGGGTGGACAGAAAGTTCCTGGGCAACTCAGGAAGCCGAGGGGAAATTTCCTGGGAAAACTTCCAAAGTTGGACCTCCTTTCCTTTGTCGGACGAGAAGGGGGGGGGAATCCCCAGCGACCCTGGGATGTAGAAAAATTCGGTCTTGAGAAAAGGGGTCCTCCCAGTTTCCTCCCGGAGCAGAAGGGGATTCCCTACGATGGGCCTAGGGGAACTGTCAGAACGGTTTTGGGGGAACTCAATCTGAGAATTCCTCCGGGGGAGGCCTACGGGGCCTCCGAGAGTCTTTTTTTTGCCGCGGTGGTTTTTTGGTGGGGGGGGGGTCCTTTCCTCGGTGTTCACGATTTTGGGGTCAGAACTGTCCCTTCATATGTTGGGGTCTTTTGGATCTTTTTCTTGGGTGGGAAGTTTAAGAGGAGGGTCCTCGTTTTTCTATTTTCCCTAAGGTTCCTGGGGGTCTTTTCCGCGTGAAAAAAAATTTTTGGGAAATCACTCGTGCCTCCATTTCTCCGGGCCTAGGGAACTCTAGTTGGTAAAGCCCAGCTTTTTTACCTCGGTTTTTTCCTCCAGACTCGTTTGCAGCAGGGTTTTTCCTGGTAAATGCCGCTTTCCTCGGAAGCTTGGGGGTTTGGAAAAACGAACCTGTGGGCCTCCCTTTTCCTAAGGGGAAATTTTTTCCGGAATATGTGGGAGTTTTTACTCACTCCTCTTCGGGCCCTGGAAATTTTTTTCAATCAGCATCCCTCAGGGTTGGGGAAGCTTTGTTTCCTTTCCGCGGGCTTTTCCTCTCGCTTGGGAAGAAGTATTTAAGATTCCCTCTACCTGGGAATAAAAGATCCCAGGGGGACTCGTGTACGCGAAGACTCATTTCCTCGGGCTGTGTCCTGGGAAGGACTTTTTTCCCGAGTTCAAGACAAGACTTTGTCCGATTTTTCGTCGGGTCTCCTTGAAGGGTTTCAGACTCTCGTGGTGGTTTCTTGTGAACCTCCGAAGCTCTTTTCCAGTGGAAGGGGGGGGTTCTTTGGGAAAGAATCTCTTTTTGGCTTTTCCTCGGGGTCCTTTTGTTGGGGTCGCACAACCCTTTGACTGGAAAATTTTTACCATCTTGGTACCTAATCTTTGTTGGGGTGGGAAGTGCCAGGGGGTTTCCTCGGGGAAAGGACTCTTTCCTCGCGGGGAAAATTTTCCGGTTTCCCTCGTTCAGTGTGGGGGCTCTTTTTGGACCGATCCTAATTTTTTCGAGAGGGCCTCGGGAAGACGGCTCTTTCCCGGTCAGAACTCTTTTTGAAGAAGGAATAGGGGAGATTGGGCCTAGGGTTTCCTGTCCGTCTTTGAAAGAAGAAAGGTCCTATTTCATAAACATCTAAGGGGTCCTCTCTCTTTTACTCCGCTCAGGGTCAGACTCTCTTGTGGTAATTATTTCTTTCCGGGTGACTCCGGTCCTCATCAGTCCCTGAGAAGGGGGAAGAGTTTGTGCGGACCTTTTCAGGTCCTATCTCTTTGAGGACTCCTTTAAGGGGATCATGGGTCTGGGGGGGGGGGGGGGGAGGCCTCTTTCTCATTTCCTCGGGTTTTCGCGGTTTTTTCAAAAAAGGGGTTCATTCCTGTTTTCCCGCTTGGTGTCCCTTTGGGGACTGGGCTTTTTTCAGCTCTCTTTGAAGTCCATTGAAGCCTTTTTTCATCACAGGGGCAACGGGGGGGGGTCTTTGGAGAAAGGGGCCTTTGAATCCTCGGGGTTTTTCTTGAGATGCTCTTTTTTGTCCTCCAAACTCGGGAAATCCTCCGACAATTCCTGAGCCCTGCCCTTTAGGGGTCTTTTCAGACTCGTTTTTTCTTGGGTGGTTGTCAAGAGGTTTCCGTTTTGATTTTTTCCAGAACCACTCCCTTGGGGGTGTTTTCCCTTCCCTACAAGCGTTTCACGCGAGGAAGGAGGGGTCGGGATTTTTCGAGGTGATTCAGCTGGGAATTTTTTTAGGTTTTTGGTTCTTTTCAGACCTCTCTCTTTTCTCCGAGTCTAGGGGACCGAGGAAAAATACCTCCAGGTTTTTTCCGAGGTTCGAGCCACGATTTTCTTGCGAAGGGATTTTCTGAGTTTCCTGTGAAGAATCCTCCGTCCTCCTTGTTTTGACGCGACCTCCAAAATCCAGAAGGGGAACAAGAGACCTGTGGGGGGACCTCTTTTTTTTCAGGAAGGAGGGGTACCTCCTCCGATCAGCAACCCCCTTTTCCTCGGGACTCCTTTCAGCTCGCCTCTTTCGAGGTGCAACTGGGGACTCCTACCTTGTCCAAGAAGAGACCCTTGGTACTCCTCTTTTTAGGGGACTACGTGGTTTCCTGTAATCCTCTTTTCATCCGTGATCCTCCGGGGAAGATAGGGTCCTCTTTGTTTGCCTTTTGGAGGCCTCCTCTGGGCTGGTACTTTTGAAAGGGAGGAAATCGCCTTCGGTTAGCTTTTTCCTTGGGGTCCTCAGCTTTCCGATTCAAGAAAAAAAAAAAAAAAAAAAAAAAAAAAAAAACACTTTCCTTGCCTTTTCCTCAAACTCCCACTTGGGTTTCCGATCGAGGCCCGGGGGGGCTTACCTGAGGGTCCGTTTTGGTTTTTGGTTCAAAAACCTTTTTTGTCCAGAACCATTTTTTCGAGGAGAAGGCCTTGAGCTGGTTATTTCGCCCGTTTTGGTTGCCTCCTGGAAGTCCTCGCCGCGCTCTTTTTTGGTTGCGTCCCCTCTTTCCCTCGGGGGGACTCTTTTCAGAAAAAATTCTCTCTTTTCCTCCTCGGGCCTCATTGGAGGTTTTTCCAGTGGGGTTCATGGTTCCTTTGATCCTCACGAGCCTCCTACTTTTACGAACAAAGGGGTCAAGAAAGAATCGAGGTCCTCCAAAGTTCCTGGGATTCCTCTCCTCTTTTCAAACTCTTGGAACTTCTCTTTGGGGGGGAGGTCCTAATTTAGGGGGTTTCCACTCCCATGAGGGGGGGGGGAATTCGGTTCCTTTTTGTTTGGTTCCTCGGGAACTCTTTTCCTCTCCTTTTAAGTTTCGAAAGAAAAGGGATTTCCTCTTGTTGGTCACTCTTTTGGGGACAGAGGTTCCTGCCACAGAAAACTAGGTTGTGTCCTCCCCCAAGAAAGTTTTTCCGTGAGGGGGATTTTGGGAACATCTTTCCTATCCTCGTCGAAAACTCATTTTCCTCATTTCCTATTTTCCAAGACTCGGGGGGGACGGATCCTCAGTTTCCTGACTCTTTGAGGGGGAGGGAGTTTGAGGGTTGGCATGAAAGTTTGGGGATGTTCTTTTCCGAGGTGTCAGGTGGACCTTTTGAGAAGGGGGACGAAGGGTTGCCTCTTGAAAACCTCGTTGCTCTCTTTCCCAGTTTGCTCGTTGAAGAGTTTTTTTTTTAGGTCCTCCTCTTTTTTGGAGGGGGGATTCTTTTGTAGTTGGTTCAGAAAACTTGGCTCTTTTAATCACGACCAGCTCAAAGGTCAGAGGGACTCTTTACTCGCCAGTTTCCCCCTTTGTCCCATGATCCTGGGTTTTCCTTCCTTTGAAGAGGGTTCCTCGCCGCTTTTCCCATTTTGCAAGCCGGGGGGGCCGGGGAGAACCCTTTCATGGCCTCCGTTTGCTTTTTTAACGCCTCTGGTTTTCTTTTTCCTCAGGGAAAAAGAGACGAAATTGGAGAAGGGCCAGGGTCCGAGGAGTTTCCTGTTCCGTTTTCCTCGGGGAAAGATTTCCGCTTTCCTCACTTTTTGAAAGCCTTTGTTCATCATTCCTCGAGTCCTCAAAAAAGGGATCTTAGCGTACGGGTTTTCTTGGGGGGGGGGAGCCTTCTTGGGGACTCCCTTTTGCGGGGGTTTTCCTCTCTTTTCCTACATCGGGAGGCTGTTTCCACATAGGGATTTTTTTTTCCACTCTTTTTTTTAAATTTCCCTTTGATCGCCTCTCTGAATTCGAATATCTTTCCATCTCTTGTCCCGACTTCCTAGTTTTCTTTTTCTGTTTTTTCCTAGGGAACCCACTCTTTTTCACCTGGCCATCCCCCACTTTTCCCTCTTTTCCTACGGTGGGGGCTTTTTCGTCTTTTGTTTTCCACCTTCCTCTTTTTCCTAACATGGATTTTCCGGGGGTCCCGAGGTTCTCCTATGGGTCTTTTCGAAACCTCCTTTTGGAATACTTTTGTCTCGGGGGGGAACCCTCTTTGCAGAAAACCTCTTTCCTGGAACCTAGGTCTTCCTCGGGACTCGGCCTCTTTTCCCTAAGGTCGAGGATCCCTTCCTCAAAGAGGGTCAGTGAACCTTTTCCTTAAAATTTTTTTTCGGGCCGGGACTTTCAGGGAGTCTCACACAGAGGGGGGGGGGAAATTTCTTTTTTCCTGGGGTTGGTTTTCCTTCAAGTTTCCTCCGGATACTTTTTCCTCTGGTTTTCCTCGGTTTTCCCCTCTAAAAAACTTCCCTGCATCGGGGGGAACATCCGTTAGGGGGACTCAAAGGGCCTTTTCCTCACTCTTTTCTCAACTTGTGTTAAGGAGCCTCCAACCTGACCTCCATTGGGGGATCTTTTCGGTGTTTTTCCGCAAAAAAAGAGGGTCTTTTGTCCTCGGGGCCGGCATTTGGGTTTTTTTTTCCAGCATCGGGAGTGGGGGAAGTTTCCTCCACGCGAAGCTTTTTAAAAACTTTCCGCGGGCTCTTTTAAGGAAGGGAAACTTTTTTTTTTCCTACTGCTTTTTTCGGTGCCCGTTTTCCTCAGGGGGCTTCAGACTTTTTTCCCTCTTTCCTCACAAAAAATTTTCCGCGGAAAAGCTTGCAAAAACGGTTTTCCTTAACTTTCATCCGCTTGGTTGCCTCTTGGGGGACGTTCGGCGAAAGGAGATTTCCTGTTTATCGGGGTCAATCGTCTGGGGTAAAAACTTTTTTTTCCCCAGTTTTTTCCTGGCTCTTTTCAAAAATCTCTTTAGTTTTCCGGGTCCTCGAGCCTTTTCCTGTCCTCCAAATCAAGGGAACTCTTTTCTTTTCCTGGAAGAACTTTTTTCCGAATTTTCAAGGAGTTTCCTCCTTTTAGGGAAAAACTTCTCCTTTTAAAAAGTTCCAAGATTTCCGGAAAATCTCGGAATCTTTCTGCCTCAGGGTTTAGAGGCTGTCCTCTTTTTAGGGACCCTCATCTTTTCCTAGGTGGGGTGTTGGGGGGGTCTTGGAAAGACTCACAGAAAAGGCTCGGGGAACCTTTGACAAGAAACAAAATTTTGGGAAGTCTTTTCCTCATTTGGGGGAAGGGGACGGTTTTCCTCGAAGCACACGAGGTTCCCAGAAGCCCTTTCAGAAGCCCTCCTCAAAAAAGGTTTTGAAGATCATCCGATTTCCGGGACTTCTCCTGGAAAACTCTTTTTTAAACAATCCTTTTCAAGTTTTCTTTTTCCCCACGTTTCCTAGTGACCTCTGAGAGGTTTCCGGATCTTTTTTTCCGCTTTTTAATCCAGGGGACTCTGGGAGACAGAGGAGCTATTCCCTTTTCCTTTTAATCTCTTTTCTGGGGGGGAAGAAAAAGGTTTTTCATTTCGGACTTTTCCAGGGGGGGGAAAAGGACTCGGAAAATCCCCTTTTCCTTCTCTTTCATGGGTTCCTCACGGTTCCTCCCTCTCTTTGGAAAAAGGACTTTCTTCCAGTGGTTTTCTTTCTGTCCTCGGGAAAAGCGGCTTTTCCTGTAGGGTTTTTAATCCTCTGTTGGAATCACTAGGGCCTCGAATCTTTTCCCTTCCAGATTTTTTGAAGGAGGGGGTTTTCCAGGGTACTCACCTGTCCGGTCCTTTCTAGTTTTTTCTGGGAAATTCCAAGGCATTTCTCTTTTGTTCCCTTTTGGAAAAGGGCCTCTTCAGGCTTTTCCGTTTTGGGGAAGAGGGCTCTTCCGAGGAGGTTCAACTTTCCTCAGACGAGGGGGGCTTTTTCCTCGGGAAGCGTTTCCTCCCTTAAACAGTCTTTTCCGAATCCTCGCGGTTGGTTCTTGCCTTTCCGGGAAAATTTACTAATTCGTTCCTCCCTAGAAACTCTTTTCCTAGAGGGGGGGGTTTTCTGTTTTGGGAAACGACATTTTCCTCCTTTTTAACTTTTTTCACCTACTTCAGCCAAAAGATTTCTTCCTCGTACTCTTCCTATAGGGGGGGAGTTTCCGTCCATGTTTTTTTACATTTGAAAAGATTCCTCCTCGGTTCTAGGGGGGGGGGGGATGGCTGGAATTCCTAGAAGTTTCCTTTAAGTTTCCGGGTAAATCCCGGGAAGGCCCGGTCAGAGGGGCTTTTTGGTTTACTCTGGGGGTTCCTCTTTTGCGGGACAGTGTCTCATTTTTTGAAGAGTTTCAATTTCCTCCGAGGGGGGGATCGGGAAATTTCCTTTTGGGGGGGACTAATTTTCCGCCTGTGGAAAAGTTGGGGGGGAGGGGGGAAAAGTTCCGACTCTTTTTCCTCAACGAGTTTTTCCATTTGAGAATTCTCGGGTCCTCCAGGGAAGAACAAGAAAATGCAATGTGGACAGCCAGGGGGAAAAAAACTCTGGAAGATTTTTTCCGGTTCTCGAGAGCGTGAGGGTCTCGGCAAATTTCCGGAAGGGAGCCCTCTCTTTGAAAGACGAGGGGGGGGGGTTTTTTTTGAAGCTCTTTTCAGACTCTTTCTTTTTAAAAAAAAAGAACGGGGACCAGGGGGAGCTCTGTTCAATCTTTTCAACCTTTTCCTGATTTTCCTCAACTGGGAAAATCCCTGACTCCTACTTTTTTGCCATCCAAAACCCGGGGGAAGATTTTTTCCTCTCTTTTCCTCAGACTTGGGGGGGGGGGCTTTTTTTTTCTCTGAAAGGACTTAGGAGACACGGGGTCCCTCCTGAATGCTTTCTCTTTTTCAGTGGGGGGGAAATTCCTTTTCCGGGTCTTTCCAGGGGGAAAAAGGGGGTGTCCTTTCCTCTTCAGTTTCAGCACTCTCGGGACTCGTCAGTGCGAACGAGGGACTCGAGCCGTTCCCTTGTTTGATGAAAGGGGGGGGGGGATTTCCTTTTGGGTGACTCCGAAGAGGGAGGGGTCCTCTTTTGCCGGGTGAGAATTTTCCTGGGGGTGATTTTTGAAAGGCGGGAACTCTCTCTTTTGGGGTTCATCCTCTCAGGAGGTCACCGAGATTTCCTTCTTGTAATTTTCCTCAACGAGGGAAGAAAATTTCCCGGGAAAGTGAATCCTTTGGGCGATTTGAAAAGGGGGGATCCAAAAAAGAGCTCTTGGAGGGGATTTCTCTAGTCCTCCTCCCCGTTTTCCCCGCAAAGACCAGAAGGTTTCCTCCCATTCCTGTTTTCCTGCTTGGCCATGGAAAGAAGACTCTTTTAGAGTGGTTTTTCCTTTTCCTAGAGGTTTCCTCTGGGATGTATTCCTCACTCCCTCTGGTTGCCTGTTCCTCCCACTTTTTTGGGGGTGGGAAGAATTTCCTCGTTGTCCTCACCCTCTTTTTTCCGGGACACTCTTTCCGGGGGGTTTTTTTCAGGTTCCTCCCAAGGGCGTGGTTCCGCCTTTTCCTGGGGGTGCCAAATCACAAGGAATTTCCTCCCCGGGGGTTTCCAAGGGGATTTTCCTCCCTCTTTGGTTGTTTTGCTCCTATCTTTCCTCTCCGGACTCCTCAAGACTCAATTTTCCTTGAAGCACGATCCCCTCCAAAATTTTTTTCACTTGTACTTTTTCCAAAACGGGAGGTTTCCTTGTAAGAGTTTCCTCCGGGTCCTTTTTGTCCATCTCTTGGGTCTCTTTGAAGACCCGGGTCCTTGTTTTTCCGTAACTCTTTGACTCGAACTCTTTTCAGACGTTGGGGGGAAACTTGCCTCCCTCGGGCTTTTTCCTAAAAAAACTTTTGGCAATGGAAATCTTTCCCTCTTTTCCATCCTCTGGGGAAACCTTTGAATTCTCCTAAAGGGTCCTCATCCTTTGACCCCTCGGAAGATCTTTCCTGGGAATTCTTTTTTTTTTTTGGGGGGGGGGGTTTTGGGGTCTTACCTCCGAGGGGGAAGCCAGCTCTCTTTTCCCTCGTTCCTTTCCAAGGGGAAGGTCCTTTTTTCCTCTCTTGAGTTCTTGGCTTTTTTTCCTCCCCCAGATCCTCGGGGTCCTCTGTCAGACTAAAGATTTCCTTTGTGCATCACGCCTCCCCCTCCTGGGGGAGGTGCCTCTTTTCCGAATGTGGGAGGACCTTTGGGGTAACTCTCTTTTTCCTAACTCTTGGGAACCCACTCAAGCCATCTTTTCCTATCCTCCCCTCCTCTGGGGTGTTCCTCCAGAACTCTTCCTGGGGGGGTTTTTTTTTTTTGCCCACCCGGGGTTTTTCCTAGCCCTCTTTTGACTCCTCGTGGAAGACCTCACCTTTGACTACACTTTTCCGCGTCTTTCCAGAAAACTCTTTTGGGGAAAGTTCCGCCGTGTTTTTTCAAATACAAAGAGGGGATTTTTTTTCCGCACCTTTTGGGTGTCTTTCCGGTTTTTCCTCTCAAAGCCCAAATTTTTTGAAAAGAAGGGGATTTCCTCCTCTTTTGTTTTTCCTTTGCAATTAGGGACTTGGGGGGATTTCCTCAAGAGGACAAAGGTCCTCTTAAGAGTAGGTGTTTCCTCTTGGGGGGAACTCTTTCCTAAATTTACCTCATCTTTGGAAAAATCTTTTCCTGGAAAGGAAACTCCCGGGGATCTCTGGGTTTCCTGAGGGCCCACTGGGGAAGGGGTTTTTTCCTAACTCAGGAGCTTTTCCTCTTTTTAACCTTCCATACCTCTTTTGGTCCTCTCGGAAAAGGGGACCTCACAGGTTCCTCCCTTCCCAGGGTTCCTTGTTGACGGGCCTTGGTAAGAGTCCTCCCTGAGTGACCATTTCAAATTTCCTCTTATCGTTTTTTCCGAACTTTCCCTCTGGAGATTGAAGGGGAACTCTGCCTTTTTTTTCTTAAGCCGCCCTAAGGAAGTTTTCTTTTCTTTCCTCGGTCCTCACTTTTTTTGGGGAAATCCGATTTAAGGGCTCCGGTCAGCTTTTGGGAAAAAGGGGGTCTTCCGATTTTTTTTCAAAGATGTTGTGCACTTCCTCCAGGGGGGGAAAAAAGGACTTTCTCTTTCCGTTCCTCATTTTCCGGAAGAGTCTTTCCTTGTGAACGTGGTAAGTTCGAAGCGTTTCCTCTTGAAGGTTTTTTTAAGTTTCTTGAAAGTTCCCGAGCATTGGTCAGGGAAACCCGCTCAAAGGAACGATGTTTTTCTTTGGAAAACTCCAGACGGGTTGGTGAAACTTTTTTGTCCCTCTCTCTTTAATCTCCGGGGAACTTTTCAATCGGTGGGCCTCCTTCCTCTCGGAATTTTGGGAGCTCTTTTCCAGGGGAAATTTGTGGGTTCTTCCTAGGGGTTCCTCCTTTTGCGCTTCCCTTTTTCCCCATTTCCTAAGTTTTTTGGTACCCGAGGGGAAGAAGTCCTCTGGAGGTTTTAAAACCATTCCTCAAGTTGACAGTTGTTGGAATCCCGGTCCCTATCATCTCTCTTTGAAACTTTTTCCAGGGAAGATTTTCAACGTCTACGTCCTTTCTTAGACTTTTTCCGAGGACCTCCATTCCTCGGGGACAGGCGACTCCTCCCGGGATCATCTGGTCTCTTTAAAAAAGTTTTGTTTTTTCCCTGGAAGCCTTAAGCCTCTTTTCCTGGGGGGGACCTCCTTCCACTCTGGGGCTTTTCCTGATCCTTTTCCTCGAGAGTTTACCATTTTTTCAGGGGAGAACTCTTTTCGGGGGAGTTTTTCCTGGGGGGGAAGCTCCTCCCTCCAAGTTTTTTTTCCGGGGACTCTTTCCTGGTGTCCTCTTGGAAAGGGTCAAGAAACTTTCTTAGAGGGTTCCTCTCGGGGGATACCTCTCAGAAATCCTTCGGGCTCTTTTTTTTGGAGACAACTCCCTCACCTTGGGGTTTCCTTCAAAAGAATCTGGTGGGGAATTCCTCACAGTTGTAACTCTGTGGGGGAACTCCGCTCTTCCTCCAGCCTTCGATTTCTTTTTTGAAGATTTTGATCCTCCGGCTCTCTTTTCCTCATCTTTTGGGGGGAAAAGCTTGAGTTTGTCTTTTTTCAGGGAAGATTGTTTTTTTGGGGGAATCTTTGGGTTCCTCTTTCCCGAAAAAGGAAAACCAGGGGTCCCTGAAGGGTTTTACCTCAAAATCTTTTTCCTCCCAGATTTTTTTTTTCCCTTTTCCTCGGAAGGGGCTTGCACTCCCCCTTTTTTTTTTTCATTTTTCCCTTGGGGGAAAAAGGGGACCGCGGGCTTGGGGTAAAATCTTTTCCTTTTGCTTTTTCCTCAGGACGTTTTAGGAAGAAGTTCTCCTTTGGCCAGGTTTGTCCCCGTCTCTTTTCCTATGGGAACTATTTGGGGAAGTTTCCTAAACTCCTTCCGTTTAATGGGACAGGGGGTTCTTTGGCCGTCTAAGAGGGAAATCACTTTTTTCCTCAAACGAGGTTTGGAAAACATCGAATTTTTTTTCCTCTGCAGATCTTTGAACTCTTTGGGGGACTTCTGGGGGTACTCTCCTCGGGGAAGGGAAAAATTTTTTTTCCGAGGGTCCTCGGTCTTTTCAAGGTTTTTTAAGGGGGAAACTCCTCGTTAATCTCTTTTCCGGTAAATCCCTCGGTCCTTCCCAAGCTTTTCCAGACTCTTTTTTGATACCCTGTTCTGTCAGAAGACCACGGGGGCACCAGAGTGGATTTCCTCGGGGTGGTTTCGTTCATTTCCTTCGGGGAAATCTTTTTTTCCTAATACGGGGGGATCTTTGAGTGTTTTTTTGGGGGTGGGACGTGTCCTCGGGGAAACTCTCTTTTCCAACAAAAGGACTCCCAGCTCAAGGCCCCCGGTTTCCTAGGGAAACTTTTCCCAGGGCGGGGGGGTTCCTCTTTCTGGGAAAAGGGGGTGCCTCCGAAGGGGTCTTGCAAGGAAAAAGTTTCCTAAAGGGAAGTGTTTATTGCCTCCGGCTTGGACTAGGTGTCTCCTCCGGGAGCTCCCTTTTCCTCATGGGGGTCTCCTCCCTCCCTGATTTTTCTTTCAGGGGATCTTTCCGAGTTCCTCAGTCGGTTCCTCATTGGAACTTCGGCATCGAGGGGGAAGGGTCCTCTTTCCTCCTCGGGGGGGGGCCTCATTTTTCGGGGAGAATCTTCCTCCAGGTTCCGTTGTCACGCTTTTCCTGTCCGAACCATATTTTCGAAATTTTGTGCCTCTTGGCAAAGGGGGGAAGCGTCTGGGTCCTTTTCCTCGGTTCCTCGGTCACTAAGGGATTTTGGCCTTTTCCTCGTTTTTTCGGCCTCGGGGTTTTCCAGAGGGTCTTTCCTCAACCTTTGTCTTTTTTTCGAGGGGGGAAAATATCCTCGGAACTGGTCCTCCGTAGGGGGCCTCTCGGAAACCCTGATTTTGTGGAAGGAAAAAATTCTGTTGTTTTCCCCGCTTTTTCCTCTTTGGGAGCTGTGAATGCCGAGCACTTTTCAAAATTTCGGTTCCTTTGGGGTCCAGGTCCTCCTAACTTGGTCCTCCCTTTTTGGTTTCCTCCCCGGTGACGCAGAGGGGCGCTTGAGTGGGGGAACTTGGGTTTTTTTCCCGAGAATCAGGACTGGGGGGTTCTTTTTCCTCTCTTTGTACTCCTTTTGGAAAAAAATCTCTTTGGTCCTCGGGGGGGGGGCCTAGAAGGGATTTTGGGGGAAAGTCACTTCACTGGGGAGTTTTTCTGCTTTCCTAAGACTTTTTCGCTCAGAGGGGTTTTGCTTTTCCTTCGGGGGTCATCTTTTCCTCCCTCTTTTAAGAAATCCCTCCTGAGGGGGCTCGGTCCTCGGGGAGGGGGACTTTTTCTTTTGGTGCCGTTTGGCTTGGGACTTATAACAAAGTCTTGTCGAGGGGGCCCCTATTTGCATTCTTTGGACACTTTGAAAGGGAAAAACCCCGTCGTTTGGAAGCAGTCTTAATATTTTGTTGAATCCTCCGAACGGGATTCCGAATTTTTTCCCCATTTCACAGGGAACTTGTTTTGGGGGAAGACCCTCTTTTCGACTCGGTCCTCGGGCTCGTTGAAAACTCCTCCGGGGGCTCTTGAGACTGAAGGGGAATGACTCCCCCCGGGGGGGTTCCTCTCTTTTCCTTGCCTTCCTCTCTGAAGGACTCCGAGACATCCGGGTCCTTTTTGAAAAGGGGAAAGTCCCTACAAGAGGGGGTTATGGACTCTTTTTCCCTCTTCTTTGTTTCCACTAAAATCTTTTTCCTAGGGGGTCCGTCCGAGTCCTCTTTCCAACGTCCCTTCCTCTTTTTCAGGTCCCCGGCTCTTGGGAAATCCTGCGCAGGGGAGGTCCTCTCCTCTGGAATCAGGGGTCGGTCTTTTCCTTCCTCAATTGGACCGGGGGAGCTTTTTTCCCTCCTCGTTTCGGAAGAATCCCTCGGGCCGCTTCGGACGGGGGAGGACTCCTTTGGGGTTTCCTCGGGGTTTTTGATTTTTGAACGGGGGTTTGAGCTTTTCCTCGTTTTTTCCTGGGGGAAATTTCCTAAGCCTCTCTTTGGACGACGTTCCTCGGGTTCCTCTTAACGTGTTTGGGGGGAAAGTAATCTTTTCTTTTCAGAAGAGGGGCCTATCCTCACAAGGGGCCTCTCACTTCTTTTCCCCTTGGGGTGGAATTTTTCCTCCCGGTTCCGCTCACTTGGGGGGGGAAAACCTCCTAAAGGTCCTCGAACCCGGGGGAAGTGGTAGGGTTCTTTTTGATTTTCCTCCTCCTGATCTTTTGAGAAGACTTTTCCTGACTTTTCAAATAAGGTGGGTCCTTTTCCTCAGGTTTTTTTTTTCCTTCTTTAGCCTTACAGCTTTTTGAAATTCTGCCTCGACTTTTTCCTCTTTTCCACTACGTGGGAAAATCCCGAGTCTCTGGGGGTTCCTCTCCCCCAAAACTCTTCAGCCTTTTTGCAATTTTTTTCTCAGGGGGTGACGAAGACCAAAAGCCTCTCTTGGCCGAGGCTCCTGGCGCCGCAACGGCTTTTTTTCACCTCCGGGGGGGTCTTCTTGGAGACTCCCGGTCTCCGCAATTTCCTCAGATAAGGGGGGGACCGCCCGGGTGCTTTTTTCCTCCGAAATGGGGAAAACTCTTTGACGAGTGGGGAACCCTGGGGCCTCTTGTCAAAAAATCTTTCCTCTACGGGAGGGACCTCGGGGGGGTCCTCCATCCTCTTTTCTTTTCCTCCCGTCCTCCCTTCCTAGCAGGTGGATCCTGGGGAGAGGGGCGTCACTTTTGGCTTTGGAGGGGGGGAGGATTTTTCGGGGAAATCCTTTTTCCTGGGGAGATTGGTGTCCCACACCGAAAAGGGTCCCTCCCTCTTTGGGAGGGATTTACCATTTCTTTTGAACTAAGTGCTCCGGGGAGGTTTTTTGTTCCTTGGGGCTCTTTGGTCTCTTGAATTTTAATCGACCTCTGGGGGGAAAGAACTTTTTCTGGCCTTTGGGGGGGGGGTTCCGAGGACTTCCGAAGAGGGGGTCCTTTTTCAGAAACCCTTGAAGCCAAGGATTTTTTAAGGACGGAAAGCAGATCTCTTTACTGCCGCCAAGGAAATCCTAGAAGCTTCCAGGTTTTCCCCGACCAACTTTGGGGTTCCTTCCAGGGGGAAGGTTTCCTCGTCTAGTTTCCTCCCGGGAATGTCCTCTTTCCTCTTTGAGGAAAGGGCTGAAATCCCTAGTTTTCCTCCCCACTCCTTTTCTCGACGGGGTAGAAACCCCGACTTCCCTTCCTAGTTCCCTCAAAAGAATCGCTTGGTCCTCCGGGGGGGGGAATTTTCCTCCTCGTCCTTCTGAAACTCCCACGGCCTTTTCCCTACCGGAAAACTTTGGTTTTCCTCCAGAGGGCGTCTTTTAAACGGTGTTGTCAGACGGGCCCTCATCTTTTCGGAGGGGGCCGGTTTCCGCCTCTGTGAAAAAAGGAATTTTCCTGACTCTTTGCCACTCAAATTTTCCTACTCTTGTTCCGCACTCTTTTCTCCTATTTTCCCTCCCGACTTTATTGTTTTTTCCAGGGAGGTTTCAAATGACATTTTCTTACCTCTCTTTCCTACCACCCTTTTCCTCCAGCCGATCTCAGAGAATTATTTTTGTGTTTTACTTCGGGAAGCCGCTCGGGGGCCCGGGAATTTCCGCGGGTCTCTTTTTTCACAGGGTGGGGGGGACTCATTACTTTTCCGAGGGATTTCTCTTCTTTTCCTCCGGGGTTTGGCCGAACTCTTTTCCTAAGGGGTCCTATTCCCGAAGCTCTTTTTCCCCTCCAAACAGGGTGGGAAAGTCTTGCCTAAGCGGGTGAAGACCCGAGGTTCCTCGCCAACTGTAGAAGGGTCCTTTTCTAACACAGAACACTTTTTTCCGGCAGACAGTTCCCTCCGGGGGGGGGATTTACTCCTCTTTGAAGATTTACGGGACAGGGGGTTTTTCCTCCCACCAGCCAGTCCTCTCTTTTCCTCCGACTATTCCCAAGGGTCCGACCTCGGGCTTTTGGGTCCTCAAAAGGGGGGGGTCCTCCAACCTTGGAAGGTCCTAAGGGGCTCCCGGCCGAAACTGGTTTAGGGGGTTTTCCTCCAAGCCTTGGGGCGGAAATTTGGAATTTTCTCGGGTCCGACCATCTTCCTCGTACTCGTTCGAACTCTCTGGGGGGGGAAAAAAAAAAAAAAAATTCCTACACGACTCTTGAAGAAAATTCCTCCAACTGACTCACCTCCCTCCGGTTCCTCCCTCTCAGGGGAAGGAACCTTTTCCGGGAATACCTTTTTCGGGGACTTTCTTTTTTTTGGGGAAGGTAGTCTCCCTCGCTGGCCTACACCGGGAGGGGGTGCCTCAGGAGAGAGACCTCTGCAGATTGTCTTTTTCCTAGGAGGTGATTGCTACCCACCCCAGGCCTCTTTCCTCCGACGATCGACAATCTGGGGGGGGCTTCCTTTGGTTTTTCGGGGTATCTTTCCTTTTTTAAAATCGTTTTGGACCTCCGCGAGGGGGGTTTTCTCCTCGGTGGGGGGGGGGCCGTTCCGGGCTTCCGAAAAAAAAGAGATTTTCCCTCCCAGAGGATTCAGAAGCGGTTTCCTCGGAAAAAGTTCAGCTTGTGCAAAGAGAGCTTTTTTTTTTCACGCAACCGGGGTTTTTTCTCTTGGGAATCAATCCCTGTCTTTCCCGGGGTTGAGGGGGGGTCCGGAGGATTTTATCCTCGGGGAAAAGAGGGATAATCGAAAGGGAAAAATTTTGGGGGGATTTCGGGGGGGAAAGGTTAAACGCTTAAGGAGGGATTTTCCTTTTAAAAAGCGAGTCCTAAGAGTTTTTTAAGGGAGGATTGGTCACTCCAAGGTTTTCCTGAGGCCTCATTTTCCAATACTTTTTTTTTCTGAGACACTGGGAACTCCTTGAAGCAAATTTTTTCCTCCTAGGGGTAAGCATCCAAGGGGCTTTTTTCCTCAAAGTTACCCGAAACTCTCTTTTCTGAAAACACCACCGACCTCTCTTTTCCAGAGGAAGGTTCCTCCATCCTGAGAAAAAGGGGGGAACAAAACCGGGTTTCAAGTCTCTTTTCCCGAAGGAACCCCACCGGGAAATTTTCCTCGGGAAGAAGATTTGGAAGCGAGGGGACCCTCTGGAAGTTGTCCCAACAAAACTCTTTTGGGGGAATTCCGACTGGTGGGGACCCTGGGGGGTGTTTTTCTTCTTTCCCGAGGGCAGCCTTTTTCCCAGGTTGCCACTTGTGTGAAAAAAAGGTGGTCCTCTCCTAGGACGAACGTTTGGACGCCCCAAGGGTTCCTTATCCATTTGACGGGTAGAGAACCTTGAAGGGGTAAGACAGGGGAAGGGTCCTTCTTAGACTCGGGGTTCCGAGGAAATCCGCGTGGAGGAGAAAGACCCTCCCGGGGGGGAGAAAGCGGTTGGTAAATCCTTTTGAGGGGAAAAACTTCCTCGTGTCCTCCAAGATCCTCTCCTCGGGGAAAGAGAACGGTCCTCTTGAATTTCCCTCAGTTTGTGTAGGGCCTTTTCGAAACGTCAGTCTTTTTCTTTTCAGGGGGGGGGAAGTTTCCGAAGTTCCTTTGGGGGGAAAAACTCTTTTCATACTTGAGAGACTCGAATTTTCCGACTGGGTTTTCTTGTCAAAACCCCCCCCGGACTTTTCCTCCCCGAGACTAGGTTTCCGAGCTTTTTCACATGTTCTCTGGGGGGAAAGATCCAGGGTCCGATCTTTGCCAAAAACTCTTCCCTCGAGATTTTGTTGGGCCACGCCTCGCCGGGTACGACCGATTGTTAAGAAAGGCCCTAAGGGGTGTACTAGTAGCGTTCCTCCGAAAAAAGGGAAGACCGGGAGGTGGCCTCTTTTCTAAAGAAGAGGTCAAAATCGGTCCCTCTGGAATTCCCTTCCTTTCACTCTGGGACTACATTCTTAAATGGGCAGTCACTTTTCAATACTTTTCCTACAGTTGAATTTTCAGGAAAAGACCTTTTTCCTCGGGGGAAAAAAACAATTTCCTCAAAAGGGCCTCTCTCGACCTGAAACTCTTTTCCCGCAACCTTTGGGAAAATCCTCGCCTAGGCGGGCCTAAGGTTTCAATCGGTCAATCTTGGGGGCGCGGTTATCCCGAAGACTCTTTTTCAAAAAAAGCTGGGACAGTGATTTTCCCGCGCCTCAAAATTTGAACCCTAGCTCTTTTGGTTTTCCCTAAAAATCAGAAAGTTGGACTCTGGGCAGAAAGGGGGGGTCCGGTCAACCAATCCTCAAATCCGGGAGGGGGAGAACCCCCGGGGGGGGGGCTGCTTTTTCCTTTGTCCGAACTTTCCCAAAGGGGCAGTTCCCGAGGAATTTTCCTCCAAGTTGGCTGTTTACGTCAAAGAGGTTTTCCGGGAATCGAACCTCTTTCCCTCCTGAAAGGCATTCTCTTTTATTTGTAAGAAGCCTCCTCCGAAGCCTTGCACCAAAAAGTTTCTTTTCCTCGGAAGGGGTTGCCCGATCTTTTTGTCCTCTCTTTTTAGGGAGAAGCCAAAGAAAAGTTTTCCTAAAAGCCTCTTTGCCTGGGGAAGCCTTCAAAGGATTGGAATGAAGTTCCTCGGGGAAAAAGGGAAAAAAATCGGTTCGCTCCTCGGAAGAGTTTCCTTTCCGGAAGGAGAGTTGAAGGGGTTTCCCTACAGTCTTTTTTCCGCAATCTTTCTCCTTAACTTTTGTGAGTCACTCTGGGAAGTTTTGGGTTCCTCCTGTTTTGAAGAGTTCATAGAAGGGTTTTCCTCGTATGGGGGGGGGTTTTTTTTTTTTAGAAGTTGACGAATTTCAAAAAGAAGTTTTTTTTTTCCGAGTTGAGGTCATTTGGAAAAAGGATCTCTTTTCCTGAGGGTTACTCGTCATTGGTTTCTGAGACTCTTTTTTCCTAGAAATGGGACCTCAAAGCAGGGGGGGGGAGATCTAGAGGAAGTTGTCCCGTCCTACGGAAGACTCTTTTCCTTGGATCCTTGGAGGGAGGTCCCTGGGGTTGTGAATATGGTCCTACTGAAAAGACTTCCTCCGGAGGGGGTTTGTGACCCCCAGGAAAAATTCTTTTCAGGGATGAACTCTTTTCTTTCCATAAGGGTCCTCCGCAGCTCGATCCTCAAATTTTTCCTTCCGAGGGAAGAGGCTTTTCCTTGTCAGGATTCCTCGGGAGCTTGGGCGGGATTCCCCAAGGGAAAGCAGTCCAACTTTTTTTCCAGAGGGGTTTTCTCCCCGTCCCTCAGGGACGACTCTTGTCCTAAACTTGTTACCCGGTTTCAGGGCCTTTTGGGGAATTTCCGATGGGTCAACTCTTTTCGTGGGGGGTTCATTTGCCGTGAAAGTTTTTTCTCCCAGAGGGTCCCTCCAAGGGGTCCTTCCTCCGGAAAAAAGATTCCTCTGGGGGGGGGTAAGCCTCTTTTCTTTGGAAGTTTTTTCCTCAAAGAAAGAATTCCCTAAATCTCTTTTCAGGGGAAGCTGTTTCCCTACAATTCTTTTCCATAAATCTTTTGGAAAGGACTTTTTCCTCTGGAGGGGAATCACCCCCTAGGAAGCTTTTTTGCGACCAATTTCTCTCATAGGGGGGTTTCCTTTCGGGATTGTTTTCCTGGTCCCCTAAGCGCTTTTCCTTTTTTGGACCGTTTTCCGAACCACAAAGTTATTGGGTCCAAAAAAAAAAAAAATCTTTTCCTGGGCCTCACCCCAAGAACTTTTTTGGAGAATGGGCTTGGGAAGAGTCTTTTTCAACGGGGGGGCCTCTTCCTAGCAGACAGTCCATAGGGAAGATTTCCTCGGGAGGTGAGGGGGGGCCCCTAGGTTTGAAGAAAGAGGGGAAGAGTACAGGGGTTCCTTTCCTAATTGGAAAAAGTGATCCTTTTTTGACAGAAGGCCTTTTTCCTCAGGATTTCCGGGTTTGTTGGGGCTTGAAAATCAGATAACCAGCTCTTTTCAGAGGGAGGGTTAAGCGGGAACCGTTTCCCTCCTGTACGATGGGAAGAGTTTTTTCTTTCAGAGGGGGGACGCCTCTTTTCCAGGAGGGTGGATCTTTGTTTCCTGGGAAGCCTCTTTTTTTATGGGAAAGAGACTCACTCTCCCTCGGAAGATTGGGTCCTCAAATTTTCGCATAGGAGATTTGCTCGGGGGAATTCCCCCCTGAGAGGGTCGTTGGTTTTGCTCCAAGACTCTTTTTGGGAGAGGGGAGGGTTGGGGGGTCAAAAAGGGGAAGCGTCCTCGTTTCGCGGGGGGGCCTCTCTTTTAAAAAAGGGGCCCTACCGTTTCATCCCCATCTGGGTTTTCCGCCCAGAATTCCTCAAAAACTCCGGGGCACAAGCGACTTTTCCTCATAGAGGGGAAAAATTCTTGAAAGATTTGAAACTCTTTTTTGGGGGAAAGACCAAGGGAACGGTCCCCCTCTTTTTCCGGGGGGAAGTTTCCAGACTCAAAGGGGGAAATCTCCAAGATCAGGGTTTCCTCCCCTTCTTTTCCTACCGGTCGGGGAAAGAACCCTTGGGTAGGGTCAGCTCCTCCGAAGAATTTCCTCCAAGGTTCCGAGGGGGTCTCAGTTTCTTTTAGGGAGGGTTTCCTCCCCTTTTTTTCTGGGGTCAGCAGTTTATCCTCCGCTGTTTTTTCCCAAGGGGTCTTTTTCCTCAGAGGGGAATCATCCCAGGTTTTCCTTTGGAAGCAGACTTTTCCTGGGACTATCCTCTAAGTATCTTTGTGAAAAAAAGTGGGGGGGGCTAGAGTTATTTTTGGTTGGCTTTTCTCCAACCAGATGGGGTCTCTTGTTCCCTCGGGGCTCTTTTTTTAAAGGGAGATTTGGTGGGGGGGGGGGTCCTCCTTGGTCTGTGGGCCTCTTGAATAGTTTTTCCTCTTGGAGGCCTCGCTTTCCTCCTAGGGTTTCCCTAGGGGGGGGGGAAGGGTTTTTTTTTCAAGAGCGCAGTTGGGAATTTTTCCTCCCGAACTTTCCTGCAAGAATTTCCTGGGAGGGTTTGGCCTGGTCGGGGGGAATTTTCCAAGGGCAATTCCTCGGGGACGGGGGGGACGGGCCTTTCCTCGGGGTGAAGCGTTGTTCCTCGAAAGAAACTTTTCCCTTCCCTGGGGGGGAAGAATTTCCACGTTTAAAGCTTTTAAGGTGCACCAACAGGTCCTCAACGGGGCAACGAATTGGGGCCTTCCCGGGTCAGGAGCTTTTCCTCGAAAGGCTTAGGGTAAGACAACTTTTGGTGAGGAAATCTTTTGACAGACGTTTGTCCTCTTTTTTCCTCTGAGACATGTTTTTTTTAAATCTTTGGACCACCTTCCTGAGCAGGGGCCTCTTTCAAAAAAGGGGGGGCTTTTCAGCTTTTTTGACTGGGCCGCTCTTTTGTTTTGGTTGAACCTTTCCACTCCAGTTTTTTCCTGGGAAGAACAGGGTCAGTAGATCCAATTTGTATCTTGTCTTTTGAAAAAACGAGGAAACTCCTGGGGGAAATTTAAACTCCCCCGGGTTCCTCCTCAAAAAACGATTTTTACCTCAAAACCAGGGAACTCGTTTTGCCGAATTTCCTAAAAGTTGGCGCTTTGGAGGGGGTTTTTTCACTAGGGGGGCCTCTTTCCGTCTCCTGACCGCTTTTTTGGGTTTGGCCTCAAAGGGGGGACTCTCTTCAAGGGTCAGTCCTTTGAATACAAGCGGAAGGATTCAGGGGGGAACTCTTTGCGGGACGGCCTCCCACCTTTTTAGGAAGACCCTGTTTGGTCTTTTGCTCCTGAGGGGGAGGTTCCCCTCCCCGAAAGAGGAGTCTTTTCTCATGTAATACTTTTCCCTATTCCTGCCGATTTTCCTCTGGGGGTTGGCCTACTCAGGACCTCTTTGGTAGTTAAGAGTGTTTCCAGCTGAAGAGGGTTTCCCTCCAAAGAAGAAGAGGGGATTTTCCTCCAATGACTCATTTTTTTTCCTAGGGAGTCTTTTTTTTAGGAAAGGGAATCCTCCTCCCAGGTCTCCTCAGGAAGACTAAGGAATCTCTTTTCGGGGCAGACGTTCCTCAATAGGGGGACTCCCCCCAAGGCATAGGTTTTTCTTTCCTCAACTCTCCAGAGTTTCTCCTAAAGGGGGGTCCTCGGGAGAGTGCACTACCATCTCTTTTTGACAGGGAGTTTCCCTCGGGTGAAGCTACCCACCTCCTGGGGGGGATTTGACCATCCAGGGAACTCCAAGGGTTTCCGATCTCTTTTCCTTTAAGAGTTTAATCTCTGGGGCCAGAAATCTTAAAGGGAAAGTCTTTTGAAGGGGGCCGTCCTCAAGAATGGTGTCCTCCGAGGGGAGGGAGGTGGGGCTTGGTTGGGGGTTGGACCTTCCTAGAGTGGCCTCTCTGGTCCTTGGGGAGGGGGCCCGGGGGAAGACTCTTTAAGGCCAGCTTTAGCCTAAAAGAACTGGGGAAGGTTCCAGATTTCACCGGACTCTAGGTTTTTCCGTTGAAGATAAAAAGAAGGAATTTTCAGCATTTTCTCCCTCAGGGGAACTTCTCTCTTGGGGGGAATCCTGGGGTCTTGTTTGGCCTGGTTTCCTTTTTCCAGATCTTTTCCTCGGGGGGAAGCCTTTCCAAATCTCCTCATTGGGTGTTGAACCGGGGGGGGAGAAGCCTCCCAGGGTGCCTACTGGTCCTGAGAGGGACAGCCCCGGGGGGAAAGAAGTTTTTCCAGGCCTTTGCTCTCCCAGGGAAGACTGGTAATAAAGTTCTTTTCAAGGGGGAAGGTTTCCTTCTCCGCACTCATAGAAAATCCGGGGGGAAGATTTCCTAAAAAATCCTTTTCCTCTCCGCCGAGGATAGCACACCCCTTTTCCTCGAGAGGGGAAACGCTGCGGTTCATGGGAAAGGAAAGGTTCCCCGGGGACAGGACGATTTAAACAGACGGAGAAAAACGCGGACCTCACTGAAAGCGGCCTCTGTTTCCGAGGGAAAGATTTTCCTCGAAGACCAAATCCTCTTTTTTCCAGCGGTCTCTTTGGCCTTTTAAAGGGAGGGAAATCATGGGGGGTTTTGATCTTTTTTGGGGGGGAAATCTCTCTTGGGCATATAATCGAGTTTTTCCTCAAAAAAAAAAAAAAAAAAAAAAAAATCACCAGTTTGGTCCATCCGGTTCTGAATTCCTCGGGTCCAAAGTTTCCGAGGGGGCCTTTGCACGATTTTTGGGGGAAGGATTTTGGCACAGATTTGCCTCCACTTTTTCCGAGGGTCGTTTTTTCCTCCCTCACAGAAAGCTTCCTATTTGTTTTTCACGCAAAATCCTCTTCCCGAAGGGTCCTCTTTTGGAAGCAGTTTTCGGAAGATTTTCCTGGGGGTTCGCTTGGAACTCAATTGGGAAGATTTCGGGATCGGGCCCGGGTGGGGGGTTCTCCTCATTTTTTGCATGCCTTTTTTCCAAGGGCAGGGTCAAAGGGATCGTTGTCACGTGAAACCTTTACTTGGGGTCTGTTTCCTTGGAAAAGAACTCGGGCTCTGGAATAGGTCCTCTTTACAAGGGGGGTGGCTTCCCCGGGACTTTTTCAGGAATGTTGGGGGGGAAAATTTTTGATCCCCACTCTTTGACGGGGGGGAAGGGCTCTCTTTCAAAAAAGGGGATCCTTCCGGGAAAATTCCGTGTGATGGGGGCATCCGGGGGAATATTTTCTTTCGGAGGTTTGCCAGAAGAGGGGACTCCTTTTTTGAAGGCGCTCGTGGGGGTCCCGCAGTTTTCCTCACTCTGTGGGGGGACGGGGCCTCCGGACAGCTAACTTCCTAAAGGGAAGGAGGAAAGCCTAGAAAGGGACGATTGGATCCGAATCCCTCCGGGTCCTTCTTGGCCGGAGAGGGGCGCCACCATTTTTTTCTTCAGGAACCCTTTTGGGGGGGTTAACGACTTCTTTGGGGAGCTAAACCTCCTCTTTTCCTGAAGAGAGGTCCGAAATTTCCTACTTAAAGACCTTTAAAAGATCGTGTTTGAAATTCCGAAGGTGGCAAACTGGGCCTCGGGCTTTTCCTCCCGGGAAGACTCTGATCTGGAAGCTTGGGAGTTCGGTCCGCCTGTTTGTTACGAAGGAAAAGAAGAAAAGGGGTTCTTCCTCCTTAATACTTCGGGAGCTGGGAAGGGTTTCCTCCGGGGGTAAATCGGATTCGGAGGGGCCTCCTTCGGGGGGATTCGATTTTGGGGGTGAACCCTTTCATTTAGGTTGAGGGTCTTTGGACCAGACTTTTCCCTCTCTGAGACTAACGTTTCCCTCACGGGGTCCCTATTTTTCGATGGGGTTTCAAGTCTTTTCGGGGGGGATCAAGAGAGCCTTATGGAATATCCTCCTCAAGGGGAAGCGTCCCGACCTCTTTGAAAGGACCGCAACAAGAGGGGAAACCGCCTCAAAGAATCTTTCCCTCATTCGGTTAAGGTTCCTCCCCTTCAAGCGAAGCCAGGACGCTGGGTCGTTCAAAAGGTGAAGCGGCTCTACCCGCCTTTCCTCCACCTTCTTTTCCTGGAACGTCTTTTCTTTTGAGAGGGTGGCACTTCGGTTCCGGGGACGTCCAGGGGGAAGGGGACTCCTCTTTCTGATTTTAATTTCCTGTAATTTGAAACTCCAGGGTTCCCCCTCCAGATCCCACTCTTTTCCTCGATGTTATTGTGGTTCCTCTTGAAGACTTTCCTCCAGGGTGGGGGTTCCTCCGGAACCTCCCTCCTTTGAACTCGTTTCCTCGGTAGATCCTCTAGGTTGTTTTCCTCAGACCCTACCGATTTTTTTCAGCAGTTTCCTCATGGGGAGCCTCATTTTTCCGTGGGAAGGGGTCAGCTTCCCTCGGGGTTTCCTCAAAAAGGGTAAGAACCTCTTTGACATGGGGGCCTCTTTTGGTTTGACCTTTCGGGATAACTTGGAAGGTTAGGTCCCTTGGAGCTTTTTTTGGAAAGGGGGCCATCTCTTTTGAAAAATTCCTACACGCTTTCATCCTCAGGGATCCGGAGACTCTTGTTCCGTCATTCTTTTCCTCGAGGGTTTCTTTGAAGAGGTTTTTTCCTCGGGGGGGGGTCATGTGTTTGTCACCTAACCTCAAGACTCCTCGGACGGGAAGTCCTAGGGTGGGGAGTAAACTTCCTCTTTTTACTCCTCCAGATGGGTTTTTTAAAGGTCCTTTGGAAAGGGGTGTACCGTTTTTTCGTGGGGGGGGTTCTTTTTCCCATGTGAGGTTCCT
>Ga0179593_1485389_pt1 | contig 26488 bp, 26 predicted proteins | sample CZODoug2_1_08_16_FD_185931 | JGI IMG/M metagenome (GOLD analysis project Ga0179593, IMG submission 185931) | Vadose zone soil fungal communities from Angelo Coast Range Reserve, California, USA - CZODoug2_1_08_16fungal (PacBio error correction) | ecosystem: Environmental > Terrestrial > Soil >...
TTTTCGACCGACTACACGGGGGGGGAAGGTAAGAGACTGTAACGAACCTCTGACCAAGATTCAAAAAATATGGCTCAAAAGTTTGGGCCTGTTTTACGAATTTTGAGAAACCATCGGGTTCAGGCAATACTGTGGTCCACCGCCCACCGGAATGCTGTACTAAGGGAAAAAAAAAGGCGCTTAAGGAAGGATTAGGGTCAGATTTTCTCAACCATGTTGGGCGTAACTATTTCAACGAAAGAGAAAAGGAGTCTCTTGGGCTGACTATAGAAGGGGACAAAACATCTGCTACAAAGAAGCAGAACTGACGCCGTAGAAATTGAAGGAGGGAGACCTCGTCACTCTTCCTTTAAGCGTCTTGCCAGAAGTAAAGATCAGCGCCCACAATGAGGAAACTCCGTAAGACAACACGGCGGTACGAATCGTGGACAATGCAGCGAAGTGCGGGAAGACACACCTGTCTCAATCCACTTTAGGTCCTGGCCTGACTTCAGGTAGAGTAATAACCTGCTTAATCGCAGGGAGACACCATTTTTTAAACTTCCCATTATAAGGCTTTCAAACCCAGGCAGTGGTAACGGTAACTCAGGGTGAAATATTTCACCAAAACACGAGTAAGAGGGGAGACGGAGGATCAGGTAGGAACTTCTAGATTTAACTGAACCGGTTCGCCTCCTTATGGCGGAATGCTGCAGAAAAGCCCAGAAAAAAACAGAAGGATGGCGCTGACAAGCCCTACTACAGCCTCCTATAAAAGACTAAAGACGAAAATGTTTGCAAGGTGCCTAGTAAATTTCTCAACAAATTTGAGAAATCAACGGAGGCCGGGCGGAAGGATCTTGTCGTTAAATGTTGGGGGGAAGGACGAAGGGAAAGGAGAAAGCTGGACAGGGTTTAGAGACTGTGGAAACGTGCAAGGAAGCCTTGAAAGTGCCCCTGCAAAAAAAGTTGTAGGTGATGGAAAAATTCAGGGGGGTCATCTACCTCGGTCAAAAAAGTAGGAATTACGGATTGATTTCCGTCCACGCGGGTTACCACTCCCGTAATTAGGCGTCCAGTCTGCACGAACGGGCAAAGGAGGGAGCTAAAAGAAACAATATTTTGGGGGCCTGTTCGGTGAACTCACGAGGGGGGGAAGGGGAGGCAAAACGGACACAAAGGTAAGAAGAGGGAGCACCCATTCTTTACAATCCTCTTCAAAAAGGGTGGGAGCGGGGTATTGAGAGCGTCTAGTAAAAAGAGATTAAATTCCCCATGAAGGACAACGGGGGGTGTCTCCAAATAGGAAAAAGGACATAATAGAGCTTTACATTCTCACGGTGGTACTCTAGAAGACGAGGGGGGAGAATTGTACTATTCTCTATTTGGATCCCACCCGAACGTGGCGCAACTCGCGGGAGAGGGGACTAGAACTCTCCGCAACGGGGTACGAAGTGGTTAACTCTCCGATCGGAAAGGGAAAACCTTAAAGTTAAACAGAAAAGAAAAAAAAAAAAAACCAAACAAAAAAAAAACTACGGAGGGGGAGGGTGTGCGGCTGGGCCATTGAGACATGCTTCGTGCTGTAGCTTGGCGAGTTAGGGGAACAAGAATAACAAAGTGAGACCGCTGCAGAGAGAAGTGCCAGCTTCCTATCTCTAAAAACAACAACAACCAAGGAGGAAAAGGGGACAGTAAAGGCGGGAATCGAGGGTCATCGTATAAGGGGCACAAAAAGAGCCCAACAGAACTCAGCTGGAAACAATTGAACCTCCAAGTCAGAAAAACACGAAACGTACACAAGGAGGGACGAGGGACTGTTAAGGAAACGAGACGGACTTCCTATATTGGCGTTCACAAAAGGGGACAAAACAGAGGACGCGGATAGCGGAGAGAAAAAAACTTCAAACGCCTAGCCCACTGTCAAGGGGGCTGCCAATCGAGGGAAATCTCATATCAAGAATTACTATCAAAAGGAAAGAGGGAGCGACCGTGAGGCCTGACCTCGATCTCTATTTCGTCGCAAGAAGGACCCAAAACCGACTGCTCTGTCCAACTAAGAAGATGGAGGACCCCCGGAAAGGGTGAAGACTATCCTTAACAAAAAAAAAGAAAGAACTCAAAGTCGGGGGAGAGGTAACACAGTTGTTTTCGACCGACCTGAGGGAAATGCGGGCCGTCCTGCGGAAACCGTCGGGAAAGGTAAACAAAAATATTCTGTCGGATAGAAAGAGGGAATCACGTGAACAATGGGACTCTGAAAAAAAGTATAGGAAGGGGGGGGCCCAGACTTGAATAGCGCCACTGTCAACCAGGTCGACTGCAAGTCAGGAAAACGGGAACGATAAAACCATGAACATAACCCTCTCGGACACATTTTTTGTGGCGGGAAAAGGAAACAGTCCGGCTGGGACACGCTACTACAACACTCGCCCAGGAAAGTAGGAAGGCAAAAACAACTAAAACACTATCTAGGGAATAAGCGACGAAAGTCCATGGGGATTACATTCTCTCCAGGCCGGAAAAAGGAGGGGGCTGGGGTTCTAGGGCGGGGAAGGTAAGGTCTGCGTACAAGGAACGCGCCAATACATCGCTGATATCCTGAAGGGCCTTGCGTGGAGACATAGCCACCAGTCCAGCCGCAGGAGAAAAACCAGGGGAAAGAAGAACCAGTTATCATGGACAGGACCGACTTATCGTCCAACGAGAGTTATAGAGGGAGGGGGGGACAAAAGGAGACTTTGAAAAAACCGGGCCGGTGTGTTATGGGGAATCCCCTTACGGTCAGGAATAGAAAGGGAGGGTCTGAAGTGGTGCGTCGAGGGGGAAAAAGAAGGAATGGTAGACTTATCTCAGGGGAGACTAACGATTACAAGGGACTTGACCTCAAGTTAGGGTTGTCGACGAGAGAAACGTGGTTGAGTCCAGGGGTCTTCTACGAGGAGGACGCCGGTGGGGAAGCGTTGAGCCGGATTTGGCAAGGGTCTGGTTCCTCTTCACTGTGAGCACAAAAAGACACAGCTTTACGAAAATTTACGGCCTACCAAGGAAACGTCATGGGGGGAGGCGTGTCGAGGAATTTCGACTCTGTGCTTCGGGGGCCACGGAGGGGAGAATCACCAGGAAACGGGGGGAAAACTATGTCGTGTAATCGTCGAAGAACAACAGGGGGGGGCTGAAGTGCGAAGGTCGGAAACTGGTTTGTGTCTCTCTATCAAGATGAAGGGAGGACGGGCACCTTCGACGAGGTTTGTCGAACGTAGGAAAAACCATAAAAAGCTTGCAAAAAATAATGTCTGAACTGGGAACAAGGGGGGAAGAGGTTAGCAAATCCCAGGCGTCAGGACTTCCAATCGAGCAATCGTATGCGGTAATGAGCAAAGGAAGCACTCATCACAAAAACAGGAGGAAAGTATTCCTGGGGGGAAGCGACAGGGAGGAAGACGAAGGCGTCTCTCCAAGGGGGAACTAACGCTCGAACAGGAGAGGGACCATTGTACAGTGTGGGCAAGAGTGGCCAGGAATCTGTTTGAGGACAAAATGAAAATTTTTCAGAAAGTTCATTGTGGGGGGGGGGGGGGGGGGGTGGGGGGGGGGGCCACACATCCAGCCCTTCTTCGCGACACTCCACAAGGGAAAGACTCGACAGAAGAGCTGAAAAAAAGAAAAACGCATTTTTTTAGCTACTAGCTGTCACCGCAGTGAACTGGAGTCGTGGACTCGTGGGAAATAGCATAGCCAGGGTACGACGCAGTCACAAAGTCTCTAAAAAAACGAACCTGGCAGAAAGGTGGGTGGCACCAGTGAAGGGAAGTTACAGCTCGTCACTGTTGCCGGAGAAGGTCAAGAGATACGTCAGCAAAAAGTGAACTCTACCGAGAGAGTCCGCCTTGAGTGAAAAAAAAGGGGGGGAGGAAAACACGGCGGAGAAAAATAGGTATTCCCAAGTTCAGTGACCCTCGTGGTGCAGGATACTCAATGATCATGTGTGGGGGGAATCGAGTCAAAAAGGGGGACAAATTGAGTTCCTTACCTTGACTAAGAAAGAGTATTGGGGAAAATGTAGTTAATCGCAGACGGACGATTGGGGAACGGAGATCAGGAAGGCGTCTTTCCGTACATCATTTAAGGCAAATACAAACTCCGGGGGGAAGCGCAGTGAAGCTCCCCTCAAGCTAGTCAGGACGATAAGAGGGGGGGGTGGGGGGGGGGGGAAAGATGGACTTACCTGTTTCTATCATTGAATGAGAAAGGGAAAAACGGGATGAGTCAGGACTGGCGGCAAAAGAAAGGACGAGGGTGGCTCTGAAGACGCCGATACATCGAAACGATCTAAAAAAACGTGCCGCTAAAGGAAGAAAGTCCGGATAGAATGTGACATAACCTTTGGAAGAAAGGGAAAGGAAGCTTCGAGGCGGAAACGGGAAGACTTGGTTCGTGAGGTTGGGGGGGGGGTAGCAAAAAGGGGAGTGGATTATCGTGACAAAACCGTGCGCAGAACGGACTGACTTGAAGAAAAAAAAAAAAAAGGTTGCGGCATTACAGGTGTAGAGGTAAACAAACGTGCTTCTAGCGAGGGGAAACAGTGTGGCTTGCAAGGAAATAGAGAGGGGAACGACGATCAGTTCAGGGCGTCAGCGCCCATTGTGTCCGAGGAACGGTAAATGGCACACGGCAGGGGAGAGGAAGCGACGAGCGGGCTTGAAGGGAACGACGGGATCTCGTTATGGAACCCAATCTGCAACCGGGGCCGAAGAGGTCGAGAAAAAGGACGGGCCGGAAGTTCTTTAAGGTTTTCTGAAGGATCGGCCACAGAGAGTAAAGAGTATTAGAGAGGCAGGCCTCTTCTCTTAGGTTTCGTGCCCAGGCATAGAGCAACGAAAAAAGAAAAAAAAGGGAGCAGGGATCACGGGGAGCTCATATTCATGGGGAAGAAGTATGAAGTTACTAGTAGATCTACGATGCAAACTATTGGAAAGAAACCGTCCCGAAAAAGCGGGCGTTAAAGTGGTAAAAGCGAAGGCGACCGCGCGTCTAGAAAGGGAAGAAGGGTAAATGCGAGTCGCCGGCGGTGACCTGCTTAGGGAATGGAGTCCCTCTGGGGTTAGGGGGGGGGGGAGGGGGGGGGGTGGGGGGTGGGGGGGGGGGGGGGGGGGGAGGGGGGCACGAATGGAAGTTTTTCGGTTTCCAGGTGCAAAGGGTTAAAGGCGTGCTGGCATGGTCGCGGTTTAAGTGGCTGCTCATGCGAAAAAAGCGCTGCCGCTGGAAAGAACTCGAGAACAAACAAACTAGGTGATGATAAGAGAGAGATCCTCTGGAAGGAGAGAGAAAAAGGCAGTCTACTAAGAGGTTTAGGTGGGGGCGCACTTCTCACGAATGGTCACAAAAAGCCTGACATGAAGTCGCTCCAAACGCCTAATTTAAAACCGAGCGTTACTAGGGAACGTTTAGCGCAGGGGTTCTCCGGGTTCCGGATTGCGCAACAAAGACGCCAGGAGAGCTCTCTTCTGCTCTGCTCGTCAAAAAACGTCGGCTAAAGAAGGGGAGAAAGAGGCTGGTGGCTCCAATGGTAAAGCGCAATATTCTTCGGAAGAACTCTCGGAACGCCTAAGGGAAAAACCGTAAAGCTCGAGAGTTAGTTCGTGTCCTAGGAATGGAGATACCTCAACTCGTAACCTGGATGGAAAAATCTGTATAATCGATTCAGGGAAAGTGCGACTATCAGAACACCCAGAAAAAGATCCGGAGGGTTCGGGGACCAAAAAGGTTGTCCTTCAGGGAAAAAGGCTGCACGGAAGGGGGGGGGGGGGCAAAAAATAAAACTGCGCGGTCCCTGTAAAAAAGACAATGCTCGTCGCGGAGAGAGAAGTGCAATGAAGGGTTCTGATAATGCAATTGGGAAGCGACGAAAGGGTAGACCGCGATCTTGACACTCATGCGCCGCACTGCAAAAGGTCTACTCGCGTAGGATGGGGTACATAGCCATAACTCTGGGGCTAACCTAGCCTGAAGAGACAACATTGTGGGGGGCGGGCAAAGTCAGTATGAGCTCACTCTGTGGGCACTAGAAAAAAAATCAGACATATCTGTACCTCCCCGGCAAAAGAAACGCAGACGTAACCCGGGCGCTTAATTTGAATAATGCAATGTCAGGCCAAATATGGACGGAAGGAAGACAAAATTCGGGTAGGCGGTTAGAAGGAGGTCTGCTCACGATGTAGTGGGGGACGTCCAGAAATCGGCCAATACAGAATTGCTGCCAAGAAGCCGCTGAAAGTTTCAGGAAGTCGGTCGACAATGAGGAAAGAAGGTTGCATTTCCGGCTAAGAACCAGTGGGGAAAACTCAGAACGTAGAGAAAGAAAGGAGGAAAGGGGGGTGACAGTAGGGGACACCCTGGAGGGTCACCAGGAAAGGGGGGGGGGGGGGGTGGTAAATTACCGGACCGCTTACGGTGAAGTCGAAAATACTGGAAACGGGGGGGTCTTCCTCTCAAAATCTCCAGACCTGGTTTCGCGAAAAAAGTACAGGAAAAAAGGACAAAAGGGGGATCTCGGAAAGGAGAACAAGGGGAGACCGTTGGGGGCTTCTCATTGGGGAGACAGAGAAAAACCGTGTTGTTAAAAAGCAGTGGCCCGGGGATGGTGAAAAGGCTGTTCGCGATGTGCCGGAACGCAGGGGCTCAACGTTCATCTTTATCTATTACGGTCCCTGGAGGCTGAAGGAAAGACGAGAGTAGTGAATTCGGTCTGCGGGGGGCACCGGCTAGGGGGTCAGCAACCTAAGGACAGGCGCTATGGCGTGTATCGGCGGCAGGCAACATTGGGTGTAAAACAGCAAAAAAAAGGGACTAAAGGGGGGTGTCTCCGCGAGAACATGGTGGGCGGTCAAATGCGGATTTTAACTCGTGGTGTGTGTCTAACACCTTATTGCAAAAGAAGGCAAACGCTCACAATTCCATAAAGTGCGAACTGGTCTAGCGACGGTGAGGGCAATCGGTGCAGAAAACGGTCCGCGAGATCCAACGTAGTCAGGGATACAAAGGAAAAAAACAAAACGAAGGAGAGAGGAGTTTTGAAAAGACCTGACGATGCGGATCGAGGGGACGGGAGAAATGCTAAAAAGCGGGACGGAAAGACAATCGCATTTTAGGGGACTTGTGGAGAGGGGGTGATCTAAGGGGGAATAAAAACACCATCTGTAAGCGGTGCATCGTGGCAAGGGAGAAGAAACACCCGGATTGGAGCGCGGCGACCCCAGGCCCTGAAGCTGGCACGGCAAAGGGCGCACAGCCATGTTGGGCGGGAAAGAGTTCCACCAAGAGGAGGATGTCGGGCAAGGGAGAATAGCAGAAGCTTCACATCAGCGACTAATTCGCTAACGCGCCGGTAAGGAGGAAAGGGGGGGCAGAAGGGAAAGTCTCGTGAAGGGGAGAGACTGTCTTGACGGGGGGAAAGAGGGGTAACCCAAAAACTCGAAAACCGGTGTACCTTCGGGGAAAACAACATCTGCGTACGCTACTTTGAGGAAATGACAAGTTCGCAAAACGCACCAAACAGGGGTTATCGGAGGCCCCAGTCAGGGCGCTCCCTTGAAAGAGGGAAAATTTAAAAAAGAGTCGGGCGGCGTCTTCTATCCACCAACAGTCGGGAATTACGAGGCGAAAGGGGGGGACACTGACACAGATAGGAAGACTGAAAGGGAATGCATAACCAAAAAGGTAGGGGCTCTGCTCGGGATGGAAAAAAAAGAACGAAAAGACTCTCGCTTTGAAGACGTCTGAGAGTCCGGGACTTAAAAACGGGGAGTAGGAAAGGAAAAGTTGCGATCCATGGTGGAGGTCGCTACTGGAGAACGGTTCATTCTGAAAGACGCAGGAAAAGGAGGGAAGGGAGTCGAAGGAATAACTACATGCTACTATGCCGGAAGCGATCAACCGGCAGAAATTCGTCAAGGGGAGGGAAAACCTGGGGGAAAAGGAGCAGTCTAATTAAACGCTTAAGAAAGGGGGGAGCGTGGGGGGGGGGGGGGGGGACGATCCTGAGAAAAAAGGGACTTTAGCTGGGTGGAGCATGACCCAGTCCGTGCGAAGAGAGGTCACTCCAATGGGTCCCGGGGGGGGGTTACAACATTGTCCGACTGTGCGGCACCGGCACGAAGGGGGGAAAAATTCAGGCACAAAGCGGGGAAGCACAAAGTTCGGACGTCATAGCCCAGGGGGGCTAAAGAACGTGCTGAACTCGGCAGTCAGGGAGGGGGGGGAAAAGGGGGGGGGGTTTTCCGGTCTTTACGAACTTGCAGAGGAAGGTGGCCCAATGCAAAAATCACCCAGAAACTGGTGACCGACGCTGCCGAGGAGTTCGGCGCTGGGGGAAGGGAAGGATCGCGACAACAAAACTAGAAGCGAACAGCTTCTTCACTAAATAACGTGGAAGGGGGCTTTGGGGTGTCTCAAATTCAGAGCGGAAAAGAGAACAGAGATGAGGTAAAGAGTGGAAGAATATGTGGTGCGTGACGGATATGAGGAGGAGCGATTACGAAAGAGATAATTGGGCGCGCTGTGAAAGGGGGAGAACTAAAAGGGGGAAAATCATTCTTCTATCCCGATCTGTCTCGGCCAGGGGAACGCTCAAATGCAAGGTAACTTCTCCGTTAAAAAACGGACGCTAAAAACACGGCTGGAAGGTTTCGGTTTCTCGACTGGGGAACATGTGTCAAGAAAGGGGAGGGCATGTCGCGGGGAACTAAAAACGGAGAAGAGGGGACCCTAGAGGGGTAGGGGGGGGGTGCGTCGAGTCTCAAAAAAAAGTAGAGAAAAAAAAACGACGCGTAAAGAGGGGGATGTAACTCTAGTTGCCAGCACGTCGTTAGGAGGGAAGAGGCGCCACGCGGTGAAATACCAAGTCAGAAAAAAAAGGAAGAAAGTAGTAGGTAAGGGCGTTGAAACAAAGAAAGAGGTTTACCGGGCCAAGGAATGGCGTTCGGAAGAAAAGTACAGAGGGAAAATAGCGGATCGTAAAGGATAAAGGAGTGAGAGCTCTCCGGGTGTGCGAGAGAATCTTAAATCTCATAGAACGGGGAGGAAGGGCACGGAAATAAAAAAAAAAGATACTACTCGTAATGTCGTTGCGCTGGCCGGGGAGCCACCAAGCGCGCTGTACCCTGGCGAAAATGAGGAAATAATCTCAGCTGTGGGGAGGAGCCTAAAGTTGAAGACAAACAGAAACCCTTAGGCCAGGGCGTCACAGAAGGGTTTGAGAATCCGAAAGTTGCCCTTTTGGGGGAATAAGCGCCTAAAGCACGTCAGAACAAGGGACGTCTCCGGGGGAGAAAATCATCGCGAGTGAGAAAGGAGAGAAGGGGAAAGTACCGCCGAAGGGAGGCCCGTAATTAAAGGCTCCATGTCACCGGGGTCTAAGAATCTAGGTTATCCTGAGGAAAAAAAACCGCTGCTGAAAACCCATGCCCCAAAGACAAAGGGGGGGTTCCAAAGTAAAAAAAAAAAAAAAAAAAAAAAAAAAAAAAAGGAGGTCACATGGTCACGGAGAGACCTGGGAATCACTCTCGCACAGCGCACTACCCGGGAGCTCATGAGAAGCCCCAAGGGTCGAACCAAAGTCGACGTGAAACTGCCGGGAAAAGCGACTATAGAAAGTCCAAAAAAGGGTTTATTAGGCAGGCTATCACGGAAAGAGACAGGTGGTATCGGTTCTGCAGAGGAGGCTAGGGGAGGGACTCGTAAGCACCCAAAATAATGTAATGGTGCTTTCAGAGGGCCGAGGTCAGCCGCTGGCGGAAGCCATAGAAAGATCATCGAAGGCTACGTTGCAGTGACAGAAAGGGGAACGTGGAAGATTGGGGAAGAGAAGAGTATCGAGAAGGATCTCGTCGTGGATTTGTTAAAAAAGAGACAGGGGCAAACAAACGGGGGTGGGGGTGGGAGGAACCATGACGGGTCAGGCGGAAAGCGATACTGTACAGGAAAAAACTGGGTGCGATCATGCGAGAGGGAATTTTATTCAAGACGCGACAAACTAAGGGAGCGGAAATTATCTCTCAAGTTGTAGGCGAGGGGGGGCGGGCGAAACCCGCGTGGGGAAAGGGGTGGGGTTTCTGATGGCTACGCAGGAACGGGGAGAAAGGAAAATAAACAATATTTGGCGCGCTGGGTATGTTGCCCAATCAGGAGCGGGAGGCTGTTCAAAACTTCGTCCAGCGGGGAAGGGGTGTAGGGCTTTATCCGGTCAGAAACCTTCTCACCAAAAAACTTGACGAGGAGGGTCATTCTAGTAATTCTTAAAAATTTCTGCGTGCCAAGGAGGGTATCAGCATCGCAACTTCTTGTACTATGAGGTAACCTCTTCGTCTGCCTAAACAGCCGGAGGGAGTCTCAGAAAAAAGCGAAATGATGGGAACGATAGGGTCTCCACGGTGGAGGAGAAGAAGTAGGAGGCGTCTACGATGGGGGGGTGTAAAAGATTCACACGGAAAAGGAAAAAAAGAAAAAAAAAAGACATAACTAGAACTGGTCGAAGAGAGTAAGCGGTTCGAAAGCGAGACTCAAAACTATCCTCTTAGGCGGTCAGGAAAATAACTGAATGCAAAGAGGAGAAAAAAAAAAAAAAAAAATAGATTCAGTTCGTATTCCTCGGAATACGAAGAGTGTCGCGCGTGAACCCGCTCGAGCGGTCGACAAAGGGTCTGCATTTATGGACGGTTCAGGAAGGGGGGAAAGAACTTGAGTGGGAAAAAGGAAACCACCATCAGGAAACGGTGGCATCCTGCGTGGCGCTCAAGGCTGTTCTGGCGAGCACCAAGACGTCCCTTGCATCTTTTGCACTGCAATAGTTGGGGATAGGAAAAAAAAGGGGCGGTCGAAAAAAAAGAGTACGGGGTGCTTTCTCTTGGTGGCTGACTAGCATAGTTGAAAGAAAAGAAGGAGGCGACGAATGACTCTGAACGCCGTTTAAAGTTAAGTGGTGGCAGGGGATCCTGTACAAGATTAAAAGGCTAAAGGGGTAAGGGGTCCAGGAACGCCGCCGATGAATCCACAGCGAGAAAGCAATTGATGATAAACCAGTAGCCAGATGTAAGTTATGCCGCAGGTCAAAGAAAAAAGGAATCACCATTAAAAAAACAACATTCTGGAGATTCCAGCTAGGGAGGTCCGCATGAAAAACCAAAACAACAACAAAAAAAAAAAAAAAAAAAGCCGACAAAAAAAAAACCACCACAAAAAAAAAAAAAAACAACCCACAAAACACACCCAAAACACCACCCCACCAGGAAGCAACAACACCCCCAACACCACCACAACAAAACCCAAAACAACACAACCAGAAAAGAGAATAACAACTTCAACACAAAAAAAAAAAAAAAAAACACTAGTAGCTTGGCGTAGGGGTACAATTTCTAAGTAAGCAGAAACATTTTTTCCAGACCCCTTATCTGATTCAAGGAAGAGAGGAGAAATACCAAGGGGGGGGCCTCCATTCAGTGGCACCCTCCAACGACGAGGTCTAGCGGGACGAGAAGGAATAGATTCTAGACTTAACTTTGTGAGAGAAGTTATGAACTGAAGGTTGATTTATCCTTCCAGTTTTGGCCTGGGAAGAAGGGATGAGATCAGGGGGGAACCGAGCTACAGGAAGAGATTGGGTCTCGGTACGACGTAGCGTACTACCCCGAATAGCAAACGCAGAAGACGAACGTTGGGAACATTTCCTTGATATAATGTGGAAGATCAACAAGGGGGGCAGTAGGGATGCATGAATGGACTTCGATAGTTCGTGAGGGGGAGCGGTCGGGGCCGTGGGCAGTGAGTGACCGAACGTGCGCGCCGGACTAGACAGATACCCGTAGGGGGAAAGAAAATGTAAAGCCAAAAAAAAAATCACCTGGTAGGTGAAAAATCCAGGGTGGGGGAGCGAATCGGTGCGCTCCCGGACTGGAAAATAAAAAAACCCCATGACAGGGGGGAATTCTTGAAAAAGTCGGCGGCGTGGGACTCGTAATCGTCATCACATCCTTCCCAGGGGGTTCTGAGAGGGAGGGAAATGGTCGAAGGGGAAGGGATTTAGAGAAAAAAATCGAGGGACGCAATGGAACAAAAGGGCAACTTCGCCTAGGAGAAGAACACAAAGACGCAGATGACAGAAGGAGGCGGACTCTGGTTTTAAGGATCGTCAGGGAAAAAAAGAAAACTCGAAAACTTCGGGGGGTTGGGGGTGGGGGGGGGGGGGGTGACAAGGCGGGCCGGGGGGGGGTTGCTCCCATTCAGCAGAGCACTCATAAAAGGGAAGGGGAGGCAGGCAAAAAACATTAGAGATAGTTACTTAAGTCATAGAACTTGGTACGATGCCGATTGTGTGCCCAGCCGGGACGGAACGGCGTAAGCCAGGAGAGCATTCGCTATCTCTAGGGGCGGCCGGGGTAACTCTGGATCTCCTATCAGGAAAAAGGAAAAAGGAGGAATGCGTAAAACTAAAACGAGTGGAAGTTTTGCTGGGGACTCCCTTGAGTGCCATGTTGGACACCGGCGGAGGAGAAGGGGGAAGGGCGAACTTCCTAAACGACGTGACAACACAAAAAAAAAAAGAGGCGCCTCTAGTGCCTCCGAAAGTCGGATCTCAAGACCGAAAAATGATTGGGGATGAAAAGATAAGAGACTACGACGGCGTAGGATGGGACTAGGCAGAGAGCAAGGAGGGTGAATGACGCAGCGCATGAGACATCGAACAACAGCGGAACCCCTTTCACTACCAAGAAGAAAAAAAAAATCTACAACAAAGGTAATCATACGGAGGTAAGGGCAAGACGGGATTCTTTACCGTCGGGAAGCCAAACGGTATATTCTTACTGAGCGTCCACCAAGGATAAAAAGGGATTGGCGGAAAACTGTCGGAAATCCGCTAACGTAAATCGCAAAGGTCTACTTCATACACGAATCGTCACAATATAGGGTTCATACCGTGAGGACTGAACTAGAAGAGGGCTTGGCGTCTGTGTTCTTCCCCAAAAAGGGAGGGTTGATGGAAGCGGTCTTGTTTGGACGACGATCCTTCGAACGAAACCGCCCAGAACAATAAGAAAGGGAGGGTGGTGGCTTCGAAAACGCAGGAGGCAGAAGTAAGGGTAAGAAGTGATCTGCGTCGTTCCCTAAAGCCCGACAACAATTCTGCGAAAATCAAAAAAAGACAAAATTTCGTAGAACATTTACGACTGGACAGACAGAAAAAAAGACGAAGAAAACAACCATCGAAGCTCAAAAAGGGCGTCGACTGAAAAAGCCGGGTGATCTAAGAACTAACAGATCCCATCACATCTCCAGGACTCGGAAATTGAAAGACGCAGTCCTTGGACATCTCGAGCGCTGTGCACGAGACAGACACAGAAAATAAAAGAAAGCGCAAAAATCGTCGGCTCAAAGAAAATAAAGACCACAAGTTCAGGCTTAAAAGAGGATCGCATCTCTTCAGCAAAACATGAGTTCAGGCGTCAACGGGGAGTAAGGTCGGGAGATTCTGGCGAGGGGAAGTAGGTCTACGCAAAAAGCGCTTCTTCTTAAATGGGCCGCTGCAAGTTCAGCGTAGGAAAAAACATCAAGAAGTTTGTCAGTTCCCAAAGTGCAAGAAAACCTGAATCCACTCGACCTGAAGGATAGGAAGTTCACGAAAAGGACGGGGACGGGGGGGGAAAAATTCATCACGCCTTGGGAGGGCCACCGTTCGACGGGTGGATAATAACCGAAGTGATGGAAACGATACTGAAAAAGACAAGGGGTTCAATCGCGGACTTATCATAACCTAATCAGTCTGTAAACAACAATAGTACAATTAGGAAAGCGACAGAAGGAAGGTTGGAAGAACAGGCGTTGGGGGTTTTTTCTGGGACTGGCCAGAACATCTAAAAGGCGACTCCTGCGTTCATCAAAAACGGTTATGTGGCTCTCTGGTGGTGTCATCGGCGTTCAGTGGAGAGGAGCGACCGGAACAGCGAAAAAAAGCGTGACCGAGAAGGCCTCCTCAAGCGGCCTGCACCACCTTCATCATGAAAGGGGGCGTCAGAGTTAGAAATATGGGGGGAGGCGTCACGGAAGAGGGGTGTAAGGAACACGAGCACGACAGACAGGGCTGTAATCGTCTTCCGCCCACGTCATGTGGTTCTCACAGAAAGGGGAAGGGGGAAAGGGCTCAGGGTCGCAAAGACAAAGATGTTGCTTTTTCGCCACTTCAACGGTGAAGAGGGTGTGTAGAATCACGAGATTAAAAAGCAATTTCTGCACTCGTGAAAAAAATAACTTTCTAAGCTTGTCTACCGATTGCTTGGCTGATAAAGGTGCGTCAGACTTCAAAACGAGAAGAGGGAGTCGCTGAGGGGAATAAAAAAAACCACAACGAGGAAAAAGAACTTGTTTGTATCATGCAAAACACGACGGAGCGATGTTTGGAAACGCCTGGCTTGAAGCTCGCGACCGACCCAGCAGTTGAGGTACTTGTGGCAAGATGGGAGAAAGGGTTAATAGCGTTTTTAAAATACGCATCGTCCGGAGGGGGGGGACTCCGTGGCAGTGGCTCGCCGGGGGGAACAAAAAGAGCTGGAAAAAAAACAGAAAAACGCCCCCCCACCCAAAAAAAAAAACCACAAAAAAACCACAAAAACAAAAAAAAAAAAAAACAAAAAAAAGAAAAAAACACACAAAAACCCCCCGCGCTTGGGAAAAGGGAAGGAGGGGAGCACTGTAAATTTACGGAGGAGGGCCAATAGATCGCCCGGGGAGGATAGGGTGTACTGAAGGAAGCATAAAGGGTGGCAAATCGCCGCAAGAAGAAAGGGCAAAGTTTCAATTAAAGTCTGACCGGGGAAAATAGTAAAGCGCGAGAGGAGTATTGCCATAACGACCCACGATGAAACTCAGGGTAGCGCCAAATCGAGGGATATTCGAGGAGCAACCTTACTCCTGTAAAAGGGGAAGGAAACGCAAAAAAACCGCGTTTACTTTTTTCATCCGGCACAACATCTCACACTTGGAAGGGGAAGAGATAGGAGTATTTTTCAGGAAGCGGGGGATACCATGGCGGGAAGGCGCGAGAGAAACGGTTAAACCAAAAGAAAGACTTTCCGCCTGAGACGACATAAACACCGTCCGGGGCCTCCAGGGTATTTAAAAAAAACATATTCAAAAAAGAAAAACCCAAAGGAAAAAGTGAACTCTGTCGTGACTATACGTCGGAGTCCTGGACTTAAAGGGGGGGCAGGGGGGGACTAGAAGGGGAGAATGCACGGGAGGAGGTCCGGACTGCTGCAAGAAAAGCCCGAAGACGATGGGGGGCTTGACTCGGTCGCCGACTAAGAAAAGATCCATGAAGCCAGAGAAAACTCCGCGGAAAAAAAGATGTAAAGAGTAAAGAACTCTATTTTACGCAGGCTAATTCTCCGAGGAAACTGGAACGAATCGGGGGGAGGGCTGTGACGATGCGGCATTTGGGAAGTTTCGTTATCGGGAGGGGAGTGACAGCCGGGGAAAAGGTAACAGGCACGCAAAATTGGTTCGCTGGGCAGGTGGGATGTTCAAAGATCTCGAACCTGCAAGGTCACTGTAAGAGTGGTGGGACTTTCCGTCTACGGTACATGTGGGGCGGAGGGCACGACAAACGCAAGTAGCGGGAGGAGGCCTTGTTCTCAAAGGGAGGGCAAAGGCTGGACTAAGTTCGGGGAACGGGCTTGGAAAGGGGGTAGGAAGAAACTAGGTGAAACCTTTCGAAGCACCCAAATGCGCGGAAGGGCGAGGAGGAGGAGTGACGGATCTTGTCTGAAAGGAAAAAGAAACAATCAATGCTCTAGGGAGTATCGCAGCTTCTTAGTTCCGGGAAAAAAGGAGGGGCGGGAAAAAACAGAAAAAACAAGAGGAAAGGGCAGGAGAAATACGCGTCATATAAAATTGGCGTGACAAGACTGAGGTATGACGGAAAGAATTGGAGAAACAAACTTTAAATTTTCGGCGATGCTTTAGCCTGGGGGGGAAGAGAGCATTCAATAAAGGCAAAAGGGTGACGCTCCGAGAAAACTGCCCGGTAGAAACCGTAGGTGCCTAAAAAGGAGAAGAGACGTCGGGGTTGGTCGGTTTCGCAGACTTGGAGGCAGGGGACGAGCGTGAGTTGGGGGCAGATCCCAAAGACAGTAGCAAAGCCCTAGAGTGCATCGCGTGCGCGCGGGGAGAGATGAGAGAGAAGAATCTCAAGAGGGAAGGATGGACTCTATGGAAAGGAAGGTAGGGAAAAGAGCACCTACACCGAAGGGGAAAACGCGCTTTTAATTACAAAATCGAGACCCCCGCAAAAAAACATTCCTAAGGAGAGGGGAGGGGCGTTTAGTAAAAAACCTTAAACGCTCCGAGAAGCGTTCACCCGTCGTACCAGGAGCGAATATAACTGTTCATAAACGGCGACGGTGGCACCACCTGTCAAGGTGGGAGAAAGAGAAGAAAAATCCGTCACTATCTTCAAAACGCCAGATGAATAAAGAGGGAGGCCGACCGATCATATCGGTCGTTGGGGGCGGAATGGGGGCGGCACCTCAAATTCTCTGTCCCCGAGAAGAATTCAGGGAGAAAGGGACGAAACTTCAGACACAAAGGGGCGGCCAGAATCCCTTCGGGCAGACGGGTCCCTCTTTGGGTGGTCGGAAAATAGTAGTGACGTTAGGGCCCAAAAGACCGTCGAAAAAGCCCGGCAAAACTAGGGTCGAGCTCAGCCGAGTGCAGGCACGTTGAGGAGAACAATGACGAAGGTGGGTAAGTGTTTGTCCCAAAGGGGATACTTGCAAGGATCCCACTGTCAAATGTTCTACAGGAAGCAAGAAAGAAATCCCCTTGCTTGAAAATCAAAACGTCAAAAAGTTGGGGGGGGGATGCCAAAGAATTTGCATTACTCCTCGGCAACTAGGGGGAAAGCTCAACCGGCTCTCAAAGGCCCGGACGCGTTGCCAAAAAAAAGATCGAGTTAAGGAAAGAGGAAAAAGTTCCGGTCATCCAATAGGTTACATTTCTTCAGGGGAAATGGGGGGCCGCAAACAAGTTGAGGGTCTCCTGCTTGCTCGGTTAGAAGGGGGAAACGTCAAAAGCAGCCACGACCGCTGCGGAACGTCCTTTTCCATGAACCGTCAGCAGTCAGGGGAACAATAACGCGGAAGAGTAGAAAAAGTTGCGCCAAAAAAGGAATTAAGTCAGGACTCGCCTAAGTATCGGGGGAAAAAAAGGTCGTGGGTGTCATATGATCACCCTGGAAACGGGCCAGGGGGGCATGTCAGCTAGGAGTAGCAACGGAAGGGAAAAAGAGGCCTCGCGAGGAAGGAGGGTTAGCGGGGGGGAGCTACGCCAATAACGACTAGTATGTTCATGTAAGGACCCATCTTGGGGTAAAGAAAAGAGTGAAAAGAACGTGGTGAATCCAGGGGGCGATCTAAAAAGCGGGGGAAAGAAACGTTGGTCATCACGGGATGGGGGGCGCTGGTCGGGGCGCGCGGGGCGTGCGCTATGGCACGCCGGCGCAGCGCACGGAGAGGGGAAGAAGAGGTACCGAAAACAAAACAACTCTTGACATATGACCGCGGGGGGCGGGGCTTCTCCTCTGTTCTAGGCGCAAGGAAGGAAGATGCACCATACAGGGAAGAGTGTCGGGACCTGCGTACTCCGGCCCAGTGCGAAAAAGGCAAATTGCAGAGGCATGAGGGTCCTGTGGTGTACAATAACCACAGTCGTGTGTTTCTGGCGCCACTGAAAAAAAAAGGGAGGACTCGATAGGGGGGAACAAAAAACTTGCATATATCAAATCTTGCACAAGTCGTCTAAATAACTGTCGACAAACGAGCTTCTGGTGACGGGCGAGCAGGAGCGGGATCGGACTAGAGGGCGAGAAGCGGAGATCAAACTTAAAAAAAAGAGGAAAAGGAGAAATCTCTATATGTTTGTTGCAGAAAGACGACGAACGGCTAAGGGGGACGTCGCGCCGTTATGAGAAAAGTCTCGAACCGGGGAAAGAAAAGTTAGCAAGGGGTGACTTGTTGAACTTGGATCGGGAAGTGGGGGGAATACGGGCACAAAAGCTTGGGTTCACTCCGTCCTGCTTTCAACCGCCCGACGCGACTTATAGAGAAATTCAAGGAAGTCCCTGGGGGGCCGCGGGGGACAAGGCTGAAACAGCTGTTTTGACTAACTAGGGAAAAGAAAAGAAGCGTCCGGTTAAAAGACATGAGGGGTCCACAAGGAAAACAGTCGGCGAACGAATTCCTAGGACGCCGGGGTCAAACTGGTCAGGTCCGGTCTAAATCAGTCACTCTGGCCGGATTGTGGCGGTAGGAAAAAAGCCCGAAAAAAAATCCGAAGTAAAAGGGGGGAACACGGCTGACGCTCTTTGGAGGGTAGGCATGCCAACGGCCAAAACAAACCCAAACCAACCCGCGCACCGAGGGGAGAGCATGCAAAAGGCAGTTGGGAGCCGGTACTCGTCCTTCGAGGGGGGCGTCTCGCGCTACCAAGGAGTTCGGCGAGAAAAAATGTTGTACACCAAGTGCGCTTTCCTCCTGGAACGTCAGGTTCGGGAAAAAAAAGGATGGGAAAGGAACAAACAGGATCCTGCTCGGATACGTCGAAGTCTGGACTTAACTGGTTCTAGCAGGGGATGGAAAAGTCAGTCAAAGTAGAGCTGACAAAGGCAGAAAAGGACTTGCGAAGCAGCGATGGTGCGCTGACGAGAAGAAGGAAGAGCATCGCAAAACAAAAGGAAAAAATAAAGGTTGCGGACAGGGCCGGATGAAAATGTTACAACCTGGAAAAAATTAGAAGGCAGACTTCTAGAAGGGAGGGGTTGGTTAGGAAAGCGTCAAGGGAGGAAACCGGGAGGGGGTAGTACCGTCTATCTGTAGCGACGTACTGAACTTGCCTTGGGGGGGGGGGGGGGGTGGGGGGGGGGGGCTGGCAAACAAAATTGAAGGGGGGGTATTTTCATCATGTAGAGGAAGCAGCGAGAATTGCGGTCAGGAAGTCAGTCTCTCTTCTGGGTCACACCAGTATGCGGCGGCAGGAATCTACGACGTGAGGCAAAAGGCTTATCTCGAAGAAGGATTTTGGGGTTGGCCGGCTGGGCATCGACAGGGAAGAACTGATGTAAAAAACGCCAAATCAGCCCAAGTGCGACCGCAACTGCTCCTAAGGGGTATGGGGCGTGGGGGAATCAAGTCACAAACGGATAACGGGCAGATTCGCCGGGACAGCGCCGGATTGTGGGAAAAGGAGGATGGCAAAAGATCAGAGAATTCTATTGCATTTGAAGGGATAGTGACTGAAGTTGAAGAGGGACATACGATGCGCGATTAGCAACAGTTAAAGCGTGCAACATCGGGGTCGGAAAACGAAAAGCTCGCCGGGGGAAGAAGGGGGGGAAAGGCGCGCAGAAACGCGTAGGGGGACGGACTGTAACCGGTACCTCTATCGGCGGCTGTAAGTTTTCGGGTTTCTCGGCCAGTTTAGCGACTTTGTGTCATGTCGAAAAAGGTTAAAAAAAGTGAAAAGACGTGAGGGCCCGCTGTCCCTAGAGCCATCCGGGAAAGAGGAGGGGGAGATATCGAGAAAGGAGGGGGAAGGAACTAAGGATGGCACTCTAGGGCAGCGGCGAGGTTTGAGTAACTCAAAAGTTGGGAAGGAATCAGCACGCCGGGGGGCCTGTAAAAGGTAAGCCAAGTCGAGAAACCAAAGAAAGAAGTAGCAGGTAAACGGCGTTTCCGGGCACGCACTTACCGGTCCGATGGGAGTTCACAACGCGGAAAGAGGAGAGATAAAGACTGCAGCTCGTTAAAACCGGATAACGGAGAAAGTCACAGGGTAGAAAATCAGGGCATCGTAATCGCAATATTCACTTCCAAAAATAAAAAGAGTAACGCAATGATACGACGCGGGAAAAGGGGGACTGAATCGACGCGTTAGTCCGTTGAGACTGGGGCTAAGGGAGGGTCAAGAAAAGTGGGGGGACTCATTGATTTGGTCGAAGATCGGCTAAAACATCCAGAAACTACTTCGAAGAAACTCCAGAAGGGGTTTCTTGCGTCCAGTGGGACGTCTCCGAGGAACGTCGTGGGCGGAGGCAACTTCAAAATCGCGTCCATGAAAAAGGAAAAAAAAAGGAAAAAAAAAAAAAAAATCATAGTGCAGGCACGTTCGTATAACAATGGTACGATACGATTACGTTGTGGTGGGACGAAAGACCGTCGGGACTTTCAAGAATGCGTCCCACTGTCAGCATCTAACGTCAATTGCTGTGACGCGATTTCGGACACCCCGAGGGAACACTCAGAAAAAACCCTGAAAAAAGGACAAATGTTGGGGTGCGTTGGAGAACGGGCAAGGTAATTGTCAAGCGCAGTCCCGGGAAGAGACGGCCGCCGCCACACGAAAAGAAAAGGGAAAAAATGACCCGAGAGACGTTAAATGCCGGCCGTAGCAATGAAGGAAGGGCCTTGCGTAAAAATAGGGAACATGAGAAGGCATGAAAAGCAAAAAGGGTTCTGGAGAGGGGAGGCGTAGGGGAGGACTTAACTTCAGTCGACATCTCTGCTAATAAGGCGCTAAAGTGGAGTCGGACCAAAGGAAGGTCACGAAAGGGAATTTCCTCAGAGTAAGGGGGCTAGAACCAGGAAAGAAAGGACAAACCAGGCTAGTGAAATCGTGGCTGGGGTGGCATTGAAACTGGGGCGCCACCGAAGGTGGGTACGACCCGAGGAAAGAAGCGATATGTTGGCCAAAAACTGAAAAAACCGGACCTGGTAGCAACGCAATAGACTGACAAAGGAACAGGGACCTCGGATCTGCGGTGTGCTTGAGAACTCGGACTGACCGTGTTCTGAATGGGCTACAAAGGAAGGAAAGTGAATCAGCGGGGGTTGGGTTCGTCTTCTGTTCTGGTGGCTCTCGGGAATCTATTAAAAGGGGAAGAGGAAAATGAATCTGTGCGAAGGTACCGGCAAGAAAGCCTGCACCAACGGAAATACCTTTCTTGGTGTGAAGGTAAGCTTTCTTTCGCTCTGTGGTTCTTGGAAGAGGGGTATTCATAAAAAAAGGAAAAGATCTATGTACGCCTTCGCCGCGCCCAAAATGGGTGTGACTAACTGCATTGTCATTGCAGGCGGGAATGGTGAAAGGTGTTTTCTCCAGGAGAAGGTGGGCTGGCAAACGTCATCTATAAAAAAATGAGGATGTTTTTCGAACAAAAATATGGGCACAAAAAAACAAGACAAACAAAACCCAAACCAGCAAAAGGGATTGGCACAAATCGAAGAAAAGGTCTGACGTTCGTTCCGGTTCGAGCGGTTAGTCAATAGGGGCAGCGAACAAAAAGAGAAGGGCGTATCGTCTGAATACCAGGAGATCACAACAACAACGGATGGAAAAGGGAAGAGGGAGGAAATAACTAAAGAGGATTTGGGTGAGCGTCGAGTGGATTGCTAACGCGCTCGAAAGAGTGAGGTCACAAGGGACTGGAAAAAGAGATGACTTGGAAGAGTTTGAGGCTTGGGCCGGGAATGAGGGGGGGGTCAAAAACAAAAAACAAAAAAACCCCATCCCACAGCGGGTCAAGACGGCGTGGGCGCGCACGCGGGGAAGGATGGGGAAGGCTGCTACACCACACGAGAAGGCCAAAAAAAAAGGGAAGACGGACAAAAAATTTTGGTCGAGACGATGTCCAAAGACTGAGGTGGTACAGGGGTTACTACAGTGCCTTGGAGAAATCGTCTAATGAATTCCTCGAACTGAACGCCGTTGGAACAGGGATTGACTAAATGGGGTTTTCAGGCCGGGAGGAAAGCTCAGGCAGTTGCCAGGAGGATCACTGGCCTGGGGCGGGAACTCCGCGATGAAACAGACCATCTAAAAAATCCGTGCGTGAGGCTCCGAATTATAAAAACGAACTCGGGTAAGGACAGGGTTCTATCAACCATCTGGAATCAACAGAGGTGAATCTAAGCGATTGTGTGCTCCTACTGTACTCTTCTTCTAGGGCGGTCGGCACTATCTCAGTCAGTAGGGAAGTGAAAAGAACCAGGGAACCCAGTATCGCTTTCCCTTACCGTAAGGGAGCTAAAAAACAAAGGGGGGTTGCGGGGGGGGTGATTTCTATATTCAAAACCGAACAAAAGCGGCTCGCTTGGACTATACGTCAAGAAGGAAAAGGGGGTCTAATTGATGAACTGAACCGGCGTGATAAGAGGATGGAGCAAAAGTAAGCTGCACCAGGGGCTCAGCATCGATTTATGGGTGATAACGTATCGACCATACCAAACAAAGGGCACACCATAGCCCGCTAAACTCTGTTGCGATGGGGAGGAAGAAGACTGGGCAATCAGCGATTGTCAAGAGTATCCGGGCTAAGAGATCGTGGAGGTTGGGGAACGAAAATGCGACCCGCAGGATTGAAAACCGTGGCGCGACGGCTCAGCCTTTCCCGGATGAGTAAAAAAAAATGTGGTCTCGCGGGGGGGGTTTAGGGGTGTCTCGAAATCGGTAATGGCACGGACAACCGTCACTGGGGAGGGGAGTAGGAACACGTCCGCGGCGAGGTCCACGCCCGGAAGAGGAGAAGGAGGAAACGCATTGAAATCAGAGGGAAAGCTAGAACGCGATCGGGGGTTCCGCTACCGGCATCGAAAAAAGTAGAAAAAAGCAACCGTGGGTTGCGCGGGAAGGTAGAAGAATACAAAAGGGAAACGCCGTCTGAGATGGGGAGGGGGTCTGAAGTGACGTCTTCCACATCAGCGAGATTAAAAGGACGCTTAACTGACGCCGGGATCAACGGTCGTGGTGAAAAAGAAAAAGGAGCAAGAAGAGCGTTCAGGCTCAGCGGTTACGCGTCTAGTGCGTGGCGGGAAGAGGACTGAAAGATAGAGAGCGATTGTTATCCCAAAGTGAGCCGCACCGCGTTAGCAGGTTGGACGAAGATGCTATTCTTCGAAGAGAAGGGTTAAAAAAGAGAAGATCGTAACCGTCGGTGACAGAGTAAACGCCGTAAGCGGAGAGGCGGCGGATTTAGTGCAATGGGGGACGAGTGGAAGGAGTAGTAGGTGGCGATTCGCAATGGGCCTAATGGAGAGCAGGCCCAGGATTAAGAGAGAGAGAGCGAAAAACCAACAAGATTGAGGGATGAAGATTATCTACAGGAAGGGAAAGGTGCGATATTTCAAGGTCATGAGAACCAGAGAAGCAAAGGCAGCCGCATGTGAAACAGCAATAGTCTAGAAACCCGCCGAAAACTTGACAAGGCACGTACTGGAGGAGGTTATCATGGAGAAGGTTACAGTTGCTGGGCGATAGGATTCGCACGAGGAGAAACAAGTCAGAGAAAGTTAAGCGTCCAACCGATTCTAACTCCGAGTTGCGCACGGACGTAAAACTTCAAAGAAGCTTAAATCAAATAGGAGAAGATCAACGCAAGAATAGACGCGTAAGTGAGATGAAAGGCGAAGAGGAGACAATCGGCAGGGGAACCGCACGCGCCTGCTCTCCCGGCTAAGAAGCTTGGATGAGGGGTACGAAAAGCAGAGCAAGAAACTCCCAGAACTCTGTCTTCAGAGGGCGGGAAAAAGGGGGCTTCAGAAAAGGTGGAAGGCGTTTGGTAACTTCTCCGGTCTAGGAAGCGGTAAAGCGGCGGCAATCGTCTGATATTTAATCAAAAGGGGGAAAACCGGCGACAATGGACTACTGACGCGAAAGGCTTTCGTGTGCCCGCGCCGCGGACGACACTAAAAAAAAAAAGAGAACAGTCTTTCTTGTCCTGGGGACCCAGGTCGAGACAAACCTCTGAAACATCACCTGTCCAGGAGGAAACATTTTTGGGCGTAAGGGAAAGGGTGAACGTCCGTGAAAGAGGCAAACGGCTCACCAGCTTCACACTGACGTTCATAGATCGTCCGACCCACATCACCCAAGAACGCAGTGACGGCCTTAAAGCGAATAGCCTGTGAAGGAAAGGTTGATGACATGGTCTATCCGTCAAGGGCAAAAAGGGGATCAAAATGGAAGGATGTAGGCGTCGATCAGCTCCAATACATCGCAATGAGGCCTGGGGGGCGCGCACGGCAAGTCAACCACCATACTCGGCAGGATCAAGAATCCGGAGAATTGAAAAAAGTTCCGTCGCAGGCGACGTATCGTCGACGTGCGAGGAAACAGGAACGGGGGGGAGAGGAAGCAAAACTGCCCACTCACTGCGGGTAAAAGGACTGCGGGGATGCTGAAGACGGGTATCTGAAAACTGGTGAGTAGTCGACTCTAACGACGCTGGTATCTCCAAAACTCAAAAACGAGAAAAGCCTCAATGAGGAGCGGGTGTGCTGCAGAGCAACACGTCTTTCTTAGGGGTGTGGAATGTCTCCTACCTACAACGAGGCGGGTGTTTTCCTAGGCTTTCATCACTGGTTGGCGCGCTGGTCTGTTGGACACTAGGCGGGGCGTTCGCTTTCAAGGGAGAGACCAAAGCGCGACGCAGAGGCCGCAGACTCGGAACACCTGACATCATAAGGCGTTCAAGGGGAGAAATGAGCAAGAAATGTTAAAAGGGAGTGGCAAACGAGATGTAGTCAGCAACACATGGTCTAAAGGGGAGCGTTGACCACGTCAACCAACAGGGGGGGCGTCACGGAGAAGTTCAAAGCAAAACGGGGTTCTGGCTCGAAACAGCACGTCCTTTGGGGATGTGCGCCCCACTCACGCAAATCTAGATTTTGTGTCGAACGAGGCACATGAAGAAACCAAAAAAGGGGGGAAATAAAGCTCCGGTTCGATGATCGGGTAGTCAATCTCAAGGGATATCTATATCGAGCTGTATGGGAGGGTCTAGGAAAGAAAAAAAAAAAAACAAAGAGGGGGGAGAGAATTAATTGTTTATTCATACCGACTAAAGGAAAGGGAAAGTAGATTCGGGGCTAACCGCTCGAAAGAAAAAAGAAGGACTTGTGGGCAGCTTGAGCTGCGTGTGGTTGGGGAAAACACAGAGCAAGGCATGGCATTGTCTTCAAAGGGACCACAGGAAGGCAGTCCTCAAACCACTTGAAGGAGTGAAACTGAAATGCGGGAAAAAACTACACCATGTTGGGCGTGAACGAGGGGGATAGGAACGATAGGGAAAAAAAGTGGAAACTATCCGTTTTCACGCCGCGGGACGAATTCCTCGAACTAAGCTACGGTCATGATGTAAAGGCGTCAAGAAAGCAGAGGGCACGGGGGAGGCGAAGGTCGTTCGTGCAAAGTCGAACAGAAGAAGATGAACAAGACCAGCTGGGCACAAAAACCCTCAAAGACACGCAGCCCCTCCCCCCTGATTCGAACGGAAGGAACAACACGGCGGAAACTTAGGGTAAGATAACAAATGGCACAAGCAAACAGACAAAAGCGGCGGCAGCCGCACAATATAGTAAAAGGAGGTGAAAAAAAATCAGAAAGGCGAAAGGCGTCCAGGTCGGGAAGTATAGACGCAACAGTTTTGCCGGCGAACGCTATCGTCGTGAAAAAAACAGGAAGGGGGTGGGGTAACAAACCCTCGGCGACTGCGCAGGGTGATTCAAGGAAAAAACCTCACTGACTAGGGAAGTAGGGGAAGTTAAGCTGTTCTATTCATTTCTGAAAAGGAACTGAACCGTGAGAAGCAAAGGAGGGAGCTACTGCGGAGAGGAAAGCGACGGCGCAGCAAGTTTGTGGGCGAGACGACCAAAAAAAAAAAAAAAAAAAAAAAAAAAAAAAAGAAAAAAGAAAACAAAAAAAAAAGAAAAAAAACAAAAAAAAAAAAAAAAAAAAAAAATACATCGTTCTATCTTTCAGGCGCGAGCAACCGCAGCACGAACGAGGGGTAAAAAGGAAAAGGGTAGAAACTAGGTTGGTACGAGAGCTTAGGGTCACGATTAGGCCAGGAAAACGTGAGGGTTTGGGGGATTACTATCGCATTCGTCTGGCGTGAAGCGTAGATGGCACAGCGCTGATCGACGGGAACTAAATTCAGCGCCCAACAAATGTACGCTGGCAGGGTGATGTTTAGATATGTGGTCTAGAACAGAAAAATTGAATGCCCACCAAACAAAACACTGGACGGTTGACATTTTTTCGCATAGTCGTCGGGCACACCGTAATGCGGAGAGGTGGACATTTTGCACCTCTCGTGGGGGATATATCTAAATTTTTTTTTGTGGCGTTGGGACGTAATACTGGGGAAACGGCGACGTTCAGGACCGAGTCGAACCCTAATAAGGGGAATCTGTGGTGGGGTTTGTGTTTTTTTTTGGGTGGTCGATCGTCGGGCCAAAAAATCAAACTAATTATTAGACAAAAGAACGGAAAATACAGGCGTTGGGGCGAAGAGGTCTGAATAATTAGGGGAAATTCTCAGCGGTCTTTCTATTGCATTTGCGTTACTCTCCTTGAAGGGGGAGCTATTTGACGGACGCTAGTGGAAAAAAAACTTTACGAGGAGAGGGAA
>Ga0179593_1393447_pt1 | contig 26486 bp, 33 predicted proteins | sample CZODoug2_1_08_16_FD_185931 | JGI IMG/M metagenome (GOLD analysis project Ga0179593, IMG submission 185931) | Vadose zone soil fungal communities from Angelo Coast Range Reserve, California, USA - CZODoug2_1_08_16fungal (PacBio error correction) | ecosystem: Environmental > Terrestrial > Soil >...
AAAACCACCGCTAGAGCCAGGTAGGGTCAAGGTCCAAAAAAAAGAAAGGGGGTGATCATCTTTTAAACAAGAGTCACAGGCGCTGGCAATCAATCATCTGATCTGGGAATGTTAGATACTAGCACGGAGCGGAGTTTGCCGGATCGGGCCTGGGAAAGGAGGATACGAAGGACGGCTAATTTACCCCAAAAAAGATGCCGCCCACGGGCACAAAAGTAATCACCACGCGCTGGAGGGAAACGAAAGAGGAAAAAGTTAAATCGAAGAGGTCGGAAATGAAGAAGGTAGGTAGACGGTTCACCAAAGTCTAAAAAAAAAGGGCGAATTCGTGCAGCAAGAAGGGGGGCGGAGCTTGAGCGCTCGCGGTGGCCGAATTGGCAAGGCCAAGGGAGGAGGAGAAAGGCGGCTTAAAGGGTCGTTTACTCCAGGGCTAAAAGAATCCTCAGAAAACCCAGCAATCGTTCAAGCACATGATAAGAAAAATATACACTGGGGTGTTGTTGATGGGGAATTTCGCAAAAGGAGGGATCCAAAAACGGGAATCAATTAGTGGGGGAAGACGGGGAGTGAAAGATTCAGGCTTTTCTTGAGGAAACAGAGACCGGTACCATAGTTCTCGGAGAAGACAGAGGGAAGAAAGATCAAAGATCAGAAAGTCAGGGCAAGGTCGAGTGGGGGGCTATCGGGTCCAAAAGGCAGGAGGTGATTCGCCTCGCGAGCAAAAGTTGAACGAGGAAGCCCGCCGGCGAGTTGTTGATACGGAGGGGATAATGCGAATCATGAACATCCTCGAAGGGGCCGCCTTCTTTGGAACGGGGAGAGGAAGAGGAAAACAAGATTTGAAGTCTGGAAACAACACGGCAAACTCCCGAACGGGGGGGACGGGAGGTTCGGCGAAAGAAAGTAGCGTGGATGTAAGGCGGAGTAGCGCCGCGCGAAAGGGAAAGGGGGAGATCGCGTTGGAAAGCAACAAACCCGTGATCGGGCGGCATAAGAAGGTGAGGGGCAAATTCGGGAAGGAGTGGGCCGTCGATAATAGAGCGTCGAGAGCTTAGACTCTAAAGAAAAGCGAGGATCGTTTTAAGGGGATGCTTCTGCGGCTATGGGGGGGGGGGGACGAGGGGGGGGGCCCCGGACAGAACTGTCACGTCAGTAAGAGGACATCCTCCTTGACTCGGGAGAAGAGATTACAGCATCTTTCAAAGAAAGATGGGGGGAGCCGTAAAGTGATTTCGCGAAGGTGGGGGTGACAGAACTTGCCCGAATTGAGAGGGGGGCGGGGAAAAAAGGCTGGACACTCATGGAAGAGGAATGGAAGTCAGTTCAGGACGTTCGGCCGGGCGTTCGCAAGTTTACAAGGACGTGCGCTAGCGGCCTTAAAATACCTCCCATTTGTCCTTAGAACACGTATTCTGCCAGAGGGTTGATGGATAGCTTAAGGGGGTTGTTCAAAGGGGGAGAAAGGGGGATCGGAGCGACCTTAACCTGCGCCAGAATGTGGATGGGAATAACAAAACAAGTACCAGGAAAAGGAGGAAATTGAAGGCCAGCCCCCTCTCAACAAAAACCAGAAAAGACACGACTTGTGAAGAAACCACTACCACTGCCGACGCTCAACAAAAAAACTGGGGGAGGTCATTCACCTATAGAGGTCTGGGGGACTTTGTCATCTTTGGGGTGGCTCGATTGTCTCTTTTCTGGGTTGAAATGGGTGCTTGCTGGCATCATTAAATAAAATGGGTCCGGGGCCAAAATTATAACAACAAAGGGGGAGGAGATGATCCTAAATACCAAGGCCGGGTCCTCTTGAACTTGAAAATTAAGAGCAAAGCGATATTGGAAACCGCGGGAGAATCTGGTGGACTTAGAGAGGAAAGAAAAAAATGGTTTGGATGTAGGGGTAATGAACCGGAAAGGTGCGCAAGCAAGCTCATTATTCCTTGGAACCTTTCACTCTCAGAAAGGAGGGAGGGGATGGAAGGTACGGTTTTCAGAAGTCTTCAAACGCCAAGACATGAAAAGGCTGAAGGGTTCTGTCAAAGGAGAAGCAAGGTCACTGGCTAAATCGGGGAACAAGCCGATGCTGGATGGGGGGAAAGGATCTGGCTCGGACGGAGGATCGTCCAAAAAGAAAAGAAGGGAAAAATTTCCTCCTCTTCTGATTAGGCTTCAAAAGCGGGCCGGACATACCTAGTTAGGAAAAGGAAACCGAAGGGTTTCATTAATATGAAAAAGTGGCGAGCGCATATCGGAAGACAGCCGGAGGGCAAAATCACCGGCCTGAAAAGGCAAAGGGATCAGGTTGGTAAGTAAAAATCTCTACAAGACGACAAAATGCGGGCTTTCTCTGACTAAAAAAGGCACTACACGCTAAAATTTACGGGCGGGACGAATTAGAAATCGAATACAACTCGAAGGGGAAAAGTTGCAAGGGGGGAAAAAAATCCCTAATAAGAAACTGTGAAGTCAAAAAAAGACTTCTCGCAGTTGAAGACTGTGCGAAATGCAGGGAGAAAAAGGGGCATTCGCTGCGATGCAGTGGGAAATTGATCTAAAAAGAAAGCATACCGCCAATCACAAGCTCCGAAAGGAACCTAGAAGATCGAGTCTCCGGAAGGGCGTCGCGGGCCTTCAAGGCAGGTTACATGAAGCTTGACTATTCCCTGCTACAACAAATAATTGCTAAATCAATGAGGTACGGGAAAACATTATGTCCAGTCTAAACTAACGGAGCGGGACGCCCGCCCGGAAGGGATGGGCCACACCCCAAGAAAACTACGGGAAAAGGTTGCGGGGAGTGAGGGGCCCTAAAATATTCCTACAAACCCAAAAAGGGATAGAGGCTAGTGACGGTCAATAAGGAAGAGGGAGGGAGTGTGCTGTAGGTGATGCAGTTCCTGTGCGGGGAGACAACTGAATCGCGCGAAAAGAGTTACGCGCATTCTTCCACCGAAAGTACACATTAAAATCCTTTTCCATGGAGGATGCCGAGGAAAGGACATAAGCCTGGGAGGATTAAGAACGTCTCTACTCCAGGAGTCTATTATCCCTCTCAGCAGGCCTGACCCGGAACAAAAAGAGTCGTAATGGAGTAATGCGCGTGAAGAGAAAGAAGACCGGAGGGGAGGCATCAAGAGGGTGATAAGCTAGAGGGTCAAGCAAAAAGTTCGTCGACGGCATGCATGTCTCCGCAACCCGCGCGCAGATAAACGGGTCAGCAACTCGATACTTCTGGGAGAAGAGCGGAGGGGTGGAAACACGAAAAAAAATCACAGGGCGCGTGGAAAAATGCGTGAGCGAATCAGCGAGAGGGAGGTGGTGAATGGTTCGCTCTCTCTCAAACCAAAGGTATGAAAATAGGAGCTTCGAAACAGGGGGGAAACCGCAGAGCAATTTGCCCAAAACAGCTGGCACTTCTGTCAGCGAGGTCGACAGGAAAAAAAGGGGAGCGGGGAAAAAGAGTTTAGATAAAGGTCACTGACGGAAAAAAAAATGCGGGGGGGAAAAGGCTGGCCGGAGTCGAAAAAGAAGGCGACCTGAATTCTCTTTGAAGAATGCAACCTCAAGTGGGGAAAAAAGGGGGGAATCTACCGAGGTGAGCCACACCCAAGACCGAGGGCCCCGCGAGATAGGAAGCAGAGGAAATGATCTGGAAGAAGGGCTCTGAATATAAATCCCATTGCAGTCTGACGCAAGGATGGACGAGGAAGCAACATAAATGGCAACTCTTCATGGTGTTAATGCTCCTCGGGGGGGGCCTGGACAACGCACGCACTGAAAAGACGAGAGCAGCGGCGTGAAGCACGCGTTTCTTTTCTACAGCACCTAAGCAACCTCCCAGAATCACATACCCAAGAGATGAGCGCCGGACAACAAGGTGGGTTGGTTGGTTTATGAATAGCGGCCGGCGAACTAAAAAAGGGATTGACCAGATAGTTAAATATGAGAAGACAAGAAAAAGGACGGTCTGACCATGCCGGCAAAGACGGAGGGAGGGTTCGCTCCCAAAAAGGATGAACAGAAAGTCAGAAAAAGCAACGAGTTTGTGGAGCAGCGGTCAGCTGGAGGAACTGCCGGGCATATAGAACCAGACTCGATTACACTGAACTGTCCGGGAATGAAGTGGGGTTTGCATCGAGTACGGGAATGAAAGTAACGGATCGGAAAGGCCATAGCAAGGAATGAGCAGGAACTCCTTGCGATTCGCAAAGTTGAAGTCCTGGACACAGGTCCGGAGAAAAAAAACGAAAAAAGGAACAGAAGAAGTTGTCTTTCCGAAATCAAAAGGGAAAAGACGGTAGCGTGGATGGGCACTGCTCAAGCAGCATCATAATAAAGGATCCGCGTTGGGACATCAAACAAAAAAAGACAGGAGAGGCACTGACGAGGCGGGCGTGATCGAAGGGCGGACTCTCGCGCAGACTGGACGCGCCTCGAAAACCCACTTTTAAAAAGGGATCGCAAACCCTTCGGAGGGCGGAGAGGGAGAAGGTTAACTCGGGGAAGGTCCGAAAAAAAAAAGGGCCAATTTTGCGGCAAGCAGTATACCATTGGTGGAAAACAAAAGCGGAGCCAATCTGGGAAGAAAGAAAAAAGTGGAGGGGTGTACGAGCCTGGAGATTAACTTGGAAGTGAGGAAAAACAGGGGGGGGGGCTGATGCAGGATGACAACTTGCAACCTCAAGAAATTGGAAGGAAATGTGATCTGAAACAAGAAAGAAAAAGAGGAGCATTTCCGCTGGGGGAAAAGCGTGCGAAAGGAGGGGTTTAAGAAGGAAGGAAAGATTTCGCCATTCGGCTTTCGGGTTCACCCCGCAATTTTTCCTGCCAAAAAAAAAACCGTATTCAGGAAGCCTGTTGGGGGGATTTCAGTCTCGCGTCGACGTAGGTTGCAAGTTCAAACAGGGAATTCCAAAAGGGGAGATCGATTCCACTGCTGCGAGGTGGCCAGGAAAAAAAGTAGGTTCACTAAAGCCCCGAAGCATCGAAAGGCGCTAGACAAGCGAGGCTACCAAAAAACCTCCGGGCCGACGTTAATCAAGACAGAGAAAAGAACGGGGAAGTAAGAGATAAAAAACGGCGCACCGTGAGCTGGGGGGGAGTCCCTCGCTTTCCTCTTCTTATTGTGATGATGGGGGATTCAGGGCTCGCAATATTTGGGGAATCAAAGAAGAATCAGCCGCAGTGGAATGGGGGATAGCTCTCCTATCCACAAATTAAGGGAAAGAGTGAAAGGCACCTTAATCGATCCCTAAGCGATATGGACATCCAACCCTGGCAGAAGAAAGGCTGGAAAATTGGGAGGTCAAAAGACGGGGGCACAATCCAAATAAGGGGACCCTTGAGGAAACAAGCAGAAAGCGGAATGGGGTCAATTGACGTTAGATTGTGAGCACGGAACAATTCATGAAGGAGGGGAAGTAAAAAAACTAACACAACAGGGTACTCGGGAAAAAGCTTCCCGGATAAAAAAAGGGAGCTTTAAAAACTCGGTGCTAGGAACGTGGCTCAAAGCGAAAGAGGAAGCGGTGGAAAAAGACTTTAAATGAAAAAGAACAAGGGCAGGGAAGAGGGAAGGGTCCGGGACCTGGAGACAGGCAACAAAGTCTCTCCAATGTGATCACGGAAAACGGAAAGGAAGGGTTGGAGAGGGGGGAGAGGCTCCTCCCAGTCGAACGAAAGAGCCGGAATTGCATAACAACCACCGGCCTTTCAGTAAAGATCACGGGGGGGGGTTGCTGGAAGCCGATAGAGGGGGAAGCAAAAAAGAAAAAAAATACTCGTAGGCTGCTCTGCTCGACTCAAAAAAAACCTCACAAGGCTTCCTTTCTCTCTTCCACGAAGACCTCGATGTCCGGGAAATCCCGAATCAGTTGGGGAAAGAAGGAAGAAAAAAAAGATTTCATAAAAGGGGATCTGAGAAAGGCAAGGGAAGAAGGGAGGCATGGTCTGGAGAGCGCATTAGCCAGCAGAAGAACGACCGCGCACAACTCGCGCCGGCGAGCCTTCCCGCGGGGAAAAAGACGAGTCGAAGGTCCGGCTCAAAAGGCCTATGCCAGCAGTGGAAAAATAAAGGAATGCCCTGCTCCACCAACTTCCCAACCTGGCGAACGTCCCTGCTCTGAAGAGGCAGAGAACGAACTGATCTGTACAAAGGAGGAAGAAAAGGCAAGCAAGGGACACAGACCAGGCTCAAACTACTGGGGGCAAAAGGGGGGGGGAAGGGGAGTCCGCGTAAAATATTCAATAGGCAGACACACCAACCCCCATGAGGAGGTCGAGAATATCGGCGGGTTGGAGGAAGGGAGGAGGGAGTTGCTGGGATGAGTTCATGTGTCCATGGGGGGGAAAAAGAAACCGGTTGCTAGCCTCGCCTCGCGCGAAGATTTACGCGCGCAAAAGTAAAGGAAAAGGGAGCGCGAAAAGGCATCCGTCATTTGATGCACGAAGGAAGAATAGGGAAGGAAAAAAGGGGGGAGCTGAAAAAAGCTACAACGAAGCAGATCATAGTTAAAAAGGAAGGGTCCTCTCTCGCTGCCTGACCCGGTTCTTGTCGTGGAAAAGGAGGGGAGCTGGTTCACTAATGGGGGGGGGGGGGGAAAATGCAAAAAGGAAGAATCAAAGGGTCAATTAATCCAGAAGAGAAGAAAAAGAGGAGAAAAACCTGTTCGCTCAATAGAATTAACTTCCCGCAACCCTCGTGGGGGGAGGAACGGTATCTAAACATCGTCGAACTCCAGCTAGAGGGAGGGGGGGAATCTCGGAAAACGAAGGGGGGGTCCACAAAATCTGCGAAAAAAACGAAAGGGCTTTTTATCGGGAATTATCCAGAACGCGGGAGTTTGGATATTTCTATCACTTCACCCCCAACCAAAAAGGGAGAAGAGATTCGAATAATCCAAACACTCCCGCGAGCCAGAAGAAAACGTAGTTTGACACGCCGCAAAGTGATCAGCTTGGTGGGAAAAAACATTCTGCGATACTCTTGCCGACGATTGGACGATGTTTAGATAACGAGGATGCGAAGCAGGGGAGGGGAAGAAGAAAGGTGGAACGGAGCTAAAAAATGGTGCTTATCGATACCGGGGGCTGAAAGATTTTCCCCAGAAAGGAAGGCCGCCCTCTAGGTGATCCCCATCTTGAGGAGACCACAGACGAAAGACAGGGTGGCCCGCGAGATTATAATAAATCATTCTGGGGGAGAGGGGGTATAGGTGTCAAGCCGCCACAGGCTTTCAAAAGGCCGCTCTTTACTTTCCGGGGAGGGAACGATGGTGGAGCGATCCTCCCTGGAATGGGGGCACTCGGAGAAGAAATGCTTTCAAATGAAGCGGTTTGAAAGGTTCTACAACGAGGGAAACGGTGCAATCCATCCTCCGAAACCACGCGTCCCGACCGGCCAGAGAGGGAGAAAGCGCCGAAAGAACAGTGGTGTGGTTTTGTTGGTAGGTTGGGGGGAACGGAACGGCGCACTTCCCTAACATTGACATGTTTTAGACTGGGGATTTTGACCTTACATTCGACAGAATGCTGTACACTCAGTTCGGCGGTAGCTGAAAGAAGGAAAAAGGGGAAGGGAGCAGGACGTCGGGACAAGGGGAGGTTTGGCACAAAGTCCGCGAGGACTTCCGAATATAAGGCCAATCTCGAGAAAAAGGGAAGGGAGATAAGGGAAAGCGAATCCGGGCGGAATGAAAAAAGTCAAAAGGACGTAGGACTGGGAATGCGTCAGATGAATGACGAAAAAAGGCCGCCACGCCTGCTCATGCACAGAAAGGAAAATGGGAGCGAGGTGGGAAAAGTCGGCAAGAGTCATGCAACATCCCGAAAAGCGGAGTGGTCTTCGGACACAGCAGGAGAGGGTGGTGAAAAAAGGCTGGGGAAGCAGCATAGGACCTGAGGGGGAAGATCTGATGGGGCCAGCAACCCAAATGTGAGGCGTCGACTGAACATGGCAAAGGGGATTCAATTGTGGCTTTCGATCTTGCCACAGAGGCAGAGAAAGAACTAAAAGAGAAACCTCGTCTTGTTTAAACGTTAGGAAAAAAAATCGAGGCGCGATTTGCGGGAACGTACACCCGACGAAAGGCGAGTTCAGGCCGCAGTCCCATTGGGGAAAAGAGACTAAGCGGAGCAATAATCAGTTTAGAAAAGTCCAGGACGAGGGGGGGGGAAATGACAAGGGGAAGTGATTTCGGCTAGAACGTTGGGGGTCGGATGGGAGAAACTGGCCCGTTCATGAAGATCTGGCAACGTGGGGAAGGATGCAAACGAACTATAATCGTCATTTCACATGAGGGGTGCAAGTCGCAGGGTCCACTGCAGCAGGGGGAAAATGAAGGGAGGCAAGGAAGAGTCGGCTTCCCCCCGCCAAAATTCAGAAGGAAACGATTCAGTTAAGGTGTAGGGAAAAGGAGAAAAATTGAGGGTTTTGCAAGTTCCATGCCAACAGAATTCAGGGAGAGAGGCGCTTCCCTGGCTGGAAAAGGGGGAGGGCAGAAAAGGGAAGGGGAGAGAAAATAGTAAAAAAAAGATCCAAAAAAAAACAAGAAAAGACAAGCGAGTGCGACACCCGAACTAACCGGCAGGGCCTACGGAATGAAACAACGAAGAAAAAGAGAGAGAGCAAAGACCGGGGTGGGGGGTGTCGAAGAGAGGGGAAGAGAAAGGGGGGGGGGGGATGGTTGGGATCTTTTGAGAATGCTAGCAAATAAAAGTGGTTTTGAAGCACATAAGCCGGGGAAGGTCGATGTCTCCTATCACAGTGAAGTAATAGGAGGCGATGGAAGCAAAAAGGAACGATCGCATCGCTATTGGGGGAATCCAAAAGAGGCAAGGAGGGAAAAGAAAATTTGTATGCGGAGGCCGGCCTAATTGAGCAAGGAGAGCATTAGTGAACCCTGGAGAAAGGTAAGAAAGCTGGATGAAAAGGAAGAATTCGCGTAAGTTGAGAAAAGTCTTCAACGTAGAAGGAATGAAAAAGGCTGCAAGTGGTCTCCTGAAATACTACAACGGTGGTAGAAAACTTCCTGATCCATTCATTAGAAGAAGAAGTATTCGAAGATTAGTTGCTTCGAGGACGTTTCCATGGAAAGAAGAAGGCGAGGCAGGATCAGGGTCCTTTCCTGGGAAGGAGAAAAAGAAGAATACGAGGTTGCGAAATAAAGAAAACCTAGCAGGTTTGAGGATAAGAGACTACTAGACGCTGAATCTAAAAAACAGGAATTGCAATCAGCACAGGCCGAGTAAGAACGATCACGTTTTTTACGGGGGGGGGGAACACGAACTCAGCCTAGGAGGCTGGCTTCTTCGGCGAACTCCCCAAATAAAGCCTCGACACTCTATGCTTCCGTGCGACCGAATGAGAAAGGGCGAGGGGATGTTTCGGAAAGAAAAGAAGAAGAGGTGGACACTTCAAATCAGGGAAAACATCAGTACAGAGGGGCGAATGCACCAGGGGAATTTGCCTTCGAGGCTAGGAATGGTATGGAAAAAGAAGGAAAAAAGAAGTCCAAAAAAACCGCAAGAAAGACGGGGCTTCTAAAAAAAGGGGGGGATAAAGAGTAATCCTTCCTCTCGAACGTTGGTCCTAAGAAGGAGTAATATAAAACCCCCACAAACTTCACCAGAAACCAAGGGACGAGTCAAGGAGCAAAAAGACGAGTAAAGGAAGGGGACTTTAAGAAAGGAGCGAAGTATCGTTTAAGGGCACGGTCAGAACGAAGGAAAGAACACAAGGAACGACTAGGGAGGGTTTGCAGGGGGGGACGCTGAAAGAGCACTACACATCAAAAACAAAAACCCATGCGATTATGGCGAAAAAGGAGGCGGTAAGGGGGGGGAATTGAGGAGGGGGGGGGGATTGAAAAGAAAGGGATAAAACTAAAAAGAGTTTTCTAGAAGAAACACGTGATACTCCGAGCGAAAAGGGGGGCTCTCACAAGGCCAAATGCTATGATCTCAAACACCATAAGACATCCCGTTACATAGTGACGAAGGCAGGACTCACGCTCACTTACACTGCCCTCAGGAGGGGGGGAAGTAATCCAAAAGAAGGAAGGAGTCAATTATTCATTAGAAGAAGAGACCTGGATAGTTCCTGGGGTGCGTAAGCGCGTGTGAAAGAAAAGGGGCACCATCTAGGTTCAGAAAAAAACTTAGAAAAAAGAGATAAAGGATATATCCTTCCCAGGTCGCCCAAGGGAATGAGGCACTCAAACCAGGATGTAACGTAGAGAAACATCGTTTATCATAAGATAGCTGACGGGAGCATAAAGATTTGGGTGGTTACCACCAAGCAGGACACCTGAAGGTAAGAGAGAAAGGAAGCGGGAAAGGTTGGATTATTTAACTCTAGAAGAAAAAACAACTGAGGGGGGGGAGGGAAAGAGAGGAAATAATAAAAATACCGGAGCCAGGGATAATGCTCACTGATTTCCAACTCAATCGGGGGGTAAGGGGACTCGGGAGTAGGGACTCTACATGACCAAGCAGCGATCAGTGGAGGAAAAAACTATGTTTAAAAGGGTGTCAAAGGGGTCGTAAGTTCATTTGCCGGAGCCGAAACATGGGAGGAGAAAAGAGGAGGGGGCTAATTTGCCAGGGAAAAGTTTAATTCAAACTTGGGGACATACCATCGTTATCGAACAAAAGATTGACTAAAGGGGGACGCCGTTCAGACCGAGAGAGAGTAGAGTCATTTGATCGTAAGAGCTCTATAGTAGTAGCCGGACTAAAGGAGGGGGAATAGGGGAGTGACAATTCTTTGACATATAATGAAAGGAGGAGGAGGGGGGAAGCTCCCCGCCGTTTCAGGGAAAGAGAGTCAAAAGCTTCGGGGAAAGACAAAGGCGGGACGGTACCAAAGGAGGGGGGTAGGGTTCTCAGACACTGTGAAGAAGACCGCAAAGAAGCTGAAAAGACAACCAGCATATATTGTATCAACGAGAGAATCCAGAAAGGGGGGGGGTGTTGATGTGTAGGAAGATTGTACAGCCGGGACCGTCTCACGAAATCAATGAAGAAAGGCGGGGAGGGGAAGGGGCCCATCTCTCGCGGGCGGGGGTCAGGTACCGAGGGGAAATGTACAAGTCAAGGGGGAGTCGTAAAAAAATGTAAAGTCAGGAGTCAGGACGGTCCAATTTGCGGTAGGGCAGTACAGGAGGGGAAAAACTCGAAGAAACTAAGGACAAGGAAGATCGATATGAGATTTATCCGCCGGGTCGCTAGTTGGGGGGAGTCAGTTGAGGGGGAAAGGAAAGGGAGGTATGGGAGCGATCCAAAATGAACGCAGAATTCGCAGCTGAAAATTGCCGCAGGAGGAGGAATTCTAGAAAACTGAAGGAGAGTGGAAGTCTTTCCAACACAGATGATTAGGGAAAGGAGGGAGAAACATACAATAGTGGGGTCGGCGAGGAGAATGCAAAAAAAAGAATAAGGGGGAGACTGCATTCTCGCATCATCAATTCACAAGGAAGAAGAAGGGGATGGCCATCAAACCACAAAAGGGATAGGAAGAAGGAAAAAAGATGAAGGTGCGTGGATGTCCAATTCGGGGTAGGCTCGCAGATCTGGAAGAAGGACCGGGAAAACATAAGGTCAGGTTTCCAAGTTCGCAACCTGCGGGAGGAATTTTAAGGGAGGGAAGGGAAGGGGCCCCGGGCGCTGCTTTGGCGCAAGGGGGGGACTGCTAAGAGCAAAGGAAATAAAGAGAATAAGAGAGTTCAAAAAGCGGAAGGTCCCGGGGGGAAAGGGGAGGGTCGAACCAGGGGAGGCAGATGACCTAATTCACAAAGCCTTTGTCATGAAGGGGGAAAAGGTGAAATCTGCAAAGAAAAAGGGAGAATTAGGGGGGAGTCGGGGGGAGGGACAGTGACTCCAAGTGTGGTCAGAGAAAGACAAGAAAAGTCTTGAGGAGGAGTAAAAAGGAAACAAGGGTCCTCCGGAGAACGGTCGGGGGGGAAAGGGGGAGGCCAGTAAGGGGGGAAGGAGGAGTGGAAAAGGGAAAAGCTACCTCGTGAATTGAGTAGGGGATAAGATCTGTACCCTTAAAAGGGTTATTGGGGGGTCCTGACCACAATTTTATTGCGAGAATGATGACAGAAGCATCAGACAAATCACAGAAAGGGAATAAATCGAGGAGACAAAGGGCCAACTTTAATCTATCAAACCAAACGAGGAGGATGGGGGGGAAAAAAGTTATTAAAGGAAGACTGAGTTGGGTGGCCCTCTCTTGTCTCATGGGGAATTTGATGTGGTATGTATGGGGGTTTGGGGGAACGGGGGGGGGAAGAAGGGAGAAAAGGGTGTTTCAAGGCCAAAGGACACATAAGAAAGAGGTAATTGGATCTCAATAGCTGATGAAGAGCGAGCTTTAACTGCAACACCGTAAAGGACAAAGAGGAGGGTGAAAAAAACCTCTGTTCAAGAAAGATAAGTGGGGGTTTAGGGAGGGGAAGGAAAATTGGGGGTCCTAATTGAAAAGACTTGTCAGGGAGGGAAAAGGGGAGAAAAACTCAATCTAACCGAAGGAATTGGTAATGAGAGGTCCACGTAGGGAAAAACGGGATTCATGAAAATGGGAAAGTTGCGGTGCAGCCAGGCATCCCGAAGGGGGACGAATAAATGAAAGGATCAGAAAAGGAGAGGAAAAGTATGAGGGGGGGCTAAGAGGAAGGGAAGCTTGGAACAGACGCGAAAAAGGGCACCGTGCGGGCCGGACCGTCAGAGGGCAGAGGAAGGCTCATCAAGAAGAATTCGAAAGAAAAATAAGGGGTGCTGAAAGAGGCCTTCGAAAGAAGGCAAGCCAACTAGGAACGCCGTGAATGCTAAAGTCCCGTCTTCATGCAAGGGGGGGGATGAAAAGACTATCTCTGAACACTGAAGACAATGAGACTGGGAGCAGACGAACCAGAGCTGTCACATTGACACGCTTGCTTTCCCTTGCGAAGAGTCTAAGGAAGGAAAAACTCTATTTCTTGTTAGCGCAGAAAGAAGAAGACTTTGTGGAAAAAGGAAAAAAACTCGAGTGGGAGAGTTGGCCTATGCGCCAGGAGGAAGAAGCAGAGAGTGGGTCAGGGAGAGAGGAAGGGCAAGAGAGAGAAGAAAAAAAAAAAAGCACAACTCTCTCCCTCGGGGGGGGAGCCTCGATTCATCTATTATGGAAGGGAGATCGGGGAGATAATGTCAAGGAGTTTCCTCGCTGGGCAATTCACACAAAAGAGACAACTTTGCTACTTCCAGGCTCTGGGTTAAAAAAAAGGATAACTGGGAGGGGAAAGGCAAGCGGTCATACCGCCTGAATAGCAAAAGCAGACGAAAACTACAGAGGAGGTAGAGGAAAGTAAGATTCCTACAACAACACAAAAAAGAGGGCGTGCTCCAAGATCTAAGGGGAAGGGGTTTGGGTGGGCTTAGGAATGGATGAATCCTACAGGAGAAAACTACAAACGAGGGAGACATCCGAGGAGAGAAGAAAAAGGGAGGAGCAAATTCAAGCCACCGATAAGGCAAGAAGAAGAGCAAAGTTCATGTATTTAACGAAAAAGGAGCAAAGTAGGGAAAAAGTCCGGGTCTCTTAACAGGCTAAATAATATCAGAAGAGGAAAATGAGGAGAAAAGGTAATCAGGAATTACCCAGAGTCGTCGTGCATGGCTAACGCGTGGAAGGGGGGATGCCCAGAGAGGAGGAAGGTAGATGGGAACTCTAACAGAGAGGAGAATTCCCATTTTCTCTCTTCAAAAAGGGAGGAGGAACGTCAAAAAGAGCAAGGAGAGAAAATCGTGAGCAAGCGCGCGCTGCGAGTCAGGAAGAATTGTTTGTTCAATCTGATCACCTTGGAGAGGGGGGTGGGGGGAGGGTGACTCCTAGGGGGGGGGGAGGGGGGTGGGGGGATTATGGCGAGAGAACGAACAACAAAAAAAAAAAGGAGTGGATTAGGAAAAGAGAAAATTCGAGATAAAAACTCGAGAGGGGATGCTCACGAAAGGTTTAAAAAAGCGCCCGGAGAAGCTTGGTGGGGGAAAACAATTCCGAATACGAGGAATCACAAGCGACTAGTAAGAACAGGGTGATACTCTTAGGAGGAAAAGGAGGGTTGCGGTAAAATGGGCATTTGCCGGGGGGGGCGAAGAAGGGGGACGGGAACCTGGGCTCTTCTAAGACCCAGCGCCTTGATGCCAACGGGGGTGAATCCGTGATCGACAACAGAGGAAAATAAAAGGGGGCGCCGAAAAAGAATGGTGTGGGGGGGTGGGGGGGGGGGGGCTAAAATCGAATATTGACGGAAGCTCAAAATAGGAAGACCCAAGTTGCAGCTTTTCCGCAGTTCGACGTGGAGACGGAGGGAAAGAGGGGGGGGTATCTGCTACCAAACTGGTTAAGGGAGGGAAGCGAAAAGCGATTAAAAGCTATAAGACAAGCGTGCTGAAGACAACGCGGGGTTTCGTGTTGGAACTGTCCATCCAGCCTCCGCCAAAAACAAATCTTCCCTACCCAGGAGTGGCAAGACTCAAGCATCCAGAAGGGGTTGGTTGGGGAAAGTAATATTTAGGACGCCACTCCAGCCAAGGAAGTAGTTTCAGGGGAATGTGGGCAAAGAAGACGGGAGAGATGAACCTTTACACTTGAATCAGGGTCCAGGAGACAATGTACCGGAAAAGGAGTCAGGGCAGGGGGTGAGCAGGGGGGATCGTCCAAGGGTCCGGCATATTATTCCATCTCGGATAAGGGGGCAGAGGTAATCCTTAGTAGCAAAAAAAGTGGGGGGAGGGGGGAGGGGCTTGGGAGGGAAGGAAGAGGGGAAATAAGAAGAACAATGCCCTCGCACACGAGAGGTACGAAGGGAGCATCGTCACAGAGTAATCGGAAAAAAGGAGGGGGGGGGAAAACATCCTTAAGAGGATCGAGACAAACAGCCCAGGGGGTTGGTCTTCGATGAGAATGCGAAACGGAGCAGACGGATTGGATGGAGCCGACCGTCAGAGAAGAAGGGGGGGGCCGCGATTCGGCCTGGCACAGAACAAAATGGGTCGGCGAAGAAGGGATGCAAATGCGGAGTGGGCATTCGATCATCGGGGGGAGACGACCCAAGAAACCAGATCGGTGGGTCGTTTTCGTGAGCGAAAAAATTCTTGGCGGAGTCATGGGGAAGGAGGGGGGGGACCACAACGGCCCGAACGGGAGAGGAATTTGGAAATTTGCCATTGTGGGACTCTAAAAAAGGCTGGGAAAAAAGAGGGTACTCTCATCTCTTCGAGTTGAACAGGGATGGATCATAAAGGGCGAGAGCGTTGGGATGATTGATGAAAAGTGATTTTCATTATCGGGGAAAGTTTGAAGACTAAAAGGAAATTAGGGAATTCATTGACGCTTGCAGGGCAATTCGCAAGGGGGGAAACTGCAGTGGGAGGAAAAAGTTCTGGAAAAAGGCTGGGGGAGGCCTTCCCCCGCCCAGCCCTGCCTCGATAAGCCCAAACACCGGGTAGAAAAGTTTGGGGGGAGGGGAAAAAAGGAGCTTGTATCGAAGGGGTTGAATGGAAGAAGTCAGGTATGAGAGAGGACTTCCAAGGGCTGATTTGCTTTGGGGACCGCCAAGGTAGAGAATGATGCAAGCCTCCCAACCATCATCAAAATCCTAAAAGCCGAGGGGAGGAAAAAAAACTCTAACCCTCCTGCGACGTGAAGGATCTCACAACACAGGAAATAGGAAGGGAGGGCCGGACGGTAGCGGGGGGGGGTGTAACTGGCCAGTCTTTTGATTATTGTTTGGGTCGGAGGAGAAGGATAAAATAGGTGTTTTTCCGGCCAAAAAATCACAGAAGGCAAAGGTTAAGGTCGAGATAAAAGATCCAGAAGAGCAGGGGGAAGGGTAGGGACAACCCCTAATCGATCCCAGAGATATTAAACAAACTCTGGCGAATCGGTTCTTATCTGAGGATGAAAAAGGGGAGGGACTGGGGAAGTCCTACAATGAATGTCGAAAGAGGGGGTCAGTAGGGAGGGAAAACAACAGAAAAAGGAGAAGGGGGGGAAAGGACATAATTCTCGTGACGGAGAAGGAGTCAGCCAGATCAATACAGGGCATCAGACTTCATGAGCACAACTTTTGGTGGACGGGGCGAAATAACTGACGGGAGAAAAAGGGGGAAACGACGCAGAAGGATGAGAAGAAAAGGAGGGGGGCATCCGGGCATTAGGAGGAGGGGGGACCTGGAGAAACATTCTCCAATGTGACGATCTCAGGGGGGGGGAGCTTTAACGGTAAGAGAGTGATAAAGGAGGGGGGAGAGAAACGTAAAACGACCGATTTCAGGACTCAAAAGATTCGCTACGCATATCGGAACACGAGGGGGGAGACCAGACCTTACTCTATTCAGAGATCACGGTGGTGTTCTGGAAAAAGAAAAGGGGAAAAATTCCTCGGACTGCGAGCTGAAGGAAAAGCCGGCCATCCCACTCGAGGGACTCAGGTCAGAAGCGGAAAAAAAAAAATCGGGGGGAGAGGGGGAAAAAGTCTAAGGGGCAAACAAGAAGATACTTAAGTAAAAATCCGGAGCATTTTCATGGGGGAGGAGCAAGCAAAGAAAAAGGGAGCTGGTCAGTTTCATTGGCGCGAAGGAAATAAGGAGACAAAAGCCGAAAAAAATCGTCACCTGGGGAGGGAGGCCACCAGTAAAAGGATTCCAGAATCGCGATTTGTCAAAGAAGATATGCCGGCAGGTGACTCGGGGGAAGGAGCACAAACTCGACACTTTCACCACTGAAGAAATGAAGGGAGAGGACGACGAACTTATCACGGTAAAACTTGGGGGAATCGGTCAGACCGAAAACAGATGTGCAAGGGAACAGGAGAAACGATGGGAAGGGGTAAAGTGCGCCGGCCGCGAAAATATAAACAACAACAAAACCCCTGCTGGTATTATTCTGAAGGAAATAAACGGGGGAAAACTTGAGGGGGAAAGGTGGAGGAGATGAAGGGTGGAACTGGAAACTAAACGCGGGTGATAGGACTAAACGGGAGAAAGAGCGTCGAAGTTTGGAAGGGCCAGGGGAGGATCTCCACCACAGGACAGAAAGAGAAAAAAAAAAAAAAGAAACAAAAGGGAGGGGGGGAAAGCCAGAACTGATACAAGGAAGATTTTCGATGAAAGTAAACGACGATCGAGCCTCAAAAGAATAAAAAAGGATTCATCCTCTCTCAGGTACTGACAGAGTGAGGAGCAGGCTTAATCGCGTTTTCTAGACACTCGGGGCAATAGGGGGGGCGGGGTCATCACTTCTAGGGGTTAAGTGGGAAAAAACGACATGTCCCGAGAGACCAGGAAGGAACAGCAAAGGCATGTCAAACGCAACCCTCTTCGGGGAAATGAACGGAGAAAAATCGTTAATCGCCTTAGCTTCTTGAGGAATGAAAGCGAAAAGGGTTTGCCAAAAAAAAAATTGCGCGTGGAAAAGTGCTCGCATTATCAAAGTAAAGGAGGTGGGGGGGAGGATAAGATTCTCAAAAGGAATAACAGGGAGATTCGAAAATCCAACCTCCCGGGCCAGGGATAAATTTTCCAACTAGCCAAGGGAGGACATCTGGGGAAAATACAGCAGGAAGTGCCTCCAGTCCGAGGAGATTTTTAGAGATAGTCACACGAGAGGGAGGGGTTAGATGCGTTGGGGGACGGAGCTGAGTGGGCAATCGGCAATGTGACCAGCGAGGGGGAAAGGAGGGGCCCATCTCTTGGGGAAAAAAAAAAAAAAAAAAAAAAAAAAAGCCAACTACAAGAGAGGACGCCATGGCCCTAGAGCCCGGGTCAGGCAACGGGTACGAACCAATCGAATGGCTCTGAAGTAGTAGGTCAGCTCACAGAGTCTGGGTAAAGCAGTGCAACATAAGGAGGCAAGGAATTTAAAAAGGAAAAGGGGGGGGGGACTTAGGGGGGTGTAGCTCCTACTAGCCGTGGTGGATTGCGCGAACTCTCGCGGAGGGGGGACTCGCAAGCGTTCGTTTTTCTAAAAGTAGACAGAAATCCAGCCGAACGAAAGAAAAGACTCTTTCCCGCACACTTCGAAGGAAATAACACCGCCTCATCCGGGCATGGGGGTGTTGGGGGGTAGAAGTTTCGAAGAAAACCAAAAAACTTGACCAGAGTAGGTTCGACGGTGCAAAGAAACCAAGACCGCTCCCTGTAAGGAGGAATTTCATAACGATCCATAGGGTACAGAGCAGGGAAAGGAGGAAATGGGTCGAGTTTGGGGGGCATCGTCCCATTCTGGAGGAGAGACGGAAATAAAAAAAGTCGGAACCGGGAGCCTATTAGAATAAGAGAAAAGGGGGACTTCGGGTTTGGGGGGGTGCTGTAGTGGAAGGGGAGGATGGACTCGCTCGAAAAGAGAGAATGCAGGTCAGTCTCCTTGTCATAGGATCTATACGAAGGTTGTAATGGATGTCCACGATGGTAGGAGTAGCTGCCAAATCCCAGAGTTGGGTGATTCGAGGAGAAGCGAGACAGAGGGGGAGGCCGGGGAGTTCCGAAAACAGGCAGAGGGGTTGTTAACGAAAGGAGTTTGCCAGGAAAAAAAACAAACCAAACGTGGAGAAAGTACTCAGGAAGAGGGTAAAAAAAAAAAAACCTTCAAAATTTGGAGTAGATCTGGCAGCAAGCAATAGAATAAACTATCGGGTTCAAGGGTAAACAGTTCTCTGAAAGTGAAACTTCTGAAGGGAAAAAAAAAAACAAAATCTGGAATGAGGGCAGGCCGGGGGGGGGGCTACATCCGGACTCGTGAAGATCTCTGGCCGATTAAAAAGAAGGTGATCAAAAACTTAAGGGAGGGGCAGAAGAGCAAACACCAGGGGGGGATTAAAAAAGACAGAACTTTGCAGGCACGGGTAGTGAATTGGTTGAAGAAGAAGTAGAGAAACTATAATTATGATTCATTCCGGGTTTGGGGCGAATTCTCAAGGGTTTCAAAAGAATACTGCGAAGCTTTCAAAGCAATTCGACTTTCAAAAACAAAAAATCCCCATTTTTCCCCGACCTCAAAAAAATGGAATTCTTCCATAGGTTGGATTTGCCAATAGCGCTGGGAGCGCGGGGTGCAAGTTCAAGGAGACCGGGAAAAGGAATTCGAAGGAAGAAATTCCCTGCGGCTGATGTACTTGGACCTGGGAAATGCTATAAATGCACAAATAAAAAAAAACCATCATCAAAAAGCCGAAAAAAAAGGGGAGAACCCCAACGCTCCCAAGGGAGGGAATCTCTCTACACCCCCAAACGGAGGGGAGGGAAATGAAATACCACAATTTGGGAAGCAACTCGACGTGGGACTCTTCCTAAAATTATGGTTGGATATGCTTGGAAGACGGGATGAGAAAGGGTTTGCAGTATCAGCCATGCAATGAGGAAATCTCGCCGAAAGAAGCCATGCCTCTACTTGACGATTGAAAAAAATCGAATCCCAATTGGGGGAAAAAAGAGGCATAATCGTTGGATTGGACTAGGGAAAAGGGGGTTATGTGGCGGGGGGAAGGAAAAAAACGAAAGGGCAACGCAGTATGGAATGGAGAAAAAAAGCAATCGGAAATGATTCATAATTAATCGTGGTTAAAGGGTTCAAAAAGGTTTCCCAGAAATCAGGGGGAATGAAAGCTGAAGTGGAAGGGGAAACGCTTCAAGACAAACGGGTGAAACTAAGGAAAATCACTTTCCCGGATCAAGGGGAAAGGCTGGAGAGAAATGGGTCTTGGCTCCGCGAACTGAGAGCGGGCAATGGAGGAGAGAGAATTTGGGGCAGCTCCGGGGTTCGTGAACGCGGAAACTCAATCAAAAAAGATACAGGTGGGCGAAGACAGACGACCGGGACGGGGTCTCTAGGCGACATCTCCCAAGGAATAATGCCCAGTCATTCGAAGAAAGGTATGCATAAGACGCAACGTACCGTCATCGAACGAAGGTTTGGAGGCCACGCCGATAACGACAAAAGACTGCTGCTGCTGAAGCTAACCTCCAAAACAACTGAAAGGAAAAAAAGGGGCTCAGCAGCGCTCATCGGAAAGCTAGGAAAAGGGGGGTCAAAGAGAAGAAGCGAAGAAAGAAAAGAGACTGTGAAGGGGAACGGGCTGCAGTTTCATTCTGGGGCGAAAGAAAACAACAGAAGGGAAATTGCTGTAGCGGTTTTCAGAGCGCGAGAGAACTAAAAAAAAAAGATCAAGGAACAACTCGCGAAACCGAGAAAGAGGCTTAGTCAAAGTCCGGCTCGAGATTGGGGGCAAAAAAAATGAACGATGCACAGTAAAACAACCGAAACTTGAACGGAAAGCTAAAACAAGAGGCATTAAAGGGGGAGAACGAAAAAGGGAACATCCGTTAGGAGGTACATAACCGCAGAGGTGCCCCTCAAGACCAGCGACTACTAAAAAGTTCAAGTTGAAGGGTCGGGAGGAACGGCTAACATATTCAGTCAAAAGAAACCCCAAGATGAGGCGAGACGTGGTGACGCTGAGGGGGAGGGGCTGGGGATGGAGTGCCTTATAAAAGAAAAGGGCTCTCAAAAAAAAAGAAAGAAGAAAAACGACGCGAAGAGTGGTCGCGAGAAAAAAAACGAGAAAGGAGCCGCTACCACAGAAGCATCCTTATTTGTAAAAAACTGCCGCAAGAGCTAAACATCTGAAAGCCGCTGAACCGCTGCTAAGAGACAGAAAATTCGATTATACTCTGAAGAGGTCACCGGTCTTCTGGTGAGCTTGGACAAACCAACTCGATCAACGATGGGGATGGGGGAACCAAAGCAAAGCGGCATCACGAGGGGGGGTAGAAAAGCCGGGTCTCGATCGCCCAGGTTGAGGCGAAAAAACTAGAACCCTCTTCGAGGGGGAAAGAGTAGAAGGGAAACTCGCTCGCTCTGGAACGTCAAAGTCATCGCTGACAGAATGGGGGGGAAAACCAAGCTATCACCTTGCGCGTTAGGGGAGGGAGGAAGGTACCTAGGGAGGTTTGGATTATTTCGAAGGAAAGCAGCAACAACAAAAAGAAGGAAGGGCGAAAGCCACCAAACATCAACGCACAATAATGAACACGCATTTTCAAAAAAATGCTCCTATGGGGGAAAAACATTCGGGGAAAAGGACGCGAAGAAAAGGAGAGAACGATGTTTAGATCGTTGGGAAAGCGTGTAAACGGAAGAATGCCTTGGCAAAACGTAGCCCGGCCGGAGCGGGGAAAGGAGCTTCGGATGGTTAAAACTCGGGGGGATTCCGAAACGAGAGGTGGCAAAAACAACAAGCGCTTACGCCATCACTAACGAAAGGCGCCCGCATGTATCATCTATTATAAAAGGAAATTGGATATGAGGTGACTTAAAATGCTGAAAAGATTGTGGGGCGGTCCTCAGTGGGGAGCTTGAACTTCAGGGAAAGAATGGAAAAGGGGAGGGGGAAGACGCTCCTCGCCGGAAACTTTAAGAAGGAAAAAAAGGAAAAACAAGGAGTCGCGCGAGAGGCGCGCGGCTAGACGAGGTTGTCGTTTACGAGTCGAAAGGGGAAAAAAAGAAACTGAAGCAAAAGCAAAAAAGAAACTCCCGCCCCGAGAGAAAAAGAAATCATCCATGGGGTTGGTGTTGTTGATGGAAAGGTACGCTGCGGGTAGGAGTCCCCCCAACTGACTCAGTAGTTTCACTGGGATTGGCCAAGGTGCCGGAGGGAAAAGGAACAAAAGCTGCAGGAAAAAAGGCAGAGGTCGTCGATACGAATGTACCGTCCAGACGAGGGTCGAGGGGGTGGGATCTTCAAGCGGCAGAAAGCGCGGCATATAGGCCAAAAAAACGAACACGAATGGGAGTAAAAAAAGGGAACTCGGATGAAATCATCTGGGACGGGCCAGAGGGATAGGGAAGGTTGGGGAGAAGGGGAGAGGTTGGCTGTGAGGGCGAAGGATGAGATAGGGGGCATTAAACGTGTGGGAGCGAGAGGGGGATTAAGAGGTTGGGGGGGGGGGTTATGGAGTAGTGGGTAGGGAGTGCAGGAGAGGACAACCAAGAGAAGGCGAGTGTGGGAGTGAAAGCTTGGATTTAGGGGTTGGGGAGAGCTGAGTAAGGGTTCGGGGGGGGAATAGAACGGAAGTAGGAGTAGGTAAGAGCACTAGGGGGTTCGAGGGTGAGAGACTGGGAAGAAACTGGGGTGGATTCGGTGCATAGTTGGGGATGGAGGCTACAGTTCCCTTTGGCAAAGGGGACATGTGAGGACTGGAGGATACAAACCTGGGGGGTGGGGCTGGAGGAATGGGACCGAGAGTGGGAGTAATTTCTTCGGGCCTTGCGACATCTGGCGAGACGGGGGTTTAGCGGTCAAACATAAACGGAAAGTGGGGGGGAAAAAAAAAATCGGTTGTCTGGTCGAGGAGAAAAGGACGGGAAAGGGCGTGGGATGTTGCCGAGGGGCAAAAAAAAGAACCGAGGACGTGGTTAGTAGTCGCAACAACCGAGGGGTAACCAAACGACTGACGCATGCCGGGAAAGTGGAGAAAAATTCCTGCGCGCGCAGGACTGGGACGACCTAAGGCGGGAGGTGGTCCGTGACGCAAAACCTTGCGGAAAGGAAAGTTAAAAAAAACGGTTGCCAGGTCCTGCCCGAACGGCAAAAGCAATAGGGCCATTAACTTGGGGAAACTAACTAAAACGTCGTAAAACAAAGCTTGAAAAATCGTCTCGCTGAGGGGGGAAAAAAAATTCCGGGAAGTGGGGGGGTATGTACTTGTGCGGGAAGAAGGGATTGCGAACTTGGAGACTGGTTCAGAAGGGATCGAAACGTTGGAAGAATTTCTGCAAGGGAAAAGAAATAATAATTACCAAAAGGTCCGCTTTGCAGTGACGAGGGGAAAAAGAAAACACACGGCAGATTGTGCTTTCGGCCTGTCCCACGATCCAAGGGAAAAGCTCCTCGATCAGAACACACGGAGGGCTGAATACAGAGTTGGATGTCGCTGATCTCTTAACTAGTAAAGTTTTCAAAATCGAAGGAAAATTGAAACAGTTGAAAATCGCCATTAAAAGGATGGAGGAAATGGGAAAGAGTCCACAAAAAGGGGGGGGGGCGAGCCTTGGCCCTCCCAATAGGAAAACAGAAAAAAAAATCGGGACGATACAAGCGAGGGAAACCCGACGCTACGGCCGCGTGCAAAAGAACTTCAACAACAAAATGGATAAGAAGTATGTAGAACACGTCTGGCCGGAGGGAGGGTTTGGGAAAAAAAATCAAAATAAAGGAAAAGGCTGATTTGTGGGATTAAGGATCGGGAGGCATCATTCTCGCAATAAAAATGTGCATGGAAATCCTCCAAGTTGGATTGTCTATCTCGCCGATACACTGATGTCCTCTAGGTCGCGTGAAAACTTGGCACCCACTTAAGCAAAATAGGGTGAACGGCAAAAAACAACCTCGCATAATCCGTGTGGGCTTCGATAGGGATGGGGGGATTTGGGGAGTGCCAAATGTTCGCAAGAAGTCGGGGGGATTTAACCGGGCAGACGCAACGAAAAATGAATGGAAAGAATGAAAAAAATGAACGTGTCTAGGGTGCAGGAAACACACGTCGATCATCTGAAGGAAAGCGGGGGGCAGAAGTGAGCAATCACAAACGGTTGAAGAGAGGAACGGCCCGGAGACAAGGGGAAGTAAACTCGCAGAGAGGGCGAGTATTCGAACCAAAGAAGGATGTCCCCAATGTGCTACGGTCAAAGTGCCAAAGGACTTTCCGTTACTTCCAGGCAATCAAAACGCAGACGCAGGTTGGCGGACGGAGGGGTGTCTTCTAGCGCTCTCCCGAGCAAGCGAAGCCACTCCGAAAGGGGCCAACCCCTAGGATACAACAAAGGGTGTTGAAAAACGCGATCTGATAAAATAAACGAGGATCCAAAGCACAAAAAAAACCTTATGCCGTTCGCCGCATTCAAAGACCTCGAGATGGGATGTTGGCAGCGGGAGAAAAGGTACGAAATTCAAACGGAGCGGGGCAAAGTTTTCGTATGAAGAAACGAAGGCATTAGAAAAGGCATGGTCCATGGTAGGAGATTACAGCCTACGTCCGAGACAAAAGGAGGCCCAAAAATCTAAAAGTTCATAATCAAAGGAACCTTCAGAAAACGCGATGAAAAAATATATGCGCGGAGTTTCCGAAGCTGACCCTTAAAAAACAACTCGAACACTGACGGGATGAGAAAGACGACGAAAAAGGTCCTGTAAGCAGGTAAAGGGGACGAAAGGGGGGTAAAAGTCAAACTACAGGCTAAATGAGAGACGGCCCGTAAAATATTCCTAAAAACCCATGCTGGGAGGCAAAAGGGGCTAAAAATATCGAATGGGGCGGAACGCGGATGGAGGTGAAGGAGGGGGAAGTAACGAGAAAAAACAGTTGCTAAAGGAAAAACCTAGAGCTAGCTAGAGCAGCTCAATGACCAGGAAGAATCGACGCTAAAAGAAAAAAAAGCCATCCGTTCCCTTGTTTCAAAGCAAGCTCACGCACGCTAGCTGCAAGCTGCTGAAAAGGACTAGAAAGAGATCATTCGAGAAGGTAAAATATCCTCTCCAATCTAAAGGGCCTGACCCGGGAGGAACGGTCGAAGGTGATCACGAGGGGGCCAAAGCGAAAAAAACAAGGGGTTTACGACACTCATACGGGCCAGCATCTCCTAGGCTTCTGCCCAAAAAACCGCTTCGCAGTAACGAGGATTAAAGGTCGAAGCCTCTGCGTGGTGCATACCAGCGCTAAAGAAAGGGTTTTCAAAACAAAAAAAGATAGATCTTGGAATTGAGTAGAATTATCCCTGACTCAGGAGGAACGGGGAATCTCTCCAAAAAGAGGGAGGAGAGATTCGAAATAATCAACTCAGAGAGAAAATAATGCTCACAAAGGGAAAAAGGTGTCCACGATGATCAAGGGGGGTGGAACAAAATAGGAAGCGGAGGAGCGAAAAAGAAACAGAGGGGGGAGCGCGTGCGAAAGAGTAAAGCAGAAATGCAGAAAAGGGGTGCGGGAAGAAATCCTACTTCGAGGATTCGATACCTGTAGTCGAGGGGGAGAAGGTGACAAAAGACAAAGACGGTGCATCCCATCGTGATCGGGAAAAGAGCTTACGCCAGGACCGAAGACCGCGGGAGTCATCCTTGATCGGAAAGAAATCGGAACTGTTTCAGCCGCCAAGGAGGGGGCCAAAAAGCGCGGGAGTGAAAAAGCCTCAATCATTGACGGAGGGGCTTAGGCAGGGGACGGGGAGTGCGCGAACTCTTCGCGCAGAAGAAAATCTTGCGGCTGGCAACAGGGCTTTAACGGGAAAAAAATCCATCCTCCGCAACCTCCCACCCCGAAAAAAGGACGGCGATATTGAGCAACCTCAGAAACAGAAACATGGGGTTGTGTGGGGTTATAGTTTTACGCGGAAAAAGGCGCAACCGAAAAAGATTATTTTGGCGACTGAGGGGAAAATGGCGGGGGAGGTCTGAAACGCGTGTCGATCTTCAGGGACAGCTCATTACCGTCAAAGAAAAGGAAGCAATTGAAAGAGTTGGTTTGGGCAGGACGAGAACTGCGCGAGGCCAATCGAGCAGGGGGAGGGCCAGGGATCAGAGGAAGCCTCGAAGAACGGGGGGGGGAGTGGCGTTCTGGGACGGGGGGATGGCGACTACATTCCTCGGACAATTCCCGGCGCCTGGAGACATCCAATGGAGAAGGTTTGAAGTCGGGACCAAGTTCTTAGGGATTCACTGAAAAAGGGTTTGTCTTCCGAGGAGAAAAAGGCGTAACGCGTAGCGGATGGAGTCGGGAGTCCGCATCAACTGCAATCATAGGACTTGGGCGGAAGAATCGGGACTTTAAAGAAAACCTAGGGACGGGGCATGACGGTTGTCAGGAAATAGAGCGTGGGGGGGCTTCGATCCTAGCAAGGGAACGAAGAAGAATAAGAAGTAACCCAGGATCGGTCGTAAAGGAGAGAACGCTTGTGCTTCTGGCCCGTGTATGGGTCCAAAACCCAAAGGAGAAGATCTTTTGCGCATGAATCATGTGAACTAGGCGGGGAAAAAACTATATTTACACTCTGAATCAAAAACCTGGGAGAGGAATTGATTTCGTTCGGACGAGAAAGCTGAGCAAGAGCTTGTCATGAATTGTAAAGTCACTGTGAGGAAAAAAGGAACTTTCACAAACGAGATGAGGAAAATGGGGGGCGCCTTCTGCTTGCTTTAGAAAGGTCCAACTGAAAGAGAAGCGGCAATTCGATCGGTTCGGAAGTCCAAAAAGAACACTCCCCCATTTTGGAAGGCAAAAAAGGAAATTGATTTACAAAGCTGGGATCGCGGAGGTTGCAAGGCAAAAAGCGACGGAAAAGGGTCGGAGGCACAGGGCTGAGTGAAATTGGTAAAGGAAAAACAGCGTGCGGAATTAGGCCAAAGGATCAAAACCATCCAAAATCCAAGAGCGAGGAAACAACGCTACCCGTCAGACTT
>Ga0179593_1309059_pt1 | contig 26475 bp, 28 predicted proteins | sample CZODoug2_1_08_16_FD_185931 | JGI IMG/M metagenome (GOLD analysis project Ga0179593, IMG submission 185931) | Vadose zone soil fungal communities from Angelo Coast Range Reserve, California, USA - CZODoug2_1_08_16fungal (PacBio error correction) | ecosystem: Environmental > Terrestrial > Soil >...
GCGCCGAGCGACCAAGGGAAAAAAAAGAAAAAGGACGTGGTCGAAAAAAACATGAGAAAAGAACGCAAAACTCTGCCGTAAAAACTCGGCCGTCGGCTGAAATTCCCACCAGGATCAAAACTGGACGAAAAAGGAGTCAGGGACGAAGGAAGAAAAGGACCCTTCGCCGGGGGGGACGAAGGGGAATATGGTCATGGGGAAAGGGCAACTGCTCGGCAATTTAGATCCCAAGCCAAAGACGGGGGCCGGTCTTCTGAAGGAGGTTCCATTGGAAGTATGATACATCCCTGTCAAACGCCGAGGACGCAAGAATGAAAAAAAAAAGTATAAGTAGTAATTCCGCTGGGAAAAGTCATCGCGACGGCCGTTTTATGAAAGCCGGGGTTTCCCTCGGGAAAGGGAAACACTTTCAATTACTGAGGAAAAAGAATCAGAAGCGATCTGCTCGTGGAAGAGAAACAAGAGCGTCTTTCGGCCATACTCGGACGGACCCGACGGAAATGTGCCAGCCACGAAATCTGATCTGGAAAAGAATCGCGATTCGTGGAACGAGCGCAGGCAATAATATATGAATCCGTCGAAGAACTCGGTCATTTTTCTGGGAAAAATTCCCCAAAATGAGTCGAAAAAGGTAGGGGAAGGAGGACAAAAAAGAGGGGGAGAGTCGCGCGGGGAAGGACCTACGAAAAAAAAGGGAAAACATAGTTTGAAAAGGGGAAGAAGTTGTAGACCCACGACTAGTTCACGGAGCACGATGCCCGAGATGGGCTCCAGGAAAAGCTGAGGTTTTCTGGCCGTAGAGAAGTGGGGGAAAAAAAGATCGAAAAAAAAAGAATCTAGAAAAGAACCGCCCGTACCCTTGAACGGCAAGAAAATCACTGTACCGATTCGAAGAATCGTCATCTGGCAAAATGGTCAAGGAAGGGGGGAAGGGCCGATGAAGATCGTACGTCAGGCACGTGAAAAAAAAAACAGCGCCACCAGAGCGGGGGGCCAGCGATCCTACACCCTTAAGAGAAAATCAATCGATAAATCCATTCCGTAAACGGAAGCCGTCGGAGGCTAATAGAGTCGTAAAGACGTCCGAGAAGGAGACTAATAAAAGAGCCTTGACGTCAAGTATAATCAAAAAGAAAGAGCCGAAGGGGTATTTGAAAAAAGACGGAAAGCGCGCTGACCCGGCATCTCTGAAAAAGGGCGAGGTTCCGGCGCCTAAAAACCGAGGCGACAGCTCTTACTCTGGGCTACGTGAGTACGAAAGGGGGGCGGAAAAGTCTCAGGGGGGGGGGCCCGACAAAGCGGAGATAGAGGAATGTTGTTCCTGCCTCATCGGGGAAGGGTTCTTGGTTACACAGTGACCGGCAAGAAGACTCCAAATGCTGGCAAGGCCAAAAGGAAAGGGGCAAAAAGCCGAACAATTCGCATACGGGAGCATAAAGACTTTGGGGACTAAACCAAGATGAAGAGGGGGGAATACTGACCATGAGGATGACTATCAAAGTGGCTTCGATCCAGCCGCTGGGCAAAAGAAGTGAACTCAGGCGATGACCTACGACACCGGCTTTCCTCAACCAAGTGAACGCTAAAAGAAAAATCATCAACCTGTCCTTTGCAGGGACCGGCCCGAAAGACAAGGGTAGGACGCGCCGTCAGAGTGGGGACGGCAAATAGTAATCACATATCACCAGACAACTGCCAGGGGCTGAACAGGGGGAAGAGAACAGAAGGAATTGGGGATCTGTCCGGAAAAACACTGGGCTGACTCCAAAAAAAAAGAGTGAAAAAAAACAATCGGGGCGGACAGAAAAAAATTGTCTCAAAGCCGCCATAGGGTCTGGACGAACAACGAGGGTCTTCAAAGCAAAAGGCCAAACGTCAAAAGGGCAAGACGGCGGCAAGTGCCTTAAAACAGGTGGTCCGCTGTCTAAAGGTGTCCGGGGGGGCAGGGCGAGGGGTAGGGAGAGAGGTCACGGGGTCGCCGGCCAAAAAATAGGGAGCCACAGGAGACCCGCCGCCAGTTGTAACCTGGGGAGGAAGAATTTGCTGCCGGGGATGGAGAGGTTTACGAGGCGCAACCAAATCAGACGAATACGAATAACGACGCCACATAAGAAAACGAGTCCCCTGGGCTCTAGCAGAGAGCACTCGAAGTGAAAAGGGGTCTGGGCGATGAAAAGGGGGGGGAATGCAACCCTTTGGAGGGAAAAACGGCGTTCAAAAGAAATGGGGGGGGGGGCACTTCCAATTCCCTCACACGCCAGAGGAGGAATCAAACATCTTGCGTCCAGGGGGAAGTGGGGCCAACTCGCGGAGGAAACAAAAGGCGGGTGATGACAAGCGGCCTTACAGTCACGGCAGGAAGTCACTCACAAAGAGGAGGGGGGGGCTGAAATTTGGTCTAGACTCTTGAAATTGGCTGCAAAGAGGGTGTGGTTGATCGTCTTTTCTTGCAAGAGCCAAAGCAAGGCGACCCACAAAACATAAGAAAAACGGTCAGAACTCTACCCCATCGCATAAAAAAAGAACAAAGACAACTCATATTTGATTTGGCGCACGTGGAGGGGGTATGAGAGTTCCTAAGGTGGCGGAGGGCGAAAAAAAAAGAAGAAAACGCCGCCGCACACAAAAAAAAGGAAAAACCCAACAGGAAGATAACACGTTGGGGGGCTTCGCGAAAAGAGCGGACTCAACAAAACAAAAGGATTAGGGAAGAAAATAGGGGTAAGAGAGGCAAAAGGGGGTTGAAAATCTCGAGGGGGGAGTGTGGGGGGAGAGCCGAAAAAGGGGGTGGTCTTTGCTCTGCTTAAACCTGACCTTATACGCCTCAGATTACAAACGCAAAAAACAGCCCAGGTGGATTGCCAAAGATGGGATCTACCTGACTTAAGACGACCGAATCTAACGGAACAGCGATCAAGGGCAAATCAGAAGACGAAAGAGATCGACATCGGCCGAAGAGAAGAGCTCGAAACGGAGGGCCGGGCGGCTCTCCGTGATGAAAGGTCACAAGCCGGGGAGGAAGGAGTGAAACTGCAAGGAGGGTAGGGGAAAACGCTTGTCGCTCAAATATTGCGCGACTTGAAAAAATGACCTTGCCAGGTGAAGGCTATCCTCGAAATCGGAGGGGGGGAGAACCAGAGAAATCAACCAAGGGAACTGGTCTATTGAATGTAGAACGATCTAAGGGACTCGGAGGGAAGTTGGGGGGGCGCGTACGTTCCGCGTCTCTTAGGGTAGGCGAGCTCTTTGACAAAAGAGGACACAGAGGTTTCCAATCTGGGCCAGCCAAGGGGACTAAAAAAAAAAAAGAACTGCAAAGTCATGGCGCAAAGGAAGGGGGGAAGAGACAACTGGGAGAATTACCAGAAATAAAAGAGGCCGAGGATAAAAAGGACTGCAAAAGCGAAAGGCAGGGGCCGCTCGCTCGACAAAGGGACGGGGGGGTGCTTCGACGCCCTGTTTGGGGGAAAACACACTTCGCATATGAGGCGTTGGGACGACAAAGGGGTGTGTCGCACACACCTCGAGCAATAAACGGGCGACTCGTTCGGGGCAAAGGCTGGCGAATTACAGGGGGAATCAGATGTTCTCTCAAGGGGAATGCCAGAACGGACCGTGTGGAGGGCCCAGAGCGAGAGGACCGAGAAAAGAGGAACGAAGCAAAAAAAAAAGGCAAAGGGACCGGTCACTGGCAAAGGGGGTGCACTGCTGGAGGAGCGTATTCTGAGATGGGAAGGGTGAGAGGTGCACGCGGCTGAATACGGAAAGGCCGGGAAGGGGGACTAAAATACTTTCAAAGGAGCACAGCGGGGAGAAATTCCAAAACAAACTAAAACGTGTCTTCGCTCAAATAGTAGATGCGTCCCAGGGGAGAATTGACGGAGCAAGGCAAGGCACATCGTGTGCAAAGAAATCATTATTAGGTTCCGTTAAAAGACAACCAAAGCCAAACAAGGGGCCCGAGCTCTTTCAGGACAAAAGGAGGATCGATCAAGCCCGAAGAATACAGAGGAGTCAGAATGGGTCTTGCTTCACACTGAAGAGGAGGCGAAAGGAGAAGACGGAAAGGTGGTGGCAGGCTCTGGCCAAGGAGCCTACTAATCAGGGCCGTCGGGAAAGGCTGGCACCAACCTAGGGGGCTATATTACGGGCTTAGAGAGCCAGAATAAAAAAGGCGATCGGTATGGCTCTTCGAAGACAGGGAAAAAAAAGATCATCCTTCGTCAGAGTGACTCCGCATCCTCATAGGATTGTGTATAGAGCTTGTATCTATCGTAAGCGAGCCGGGAGGGGATGAAGCGGAAAATGAGCAGAAAGCCAGTGAGGAAGTGACTACAACAGAGCAAAAGGAAAAAATAATGGATGCTGCCGTCAAACCAAGCGGGAAGACTGCTGGAAGATCGAAGCACTCTCCTTGGGTGATGGCGTCGAAAATGGTCAAGGAAGAAGGGAAATAAGGGGCTACAGACGGCGTCGTCTTTGATGGACAAATCTTCTCTGCACAAAAATGGAGACGGGGTGCTTAGGAGCCCATCAAAATCTCGGGGAAAAGCCTAGACGGAGACAACCATTCGAAACACTGGCAAACTATTTCGAAAACATCTCAAAAAAGAAAAACGAAAATCACACCGATGGGGGCAAGAATCAGGTCGACGCTCATAATTGTGGTCCCGGGGCAAGAGGGGTGACAGAAGGCCAACTCAATATATTTGGGAGGGGAAGATTGGTCAAAAAAAGTTGCGGCAAAAGCGGTCCACGCCATTCAGAGGGAGTCACCAATCATGTCCGCGATCTGTACGTAGGGTCCTCGGGCTTCGAGTGCAGAGAAGGCCTGCGTGATAAAAAATCGTTACAAGGACGCAGGCGGGCGCGCTCGGAAAAGGAAGGGGGTCAAAAACTCACGCCGCATGACGAAAGTTGGGAAATCACACGGCCCCCACTAGACAGGAAAAAATAACTACTACCCGCTTATCGCGAGAGACCGAGGAAAAGGAGGAATCGGAGGGGTGGGGATGTAAAAAGGAAGGACCAAGAAAGCGCAAACGCCGACAGCTGGGGATTTGCGGCCTCCAAGAAGCAGGGGGGCAAGATCCTACTAATACCAGAGAGGGAAAAAGCGGAAAAAGACGTCCCTGAAAGGACAAAACAGGAGCCTGCCGGAAATGACGCTAGGCTCCTTGGGCCCCAAAAACGGGGGTTTCATAAAATAGGTTGTGTGCGCTTCGTGCCAGTTCCAGGGTTTCTGGAGGACGAAAAAAAGGTGATACAACTAGAAAGAGCAAAATAATCTCCTCACCAACAAAAGAGTCAAGAGAAGCTTGGGCAAAGGCTAGAAAAAGGGGGGCCCAGAGACATGGTGGGAAGAACCATGGCGAAAGCAAAATTGCCCGGTGAAAAAAAAACGGTCAGAGGGGGGAAAAAGAAAGGAAATTCATGCCATAGCACGGCCGACGAGCATCTCAAAAAGGCCCTGGGGGGGCCGAGTTCAAGTCTGGGGGGGAGAATCCAAAAAAATGACAAACTGCATAAAGACTGGCGGCAAAAAACAGAAGCGCCGCTCTAGGGAACGATAAAGGGGGGAATGAAACAGAACTCAGCCAGGCGATCAGCAAATACTGCGAAACAAAGTAATCTGGGTAGTAGTAATTCCCGAGTCCGTTTCATCGCGACGAGCGGTTGATGTAAAATCTGCTGTGAAAGCGTTATCTCGAGAAAAATAGGAAGACGACGAAGAAAAACTCTGGGGGATAGTTGAAAAGACTTTCTAGGACAAGAAGGAAGGAAAGGGGACAAACCGCCTGAGCGGACCCGACTAGAAGATCGACTCCCCTATCTAGCAGGGTGAATCACACGAGGGGACTCGCACGAAAAAAGCAAATCCAATATGAAAACGAGTCATATCTAGATCACTTGGTGAGAGAAAAAAGAGCTGAAAACCGTCAACCAAATTATGAACAGCGGAGAAAATGAGGCCGACCCAATCGGGTGAATCGTCGAAGTGGCTGCGATTCCTACATATTTGGGCCAGTGGTTGAGGGTGTTGTGGAGAAAAAAAAGTCAGAGGATCAAAAGTCCTTTCCCGTGAGATGGACTCTGCATCAAAAGCAAAGTTCGGTGGGCGGACCGGGGTATAGCCGGATTCTGGGCGAAAGGAAATACGACTAGCACCCTAAAGTCAGGCAAGTTTAAAGAGTCTACACGGGGCATCAAGGACAGGATCCGAGTTCGGACCCAGCGCAGCTGGGATACTGCCGCATCCGGGGGAAGGGGGGGGGGGGAAATTGGCCTCGAGGGGGGGGGGGGCGCAAAAAGAAAATTGCGAGAACAGGCCCCGCCAATCACCTCCATAGGAGAGACCCGGATCGACCCACCATAGGGCAACAGTAACAAGCACGATGGGAAATCGACGGGACAGGAATCCAGTGAGATCTTCGGAAAGACGGGCGAGAATTCCTGACGCCGGCTGGGGGCGAACGTTCAGGAAAGCCCAGAAGAACAAACATAAAGGCAGAACGCGATGCCTCGGAAGGTCGATTCGGCGAGGTCCGTAGCCGGGCAAAAAGCTGCACACGCTTTTTCATACGCGGCAGAAAGACGTAGGAACAACATTTGGCTAAGCTCCGCCGGGGTCGGCAGACGTAAGAAGGCGTTTTGGAGTACCGCGTTGCAAGGGGGGGACGGGGGGGGGAATGTCAGGGGGGAAACCCCACAGAACGGAGACCATACGGGGGGAGGCGAATGGGAAAAAAAACGATGAACATTTTGGTCCGAAGAAAATTAAATCTACCGGGAACGCAACCAGCTAACAACGGGGCGACGAAGAAAAACCTCAAAAAAGTGGGCCGAAAATGACCGCTGTGAACTATTCCCAGGAGTCATATGAATCGTCGGAGATCAAGGACCATTGCGAAAAGAGGGACACGGGGGGGAGCTCCTCCTCCTCCAGACCTCCCAAAAGCAACAATCGGGAATAAAATTAAAAAGACCGGAGAGGAAAGGGGGGGATTGGTCTAGGACGCTACTCATATTTCAGGACCAATAAAGCTCCTGTTCGCAAGGAAGAAGCATGCGAGAATATTCCCTCAGTATGAAAAAAGACAGGCCCAGAACTGCATTCCAAAAAAAAGTGAGCGATCGGACCTTTCGTGAGAGGAAAAAAACAAGAGGGCACTAAAGTCCATTATTAGTGGGCCCCAAAAGGCGTCGGAGATACAAATCCGAACCGGCCATTGGGGGCAGGCTTACGTCTGTAATAAAGAAAATTGGGCCGGCTACTAAGTTAGTCAATTGTAAGTTCTTCGTCGCGGGAGGGGACCGGGAAAACTCGGGGCTCCAAAATTGGCAGCCGGAAATGTTCAAAGCAAAAAAGGCCGGTGGCAAACGCTGCGTCTGGTTACAAAAAGCCCGCCGAGAAAAAACTAAAATCACAAGGACGTTCCCCTTCTCTAGAGAAAAGACGACCCAAAAAGGGCAGGCAGGAGGAAACTATTTAAAACACTTCGACTCGGGCTCCATTCAGTCACGGGGAAAAGAAACGAACCGGAGAGGGACGAGCAAAAAAAAAAACGTGTCATAGCCTAGTGTCATAAGTAAAAACCAAAAAGGCGAAAAGTCCACGGAGGTGGATTAACAAATTGGAAGGGCTCCTCGTCCCCGAAGGCAGTCCAGCAGCATAGAGCCAACTTGAATCTATGTGACGCTGGCGGAAGTGAAGGGGATGGCTTGACTCGTAAATGAGAAGAGATGGTTGAAAGGGAAGGAAGGAATATTCCCAGGTCTCAAACCGCCAAAGGAGTGGATGTTGGCTGGAGGCGTCTGAGAGCGTCGCAGTGACGCGCGACGGTTCCCGAAGAGCAACGACACGCGCGGAGCAAGCGGCAACACGAGGGTGGCCGAGTCAATCCGAACCAAAAGGAGGAGGAAAAAGAAATTGGGGGGAAGCAAAGGAGGGTTTCGACGAGACGGGGATGTGTGGGGTGCCGCTTTTGGGCGTTGACGAAACCCGTAGGAGAAATCCTGACACCGACTCAGACACTAATCCAAGGAACAAACAGCCGCAGGGTCACGCCGATGGAAAAGTCGCACGGAAGGACAGACAAGACAGAAATCTAAACTTCGAAAAACGGAGAGAGGAAAACTTGAACGATCCACCGGAGATCGCCAAAGAAGCAAAAAAAAAAACGCACATTAGTAGATTCCTCGGATCGCCCGGTCTGGAACAGCGTCCACCGGGGGGGGCTGTCCTGCAAGGTGCACGAAGGACGAAGAAAAAAACTCTTGGGAGATCACCGAGGCTAAATTAAAGGCCACTTGACATTGCAAAAACAGGGACTAGATCGAAGGGGGCTCAATCGTGCCGCGCAAAGAAGTTCTAGGGGCGTGTGGGATACCGAGATGATATAATTTGAATCCGTCTGTATGTCAGAAATCATGGACGGGACTCATCAGGGGAAGTTGTGGGGAAAACAATCGGAAAGAAGAAGCGGGTGTGAAACAAAAAAGCGGCCTACACCCGGCTTGACGAAAAGAATTGGCAACGATTTTTTACGCGGGAAAGGACGAAGATGAATAGGGAAAAAAGTCGAAAGTTTTTTGGAACAAGAAAAAAAAGGGCAAAGGGGGGCAATTGGCCGGGAGATCTCTGGAAACCGGGCGGGGGGGGGAGGCATGTCGCCGAACGAAGGGGGCCAAACCAAACCATCTTTCGTTGACTAAAAATGGTTGTGGACGCCACTCAAAAAACCCGTCTCGCGGCAACTGTCTGCTCGGGGAACGGGGGGAGGGAGGGGACCGATCCTCGCAGCACTGTATCGAATGGATTCCGCGTGCAACCTGCGCACGTATTTGTTCTTTACGTAAGGGGAGAGAAAGGGAGTGAAACCCCGACTTCCGCTGCCTCTAGTCTAGAGGGAATAAAAGTCCACTGGGTAGGCGGGGAGGAGCGCAAGGAGTAGTAGCATTACAGGGGTAGAAGGCAGACTCCGGAAGTTTAAATTATCTTCAGAGGGGAGGTGAGAAAAATAGGGGAAGGTAACCAGCAGTCAAGGACAACCAAAGTCGGGTCAAGACCAGCCGGGATCACCCGGTAAGAATTGGGCTCTGGCTAAAAAGAACCTACGGGGGGCTCTTCACATCATGGAAGTTCAGGAACCTGGGAGAAAAATACCAACAGTGTGACACACCATTCCGAGAAAGAAAAAGCTATCTACCGCCGCCTTCTCTAGATGGGGAGAGGAGCCAGCGGATTCCAATAGACGAGTAGGGTGCGCCTCTGGATCTCTAAGGGGGGGGTTGGGTCAAGTCAGCAGGAAAGAAAGAAGAGAGAGACCGGATCTGCGTCGCAGAGGACGAGGAAAAAACAGTTTATTCAAATTGCGGACGGCAACGCAAGCGGAGCGGTTGATGTGACCTTCGCACCGGCTCTACAAACCGGGCGTAGAGGTTACAGCCAGAGGTCTTGATTATCGTGGGGGCAAAGATCCGATATCGAAGCGAAACGGGGAGGGTGGGAGAACGGCCAGGTCGCGTACTTCACATCAGGGGGGGGAAATCACCATGGGACAGGTGCACAGGGAACGATCGGGACACTGAAAAGCTGCCGTGCACACTCTCCGCGAGTATGCCGGGAAGCCGAGGGGTACGGTAAGGCTGGGGCGGGCCAGGTATGTAAGAGAGGGGTAACGGCTAACCGCCACCAGGTGTGAGTCGAAGAATCGGCGTGAAAAGAACTTTGTCTAAAATCGGGAAAAAGGACTTGAAGGGCAGGTCAAAAAGACACTTCGAAATCGCACACCGAGTGGGGGACGGAACAAATCGACGTAAAGCTTGTTGGTCTCAGTTTTTTACATCAAAGGCAAAAAGGAGGACACGAGTTTACATATCGACTGGGGGCGGGAGAGTGCGTCATCATCTTCAGAGGGAGTTACAACCAGGCGCGAGGAACGGGAAATCGGGGGGCAGCGCAGGGCCGGGAAAGACAACGTCCGAAAAGAGTTTCAAGGGTCAGATGCTGATTAGGGGAGAGGGGGAGGCTATTTTTCGCTCTAGAAGCCACTCAAATTGGACAGAAAAAAGCCAGAGTCAGGATAAAAAAAACTGAATACTACTTAAAAATAAAAATATCTCGGAGCTCAAAAGAGAGGGAGACGTCGGGAAGTGGGAATTTCTCTACATGTGGAACAGAGGCCGGCACAAGGTGCTCGCGTCTTATGGGGGGGAGTCAGGGACGGGAAGGAGGGCAGAGTCCTGCAGAATCATCTAAGAGGAAATTTCAAAGGACCGCAGGTGCGGAAGAAAAAACTACAGGAAGAGCAGGCACGAATGTTGCCCGAAAAGAGAAGGGGGGGGGTGTTTGCAATAAGGTTGGACAGATTGTTCTTCGCAATCAAGGGGACATGTCGGGAGGGGGCCAGGTGGCGAGAACTAAGAGAAAGACAACAAAGGAGATAAAGAATAAAGGAACAAATCAAAGCGAGTTGGAGACGAAGACAGAGAGAAGAATGAGCAAAAATACTGACCTTTTAAAAAACATCGAGGTCTCGTCCAACAAGCAGAAACGTCTGCTTGAGCGGAAAAAGTTAAGATTTCATCTCAGAGCCTGAGCCGTGGGCCTGGGGTGCCAAAAGGGGACCAAAGAAGGACAACTTGAATGTCGGTAAGGGCCGAAGAAAAGAAGAACTGCGCCGGGACTCTGCCGGCTAGTTCCATTTGATGATATGAGAAATAACCCACTTACGCAGCTCTCCTGAGGGAGGAAAACAGTACTCAAAGGAGGGGAAGTAATGCGGTCCTTCGGACAGCTGGGTTGTTGAGAATCAAGCCGTTCAAGAGGAGTCAGATCTCTGCAGCCAAGGAGCCGGCACGAAAGAACTTCGTGAAAAAAATTCTCGGGGCGAAGAACGAGCGTCTTCCCCGAACGGGCAGCGTGAGAGGGGTACCTGAAGATCGTCCGCCAGGATCTGGTAGTCATCGATGGACCGCAGCGAGACCGAGACCTGCGAAATAGGAAATAGGAACATCCTCTGGGAGGGGATTAAAAAACTGGAACACAGGCCAGGCCGAGAAAATTGAGTCCTTCTCCCCATGGATGCTTGACGGTGTAGGGGAAAAGACTCAAACATAGTTGCCAACGTGGGCCGGACATGGGGGGGAGAAAACGTAGAGGTCTCACCGCAGGGGGGCGTGGCATCAGACGAACAAGGAAAAAGGAAATTCGTTGGTCGGAGCTAAGGCCGGGCAGGGGGGAGAACAAATCGTCGTAGCACAAGCCAGACCCTAACTCGGGCGAAAAATCATCACCTCGAGAGCGGGGGGCAAACGAGGAAAAAACTGGCGATCGAGCCGGGGGGGGGCAAATGGACCCGCCCCGTTTGAAGTGGGACCAAGGTGAGACTCGTACGCGACAGCTTGCAAACAAGACGGCAAACCAAATCGCCGGCAGGGAAATTCGATAGCTCACCGAAAAAAAGCGAAGCATGCAAAGAAGGACGGTAAATCGCTAACGCCGTAGGAAGGTAAGATTCAGGAGACAGACGCGAGACTGTAGAAAATAAGGGGGATCGCGTAGTTGCGCAAAAAAAAAAACCCGAATAATAGGACCCACACAAACCACAACCAAAAAATATCCAAAAAAGGGGAAAATCGATATCGGGGGAATCGCCGGAGGATCAGTTCGGGGAGGCCGGCGCAGGAAAACAAGCTAAAGGGAGCGGCGACCAGACGCGGTATTGACGAGCACGCATTTTGAATCCTCACGCCGATCAAAGGCGATATAAAAAGAGGGGGGGTTGTCTTGAAAGCGAGCGGCAAAAAGTGTGGAAAAACAGGAAAGACGAAGGCATAACGAAGAAGTATGGGCAAAAAGGGGAGGGCCCGTGGGGGGAAGGACGGCCTAAGAATCTTCTAAATGAACGAAAAAAAAACTTGGCCGAGAACGATCAGAGGTGGGACAGTGTGATCGCGTAAAAGGACTGAGAAATCAAAGCTGGAGTCTTTCGCGGGACGCAAATGGGAAAAAGGGGGGCTAAGAAAGACCGCTTGCACTCCTCCCCAGCAACAATCGTCCTTTAATGACCCACAGGGGGAATCGAGGCCGCCTTGATGTGGGAGCAGCGCAATCACTCGCAAAAAGGACAAGAAAGGGCGTCGGGGAAAGGACCAGCTATACATATTCAGAATCCCTCCGCCAAAGCCTTGCAAAAGGGAGCGGAGTTCGCGTAACTTCGGGCGACGAAAAGGAGGTCAGTCACGCCGCAAAATGTAAAAGGGGGGCGCAAAAAAAGCGTCGAAAGCCGCAGTCCAGGGGGAAACAGCAGGTCGAGGCGCCTGGTTGGGGGGGGGGGGGAAAAAGATTTGTCATTTCGAACGTTAAATGTTGGTCGGGCGGGTCATTAGGCGTCGGGGGGCGGGGGAGCCGAAAACTCGTTTCGCCAAAACAGGAGGTGCAGAGGCCATGGGCCGGAGGCCGACTGTGTTGCAGCATGGGGTCAACGATTACAAAAGGGGGACAACGCTCAGCGGAACGGACTGCCACGAAGAAGAGCATCAAAAGACAGCGAACCTGAGAGCTGCGAGAAACACGCAATATGCCTGAGGCCTCTGGGGTAACAAGGCGGCGAACGGCAAAAAGCCAAAATTCCGGTCACGGGGCCTTTCCAGACGCCCGCCATAAAGGGCCAAGCGGGCAAGGGATCATAGGGAATGCCGGGAACCTCAAAAGGAGAACCATGAAAAAATTGGACCCGGACTTTTCAGCACGGCGACGAAGCGATGCCGAAGGCTCTAAGAAGGAAGAGGGGAAAAAAGAAGTTAAAGGTCTGGAGAAAGTGGTGCCGACTTGACCTTGCAGTAGAATAATTCTTGAGAAAGGGCTAGAACTTGACCAGACGAGGCACCAAACCAACCAAAGGCTGTGATTGAAATCGGGGGCGTCTAGGAGGTGAGATAGCCGGGATAGACAAGAAAAACTACAACAGAAAAGTCGAAAACGAAAAAGATGTGAAGAAACTATTGGGGCGGAGAAATCTCGACAAGGAGGAGGAAAAAAAAGGAAAAGGGGAGTTAGCACTAAGAACACGCACGTTTTCACCTCAGAACTGTGGGAGCGGAGAGGCAAAAGGGGGAAGTTGTGAGAACAGGGGCTAAAAAACTGAGCCAACTGTAGACAAGATTCACAAAACTAAACAAGAATGGCGACTCCTATGGGGGGGAATAGTTAGGACAGCACGACATGCTCTGACGATGGGAAATTCAAGGCCACACACCTTCCGACAAAGACACGCCGGGATCAGCGCGCTCGCCCGGAGAGGGTGGCCGCCCTTTAAGGGGGGAAAGTTCCTTGGGTCAAGCACCTCCTTAACGGCAGAGGGGCATTAAAGGGAAAGGAACTGACAAGAGTGGCTCCTATTGGGAGGTCGAACTGGAAAGTCCCTGACATGGCGACGCAAAAGGAGATGCAAACGAAGCACATTGGCCAGCCCGACGCAACTGCTAGGAAACGGGAGAGGAAGGGGTAACTCAGCTTTAGGTCTTCGGAGGAGGAATTGACTCTTGGGACTCGACTTCGGGGGGGAGAAAACGCGCATCGGGGTTCAAAACTGCCAGCCCCAGTACACCAAGAGGGTGAGAACATCCTCCAAAAAGGGGGGCCGGCGACTCACATGTAAAAGATAAGGACTAACGACCACGTCCTCACGTTTCAAACGATCAAAGGGACAAGGCACAAAAAAACTAGGCTGAACTGGGGTTTCGACTGGAAAAGAGCCGTAGAACCAAGAAAATCTGGCTTCACGGGTCTAAAGATGGTGTCGATAAAGCACGGCATAAAATCGCCTATAAATTGCTTCCAGGCGGCCGGAAAAAGCGGGATCGGATCGCCTGGATGCGAAACGGCGACCGTGATGGGGACTGTAAAATTAGGGGAGACGATCAAAAAAAATACTGCCGAGGCCTCGATAAAGAGGGGGAAGGGACCGGACTTTCAAAGACCGAGTGTCTTATGGAGGGGAGGGGGGATCCCTCCAACGCGGAATGATCTGGCAAGATTGAAGAAAATTGGAGAGCACAAAGGGGTCGTCGGCAGAAATGGTGAGAAAAGTCGTTACTGAGGAAAGTAAATATTGTTCCGTCCCCTTACCAAAAAAGGCACATCGGTGGCCTATCCGGCCAGTGAAATTCTTCTCCGTTCTTCATGACAGGGAAAAGTTGACCAAAGGAGAAGAAAGGGGCAAGGAACACAGAAAGGCGATCCGCAGGGACGAGCGCAGAGGGGAGAGGAAGAATTGAGGCGGGCACAAGAGATCTTGCCGTCTTATGAAAAGCTCTATTGTTCAAAGGCGAAAGGGGGCCGAGAAAAAGGAGGCCTGGATCGGAAATATCTTTCACCGGAAGGAAGGGAGAGTGTAGGGCTAGAGGACGAAGACAAGCAACTTGAATGTGGGGGGCTCGGATACCAATTCAAAAAAGACGGCAACGGAGGCATTTCAACCGTTCAACGCATGGGGGGGAGGGAGATGGGGGTCGAAAACAGCGCTGGCGAAAGCCGGAGATCGGACGGAGGATGGCATCGGCCATCTCGGTATAGTCCATATTACAACGAAAAAACGGAACATTTGCTTACGCGAAATAAGGGCCAAGAACCGCTCCAGGGGAACGAAATGTCACTCGAAGAGAATTTAATGTCCGTTCAGCAGAGGTTATGTCTTGCGGGACTAAAAACGGATCGGAATTGGAGCCCGAACCGGAAATACTAATACAAAAGAGTGGAGACGGGGGGGAGGGAGGGGGGAAAGAAAAACTGAATCGTCGTGATCCGAGGAAAGGGGTCTACAAGATCCCAGCAACGGGTGGGGGAGGATTACTCCGATCAAAAAATAGAAACACCGGGAGAACTGGGAATCATTCCGGGAGGGTGGTCCGTACGCGGTGTGAAGCTCCGTCTAAGGGATAGCTGGGAGAGCGAAGATGAGGGGAAACGGGGAAAAAAGAAAAGGGGGACGTCCCACCAATCGTCAGATGGGGAAATATCAGAACGAGGGGAAGTAGGGACGTAATCTTCACGGAGGGCGAACCTTCCTCGTGAAAATTTCGAAAGTCTGCACCAAGGAGGTCAGAGAAGACCGCCATGAAAAAAAAAGTGCAAGACAAACGACAACGAGCGGAACCCCACGCGGGAAACTAACACAGAATCGAGAATCCCGCAAGGAAGGATCAAGGGTGCGGGGTGGATGACGATTCAGGGGGAAAGGAAGCGGGAGCGGAAAGAGGCAGGATGCCCCAGGGACGCTCCGATAATTTTTTCATATTAACCAGGGCAGAATCAGTTGGAGTCAACTCAGCCCACCAGCCGGGCTCAGGCTGAGACCCCAGCCCGGCACAGAGAGGGGGAATGACTAGTACTAATGGAAGAGAAAGGGGGGGGACAAGGGCAGAGGTGGTGATTCTGGAGGGAAGGGAAGGGTTCCTCAAACCGTCGATCTGCCAGAAAAAAATGGGGAAAAAAAACGGAGGAAGCTCCACAACAAGAGGAGGAGAGGAGGTAAAAGCCTCAAAAAAAACCAATGGCAGAATAAAAGGGGGGGCGAAGAAACACCCGAGAGGCAACTCTGCACTGGTAAACACAGAGGGCGAGAGGGGAAAAACATGATCCTGAAGGCATGGCACGATAGCGTCCCGGGCGAGGTCAAGCAAGAAAGCGAATAGGTTGCCGACTGGTCATGATCAAAAGGAAAGATGACAAGTGCAGCATGAGGAACTATCCCAAGCAGAAGCGCACGCGGCTGCTAGATATTTAAAGGGAAAGGAGAGATAAAACCACTTCACCTCCGAGAGCAAGCTACTGATTCTGAAATCCTCGGAGGGGTGGCAACCCAGGACCTCAGGAGAACGGCGGAATGATTCCGTTCCAAAAGGGGGCAGCGAGGGGGAAGCCAGGAGGGGCAACGGGAGAGAAAGGAACCGAGCTTGAACTAGGGCGATACTATAAAGGGTCTCCCGCAACGGAAAACTTGAGCACACGAAAGCCGATCGAAGAAGATATATCTGGATCATCGACTAGGGTGTCCCCAGACGGAAGGGAAATCCGGAGGTCGCATAGCCGGCGTGCTTAAAAAATCAAAGGACCACAGGGCAAACGAATAGACGTCGCCCCCCAACCACCCAAAGGGTGGGCCAGCTGCGAAGGTAGAAAAAGGATACATAGGGGAAAAACGTGGCCGAAATGTTGTAGACAACGGAATCACTGTAGAGGGCCCGATGCAGAAATCGAGAAACCGGCCGAAAAAGCTTGTGGCGGGAAGGGGAAGGAGATCTGGCATATCTACGATACGGGGGAGTAGCACCCACCGAAAGCAAACTAGAAACACCGAGGGGCACCTCGGGGCGTGAGGGAAGGAAAACACGGCTTGGCGAATCGCAGGCCCCAGCAAAAGGAATAGTTAATGTGCCTATTGAAATCAAGCCACGCGAACTTTGGCCTCAAGCGAGCGAAAAAAAAATCGAAGTGACAGACGAAAAAGAGATACCAGCTCGCTAAGCAGCAGGAACATCAGCTTAAGAAAAACGTCGGGATAAAAGCTGCGTATCAGAAGAAAGACGGGGGGGTAAGCCAGGATCTCCCGGGGAGCGTACGGAGCACAACCCGAATAATAGCCAGCGGTGGACTTTGAAAGAAGAAGAAAAATTCCGAAGGGACTCTTCGAGATCACCGGAGAAGGGCAAACAAGGGAGGAGACGCTTTTCCTACCTGCGGAAACAGACTCAGAGATGGACGGCCGCCGGGTTCTGACAAACAATGAGAGCGGCTGAGCTATCCGCGTTTGAAGGAGAGCGGGGCAAATTGTCCCGGGGTGGTTCTGTCGATCAGACTGAGAACGCATAATTACTTGAAAGGAGAAGGCAACAGGGAGGAATGGGGGAAGCCGCCGATCTTCAAAAAACTCAAAAAACCGCGTAACGTAGGAGAAGGGGCCCACGAAGCTGAACCGCGGTGAGAGGAAGTGCACCTTCTTCTATCAAAAAAGCGACTCCGGGGGACAGAGCGGAAGATGGAAACTCGCAAGGGAATCTCCGAATATGAAGCCCCCAGGAAGAAACAAGCCGGTACGTGGGGGACAGGGGGGGACAGGCCAGGCCTCGCGCCTTCAGGAAATTGTAGACTCTCGGGACAGACACAATCAGAAAACCCGGGGCTCGCAGGGGATATCCGGCGAAAGGAGACGGCCGCCAGCCCAGCAATCATGGCCCACAGAAAGGAAGTTTTTCGCGCTCAGAAACACAGGCTAAACAGTCCGTCGCACTAAAGCCCAGAGGGTCGGGTTACTCAACCGCCGGAGAGCTCCGCCCAAAAAAACCGTACATTGGTTACGTCGAGCGTAATTTCCTTTGTGGAAATCGGAAAGGTCAAAAAAGGATACCCGGGGATTTCGAGTTACATGATAATGTCGCGGACCGGCCACTCGTGCACGGCCGATTTCAGCCCAAAAGGTATGGGGCCGAAGGTTGCTGGCCCATAGGCAGCGGTCGAGTGTAAAAACACCTCGAGCTCCCGAAGCGAAGGGGAAGAACTAAATAAGACCGTAGAAAAAAATTTACTCGATCGAGCCACAGCAATCTGGAGGGGATGCGGCAAACGAGTGAGCAAACCTCACGTGCGGAAAGGAGGAGACAAACGGGCCGGGAATCCCTAAAGAAGGGCAAGCTCCAAGGTTATCCTCGTCCTGGGCCGGCAAAACAGGGCCGTCCAAGGCGTGTGAGGGGAATAAAGGACAAAGGTGGGATACAGCGGCAGCCCGAGAGATGCCTATCTCCAAGACCAACTAAGTGGGGAGAGAGTACGTCTGAAATGGGTGCAAAAGGATCGATTGACCGTGAAGTAGATCGCCGTGCGTGCCCAGGAGGGAGAAAATAGATCGCAAAGATGCTAAACCCACATGCGGTCTGGGTGGGCGTTGGTATAGTTTAGGAGAGAGATCAGGTTGGTGTCTCCGCGGGTTCTGCAAAACCAGCAAAAAACCACGGCGAACCAAACCAATAGATTGTAGAAAAAAATGGGGCTCGCGCCTCGCGCAGCAAAAAACGTACTTAGGGGGGGAGGAAAAGGTGAGCGATAAAAAGGGACGGTGGTGCGACAATCACGGCTTGTGTCGGCGGCGGGTGTTTCTTTTTCTCGTCGGCTCCCCGTTCGGACTCCACTCCTGAGAAGACACCCGAAAAAAAAAAAAACAAGGGAAAATTGGGAGTGGGAAAAAACGATGTGAGAGCGAATGCGTACGCACGAAAAAAACGCAGGTAGGTCAAAAGAAGTTCTCAATGACCCTGACGCAACATAGAAAAGAATATCAACTCGCATCAAAAATCGCGGGGGGAAGCGAGCGGAAGGGAAGGGGTACCACAGCATGAAGAAGAGAGGCACGGACTGAATCTTCAAGACTGGGCGAACCGACGAAGGAAGAATGGCCCATGAACAGGAATACCGCCACGGCCCGAAGGTGGGGGAATCGTGTCCCGGCGCCCGAGCACGGTCAAGAGGGGAGGTGGTGGCTCGATCTGTAAAAAAGTGACTCTGCTGTGGGCGTAGGTCCTTCAAGATGTGAAGGATTCCCGGGGGACAGCAGGGAGGGAATCAGAACTTCAAACATGATGGACAAGCAAAAGGCTGAACAACAGGGGAGGAGGGGGCTCAATCATGTGGCGAAACGAATTGGTGCATTACGACCGAACATGTATAAAACTATGACTCTTAAAAACACGCCATTAAGCAATCGGCCTGGAGGGGGGGGGGACGCTCAGGAATCCCGACATACGAAATGGAAAGGTTGGTTTAATTCTGGCCGGGAGACCGGGTTGTTCTACCCAAAAACGAATCAAATGGCGGCGGGCGCGAATTGTGGCTGCACGAAAAAGCATAGCGAGATAGGTAGGGGAGACAGGATGGTTCGGGAAAGAGAGAATATGTCTCAAGTATCTCTCTCCAGAGCCTTTATTGTTGAAAAAAAAATTGGGAAACCGAAACGAAAGGCGACCGAATCTCAGTCGAACGGGCCGTTCACTTGCAAATTAGGTGGGGTTTGAAGAGGGCAGGAGGGAGAGAAAAGAAGGGTACGAGGTCAGCTCTAGAATGGAGTCAGTAGCTAGGAGGATTAAACAATAGATAGCACGGTTAATCTTGAAACAAGAAGAGGGGTCTTCGGCACCCTTAAAAGAGGCGTCCATTAAATTGGCTTCCTTCCAAAAGGCACATCGTTTGCCGAACAGTCGTGATGGTCCGGAAAAGGTGGAAACCTGACAGAACAAGTTCCACAATTCCAGCCTCGCGCGGCAGGGAAACAAACCGCAGCAGGACCGTCGAGGGGAAATGAGACAAAAATGGAGGCTTTCGATCCGACTCTTCTTTCCCCCCCCCCCACAACCCAACCCGCGCCAAAGATATAAAAAGCGTCGACAATTGGTGAGAAAGAAAGGAAGAGAGAATACTAATTAATAGGAGAAGAAGAGAGGGACAACCTGACCTATTTCTATTATGCGGCCTTCGGAGGCACCGTACATGCAAAAAGGGGAGAGAAAAAGGGACTACGTCTCGAGGATCCGAACTCGAAAATCCGGCGTCGCGATTTCGGTCCGATGGATGTATCGGGGGGGGTTCTGATACGGGGAGAGAAGCAGGACGGGGGAGCCCGCTTGTGCCGCGGCTGCTGGAAAGGAGAAGTTCCTTAGACTCATGCAAAACAAAAACAAAAAAAAAAAAACCACCCTCGGGAATCCCAAGAAATTGCGGTACGGAGAAGAGCCATCAATCTTTCCTAACGGCATCATAGAAAAAGAATGCACGGGAGAAAGATTTAGAACGGATTTTCAAGCTGGGGAAACTACGCATTCGGGGGGGAAACGCCAACCTCTACGGACAACCAAAGAATTAAGCATTAGCGGGAAACCCTCGCAAGGTCGTTCCAAAACGGGCTACAACAATTTCGGCCCACTTTCAGATTCATTGTCTCGCGTAATAAAAACGCGAAGCATCAAAACGTGGGGGTCAATGGCGACAGCGGAAGAAGTTGGGGGAAGGGCCCGAGAGTTTTTCATCCGCCAACAGACCGGGATATTGGAGCCAGTTTGAAAAAAACAGAATCGACGAGGGGCGGACGATGCGCTCGCAGACGTCGTATGCTTCACAATCATATCAAGGGAGCGATAGGAAGTCGGGGAACGCGAAGCAGTAGCTGGCGAAACTCCTACGGATAGGGAGATTCACATATCCGCTGATGCTTTCTGAAAAGACGCAAGGGACTAAGCGCGACGAGCGCCGGGGAACGAACGAGTAAAGAGTGAAAGAGGAAGCCAGAATGACTAAGAAGAAAGTATCCCACGGACTGAACTAAGGATCGGATCTAGTTCTTTAAATTCTAGAGAGACATTGGTAACAAAGAAAAGGGAGCAGCGGAAGGGGGTCTGAAGCGATTCAAGGAAGGGGTTTTTTATCCTGCATAATCATGACCATAGGCAACTCGGAAAAAAAAGGGCCAAGGGAAAATCGGACCAGAATATCGTACCATGAAGGCCTCTGCTCATGTTGGAAAAACCCGAGAAATTTTCAAGGGGGGAAAGGGGTTGGAAGGACAGAGATTGCTGGAGCCGACACGATCTGGAAACAATTGGGTTTCGCGAGGCTACCACAAGACGAAAAAAACCGGGGGAGGAGAAGACGTCCGCACCAATTGCCAGATCGACGGAGGGGAGAACGAGACCAGGAAAGCGGCAAAAAAAAAAAAGATTGCCGGCAAACAGAGGGGGAGGGGAGCAGGGGGCACCAACCTTAGAACCGTCATTGCACTGATGCGGCCCTGGTAGAGGCATAGGAGAAAAAAAGTTTGCAACTGGGGTTCAAAAAAAAAGGATTCCGGAAACTCAAGCAAGAGGGGGAAGAAACCCTCACGAGGAGAGTCTTCTGCCGGAGATGGTCAATTGAAATCCAAAGACAACGCCGAGAGAAAGAGCAAAATCAGCGATCCTAGAGGATAGAGGAGGAGGATTAAGATTGGCCGGATCTAAGGGGGATGTGAGGAAATCACGGAGGGACAAGAGTGAGAGAGCGAACCCACCGACCGTCCTATGAAGCACAGCTTATGGGGAAGTCTAGACGAAAGACTATCGGCTGGCAAACCGCCGCAAGCTTCTCACAAGGTTCCTAGCTCCAGATATTCTCTGTTAAAGACAAAGCGGTGCCTATCGGGAAAAAACCGAGACTGAAAAAAATGCCTGTGTGGGGAACTCGAGGACCGGGGAAAACAATGCAATGTTGATACGTCTCGCCCCCAAGGGGGGCGTCGGTGAAGAGGGGTTCCGCCGAGAATGGTCTCCGAAAATATCCCGTGGGAAGAAGGGGTACGGAGGGAGGATCACGCGAGGGCATTATTTTCGTAATAGACCGAACACGTAAAAAGGGGGGGCTGGCCTTAGAACCGAGTCTGGGGCAGAAGACGTATAAAATAGAACCGAACCGCAAGTCTCAGTCTACGGCACTCACGGGAGGAAGGAGATGGCTGGCAGCAAAGGAACGTGGTGGCTACAGTCTCCGGAAAAAATTCAAAACCCTTCCGGGGTGAAGCCTGGGAGACTGCGAACTCGGACCGGGGCAATGATCTCATCGAATATCCGGGAGAGACCAGCTATTCTCACTAAAAGACCCACCAAATCAACAGGCGGACGCAATGAATTAAACGCACGGATTGTCGGATAACTTGCGGTCAGCGCTCTAAGAAGAGACGCAGGTTGAGCGTCATGCAGGGCGAAAAGGAAGGGAGAATAGACCTCGGTTTCCGGGGAAAGCGGCGTCTCCGGGCCAAAAATGGCACTGAGGGCAAGAGTCGGAGCAAAACAACGCTTCGCTAGGTTCCAACTACAGGATCCAGAAGACGGAGGAAAGGAATAGCCATTTTTCGGAGACTCCTCTCCGAAAAGAGCATAGCGCGGGGGGGGGTGCCTCCGCGACGCGGCAGTGCGGTGGTGCAGGGGGAACGAGGAAAGGAAAGAATGAAAATCATGATGACAAAAAAGGATTGAAGTTTAGGCCTCCTAATCATGACTACAAGGACGGCCGCGTAGACGGGGGGGAAGAAAACGTCAAACGTGCACAACAGGACGATTTGGGAGAAAACGTATACACCTTCGGAGGAGAATGCTTTCAGAAAATGGTCCGCGTGCGCTGAACCATCGGAAAAGAAGGGCTCTCCAAGAGAATCCAAAAAGAAGCAACAAATCGGTCTTTGAACATGGAAAGGGCAAGGACAACTATCTGCCCTGAGAGTGTGAGAGGATTCAACAGATAGAACACTATCACCATAAGGAAAGGGGGGGACGCTCGGGGACAGATTACGGGAGGGGAGCCGACGACCCTGTGGGACATTTCAGAAAGAGAAACGGTGCTCAAAGGGTCTAGAAAGACCGGAAGTGAAGCAAGACGGCGGAACACGAAAAACAAAATGGGTTCGCAAACCGCGTCGGCAGGAAAATCCAAACATGGGGGGAAGGCGGAGGGGAGAGGCAAGTTCCTTGGAAAAGATTTTGAGTGTCTAACTTGCGGCCTTCAGATTCAGGGGGGGATGGAAGTCCAGCAAACGGGTCGCCTGGACCATCTTGGAGGGCAATGTTGCACCCCAAAAGGGGGCGTAGGCCGCAGGGTTCTGCAGAAATGGGGAAAACAGAGGCCTGCGTCGATTTTTACAACAACGCTCCCCACAGCGCGCATCCGAAAAAAAAAACAACATCAAAGTCAACTTCTCTCGAGAGAGCATAGAAAGGGAAGTGGGACACGGGGACAATTGTCGCAAACTCTCTTTCCTATGAGGGGAGCGAAAGGAACACTGTAAGGGAAATTTCCAGTAACCCAAAAACATCTGTCGAGGAGAATATAGTCCAGGATTCCAAAGAGCAGGCTTCCATTTACCAAGGTTCAGTCACGGCGATCCGCCAAAAACAGCATGAACCGGCACGAGAGGGAGGGGACCTGGATATGGTCGAGACGGAAGGTTTTGAATTCTATCGTAGGGGACCAGTTGATCCCTGGTCAGGGGGTTCCAGGTAGGGAGAAAGAAAAAAAAATCGGCAAAAACGCTGCGGGTTGGCAGGGTTGGGGGGCGCGGTTTGCTAGCAGGAAAGGGCCGCAGGGGGGAGGCCAACGCAGCCGTAGGGACCACAAAAAATGAGAAACAACGAGTTGTGGGGGGCAATGATCTCACAAACAACTTCGGGAGGAGAAAAAAGGAAAGAGGGTCAGAGCATTTTTGCGACTCGAAGGTGCTGTGGGTGGCGCGAAGGAGGCTGTGGGGGGTTGCATCTTCGGCGAACACGGAGACCAACAAGGAGCACTTCTCAACCGAGGAAAAACAACTCAGGGCGGTTGCCCCGATGGAAGACGAAAGGAAGGAAAAAACAATGCGATCTCAGCTTGAACAAAGGAAGATAAAAGGGAGCACACTTCCTCCATCAAGGACAGGAGATCAGACCAAAAAACAGAGATCCTCAAAAAAAAAAGCCGGCTTAAGAAAGAAGGGGGTCGCGGAAGAGACAGGGGAAGCAACGGAACAGTGAGGCGCTATTTTCAAGGGCAATGAAATATCGGAACTCTAGAAAAAAGGAGGAAGGGGGGGTGAAGACCCGTGACAGTTAGGGTGACCAGCCTCGGGGAAGGAAATCACCATAGGGGGATGCACAGAAAGGGAAAGTTATGGGGCTTTTCTCTATCGGACGAGAGAATTGACTAAACTGGCGGATAATTAATGCGTCTCTTCAGGCCGGCGCTGGTTGTCCCCAAATCGGACTAGGCGTTGGGAAAAATTGGAGCACCCATGCGTCACTACCGACCCAACTGGCGGCGGACTGCCATGGCCAAGGGGAAACGGCGGACCGATGGATCTATGACGAGAGACAACGCCATAAAGGTGACAGGCAAAAGCAGTGGGGACAAAGGGAAAGGAAGAACTAGCCGCCCCAATTGACTTGAGGGCCTGGCACGGGACCACGACCATAGCGGATGGCGAATTGAACAAGGCACTCCCGGCTGGAGCGTCCGGTCGGGAAGGAAAGGCTGTGCGGACGGGGCAACGTACCGGATCTTTCTCGCCTGGGGATATCGGGAATCCGCCCCGAAAGGGGAAAGGTGCCTTGAAACGATACAGAGCTCACTCGGCGGCGCGAATCGAAGAAAGCCACGGTCAGAAGGGAAAGGAACAGGTGGGGGGGGAGTGGTAGGAGAGGCAAGGGAGCTTATAATCCGGGTCTCATTTCAGACGGAGGCCGACGGGAGTATCTTCCTAGGGATGTACGAAGGGGGAGAAGAAGAAGGCTTCAAGGAAAAGCAGATACGGGTGAACCAGATAGGTTACGCGGCGGGTCCGAAAATGGGAAAGCAGGGAGGAATTCACAAAACATCGTTTTCAAGAAGGCCACATTATGGCTTAGATTCTGCAAGGGGCCTGAAACGGAAAAACAGTCAAGGCACGCTCCAGCGCCGGACAACCGCCTGTAGCAGACCCGCAGGGGCGAGGACCTTCAGCATCTGCGTAACTAGAAGGATGTGTCTCCTCGTAGAAAAGCGTCGAGGCGGGGGGTGGGCGGAGCCCGCGCCGAAAAAGGAACGGAATCGGAAGAAGGCGTTCAACCGCAAACATGGCGATTAGGAGTCGAGAAGGGAAAGCTACTCGTATGGCTACAGTCAAAGGGAGGAGAAACTATCCCGAACGAACGCGGTTAAACGGTGGTCCTCAGGGACTTAGAAGACAGGGGAGCGTAGGTATCCTTCGAAGGGCGTCCCGCGGGAGAAAAAGCCAGGGGGCGCGTACGAGATGAACTCGGGAGAACTTGAGCACCAGGAAGGTACGGCCGGAGGGACAAATATGGCCGAGGCTTGCGCGAATCCTCACGTAAATACAGAGGTGATGCAAGTTCTAGAGTTCGACGGTCGGGCGAGGGGCCGACGCGTGTGTGAAAACAAGGGGACTCGCGAAAAAAGCTGCCAAAAAATGACTAAACGTTTGTCAGGACTTTAAAAACACACCAGGTCGAGGGATCCACCCCAAAACACAAAAACAAACGGAAACCCACCCAACAACAAACACAAAAACAACAACCCACACACCCACAACCAAAACCAAAAAACCCCCCACCAACCACCCAAAAAACAAAAAAAAGAAGGAAAAAAAAAAGGGTGGTCTACAAACGGCCCCACTGAACCTATGTAGGTCAAGGAGAAATCTGGCAAGGAGCAAAGATGGAGACGGCATCAATGGCGAACGCGCATTGTGTGCAGTGAAGCGAGTGAAAACCAAGTTGGAGCGACGAGGTCATAGAGGACAGGAGGATACTAGCTTGTCCCCGCAATCGTCGGAATCACCAAAAGTACTAAGCGAGCTGACTCGGGTAAACAAAGCTCGGCAAGAAAGAGAGAAGAGGGAAGATAAGCTGATTCAGCGTCGGACCGGAAGTTAAGGAGTGCGCTCGGACGACTCCTGAACGACTAGGTCAGAGGCCCAAGGAGCGAATTACCCGCAAAAAGGTCTCCGGATTAGAAGAGATCACCGAAGGGAGCGGGTCTGCAATTGGTGGAGGGTCCGCTATCAGGGCCAATGGGATGTCTTCAGAAGAGGAGACTGCTGCGCGGGGGATTGTCTCGATGCGCAGGTGTAAAAAAAAGAAGGGAAACCTCTCAAAAAGAAGAACGACACGGCAAAACGGGCTCATTATCTCAGACAAGAAAAAATGGCGGGAGACTGCGCACGGGTTGGCCCAGGGAGACGAGAGGGGGTGTTCCAAGTTTGGCGCTTTCGAGACGGGCCGGGATTCGCCAAAAACCAGGGCTGCCCAAGGAAAAAAAGCGAAAAAGGAAACTCCAACAACCACACGAGGAGGAGGAGATTGTAGAAGAAACCAAAATGGGGCTGTTGCGGAGGGAGAAAAAAGAACGGGCCAGAGCGTCAAAACTAACGAGACAGGGGAAACGATAGAGGGGGGGCAAAACAAGAGAAGAGCAAGAAGAGATAAACCTTCAGGTCAGCTCATGAAACGCTCCGTGGGAAAAAAGAGTTAGTCATGGGGAAGTCTGCAAGGTCTCGGCTCGTCAGCAGGAGGAAGTAAAAAGCCTCCCTCCTCTTCTGCCGCTAGGGGGAAGGGGACCTGATGAAACCACCACAATGAATAAATGATCCGGATAATCGTATGGAGGATTACACGATGCGACGAGGGCCTTAAATAGGAAGGGAAATCGACAGGTAAGCCCCCAGGCTCACGTCCGAGCAGGCAGCCGCTGACAACTCTTGGGGAAAGGGAAGAAAGAAAGAAAGCTCTCCCGCCGGCCGACTCGAGTACGCCTACTTGACCTTCGAAACAGGATGAAAGGGAAAGAACATCAAGGTAAGACCTCATCAGGCCGCCGTCTGATAGGCACTCGTCCGGGATAGAAAAGGAAACATCGGAGCGGAACCGGCACAC
>Ga0179593_1645222_pt1 | contig 26474 bp, 33 predicted proteins | sample CZODoug2_1_08_16_FD_185931 | JGI IMG/M metagenome (GOLD analysis project Ga0179593, IMG submission 185931) | Vadose zone soil fungal communities from Angelo Coast Range Reserve, California, USA - CZODoug2_1_08_16fungal (PacBio error correction) | ecosystem: Environmental > Terrestrial > Soil >...
CGCGAGGCCGCGGGCAGGGGGACGACGGTAGTGTCCGCACAGAACCAAATACGCCAGTTTTCGCTAACCAGCTTCGAACTCGCGCTACGAGGTATCGCTAACAAGAGCCTTCGCGTTGACGCAGCGGAATGTATTCAGAACACGCCGCCGAGTGTTTTTTGAGACCTAATTCAGAAGAAGGGGGAAATGATCTGCACCTGGGTGCCTCGGGATCCGAAAAAGGAGTTATCTGTCGCGGCGGGAAAATCCGCAATGGGATCAATAAGGGAAAGGGTGGACTTTTTCGGGTGTGAACTAAATCCGGGAAAAATCTGAAGTAGGTCGCGAAAATGTGCGCAAGAAAAAAGTGGTATATGTTATAGAAAAAAAGACACACTTCACGGGGAACATGGCGGGGCTTCCATCGCTGTTCCGGGAGGACGCTCAGGTAGTTATCTCTGCTGGAGACGATCTTCCGGGAGGATGAAAGAGGAAAGCTCGGGAAGGGGAACATGCGTCGGTACGGTTAACCGTGGTGGTCGGGGGGTTTCTTTGGAATGCTTTTGCGTTGCTTTGGGGAAAGATGTCAGTCAGGTTTTTGGCCCATGAGAGGGGGGGGAAGGGATGGATTCCGCAGACAAGAAAGTCTTAAAAGGGAGATCAGCTTCTGGAGGGCGTCGAAGTCTCGCCTGGCTCGAAGAGCGACAATACAGGAATGCTCGATCAAAGGACCGGTAGGGGAAAATCGCGCGGGCCGGTCATCATGTAAAAAATCAACAGGACTTTGGAGAAAGAGGAAGAGGAATGTCATCATCCCGGGGGGGCAATTCGGAGGCTAAAGTTTTCTAAGCGGATGAAAAGTCACCAAGACAGGGCGATTCGATCACGGCGGATGAGGAAATTAGTGGTTAACCCTCCCGTACCGTCGTACGGCTTCAAGCGTGGAAGGAAGACCTCTTTAGGCGAAAGTTCGGAGGTCTTTGATTTTCCGAATCAAGGCTTTCATTTCGCTTAGGGATCTTTCAGATTCGGGTCTAGAGAATCCGCGATCGAGATGGATCTGATGAAAAGATTCAGCAAAGTTTAATAATGATCTGGTCAAGTTGATACTCTCGGGGGAGGGCACGCAGGTCCAGCGGTTCCTAAGACTTTGCAGGGGTCGGCTTGCGAGAAGAAAGGATAGGGGACGAAAACGACCGTGTGACTGCAAATCCGAACGAAATGGATCGGACAATATAAACTTTCCAAAAAATGGAGGGAGAGAGGGGTTGATGGGGGTTGAAAGAAACAATCGGAATCGGGGGTTTCCCGCTCTAAAAAAAGAACAGCCTTCTTTGCTAGGGTCAACAAGGACAACGAGAGGGGCGTTCTCTTTCTTGGAAAACGTCCAGTCATCTCACTCTAATGAAAATGAGGAGTGGGTGACAGTCTTCGTATCCGAGGGATGGAACTGGTATAATCTGGAATGGAAGGAAGGCTAAAACGGAGAATTTCCAGTGAATTATAATTCCAGGGACGGGGTAAACGCCTGAAAGCATACCTCGGGGGACCCTTTTTCACGGAACGGGAGAGGAAAAAATTTGGGAAGTTTCCACTATGAACCTAATCTCTTTGTCTTCTTTAGGGAGGTCGGAAGACATTTGGTAAAATAAAAAAACAGGAGGAGGGGTTTCCAACCGAGCCCCGATAAAATCTCTCTCAAAAAGGAGAAGAGGAACATAGAGGGGTCGGTGGCGGAAAACAAAAGAAACATTCCTGATCAATTTCCTCAAGGCCAGCCTCAAAGAGATCGGGTCACGAGGAGGCAACCTCTCGCACGTAGAACCATTTCCGGGGAAGCGGATGACTTTTTCGGCTCAGGAACACACATTAAAGAGAATTAAAAGTGTTCAAAGGATTTCAAGGGAGAAGAGGCCAGGCGACGTCCATTCAACCAGTGAGAACCAGGGAAGGAAGCGTATACGAACGCATCTACCTCCGTCCGTAAAAGCAAGTTCGGATACCGGCGTTGCGGGACCGAAACGCACTGAAAGAGGGGGGGTTAAAATCTCAAGACCCCAGAGTCATCTCTATTGGAGGAGGAGAGGTAAAAAATCTGAACGATGTCGAGGGACGCTTGGGTAGGACCGCCAGAGGACATTGAAAAGATAGGAAGATCCATTTCTTTAGGGAATGTTTCCTCGACAAGCTTACGGTGCAACCTGAAAATCGATACCGGCTCAGGACCGTCCTCGCGGAGGAGCGCTCGCTCTCCAGAGATCATCTAGGAGAAAAATGCAGAGGGACGGTGATGAATCTCTCAGAAAAAATATCGCGAGGGGGCTTATAGGGGGACTAACTGTCAGCTAAAAATTTGAAAAAACGCTCGGCACGCCAACATCGAAAGCCGCGATCCGGACTCAACAGGACGTAATTTTCTCACGGGGGGGGAAGAGGAGAACGATGAGAGACTATCCGAAAACCTGGCTTTGCTTGAAAAAGGAAAACCCGCGCCGTCCTTCCCGGATCACAAGGTCTTTTCAGGGAAATCCTCTCTTGAAAAAGCCAGAATCTCGGCCTCCACATTGCGTTATGAACGACATCAGATTCGAGACTCCTTTAAAGGGAGGGAATAAGGGCACCGGAACCGCGCATACCTCGCAGAAAGGCGCATAATAGCATGTTTGTATCTGTCGCATCTATCTCACGAAAAGAGTAGACTAAAAAGGACCTGTGCTTGCCAGGAGAGGAGGAAGACAAATATAACCTTGGTCATGTGCAAACAATGAAGCTGGCAAAAAACTCAACTGGGGGAAAAGGGGCAAAGAAAAGGGACTCCCCAAAATTTCGGCTGCGTTGAACCTCCAGCCTCCCTTCTCAAAAAGCCGAGCGATAAAAACTTACCGGAAAAGGAGGGGCATCCCGTCGGGCCACGAGTGCGCGGTCATGCCTGAGGGAAAGCGATGCAAAAGAAATGGGATGTCTTGGGTGAGGACATCTCCACTAGGGAGCCCGGTTAAGCCGATACCGATGCCGACCGGGAGTCGCCGTCGTCATGATCAGGAGAAAACAAAGGGGTCCTCAAAAATGAAAGGCTTTATCAAAGTGGGTCGGATCTCTCAGATAATGTCATCGGAGTAACGGGCGGGCCGGAAAAGAGGGGAATAGTGGCTTACTGAAAGGCCTCTGCTCTTTTTTTGAAAAGATCGAAGGAGCATTCCGGGGCACGCTCATTGAAAAGCTTACTCCTTCTTATGCGGGGAGGAAAAAGAAAGGAAATAAGAATTTAATAGGCCGGCGATCGTATTTTTGGGGGGGGGGGAAAGAACCACGTCAAACCCAATCTCGGCGCACGCCTTGAGACCAGACAAAGCCCTCGTATAGAGAGAAAACAACAACAGAGTAGGAGGAAAGATCTACCTAGTCTCTGTCTGAGGGGGGAAGCGGACGCCGAGCTGTCGACGTGTAGCCTCCGCCAACACCAAATACGGGGGAAGAGGAAGGGGTTGAGATGCCTCGTAGAACCTCGTCTACGAAGGGGGGAAAGGGGCTACTGAGCGGCCTTGCGCGTTCCCGGGGAAATCAGGATAACACCGCTCCGAATTTTTTGGAGAAGGGGTCCGGAACTTGCTTCGGCAACCTACGGCGCTCTGTAGGAGAGAGTTCCGGGTATAGCTCTCATAATTCCCTCGTGGATCAAGAAAGATTGGGGGTACTGTTTTCGCAAAATTTGTTAAAGCGTCCGGCGAGGGGGGCAATAGATTAGTAAGATGGGAAAAGGGGGCTCCTACCCCTGTAGATTTAGCAACGGTGCCATCGGGGACTTTTACCAGGGGCGGTTTTTCAGCAAGTCTGTTAAAAAAAACCCTCCGTGCAGGGGGCTCTCCATGGGAAGTTTCCGCTCGGGGGACAACTTATCGGGAAGGCCGTGACGCTTTGAAAAGCTCGTCTATTTATCTATCAGGGCTGCGGGACGGGGGAGCCCGAAGGGGGTGCTGTAAGGGGAAAAAGGGACGTTGCCAGGGATTTTGCATGCGTTTTTTTTGGGCCACGCCTTTCGGACAGGGTTGGGGATCAAGTGGGGGAACATAAAAGGGGGAAAGGAGTCACTGTAAAACTTCTTGGGTTCAGTCGAAGACCTTTGCTCTCGATAAGACAAAGACATGATTTCCCAGGGAGAAGAGCTTTTCGCGCGGGGGGAAGCAAATGTCGTCTACATACAAGCGTTCGACTGATGTCTAAGGGCAAAAATGGGCCAATCTGCCAACATGTCTAAATTCTCATCTATTAGGAAGACAAAAAAAGTTGGGTGAAGGCGAACGGTACTAGGGCGGATTTTTAATCGGAGAAAACCGAGACTAGGCCTCGAATAGTGCATGGGACCGAAGTGTCGAAAGCCACTGCGGTTGAAAAAAAGGACGGATCGCGCAAAAAAATCGGAAAGGGGGATCGTGGAGGAGCTAAGTTTCGGAGCCAGAATCCATCCGAGGGCTTCGGCAGCTTTCAGCCAAAGGGGTGAAAAAGACTGCAGTGGATCACCAAGCTGATCCGAAAAAAGAGGGAATCGGGGACTGGGGGGGAAATTCTCTGCTTTCTAGAAAGGGGATTGGAGGGGTCTAGAATACCAGGGGGGAAAAGGGGCGTCTTCCCGAAAACAAAAATTGAACGGCAATACTTCCAATGTCGGCGAGGGATTTAGTAAAAAGAACGGGGCAATCGACATGGGAAAGATGGTTATTTTGAAACGCGATAGGATCCACAGCGCGGCCGTCGGTTCGAGGAAGAAAAAAGGGACTACCAATCTGCGTTCGCAAAGGAAAGCCGGTAACTAGAGCTGATCTAAAGGCATGACGGCGGGCGGAACACCGTCGGCGTCTCAAAGGGCAGAATCAAGGGAATGTGGCGTCGGGAGCGAAAATCGCGCCTTGATCCGCAAACGGGAAGGAAATGCAAGGGAGTTTTCACCGACGGCAAGGGGCCCGTCAGAATCGACTTTTCGATGCTTGGGACGAAGCCGCGAAGAGAGGTGAGGTAGTACGGGGGAATTGGCTTGGCGCAAAAATGAATGTTTCAGTGTTTTTTTCCAACACCCGTCGGGATAAAAGAGAACTCCCACGGAGGATGAGAAAAGGGGAAAGGAAAGATTTTATCCCGAGGGTAAGGTTGAAACCCTGAACTCCTGTGGAAATTGACCACTCAAAAAAGAGCGGGCCAAAAGGTTCAACGCGAAAAATGCGGCGTCTAAGGAAGGCCCCGTCCAGGGGAGAGGGAGCTCGTAACACGACAAAAAGAGAAGTCTCCATTCGTGTCTGCAGGATCAAAGGCAGTTTTCGCTGAGAAGTCATATTGCGCCCAAAAACGTCACGGAACGAAGGTCACGCCCAGAAAGCAGTGGCAGAGAGGAGCGTACCGAGGCGCAATATTTAAAGCAACGGGGGTAGCATCGCGTTGATAGCCCGCCGGCAACGATGTGAATCGAGAAAAGCAATAACCGTCTTCAGAAGGGAAAAAACGCCTGGGAAAGGAACCTCCATCACAGAGGGAAGGGGGAAAGTGTGAAAGATCTGGGGGAAGAGGGAGGGGGGGTCATTTCTGAGGGAACAATTCCGGAGGAACCCGCGGAAAGAAGAAGCATCTGGGGTAAGACTCGAAATCCCGCCAGCCACCCGAGAAGCCTGGGAAAGGACGAGAGAAGACCAGGCGGATCATCTGCTGAAGCAGATTTTGACCTCACCCTTGCTGAAGACTCATCATGAGGAGATTCTTGCTCTCTAAGGTCGGGGGAGCTTGTCCATACGGGAAGGGACTACATAAAGCCTCTATACGTAATCTCACCGCCGGGGGGACATTTAGACGGTCATAGGACAGCACTATGAAGAATCGGAAAAGATGACCAGCCGAATGACCTCTCCTTAAGGGGCAGAATAAAAGCCCCAATGTCTGGGAAAATCAGGGGAGTCCAAAAGTCCAGCTCTGCCTCCACATTTGCTTAAAGGAGACATCGACTCGACCTCATTGTTGAGGGAAAAGGCCTTCCAAGAACTGCGAGAGAGACGGGAGGGGAGAAAGAGGCCTGTTCTGATCAAAAAAAAGGAGGAAATCTTGAAACCAAGAGCCGCGACCTGTGGGGAAGACGAAAACGTCGTCGGGGCAACTAGACGGAATTTCAAATAAGGGCAAAAAACGCAACAAAGCCCGTGTCCAAGAGAAAAGTACCAACACACTTCGGCGGCGGAAAAATCCCGTCCCAGAAGAGATCAAAGGACAGCGTCTTCCTGAAAGAACGTAACTTCATCAGGGGGGAACTAAAGAAAGAGCTGCAACGGGCGGGGTCCCCCTGGAGGGAACAGGGGGGGCCGGCAAACAAAAAATTTCACCTTCACCGGCCGTTGAGATATCCATGTTTCCGCCCGCCTTTTCGCAGAAGAATGGCCGCCGGAGGCGCCTGAGGAGGAAAGAGGGGTCAAACACCTTTGGCGAAAAAGAAAAAAAAAAACTTCGAGGGGGAAGAAAGGCTGACTTTCTTCGGCGCATATATAAAGAGGGAAAGAGTAACCTCAGAGGGGGGAAAATCATACCTCGTCGCCAAAACAGTCTCGGTTCATAAGACACTCGCCGAGGCGCGTCCGGGAGAAGGAGCGACGAAAGAATCGCTACAGGTTCGGGAAGCGCCTCCTGTTATCTACAAGGGAAAAATAAGCGCGTATGGGGTTTGCGGCAACACTTCGTACAGCTCGGAGGGGGGGAAACCGCGAACAAGCCTCTCTAAACAAAAAAGAGGGGTATTATTAAAAGATAGAAAGACTTGAAGGGGAGCAGCGCGGCAAAAGAGCTGCCGACGTTAAGGGGCCGGAAACAAACCAATAACGAGGGGAAATATTACATTGTGATAGAGAGGAAGTCGTGGACGAACCAGCTCTCTCTACGAGGAACTAAAACGGAAAGGAAGGTTCCAAGGAATTGGAGAAGGGATTATACCACAAACCGAGGTTTTGGCACGAAGTCCGCTCCGGTCATTATCGACAAAATAAGAAACGGGTACTAGGGGGGGTAGTGCGAGAGGAAGGAGCCGCACTTTGATCAAGGGGGTGAGGACGTTTCAAAAAGACAAAGGACTCGATCAAGGAAAAACGGCTACGGGAGAACATTCTGTAAGAGGAAAAATGCTCCGAACCCGGGGGGGAGCACCGACAGGACTGTTAATTTACCCTTTGACGTTTGGACATTCAATCGCTTGGAAAACTCCTTCATGCAGGGGAAGGTGAGTTGCACGCTCGGGATGACAACTGATAGGAGGTCTATGAAGAAAAAGCACCCAGGAATCTGCTCGCTCGAAGGGGGATCTCGAGGGAAGACTGTTCACGACGGACGGGGGTTCGTAAGGTTCAAAGGGTCGTTTGCCACGGCTTGGGTAGGTTGCGTTTTTTTTTTGGGAAAGGAAAAAAGTCAAGGGGTGAAAGGACGTATGGAGTTAATCCGACGACGTTGGAAGAGGGAAAAAAGAAACGAAGAATAACTGGGGTCAGTAGCTCGCCTGGAGCTCGAGGGGGGGAACAGATCAGCAAAGAGAAAAGCCTGTCAAAAGAAAGGGGATCGCTGCGGGTTGAGGGGGACCGGCATCATTTCAGTAGAAGCGGGCTGAATCTTATTTTCGTGTCATCATCCCATGTGGGGGGGGCCAGAGCTTGAGAGGGAAAGTTCTTGCGACAGGAGGAAGGAAAGGACCGGCCCATACCTTGGAAAACGAAATCCTTTACAGGAGGGATTTGGAGGCGTGTGTGAAAAAAGCCCGCATCGTCTAGGAAAGCTTTCAGGGGGTCAAGCCAGGGGCGAAAGCTAGACTGGGGAGGGGGGGGATAATTTCTTATCTATTTCTCTTTTCAGGGGGGGGGAGTTCAAATGGAAGAATGCCCAAGATCGAAAAAAAAGAAAAAAGCCCGATAAAGGGAGATGATCTAAATAGGAGGTGGCGATCTTCATCCCCCCGTGAAATATATCTGGAAAAAAAAAGCCCCGCTTGAGGAAGATGCTTCCTAAGGGCAAGACGTTACCGGGAGGGCTTGCTAGCCGGGGAATGACGTTTAAAATGGGAGACCTGGGAGGAAAATTCCCCGACAAGATGAATCGGTTCAAAAGAGAGGAAAATGTCTCGGCCGGGGGAAGGGAGTGAACGCCAGAAGAATCGACATAAAGGAAGATTGCCAAGTTCAAAGGTCAAAGTCGAGATACGTCGGCTTATTGGAGAGTATCGAAAGAGCTGAAGGGAGTTCGTCGGCAACGCCGCAGCTCTAATGACGCGGGTAAGCTTTACCGTCCAGTATCCTATGACTCTGGGGGAAGGAAGGGAGTTCCAAGCCTCGAAAAAAGCCCTGGGTCCAAAACTTCAGACACGAATTGAGAATCCCGTAAGGGGTTCTATCCGGAGGAAAAAAAAAAAAAGGGGTACCCTTTTGAAAGGGCTGTACTTTTCGGCCATGTATTCGGGGAGAACCTATTGACCCGAAACTAAAGGACTTTGAGGTAGTGAAAGGGATGGAAAAATTGGGGACTCGCTCGAAATGTTTCAGGAAACGACGAAGGGAAATCTCTCTAGAGAAAACACAAAAAGGAAAAGACGATATCCGACGGGGGCACGTTTGGACCCTACACATAAATTGAAGACCGAAAAAAAAGATGCGGTCACTCTGAAGCAAAGAGAAAATGTCTCCGGAGTCACGTGAAACAAAAAAAAAGCCGAGGAAAGGTCGTCTCGGGAAAAAACATTCCTTTCATGAACTTCCTTCGGGAGAAAGCGCCGAGTTTTTCGCGAGCGGCACATTCCAGATCGCCATTCCCACAAGAAAGAACGAAGAAATTCAAGCGACAAAGACCTGCTTGGGCAGAGAATTGAGCTTACCCAGGGGAGGGAAAAACGAAGTCATCGGCGGGGAACATCTGAATCCCCCGCCGCAATGGGCGAGGGGGAGGAAAGATCTGTGCAATTACCGGCTGAGGAGATTGCCACGCCTGGTGGGAAAAGGCCATCAAAGGGGGAAAGATATTTGGGGCCGGAAATAAATTTCGGGAGGGGGGCATTTTCCGCAGACAAAAAAGGGGGCACCTGAGAAAGAATCTATCCTTAAAAAGCAGCGAAAGGTCCACCTTTCAGCCTTCCGCGGAAAAAGGTCAAACATGCGGTATAGAAGGTGGTCAACTTAGGGATTCAAACTGTGCTAAATCTCTCTCTCAGCTATAGAGGGAAAAAGTAGGGATTTCTTCGAACCGGGGAAAGGTCGGTCAAGATCCCCTGCCGCAGAGACCATTCCCTAAAAGTGAGACGCCTTCGTCTAGGGGAACGATCCCTTTTCCTATGCAAAGGGGAACGAGAAGATGAACGTTTCCGGCGGGGAGGAAGAAGATAAACTACGAAGGTCGAAGAAAAAAGTTCTTTTCGACATCCTCTCTGGGCTCGAGATGAATCTGGCCCTAAAATGGGCTGATTTGAAGGAATCTAACAAGGAGGGGGTTTACTCAGAATGCCCCACCAAACCGGGAAAGCGACTATACCTCGACTGCAGGAGGGGCGCATGATCGAGTTGCAGAGGGGCTTTAGAGAGAGAAAAAAAGGGACGAGCTTTCAACGAAAAAAAGAAAGGGGAGGGACCTTTTTTCAAGAAACCACCGACTTCGGCGGAAAAGAGAAAGAGACCCTGCTCATGTCAAACCATTACGGGGGCAACAACGCACGCAAAGCAAAAAAAAAAAAAAAAAAGGTAACCGTACGCCCACAAAGTCGCTGCAAAAACCCCGCCTGCATCGGAAATCGCCGAGCGAGAAAAAGGACTCTTCAATCGAACGAAGAGAAAAGTTGCAGAAAGCCTGCGCGTAGCCGTCGAACACAGGCGGAAACACTCCATGTAACGTCACCGTGAAGATGGGGGGGAGATACCATTAAAAAGCGCCAAGTGGGAGTCCTCTACCTAGGCGCAATGAGGCTGCCGGCGTCAAAGCGTCACACCTTTGGGAAAAAAGGAAAAAAGGAGTTATAACAGAGAGATTTCTCCGAAGAGAGAGCTCGAAAAAAGTGGGGGCAAAAGGTGAGATAAGAACGGCGCGGACTTCGGCAAAAAAAAAAACCTTCGGAGGTTTCGAGGAGCTATGCTTCTTCCGTCAAGACATAAGGGTAGCGTAAGCCGGTCGTAGCGGAGGTTCGACGAGGCCGCACGCGGGAGCGACATGGAAAAGAAGGGGTTGTGCGAAAGCGTCTAAAATATCGTCGAAGCGGTCCTTTATTCCAGAAATCGGTATAGCGCTAGACAACAAAAAAAAGGGAAATGATGAAAGATAGAGACCGAGGGTCCCTGCTCATGCCGAAATAAAGAGGGGTCGACGTTTCAGACGGGGCCAAACACCAAGAAAGAGGCCGGCCTATTACAGTGGGTCGCTCCAGAGAAGAAACCTAAAAGTAACTACTTCCGGGACGACCCGGACGCAAGCGCGAGAGAGGGATGACAACCTCGCCGGGGGGGTTTTTGCTGGAAAAAGAGGAAAAAACGCCGGAAGCAACTTGCTCTCTTCCGTGGAAGGTCCAGAGTATAGGGTATGCGAGCTCAGAAAGTCCGCAATGATCACGAAGAGTGGGGGGGAGTCAAAGGGGGGGGGGAGAGGGCTACTCCTGAGAAGTCTCTCATTCGTAGAGACTGTGGTCCTAACCTTTTTATTTATCAAGACATCTTCACGGGGCGGGGAAGGGGGGGGGCATCTGATTTTCCCGCCGGCAATTTACTCTGGGATAGTTGGACCGCTGGGCAACTGTATCTTCCTTCCGTGCAGAATGTTTCGGAAAGAAAAGGGGAAATGGTGATAATAAGGGAGGTAACTTTTCACGAGAAAGCCAGTAAGGTGCCAGGGGAGGGGGGAAACGTGCTTTTGGCGTTTTTAAAAGGAAGGTGGCCCATGGACCAAAGGGGAGCGTATGAGTGCCCATAGGACGGGGGGGGGGAAGTCCTTCCCACAGGTCGACGTTCTGGTCGTCCTAGCTAAAAGAGACGAAAAAAGCACCTGCGAGGAGAATGCGCCCGTCCCGACGGTGAATCGAGGGGGAAGGGGAAGGGGGCATGCATTTCCTTAAATCACAAGGCTGGAGGGGAGTCGATGAAGCAAGCCCATGGGGAAGGCCCGCTGGACCTCTGTCCGAGGGGGAAAAAAATTATTGCAGAAAAATTGGGCGACAAAACGGACGGCGGGATCGGGCGGGGAAAAGCCCCTCTTTCCAGGAGAGAGTATACGACATCGGGGACTATTCAGAGGGGAGAAATCTACTACTTAGGGGGGTCGGAGGCGCTGGTTCTATGGTCCTTTAGAGGAAAAATATAAAAGAAAACAGTTCAGGGAAAAGATAAAGAGACGCTAATCTTAGAGCTAGCTTCAGCAGGGGAATAATAGGTGGGAGAACCGGGGGTGAGCCTCCTTTAGGCAAAGGCTACGGAGAAGATTTCCCTTTCTCTCGGCAGGGAAAATGGGAGGACTTTGGAGAACCTTCCCTTTTCGAAAAAATGCAATCCAAAAAATTGAATCTCCTTAAGAACCAATGTCTCCGGCATCTTTGATGGAGGGAACAAGACAAAGTGGTCATGGGACTGAGCGGTATTTCCCGCAAAAGAGTCATCTGGAAGGGACGTCTGTGAGAGGGGTGGTCAACTATATTCAAGCGCTGGAAAGTGAGGAGTTCGGCCGCACGGCCGAAAAAAAGAGAAGAGATCTGAAGACGCGTGACCGGTAGAATTATCCGAGGGACGGGGAAATCGAAGGTAATGGCCGTAAGAGGACGCCGGGAAGGACAATGAAGGAGAATAAGAAATTCGTGTTCCTCTCCTAAATCAAGGCAGAAAATGGGCTGGGAAACCTCTGGAAAAAAAGGGAAAAATCCTTGGGCGGTGCTCAACCGGGATTGGAACCTCAGAAAAAGAGGGGCTGTCGGGATCTTCCCTGGGGGCTTCGAAGGAAGAATGTTGCATTTGGTTTGTCTCCCCTCACCAACTTCTTGAGTCTCTCCTCAACCACAACCCCTAGGGGGAGATGTAGCAAAAGGTCTGGTTGAAAAAAGGAAACATTCCTGAAGGACAAGGGAAAGCAACTACTAACAAAATATTCGGGGAAAGAGGTTCTTCACCGGGGGGGGGACAACCAAAATCGAAAGGAAGCGTGAAAAAATCCGCGCAGGCCTTTGACGGCACTGAAAAAAGAATTCCGGGCATTAAAAAGGTCAGTGTCTGCAGAACGAGTGGACGGCGAAGGGGAGCAGAGGGCCAGCCAAGGACATCACGCACGGAGGGTACTACGAAAACAAAAAAAAGGAGTAAGGGGGGAGATAGCTGAGGATGAAGAATTTTCTGCCTGAGAGTATCAACGCTGGCCTCATCTCGTTGACAATAGCCCCGAAGGGAGAAAGGGGGTGATCGAGAGAAAAAGACGGCTTCGATGTCGAGGGGGGGAAAGCCTTTTATTGAAGGGACCCATCAAAGAAAGGCCAACATTGGGGGAAAAAGGAAGATTTTCCTATATCAGGTCGGAGGGAAGTCCGCAGAAAGGGGGAAAATTTATAGTCACTTCAGAGCCGGTAGCAGCGCGCTAAGTCCACCGTCTCGACTTCCTCTTCCTATCGCGCCGGAGGATCAGCGCTAGTTCTTCAGAAAAAGGGGTTTTTTTGTAAAAATCTCGCATCACATATCGAAAGACAGATCGGCGAGCGAACGTCGGATCTGGGCCCCCCGCCGACATCGAAAATCCGAAAGTCAACGAATCCTTCTCTTGGAAGAACTGATGCATAGGCTGCCGATGACGATAAAAAATCGACAAAAAAAAAGAAGGGGAAGAATCAGCTCCGTAAGGATATCCTCGCCCAGACCCCGGTAACGGGGGCCACAGCTCTCTTATAAACACGATAACAAAATCCCGAAAAGGGATGATGCCAAAGAAAGAGGTCTCTAACGAAAAAGTGAGGTATAAAAATTGGCCAGAACGTAACGCGCTAAACTGCGACGGCGCATGAAAGGGTCTGTAGGAGGGGGACTCGACGAACCCAGAATAGAGAGGGTGGAATACGGAAAAGTCGAGGAGTAAATCAGAGGAAACTTGCCATGTTCAAAAAGGACTACTCGTTGGAAAAAGAAAACCGCAAAAGAAAAAAAGTGGCAAAGGAAAGGAACATACGCCACCACGGGCGAAGGGAACTCCATGCCAAAGGATCACTCGTCCGGGGCACGTCTCTTCATAAGGAGACTAGAAGGAAAAAAGAAAAGTGCACCTAAGGAGCGTCCCTTCCTTCTAAGATTTTGCACCCGAAGGGTCACCGTTCACGGAAGATGTGGAGATCATCTCCACGGGGGAAGGTTCGGGAAATGCCTCAGGCGTCTCCGGATAAAGTTCAAAGCAATTGGGAGAAAAAAAAGACCCTCAAATCCTTCTAAAGTGCGACTTTCTGAGAAAGTAGTGCCGGGGAAGAGAGCAAACTTAGGGTTCCTATAAAAAAAAAACCTTCGCGGACTAAGGAGCAAAAAAAAAAGTCGGCGCGGGTGTGAGAGACTCTCGAAGAAAAGAAAGTTCACGCGATTATCGGCGACACGGGAGTAGCGCGCTAGTTTCTACTAGGAAAAAAAGAAATGTACGGGCCCCGAAGACTATTTGGGGGAGACAGCGACACTTCTACAGGAAAAAAACCGGGGGGGAAAAAATAGAAAAAATCTTTATAGCTCTCAAAAAAAGAAGGAGGAAAGAGGGGGAGGTAACCTGGGGGCGTAGGGGGAGGGGAAAGTCCGCGTGCGCCGCGCGGACCCGTGGTCGCTGAAAAAACCAAATCCGGAAGAAAAAAAAGTACATTTTCAGAGAAACTTGAAGCGTCCGACCCATAGTCTAGGATACAGGAACTGCGTACTCTACGCCTGCGGAGGGAAAAGAAGGGTATGATCAAACACTCACCGGAAGGTTTTGGGCGAATGCCGCCCTCGGATGATAGACCTACGTTCTCTAAGGAGTGGACTACGCTGGGAGCTCTCAAGGAAAAGAAGCACTTAGAAGAAGGAGGGGAGGACTGTTTTCTCCACTGGAAAAGAAGAAAGAGAACCTGAACTCCAGAGAGGGGGCCTTCGGATCGGCAGGAGGGCGCCGTACCAAGGGTCTCAAAACGGATCACTGTTACGTGGGGAAACAGGTTTAGTGCCGCAATCCCGGGAGGGTCCCCGCCGTCAGAGAGAAGGGAAAAAAATACAGTAAAAAAGGGGGATCTTAAGTAAGGGGCGATTAAATAGACTCTGGAAAATACAGGCGAGAGGTTATCTATCATGCGGCGGGGGAAGTTTGGGTGGGCGTAAGGTGACCATTTTCTTTTGCCAGAGGAATGTTTGGGTTTGGGAAAGTTTCGTCATGGTTTTTTGCAAAGCAAAGGTTAGCGTATGATTGAAACCCGACCGAAAAAGGGGAGGTCCAACATGGAAAAGAGGGATGGGTTTGCGCGAAGGGCTCTCGGGCGAAAGAGAAAAGCAACTGCTCGATCAGGCGCGATAAAAAAAGGGGAAAAAACGGCAGTCGCAGGGGGGAGAGCGGTGACCTGTTCCGTTGCAGCATGAATACATCAAAAAGGCTTTCCGAGGAATCTGATGTCAGAAAAATTTTAGGGGGAAAGAAGGGGGACCGGGATCAATGGCTTTCTCATGGGGGTAAAAAGGGGGGTGTCGGGATGGCCCGGAAAAAGGGTTGGGGAAAAAAGAAAAAAACTGCGAGGGGGGGGGGATAATCGGCGTTTTGCAAAGACGCAGACCGGGATCGTCAGAGTGCAGGGGAGCAGTGGAAAAAAAAAGACCGACGAAGGGGGAATTGAAGGAGGACGGGGCCGGGTCGAGGTCTGCCTGCGAAGGGAGCAATTCTGATATACAGATCTCGAGGCGATGGAAGCCGCGAGAGGTCATCACCGGGGGGGAAAAAAAAAAAAAGTAATCTGCAGTTTGAAAAGATGAACCGCCTTGGGGATGCGAATCGGAAGGGGGAGAGAAGGGGGGGGCCAGGGCGCGGTAAATCAAGGAAGAGCGTTTGACGGGGGGGGAGATAAAGGCCGGAGTGTCGTAAAAGAAAAGGACAATCCGAAAAAGGGGGGAATCCGCGGCCAAATCCTTTCCAACCCGAGGGGGATGGAGTGAAAGTCACAAATACCATTTTTGAAAGGGAAGAAGCCTGTTATGGACCCTCCAATCTCTCAACCTAAAGGGGAACCGGCGAAAGACTCGATGCTGGGAAAAAAAACGCTGAAATATTCGTTAAAAACCGGCCCCCCGACAAGCGGTCGCTCAAGCTGAAGGCAAGCAGTAGAGAGGGTGGGGGAAAAAAAAAAGTAATTACGGGCAGTTGCACTTTGGGGAAGGGATGAGTAGGGCCGCAGAAGAGAGTGGGGGAATTACAGAATTACGGGAAGGGACCCGGAATTCGGGTTGAACCATCCGAAAGCAATAAAACTTCCCAAGACTTTTGTGAACAGCTTACTTGAATTTCAAATTTTTTCAGCGTTTCAAAAAGAACGAAGGACTCTTTAGGAAAGGTGAGGGCATTGGGGGTTCGAGAGGATGGGGGAAACACGGGGTGACCCCGGAGGGGAGAAAGAATCAAGCAAAAAACACACTTAGGAGAGTCCCGAGCTCCGTTATCCCGACATTGGGGGGACCAAGGGGGACTGAAAGGGAAGCCTAATTCAAGAACCCTCAGAGAATTGGTCAAACGGTTTCCGGGCCCGCCCAAGGGCATCGAGTCAGTGCAAAAAATCACTGGCCGCGGAGTCGGAAGAAAAAAACGACAGACGGGCATTCTCCTTCGGGGAAGGAAGCAGGGGGCGAAAGTGTTTTCGCAAGGGGACATTAAGGGGCTCCAAATAACGCCGTCATCTGGACGACCGGGAAAACAAGAGCAGTCCGCTGCCAGAGCTGATTCGTTGAAAAGGGAAACTAACGGTTTCAGCGGGCTTTGGGTACCAAGATAGTTTTAATCAATAGCCCTCCGAGCTGATGTTTAGAAAGGAAGCGGTCTTCAGGGAAAGAGAGGAACGCCTGATGTCTTTGGCAATCACCTATTCCTGCGGGGAGGGATTGGCGAGAGGTCAATGGGCCGTGAGGTTCATGGTCCGCCGGGGGGAGTATAAACCGTCAAAGGAGTAGCACCACCGCTCCAAGACACCGGCTCCGCACCGAGAGCCTCCAGGCAGTCAGCGCGGTTGAGAGGGGGGAAAGATAAAGCTTCCCCGGCTGGGCGCGCAATCAAGAGGGGGGCTCGCCGTCGGGCTCCGAAAAAGGGTTCTCTCTGCCAGCCTCCGAAAGCAAAACCTCCCGGAAAATGAAACGGCCCTTCTCAAGTCCCGTGCGGGGGCTGAGAGAAACTATGCATATGGAAAACACGATGACGAAAACGTGGCAGGAGGGAAAGCCGATAAATCCTCGCCTTCAGGAGGAAAAAGGTCCTGGAGGCCTCCTCGAACATCGGAAAAAGGGAAAGCTCGTGGAAAGCAGGCTGATCCATCGAAGAAGAGAAAAAAGAATGTTTATGTAAAGAAAGATGCCCGCACCGGAACCGAATACCGCGACTGCCAGGGTCGAGCAGAAAAATATCTGTCAGGGCACTCCATAGCGCCAAGGCCGAGCTTCGACGAAAAAAGGGGGGAAAAGGGCCCCGTAAAGGGAGGGGACACTCATACTCTAACCTTTGAAGAAAAACCCCCCAATGAAAAAAAACGCAAAAAGGGGGGACTGGCAACGAAATTGGTACTCCCACAAAGGGGCAGTGACGTCCCGGAAACGCCTTGCTCGACACCGAAAAACGAGAGAGAACATCGAAAGAGAGCTAAAGGGAAAAGGGGAAATATAAGTGGAAAAAGCCCTTCTTGAAAAAATTGCGAGTACCACCTTCGAAGGGAACATCTAGGAAAATGCAACCCTCCAAGGTTAGTCACCTGTTATATGGAAAAGGAGGAGCCACGACTTCGACAAAATCGCCTATACCGATGATGGCGTCTCAGGAGGGCGCGTGAAAAACTGTTTCGAAACATTCCTCAAAAAGGAAAGAATGTGAGTGGAGGGGGGGAGCAAGATAATATTCATAGGTAACGGCCGGGACCTATCATGAACCAGAGGGAGCTTCTGTCTCCAAAAATGCGACGAGGGGGGGGAATCATACATCTCGCCGAATGCCGGTCAGTTCACCTCGGGAGACGTAGGAAGAGAAAAGGGGTCTACTCAAGCCTCCGGGAGACAATGTATATTCCTTCATCTGGGGGTTGGCGGCGCGGGAAAGGAAAAAAAAAAAGATCGCGCCCTCGGGTGAGCCAGCCCCGCTCCCATCAAAAGAACTGATTAAATAGGAAAAGAGGGACCGATTTCGCGGGGAGGACCTCAGGCAGGTGCGCCCCAGACCTTGGGACGACTTTTCTCTGCCGAAAAGAAGCCGTGCGGCCTATGAAAGTAGAAGTGAGGTCGTCTACCGAAAGCTGCCTACTAGAGTACGCACCCTGAAGGAAAGTGCACACCGGGCTTCGGAAGAGGGGGGGGGCCCTCGTCCGAAGTTTTTCTCCTATTCCAAGGGGGAAAGGATGAAAAACTTTCCTCGGCCGGTGTAAAGATGCCCTATTATCTGCAGTCATAAAAAGGAAAAAGGGGAAATCATAAGGAGTTGTGGGGGAAGGGTTTTCGCCCAAAGGGAAACGCGATGAAGTCGCAAAGAGGGGGGAGGGAAAAAGGTATCGCAAAAGGGCGCCGACCAACGGACGAGGCTCAAACGATGCTTAACTGGGGAAAGTGAACTTGGAGGGTTTGCCGACAGGTTCAAGCTTCAGACGACGTTTGCCGCGAGGGGGGAAAGGCCCTTATCCCGGCCGTCTTTCGGAGGGGATATCCTCGTAGGGTCGAGCGTAGGAGGGGAGCACCTCCCGCCTGGGTGGTGCTTAATTGAAGGGCCACGGTGAGGGGGAGTTTGCTTTGGGGGCCCAACGCTTCGGAGGAAAAGCAAAAAAGGGGGGGGAAACTTTATTGTTCCAAGAACGACTTTTTCCCGTATGGAAAAAACAGGAAGACTTCTCTTTTTCGGGGGCTGCTTGTCTCTCGGGGGAAAGAAACACAAGAGGGGTGCATGGAGCCTTTCCGAAGGAAGGGGACGCAGACGGGACCGGTTCCGGATCAGGGGCAATGTGAAAGAATCTGATAGATGGCATCAGCCGGCAGAGGAGGAAGGACTCTATGGCCGTGCACGGGCCTCTTCGAGGGGAAAAAGAACGGGGCTAGTCGATACGGGGGGCGAGGATTTTGAGAGGGAAAAAACTCAGGAAAAGGGGAAGGATCGTCAAGCGGCAGAAACTATGCCTAGGGAGAGGGGGGGACGACGATTTGAATTTAAATCGCTGCGGAAAAAGGAAGGCGGGCCGGGAGAGGAAAAAGATCGCAACATTACGACCCAGATCCGCGAGAAAGTTCGTAGGGGAATTTCCAGCACCCGGGTGAAAGATAAATCTGCAATGGAACGGATAAACGGGAAGAAAGAAGGCCTCGTAAATGAGAGAAGGTGGCCAAGGGGGGTTCGATGAAGTGACTTGCTATACCGACCAATTGTCGGGAAACCGAAAGTGGAAGAGAAGGCTGCCCAATATCTTTCCAATGGGGTTATGGTGTAACCGCCAATTCGTTTCAATCGGAGGGAACCGGTTATTAGAGAAAAAATAAAGGGCCGTCGGGGGCGAAGGTAAGAGAATGCTGCAAAAAGGGGATGGTGAGTCGTACGCAACGCCGGGAAGGAGATCTGAAAAAAGGTACGAGTCGCGTTACCTTCGGAGGGTGGTTGGCGAAATCTGGAAGGCCGTCCTCCAAAACCCTTGAGAAAAGCTGAAGGAGAAAGGCACAGAATGGTCGTGTGCCCTAAAGACGAAGCCAGAAAATGGGTAGCTGTGAAGAGAAGATAGACGGGGGACAAGGAACCGCGTGACCGAACTCTTGAGGTAGGAGGGGGGAAGGGCAGTTCGGGAAGCTCATGATGGGATGGGGTTTGGAAAAAAAGTCGGGGAAGAAGAAAGAACACCCACACCTTAGGATGTAGAACAGATATATCCATTGGAAAAGGACGGGTAAAGGGGGGTACAACCCCTGAAAAAATTTCCTATAAAGGGTGCCCAGAAGGGAGACCTCCAAGCTAGTGGTCCGGTTCCACAGAAAGGAGGGAGCGAAATGCTTCATCAGGCAGCGTGAACAAAAGAGGATGCTGGGAGGGAGAAACGACCATTACCAGGAAATCCTTCATTGTCTGGAGAAAAACGAGTTTGCTGCGACGACATTCCGTCTCGGAAAAATCGTCAGCTGGATCCAAAGAACTGCCGAAAGCTTTCCTTTTCAAGGGAGGACTTGAGCTGACCGGAGCGGCGACGAACGCATAAGCCCAAACGCGTTGGGTCCGAGGTCCGTTGATCAATAGCCACAGAAAAATGGTGGAAGAGGAGGGGGGAAAATACCCGCTTCGCATGCACCACGCCTGTTATGGGGGGGGGATACCGAGTCCGGGGTTGGGAAAGAGGGGGAGGGGTGGAAGAGAGCGGGGGGGGGTGGGGGGGTTGGGGGAGAAAGAGGGGGTGATAGGTGTGGTAGGGGATGTTGGAAAATGAACAGGGGAGAGGATAGGGGGGATGGGGGGAAAAAGGGGGTGGGGGAGGGAGGACAGGAAAGGGAGGGGGGATAAGGGGGGTAGGAGAAAGAGGGTAGAATAAGAGGGGAGGGTATAAGGGTTGGGATGGGAGAAAGAGGAAAGGGGGGGAGGGGAGGGGGTGGGAGGAAGAGAGAGAAGAGGGAGGGGGGAGTGGGGGAGGAAAGAAGGGAAGGTGGGGGGGGGAAAATCCGTAGGGGGAAAGGGACTGAAGAAAACAACCGGTGAAAAGGGGCCGATATCACTTTAGAGGGCTTTTTCTCCTAAAGAAGAACTTAAATGGAGAAGGGGGGAGAGGCTCGCACTCACTCGCCAGGGGCTCCTCTTCTCGAAGAAAAGGGGGAGGGGGGCTCTGCGTGGAGAAAGGAAGTTATTCTTATCCAGACTGAAGACCTCCTCTAGAAGACGAGAGGGGAGAAACTGTTTTCATCTGGTCCCTCTCAACACCGCCTACATCGCAAGAAAACGTAAAAAAAATCCACGCGAAAGTCGCTTTCCTATAGTGGAAATGAATGATATACGATCGGGAGGCACCTGCGGTGTCGGGAAAAGAAGAAAAGAAAAACGCCGGAAAAACTGGTGTACAAAAAAAAAAAGGGGGGACCCCCCCCTCGCAAAAGGGCCATCCTAGATGGATCCATCGACCCCCATTTCCCACCTCACTGGTTCTGGAAGCCATCTGACATCAGATGAAAAATTGTAGTTAGAAAAGAAAGCACCGGAAAAAAAAAGGGGACCTGCGACTGTCTACGCTTCTCAGGAGGTGCTTGTAGAGGAAAAAGAAAAGAAAAAAGGAATACTTCCAACGACCCAAGAAGCCCCGGAACCTGTTTTTAGGGGGCCCCAAAGGTTCGTCAGGGAAAGCTCAATGGGCCAACAAAGGAAACGTGTCAAAAAAAGGCAAAAAAAAGCCCTTGTCAACGAAAAAAAAAAGAAAAACCAAAAACTTCGTCGGGGCCGGCCCCCCTCCGCTGAAGACCTCGAGGAAACAAAAGGGAGGGGTCATCGAAAAGGGCAGATCAGTTGAAAAAAGAGGGGGGGGAAACCGGAAAGGCCCTTCCGTCGGGAACCATTTTGAAAGGGGAAAAACACTCATGGGGGAACGTGGGAATATTCTGGAAAAGACCAAGCTCCACGGGGGGGGAGAAGTTGTCAACCTGGAAAATTCCGCCGGGCGTGCCGCGGGGTTCAAAAGGGGGGGACATTCCCTCAAATCCTTTTTGATTCAAGTTGGGAGGGCGCGGCGGGAAATAAAGAAAAACCTAGATCACCGTAGTTACAAAAGAAAGGAACCCGGCCTTCGGACCTGAAGCGTTTTTTCATCATAAAGGCAGCCGATGCTGGGAAACGTAGGAAAAAGCAGTCCGGGGAAGCCTTGTATCTCGAAAGGGTGTAAAGACGAAAAGGCCGGAATAATAGGGACAGAGAGGGGTTTTGCGTCATCTACACAAAACCAAGCTCTTCTCAAAAAAGAGGAAAAAAAATAGCCTCTATAGTCTCACAAACGAGGAGGAAGAAGAGTGTAGGATGGGGAGAGAAATGCCGTCGTTCAAGCGTGTCGACTTGGTCGGAAAAAAGAGAACGCTGCACAACTATTACATTGTCGCTAAGCGAGAAGGGTCGTCAGGAAAAAAGGGGCGCGCGCTACTAGGAACGCTAACGAAGGGAAGTCCCGGTCCCTTACGCATAGAGGCCCGAGATGTATTAGGACAAGCAAGGGGGGGCGCCGAAGGCCGCCCCGGGAAGGTCATTAATCTGCAAGAAGGAGGAAAGGTTTAAAAATGCCTATTATCGAAGAGCAGCAAAGGGATAGAGGGGGGGGAAAGGGGGGTGAGGACTGTTTTCCAAAGTGTACGGACGAAATGGGGGGAGACGCCCAAATACCGGCCAATTCGTTATCTGCGGGGGGCCAGGCCGGACAAAGGGTTATAAAAAAAAAGGGGAATCTTCAAGTTACTTTTAAAAAGTGCTGTTTGCTTCACTCGGGTCCCACAGGGAAAGGGGGAGGCATGTACCACGGGGAGCTATTGGGCGTCACCCTTCTCTTCCGTGGTGATATAAGCAAGGGTTGGAAGCTCTCGGGGTCGATTCATTCTGAAGGGAGTAGCCAGACGTATTTTTTGGAGGGGTCACAATTTTTTAAACGGGCAGGTGTGATTTGCGTTTGGGTTGTCCACGCTTTGAAAGGTTAACAGAAAGGGGGGGGGGAAAGGGGTATTATTTCCGGACGTTGAAAAAAACGGGGAAAGCCTTCTGGTCGTCCGAAGAGCCCTTGGCGCTCGAGAGAAGAAAAAAACTAACCTCTATCAAAAGGCTCCCGTTCGCATTGCGTAGGAGCGGGGAAAGGGGGCACAAAAAGTCTACATCAACAAGCGTTCTAGAAAAAAAGGGAGATGGCAAGAAAAAAACCCATTTGGATTTGCAGCAAGGACCTGCACGAAAAAAAGAATCTAGATGGGAACCCGGCCCAATTGGGCTATCGATCCAAAACAGAGTTTTTAGAAGGCTTTTTTCCTCCCGACTGCATGAGTAAGAGGAAGGAAGTATGCCGAAAAGTGAATCTAAAGCGGCGGAAAAAAAAAAAAGGGGGGCGTTGCCGTTGGGAGAAGTATACAGGAGGGGGACGCTTTTCTAATTCGAAAATTGAGAAATCCCATATCATTCCACAGAGAAGCCAGGCAGATCGAGCATGAAATTATTCTTCTGACCCAATCACCTTGTGAATAATCTTCATGTCTCTGGAGACAGCCTTGATTATCTTCCTCGAAAAAAAGTCGGACGAAGTTTTTCCCTTTCCGGCTTTGCGAGGAAGTCGAGGAGGGAGGTGCTATAAAAAGGACCTTGTCGGAGAAATGAAACCCGAAGCACCTGCAGGGGACCCAGAGTTCCAATGTCGCGCCTCGGTGCATGGGGCCGAGGTGGGAAAGACACTAAGCCGGTTGATGCACGCTGCTAAAAGCGATGAAAAAGGGCTATTGATGAGGGATGCTGACCAACGAAAGACATATGCGTTCTTAGGAACGCAACGAAAGGGACTCAAAGAGGAGAGGGAAAATTACGGCGGTCGAAACCTCCAGTAAAAAGGTCCTATTACTTTCTTACCGGGTAGAGAAAGGGGGAAAAGGAGTTCCGCCGGCCTCTAAAAAGAGGTTGTATCAAAACTGTAAAAAAGACAAAACACTTAATTATCCACCAGAATGTCGTTGGAGAAATTCATGAAAACATTTACCGGTTACAACATGATGTTAGATCGAGAAGCAATTTTTATCTGCCAACGGGGAAACTAAGAAAGTTTATGTAGTCGTAAAAGGCAATTGGCGGAGGGAAGAATTAAATGTTCCCCAAATTATTTGACCACCAAGAGGCCCCTTCGGAAAAATCTCTACCACAAAAAACCCCCCCACGGAAAGGGAGAGGAAACGCTCTCTATTTGAACAACGGGGGTGAAAAAAAAGCACCCATTCCTGAGCGGGGACACCAATTTCAACCCGAAAAAAGACTCCCTCCCTCTATCGGGTCAACCGGGTGTCGGAACAGCTCAAAAGGCCGGCATCAGACGTCATCTTTAAGTTCGAGAAGCCTTTAATCGTCACACGACAGAAAAGGAGAAATTGTCTGAAAAAAGTGCTCTCCGTTCGAAAAAACTGCCGAAAGATTCTCAGACACACGTCCGAAGATCCTCCGTTAAAAAACCGGGGGACCTGCTGGCATAAAATAATGACCACGGCTTACCTGCTTGGGCACGGCCTACTCATGCAAAAGGTTTTTGAAACGCCAATAATATTATTCCCTCCATTGGACAGAGCTCTTTTTGAGATATCATTCTTTCACTAACGGGACAATTTCGGAGTGGTGCCAGAGGAAAAGGGGAGTCACCTCCATCACAGGGGGAAGAGAAACATGGGAAGTAGGGGAGAGGGTCTTTAGGGGTCCGCAAGGGGGGAAGGAAAAAACGTATGCCCGTCAACGCGAGTGACTGCTCGCAAGCCGAAAATTGCACCGTCTAGACTTCTCTTCAAAAAAAAACTCCAGGCCCCCGATAAGAAAACTGGAAAAGGAGGAGAAAGTTCGGAACCTCGCGAGCGCAAGAGAGATCGGCGTGGCTCGAAAAGGGAGGTTCTATCTGGGCCACCCCCAGCAGACGCATCGAAAAATCGATACACGGGGACAACTCCTTGCTCTCTTGACAGAGGAAAGGGGGGGGGGGACATGTCCATGGCACTGACACTATCGACCTTGCAAGACCGAGAAAAAGAAAAAAAAAAACCGTCCAGGCTCGAAAACGCCCAATGTCGAAAGGGACCTCGCTGGCCATCGAGACAGACGGGCCCAGCAACGGAAATGAGACAAGGAAAATTCTGAACTCCTTGGGGGGTGGGGGAGACGACCATTAAAACCTCCGCGCGGGGGAAATGGCGACCGGCGCATGATCGGGAGTGGAAGATGGGGAGAAAGGCGAGAGAAAGGAAGAAACAGAAGCTATCGAACTGTTGGAAACGGGACCACCGAAGAAAAAGAGAAAATGTCTAAAAAACGGAACTCACTTTGCCAAAGGAAAAAAAGCAAAGACCACTTGGGGGGAAGGGGGGAAACTGACAGGACACAACAAATTCGAAGGAGGTGAACCTGGCCCGAAGGGAAGACTAAACCAAGAATCCGATCTATAAGGGTCCTTCATCGAACGGAAAAAGGTTGTCAAGCCCCAAATCAACGCCTGAAAGGTCACCTGCCTGGGAACATGAGTGAAAAGAAAAAACCCCGCCAAGGAAAGAACCGGGCGTGATACCTCTCCAGGTCCGGGCGCCCTGGGGGGGAATAAGAAGATGGCTTCTCCGGCGAAGGCATACCGTGACACACAAAGCAAAATAGAGGGGATCAAAGTGCGACGCTTGCCGCGAAGAATACCTCCAGAAAAGGAGTGGCCGATCAATGACCCGGAAAAAAAGGCAGGGGCGCCAAAAAGGAGGGGACCAGGGGGGGGGGAGAAATACCTCTCGCCGAAAATGAGTACGGAAAAATACTCCGGAAAGTAGCAAAAAAGGTTCGTCGAGGCCTCCAGAAGATGAAAATGGAAGGGCAGCGACGGGGGGGAGGCAGCGAAACTCTACAAGCGAGGCCCGCGCCTGGAACAAAAGGGAGATGATCTCCACAAACGGGGGAGTTCAAATAAGAGATACAAGGGGTGGCTAAAGCTCGGGAACCGATCTTTTCTACTGTCGCGGCCGCACACCAATACAGAAGAAAGGACCGGGGGGAGCCCGCGGGGACTCGTCTAAAAACAGAAGAAAGTCTTACGCTAGGCGGCGCGTGCCCAGGAAGAGAAGGGGGGGGAAGGATTTGAGAACCGCGCCGAATTTTTGGGAAAGGAAGACCAAACTGCAGAAATACGTGCGTCGAGAAGTTACCTAACGGCCTATTATCTGCAAACACAGAAGTTCGGACGTTGATAAGGGGGGGTGAGGACTTTTCTCAGGGCCAAAGGTGTGAAAAAGAAGGTCGACGCCAGCGCGGCAGTTAGGTATCGTCGGAAAAAACAGGTGGGAAAAGATCTTCAAACTGACATCTTCAACAGTGAACATGGAGGTCGCTGGGCAGCCGGCAGGGGGCAGAGGTGGGACTAAAGGCTGTGAGAAGTCCTTTAAAATGAAAATACCTGGGAAACTAACTTCGAGGTCTACTCATTCTTCTTTACAGGACACGCCGCTAGTGGGTTCACACAGGGGGAGGGAAACCTGCTTTTGAGGTGATTTTTTTCCACGCGGGAGGTGGGGGGGAACATGACGGTTAGGGAAACGCCGACTACTTTTGAAAAAGAAAGGACACCAAAAGTGGCTAGGAGGTCGAAGAAACAGGGCCTTGCGCTCTATAGCGACAAGAAAAGCACCCATGCTCCGCTCATGGCGCCTTTCTCATTCTCTTTTAAAGGAGGTCCGGTGACGGGGAAAAAAAAGAACATCACAAGGAGGAGAATCTGATGGAGGGCATCGCCCATTGGAGAAAGAAAGTCTACAGATGGGAAAAGGAAAAAAAACGATTATTCCCTTCCAGGGTGCGAGGTCAGACAGTTACTGAAGGGGGGATTAATCAGAGGGGGGTTCCCGCCCCTCCTTAAAGAGAGTAGAGGTCATCGGAGGGGACTAAGGAGACATAAAAGACGTCTTTTATAATGGGGGGGTCGCTTGTACGAGGGAGGCTTCCGATGGGTTTCCAGAAAGACTCCGCTAATCCTAGGGAATGCTCTAATCTTCATAAAGGGAAGACTAATCCAGGATCACCGAAAGGGCCTCCTGGCGGATCTTCACAGGAGACGGTGTAAACTGGGCTTGCACTAGCAGCGGGATGAGGTGAAGACCTGGAAAATTGAGGGGGAAAAAGGGAACCCCGGAAAAGTCGGCCATATCTTTCCAAGGGGGAAGAGGTGGAAGACGTGGCAAATGAAAGGAAAAAGGGGGTTTGTCCCTCCGAAAGTCAACCTCTCGGAAAAGGGAAGAGGGGGCACGAATTCAACGCGCTTAAATAGGGAGGCCGAAAAATCAAGATGGCAAGCATTCAAGACGGTCAGGCTTACACGGAAAGGGGAGAGGGAGACGGCGGGTGAAGGGAACGATAATCTGGGGCCGTGAAAAAGAGCTCGCAGGGGGAAGACGAACACTTGAAGGAGAAGCCGAGGGTCGGTTTCCGAGAAAAAAGTGGGTCCCTTGGGAGCGACGGAGATCAAATGGATGCGGGGAAGACCCTACTTTCCAGGGAAAAGTACGTTTATTTTATTGGGAGCAATTGGGAATCGCTCAGGTTGTCATTTGGGAAAAAAAAACAAACAAGTCGTT
>Ga0179593_1516215_pt1 | contig 26472 bp, 33 predicted proteins | sample CZODoug2_1_08_16_FD_185931 | JGI IMG/M metagenome (GOLD analysis project Ga0179593, IMG submission 185931) | Vadose zone soil fungal communities from Angelo Coast Range Reserve, California, USA - CZODoug2_1_08_16fungal (PacBio error correction) | ecosystem: Environmental > Terrestrial > Soil >...
TGAAAGAGCTGGACGTAAGAAAAAAAGGGCATAATCGATTCGGGAGATAGAAAGGGTTCACAGGTAAAGGTCAGGATTAGAGTTAAAGGGCGGGGGGGGAAAAATTGATTGCAACTTTGGGGTACCACCTCTAAAATAAGGGAATAGATGAGGAGGGAAGAAATTCGACGGCGGAGGAAGATTTAAAAAAAACTAAGAGATATCCAATAGGGAGGAGATCGGACCAACGGTCCCAAAGAAAGGCCGATAATGACAAACGTCTGGAAACCGGAGGCGACCTGGGGAGGAAAGTCCCAGGTAAACGTAGAAAGTCCCTTTGACACTAGGGGGGGAGGAGGAGAAAAGCCGAGAAAAACGAACTAAAAGACAATCGCGCCTCAGAGGGAACAAAGGAACTCGGGGGAGGGGAAATCTAAAAAAAACTCCGAAAAAACTAAAGAAAGCGATGGGAGGAAGTACTTGGAAGATAGGAAAGGGCGCAACTGCGCGACGAGAGGGAGGGCATGAAGTTGCGGGAAAAGGGAACGCGCGTTGGGGGGGGGAAAAACTGAGAACCGAAAGTCGGCAGAGAAACTCGGGGAAGATCAGTATTATCACCGACTTATAAAGAGGAAAGTCCTAGCAGGGGGGTAAAAAAAAAAAAAGGGGGGGTTCCAAGGAGAGGTTAACAAGGAGAACTTGAAGGAGGACGAGGAAAAAAGAGGATAGGGGGCCACTCTGGGTCTAAATGGCTGGGGGAACGGGCTTTGAAGAACTAGCGGAGGGAGCAAAACCTCCGCGTAAAAAGAAAAAGGGAGTACTCCGGCCTGAAGTGAAAAAGAAATTCTCGAGGGCTAATCGAAAAAAGTCATTAGAAAATCCAGTCATCCCATCTATACAAAAAAAAGAACGAAAAAGGGGGGATCCCTGAAAAGGAGACCGACTAAAAAATCGGCAAAGGCTGAAAAAAAGTCCTACAGTAGGGAAGAGTCATGAAGGGAGACCAAGAACACTTCCAGGAGAATGTTAGAAGGGAAATGTCAGGAGAGCCGGTGAGTCAGGGGTGAAAAAACTTAGAGGAGGAACCTGGGACTTCACCGCCGTCACCAAGGGGGCGCATAAAGACTTTGTGAAAGGGATACTGCTACGAAAGAAAGGCGTTTCTGAATCTACTCGAGGGGGGAATTGAAGGGGATACACCAGGGAAAAGGGAATGGGACGGAAAAAGAAGAGGAGACAACAAAAAAAGTCCGAAGTCATTTTGCTAAAGCTACGCGGAAAAAAAAAGCCAAAGTCGGCCTAGGCCAAATATAAGGTACCCCAACCAGGAAAGGGATCAAACTCTTAAAAAGCGAAAACATAAGAACGTATCTGGGAGAAAAGAACAGGGAAACTGGGAACACAGTCCCGAATAGAAGAGGAAACTGATGAGGAATCAAAAAAGCTGGGGGAGGCGAGCTACATGGGACTTCCGTGAAAGGGGGGGGGGTCGACCTATTTTGTAAGACCTAAAAAACTCAATATCAGGGAATTGCAGGAAAAGGAATAGTTAATGTCGGCCAAATGATTTACAGGGAGGTACTCCAGGAAAAGTCGATGCTAGAGGTCTCTCCAGACCTGAAGGAATCTGCCAAAAACGGGGGGGAAAGGGACCGTCCTAAAAACATCAAACATCCTGGTCTCGGTAAAACCAGGAGGAAAACAAGAAAAAATATAAGGAGAGAAGAGGGGCAAATACGAGAAGGGGGAAAACTAAAAGTCATCGCTACAAGACAAGGATAAATTGAAGAGGGAGGAAAAAGATTATAAACGTGAGGGGGCTTGAGCTCCAAATCGGGTTAGCCCAAAGGCTCTTAAAATTCAAGGGGTCGGGAGGAGAGGACACAAAAGTCATCAGAAAAGGAAGAGGAAGCCTGATAATCCAGGGGTTCATGCAAGTCAAGGGATTTATATCTAATTGGGGGGTGTGAGAATCTGAACGGGACGCCTTGTCGAAAAGAGCGAAGGGACTGCGAACGAATGAACGCGTGCTTGCTCGAAGCACGGTCTGGACAAAGAAAAGAAAGCTCAAAGGCCGCCAAGTCGGGGTTCGTTTCCAAAAGGGGAGGGGGTGCAGGCCGCGGCAAAACAAAAAGGGATTTCAGCGTAAAGGGACCGAAGCTGAAAGAGAGGAAGACGAGATAAGGGAACCGTCGTATTAACGGCCCGAGGTGCAATTCCGAAAGGCTTCCAAAAGGAGACGTCCAAAGCAAGGAGACTCCAGGGCGGGGGGGACCGTCTCTAACTGGGAGCAGCTATCTTGTGTAGAAAAAATCGAAGTCCGCTCGAACTCGAGGATCAAAGAATCGTCCAAAACTACGAATCCAGCGAAAAAACTGTAAAAGGTTTTTCTAGCTCCGGGAGAATTAAGCCGTTGAGGAAAACCCTCGTCGAAGGACTGCTGACGTATTTGAAAAACAGGTGGCACTCTGCAATTCGACGGTGAAGAAAAACTCTCAAGCGGAAGAACCCCCAAAGGAAAACCATGGGAAAAAAATGTGTTGCCCGTAGAATCAAAAAACCATCCGGACGAGAAGAGATTATACTTGCCAAATCTTTCTACCTCATTAAAAGAATTCATTTCCTAGTCGGAAACTTTGAAGGCTTCAGCCAAGACTCTGAATGACTGGGAAGGAGGAAAAAATAATCTAGTTCTCGCTAAACAGTCGAAAATAGGCGAGGGAATGAGTCAGGGAAAAGTCAGGTTCAGTACCGGCTTTACTGAAAGAAGGCTATCGGAACCATAGACGAAAAGCGGAAAGGATCAATCCCCCTCGGCCTAGAGGGTCACGCTGATTCCTGGAAATCTTAAAAAAAAGTCATGGTACCTACTTATCACTCTAAAGTTCAAAAGGTAAAGCCACGGGTCCCGGGAGGTAGGCGGATAATCTCTTCTTGCCGGCCAGGGACCGTACGTTTGAGAGAGGTGTAAAGATCCTCGTCAAGAAAACTTTAACTAAAAAAGAGATCCTTGCCGTCCCTCCCCTTTGACGATCAGTGCCGTCATCTTAACCCCACAGGATCAGCAAAAGGGAGTTCCGGGGAAGGGGAACCTTGAAGTAAAATCTTCCTACTGCCAAAGGCAGAATCTTTTCCGAATCTCTTTAAAGGTAACTACCCGAAAGGGCCTGCCAGAAAGTAATGGGGAAACTCAGTGAAGTTATTCACGTTAGTAAGGGAGAGAACTCTGAAGAAGGAACCGCATAGAGAGGAACTCCGATTACCTGCTGGAACTCGAGAGATGCGTGAAAACTCCGTTTGCTGCTCAGCCTAGAAGAGATCACTATAAAAGAAACCGCAAAACGCTCGTTCAATGAGAGTCAAGGGAAAGTATCTCTGGAACAAAAAGTCATCTTGCGCTCTTCCAAAAGCGATAAAATTGTTCGTGAAAAATTGTACGGCACCGGGGAAAAATCGGCTTCAGAGAAACACGTACGGAAAGAAACTTATGCAACGGGATAACCGGAGATAGAAAATTTCAGTCAGAAAAATGTCAAAAAGAAAAAAAAACAGGACTCTCCTCCTATAGGCGATAACCCTATCCGGCTCTCAATTGAAGGCCCGGCAACCGAAGGACGCTCGAGAAAAAAATTCTCGAAAGGAAGGTGGCTTCCCGCCTTGAAGTCTTCAAACCGGTGCTCAGGAGGGTAGAAGCTAGGGAGGGAAACTGCGGCGCGGAAAGCTACGTTCAGACTGGGGGGGATTCTAACGAGTAATGTTAGAAAAAAAAATCGCCGACGGCGAGCGAGAGAGGAAAGGAGGTAGCTGGTATCATCTCGTAAGATTGAAAGGACAAAAGCGCACAGGGAAACTCTGGAGGGAGGTAACCTCAAAAAAAACTTGTCATTAAATGGGGAACCGCAACGGAGGGGACAAACCAAGAACGCGGTTCTCGAGCTGCCGATGTCGAGAACCGAAGGACCAGGTTTGTACGGAATGGATTGCCGCAAGGGGGCCGAGGGAGGACGCAGTCCGGGGGAAGAGTCGTGATGTGGGAGAAAAAGGGGGGTAGTCAAACCGTCTATTCCGTCGTGACATAGGGAAAAAGGAGGTGCAGGGAAAATCATCAAAAGGAACATCACAAAGAGCGTAGAACACAAAAGAGTAAAGAAAGTACACTCATATGAGAGCGGAAGGGGGAAAATGGGGAAAAATCAAGGACGTACCCACACATGTGTCGCGATATAACAGGTCAAAGGAAGCAAGGAAAAGAGTGATGAGGGACAAAAAACAGCAGGCGAGGCAAAAACCGACGGCATGGCATGAGAAAACGAACGGTGACACCAGAACCCGCGGGAAGACGCGGAACACACCTGAAAAACGTCAAAAAAAGCGTACCTGCCGGAATCCAGAAAAAAAACTGGTCGGGCAGAAAAAGAAGAAAAAGACGGGGGGGGGAAAGAAAATGCGCTTAAGAGGGATAGGACAATTCCCGCAGGAAACTCGAAACCAAGAACAGGTGCACGTGTACCGCCGCAAATCCGTAAAGGCATCCTCTCAAGGAAAGGGGAAACGCTGAGGGACTCGTGATCTCAAAACACACAAAAAAACAAAACTGATTCGAAAAGGTGGGGGGGGGGGGGGGGGGGGGGGGGGGGGGGGTATCTGGGGGGTGGGGGACTTGAAGTTGGTTTGTTGGGTTGCGTCTTTGAACTTTCCCTCTGCAGACCCCCGCAAAGACCAGCGCCTGAAAAAAAAAAACGCAAGAAAAACCAGGACTAGAGGCGCGCATCTTACGGCGAAAGGAACCGCAGGCAAACTGTAAAAAAATGCAGCAAGCAGAAAAAAAAAAAGATGAAACTCAAGCATCAGCGGCCGCGAGGTAGCAAGCTGAAGCTTGAAAGAACCCTAGGGGGGCACGTTTGAAAGGGGGACCGAAGCCACAACCCGGTCAGAAGCAGAGCGGACGGGCGTGAGCCGGAACATGGGGAAAAGGACGGCGACAGTTAAAGACATGAGAAGAGCGGTAGATGGCCTTTGGTCAGGCCAGGGTCGGAACGAGGCCCGCGAGGAGATCGTAAAACACGAAGAATATCAGGGGCTGCAGAGGGACGGACTTCCTTCCAGAACCAGAAAAGGTCTCGGTGGACGGCCACACCTCCTAAAAAAAGAAAAAATCGCGGGAGAGTCCAAAAAAAAAAGAGTACGCAAGGAAGAGAAGAAAAGAAGGAGAAAAAGACGAACTTCGTCTACGTACCTGAAAAGGGGAGGGGCTGGCGGGGAGTCTCGTGAACGAGGATGAGCAAGCGAAAAGGGAGAGTTGACTCATGACCGCATTGACGGGGATGCTCCTACAGGCACTTCGGACTAGGGGAAAGCGTGTCATAAGGAAAGATGCGCAAAGCCGAGAAGCTTCAGAGAGGGGGTCTAATTGACTTCATGCAGGAGTGGGAGGTTCTGGTCGTTTTCGGGATACCGGGAGAATGATATGGAACCTCAAGAGCTTGGGCCGAAAAGGGACGTCGTGGAATTAGGGGAAAAATCGGAAAACAAGTACGAAAAAAAAATAAGGCGTAAAAAACAAAGCAGAACCAGAGCTCTAAAGCCGGAGGAACTAGTGTCAAAAGTCAAGAATCTTGAATAACGACCTAGTACCGAAGAAAAAGGAGGGATTGGAGAACTGCCTCGGGGGAGGATCGGAAAAGGAGCGGGGAAAAGTTCAGGGGGGGGAAAAAAGGGGGGCCCGTGGAAAGAAGGGTCGGGAATCTTATACTTCCAAGCGAAGGAACGGGCCGAAAGGAGGCAATCAAATGTGAAAAAACCAACTAGACGGGGGAGGATCATGGGACGCCCTCTAGGGAGGGCATACCGGATCCAGCAGAGTAAGGAAAAAAAACACTAGGTGGAGTAAAAAAAAAAATCGAAAGGAAAGGGGGGACGAACTTGATCAGGGCTTCATAGTCGCGGGAGCCATGGGATCTAGCAAATTTTGATAAATGTGCAAACCATAGTCTCGCGGGAGAAGCTCAATCGCCCAAGAAAAAAAAACAGATTCATCGAAGGTCTACCTCCAATGTCAATGGAAGAAAGAGTTCAAAGCATCTAAAAACTTAGGAGACGGTGGACCGAGGGGGAAAAGAGAGACCGATGAAAGGGGGGGAGGGGTGAATTTGCTCTTGAACGTTGAGGGAACGGACTCGGCAGAGACAGAGGGACCTCAGGGAAGCGCATCCACCGAAAAATCAGAGGGAGAGAAGCAAGGAAGAAGACACTTACATCCACTAGGCCAAAAGAAAAAGCCGGAAAAAAGGCAGTAAAGAGGTGAAGGGATCTTGAAAAAGGTGAATCGACTTCAAGAGACCATACTCGAAAGAGAAAACGAGGAAACTCGCAGGGATCGAAGAGATGTCGAGGGGGCGGGCTGAGTAAGACCGGTGAGCAGAGATCAAATTTTCCCAAATGGGCAAAATAAAACGTTGAAAACGGTGGGGGGGAGTCAAAAGAAAAAGAGAGGGGAGCCTGATGTAGCTTAGTTCGCAAGCCTCAAACGGGAATCTCTTGGGGAGAGAAAGGAAGGTCATGACAAAAACGCCTAGGGAACTAACCTGAGGGCAAGCAGCGGGGGGTTCCCAAGGAGGAAAAAAAAAAGTGAAATGCCCGCAAAGGGGGGGGGGATGTACGACACACTAGTGAATCTAAAGGGAGTGAAGTGAAACGGGAGGCGCAAGAGCGAGGAAATCTTTGAGAAGGGTAAGCCAGGGAGCTACTACCACAAGTAGCGCCACCTCAACCGAATGAAAAAGTCTCGGGAAAATGCGGAAAAAGAGGGTGGCAGGGAATGACTGGTCACAAAGGCCTCGAGTACCCGTGGGAAAGGAGAAACGTCACTTTTTTCCAAGCCAAAATGAAAAAGAAAAGTTCCAGAAGGGGGCTCCGAAAAGGATGCTCATAAGGAAAAAGCGAACTCAGAGGGAAACCGAAAGGACTAGAGAAAGGGAGCCAGCCGCAGTAAATGAAGAAAGTTCGCAGGTCTGGACTATGAAAAAAAGACAAGGTCCGCAACAAAAAGAGGACACACACCGAAAGGCCCGCAAAACGTGGGTGTCCACGCGGAAAAACCAGGGCTGGCTGAGGGGGGGGTACGGGCCAGTCCGGAAGACCGAGAAACTGTTGGGTCCGACAACCTGGGAAAATGCGACGTGCACAAGAAGGGAGGGAGGCCCAGAACAGGTCCCTCACGCCTAGAAAATCCCGGAAGTCCGCAGAACGCCGGGGAAAAACCGGCTACTGAAACAACGGAGCCGCGGACGACCGTGGAAGCACGGGGAAAGGACCAAATTATGAAGATTCACGTGGGGGGGGGTTCGTAGGACCGTCTGGAAGTTCTGCAAGCAACCTTTATAATGCGGGAAAGAAAGAGTCGTCTGGCGCAGGGAAGAGTCTTCAAAGTCGAAAACGGGCTCACGAGCGGGCGGGGGACTGAGGTAGATGACAAGGAAACCCTGAACCTAGTTTGCGAGATGTGTCAGAAATCGAAAACTGTCGAAAAAAGCTGGAGGGGAGTCATAGGGGTAAAAAGGGGGGAAAGTCCCGGGTCGCTATAAGAGCGGTCAAAATCGACAGGAGAAAAAAGGGGCCGGGCGAAGATTAAGAGAAAGAAAAGGGGGACGGAGGTTTCCTCTTCTCGGCTCCAGCCATACTCTGGGAAATCTTACAAAAGAGATTCTGAGTGCCAGCGAAAGGGCAAAAGGTCTTTGAATCGGACGGGGGGGCCACACTCTTTCAAGGAACGATCAGACTTTTCTGAAAATAAAAGGGTAAGGGGACGAGACGGGGCGCTTCTCAGGTACTCTCGACGAGCAACGTCTTTGGGGGGTAAAGTTTGGGGAGTTCCCGTGGGAGGGGAGAGAGAATCGCACAAACGATTAGGGAGAAGCCGCTAAAAAAAAAACTGGTCCAAAACTCAAAGGAAGGCGTCCATAGAGAAGCGCTCCAAAGACTAAAAAAGCCGCGGCCAACTCAGAAGGAAAGGCAAAGCCCTTTCTGGAACATAGAGAGGCCAAGGAAAGAAACGGGGAAAGAAGCCCGCCAGAGTCGATTCCAATCCAAGCGCTTGACGAGCCTCGTAGGACGTGCCGAAAAAAAGAAAGAGCAAGCAGGAAAAAAGCCGTCAACAAAGAAAGATCTTTTCCGGGTAAGGGGGGGGGCCGTCGTCGTAGACTATCTGCGGGAAAGGAGAAGGGTCGAGACGGGTGAGAGGGACGCTGAGAAACTGGGCCGCCTTCGACAGGGTCGGAAGGCCCATCCATCAGAGTCCTGGTCGAACGCGGGCGGAAAAGCTTCGAAAGACTCAAAACAGACGATGAAGAGAGGGGGGAACTGATAAAACCCTTCTTCCTTTCGAGTCGGCAAAAAAATAAAATCGCCGCCAGACGTCTCTGGAAAAAAGGGGGAAAGCGCAGCAGGGGGGAACAGCTCCTGATAGAAAAAAAAACTAGAGCAAAGAAGTGACTCTTAAAAGAAGGGGATCTTAGGAATTTTCCGGGAGAAACCCAGAATGAAGCGAAAAAACGAGAAGCATCTAATCCTTAAGAGGGGACCACAATTAGCTCCGGAGGCTTGTGGAGACGGATATTACGAGAGGAGGAGAATCATCTAGCAAAGGACGAGAGAGGGGTACCAAGAAAAAACTATATGGGCTTCCTATCCTTAAACTCCGTCCTCACGAGACCTGGATCGAGTGAAAAAAAACTTCCGCGAAAAAATCTCGGGGGCTCGAGAGAGTGTAGAGTACTACTGACTCGCGAGAGCTAAAAACAAAAGGGACTCCAGGAAAAGCGTCGGGCCGGCAAGGGGGAGGGTTAAGCAACCTTTGGCCCAGTAGGGACGATTCTTCTTTGGAAGGCATCGGGCGAGTTGAAACCAGCAGGAGGATCAGCTAAGAGTCTCCGAGGACTTGGGGAAGAACTTCGCCAAGACTACTAACCGATTCCAGGTGCCCTGGGAGACCGGAAAAAGAAAAGAATTGAGGGGGGCAAGACTGTTGTGATCGTAAGGAGCCGCTGCGCCAAAGAAAGGAGCGGGAATGCTTGGGGCAAGGAACCGCTGCTACTTCGTTACGTGTCAGACAAAGATTCCTGCGTTAAAGCGACTCCGCAAGGACGGGAAGACCGCCCAGAAGAATATGGATGGGGCTCAAGTCTTCCAACTGCCAGAGTGAGAAAAAGAGGCGGGGTGAAACAAAAAAAAAAGGGAGGCGACCGGAAGGGTGGTCTGGATTCTTCCCGCGCAGGGGAAAAAACATCGATCGATAACTAGGGAAAGTTCCGCAAGAAAGTTCCGGAAGGCAAACGCAGAAGATTACTCTCAGGATCCAAAAATGCTTCTGAGAAAAAGTCCGGGGGAGGGCCTACGACAGAAGGAAGGGGGATAGCAGCACGTCGCTAAAGAGATCGGCAGGAAAAGGGGGCGGATTGCACCGTAGAGAAGGATAAATCTAATTCGGGGGAACGAGCTCAAAGAGGCCATGGAAGGGGGAAAGAGTCTAGCCTAAGGGGGGGGAGAAGACATTGGTTCTCTACACACGCCAACGATGGGGGGTCAGACGGGGGGGTCGCTAAAACCTCCGCTGCAGGAAAAATATCCCAAGATAGAGATTACATAGTAAGCCGGGAAAACTCACCGGAAATGGGAGAATGTAGGGCTCCAGAGAAAAAGAAGACTCAAACGATTCTGGGAAAGGGATCTGTCTCAAAAAAAAAAAGAGAATCTGTTCCTCGAGAGGGGGGGGAAGGGCGCGCGTATGCTCTCTCGCTGGGGCAAAAAAAGGGAAAAAAGAAAAAAGGGGAGAAAGCATCCCCTCGAGGGAGAATCTTGTGAGAAAGAAAGGAAGTCAGAGGACATCCCTACTCGGCCTCGATCGACGGCGTACAATTCTCTTAAGAGATTACTTGCGGGAGCCTCGTCTGAAACCATAAAAGAGGAAAAAAAAGCCAGGGTCTTCGACGAACGCTGAGAAGTGGAAGTCTGCGGGGGGGGGAAACAGGGGTAAGGTGGTGATAGTCTCATCAGATCCGGAAAAAAAGGGGCCAGAAGACCGAATATGAATACGAAAAGAGGTTGTAGATGGAGGGAAGAGAAACGGTCTACCAAAAAAAAAAGAGCGATGAAACAGAGGAAACCGTCAAAACACCGCGGTACTCTGATTTTTTCGGGGGGGAAGCTAAAAAGAGCCAAACGCCTGCCGCTCTACCGCGGAAACTTGGGGGCAGGGGAAGCCGGGGGAACTGAATGTTTAAACTGAATGGGAAGCCGAGGGGAAAAAGCAGTCTCTAAACTGGCAAAACAGGATAGCCGACGAGAAAAAAAAAAAAGGGAGGCAGGTTTGAAAATAGGACATCGGAGGGAAGAAAAAAGGGAGGGCTCAGAAAGAATCGCTGAGAGGTAGAAAATCTTTCGAAACGAAGAAAGAGTAGCGCCCAGAAAAATGAAGAATGGAAAAGAAAAAAGGCCATCAGCCAGGGATGAGAGCGCCGGAATTTCTCAAGACAACCGCCAAACGACCCGGGACAAAGGAAGGAACAAGTTGGAACGGGGAGGCGAAAGGCGGGGATGCTATAAACTCCCGACTCAAAAAAAGAAATGCGCATTCAAAACCGCGAAAAGAACGCTAAAAAAAAAAGACTCGGTCGACAGAAAGGAAAGCATCTCATGCCAAAAAAAAAAAAACCGTGTAAACGTCCTTAGTACTCCGAAAATCGCGGAGGAGGAAACGCGAAAGGGCTTGCCCAAAAGAGGAAGAGGAAGTGGTGTGTAACGACTCGACCACACCGGAAAAAAAAAGGAGGGGGCTTTAGGACGTGCCAGTGGAGCCGCCAGGAAAGAAGGGGGGATTGTCAGGGGGAGTACGACAGAAGACCAGCAGCTCGTGACGGGGAAAGTGCGCGCCGTCGGGAACAAAAACCTCGGGGAGGAGCTCAAAGAAAAGTCGCCGAGGAGTCCAACACGTCACCTCCCAAAAAAAAAAAAAAAAAAAGACCTAGGGGAACGTCGGTGGGAAAATCTCCAAGAGAGAACGAGGGGTGCAGTGACAGGCAACGCTGCAAACGTTATTAAAGTCCCTTGGGAAGGAATCTTAGGGGAACAGCCGGAGGCCCATTAAGGGAATCTTTCTAAAGAGAGGGGTGGAGAAGAAGGCCTGGAGGAGAACTCTACGGGAAAGGGACTGATAAGGCCTCGCGATCACTGGTGGACGGGGAACCTGGCAGCCGGGTAGAAGGAGGGGTCGAGGAAAAGGAAATATTTTACTCTTGGGGGATTAAGGGAGAGCCGGGGAGGAAGCTGCGGCGGAATGCGGAAAAAAACGGATCCGAGCAAAAAAAGGACGGGCGGGACGTGGAAGGAGAAAAGAAATATGCGGGGAGAGTGTGCGGTCGGGTTCGGCGGAAGGGAGCTAGAGGAAAAAGAATAAACTTCGGAAGGGGGATGAGGAACGCAGGGCTGTTTCAAAACACAAAAGGCATGTGAACCTGTCGGCTCGAGGAAGTTCGGAGGGAATCTAAAGGGGACTCGGGAGTCCTCGCGGATAGAGTTACCTCAGGAAGACCGAGTCAAGGGTTACCAGCAGAAAAGATGGGAGGGAACGGAGGGTTCGAATCTACACACGAAGAAGGATATAGAAAAAAACGAGAAAGCTTTTCAACCAGACAGAAAAAGAAAGAAAGGCATGAGTCCTACTAAAAGCGCTGAAACGGTGCTGGGGGGCAGAAAAAATAAAACGGGCTTGAGAGGAGGGGACGAAAAAGGGTGCCAAAAAGACGCGTCCCGCCAGGGAAAGCCGAAAAAAAGCAGATGAGGAGAAGAGATCATCAGCGAAAGGAGACCAACGTGGTCAAACCCTAAAAAGCCTCACACCTATCATCTGGGGGAACGTGTACGGGAAGAAAAGGAACTTCGATAACGAGAGAAGTCAGCTCCGAAGCTCTACGTGCAAAAAAGGGCGGCTGAAAAAAACCATTAAAGGGAAAACCCCGACAGACAGAGCCGGAGAAACATCCACATAAAAGCCGCAGTCTCGACTCGCTTTTCGCAGATCACAAAAAAAAAGACGACGCCAAAAAAAAGCTCGCAAAAGAGCGCTGGGAAAAAACCAACCAGACTGAGAGAAGACGTACAGGGAAAAAGGAGAGAGACTCGGAAGCACTATCGTCCAAAGAGAGAAAAAACACGCCGAAAAAAAAGTTCTCCCTGGAAAGCTCTAATCAAGGGAGTCGACTGGGAAGACAACCAGGGAAAGCGAGAGAGAAAAGTGGGTCATCTTCCTGAGTGAAAAGATCTGAATGGAAATTTGGCAGGGGGGGGGAAGGACTATCGAAGGGGGGTACCGGACGCGCGACAGGGGGACGTCATACGAAACGAGGTCGGGAGGCTCTAAAAAAAAAAGGGAAGTACCAAACAAAAAAAGGCCTATCAGGGGGGGCGGGGACCTAATCGTCCAGTCCAAGGAAAATCCGGCGAGGGGAGGCATGTGCAGCGGGGGGCAAGCAACACGTAGTGAAGAAGAAAAATCTAGGGCTAAAGGAAGAGGGGAGAAAGCCGAAGCGAGGCTACAGAAAAAGGTCACGAGAGAAGGAAAACGAGCAAAAAAAGGGGTCGTGTAGCAGGCGCGGTGAAGAAAGGGGTCCAGGGAAAACAATTAAGAGCCTCCAACGATAGGAGGACAAGTCAACGGGTTCTGTCGAGACACACTTTTCCTAGGCGTTATCAAATGCTAGAAAAGACCTTACTCAAGGAAAAAAAAAAATCAATTCGGGGTCAAAAAAAAAAGGTTCGGGGGAGAGGGAGAAATGTGTAGTAAGCGTGGGAAGCTGACAGAACGCCAATCGGGTATCAGTGGAAAAGAAAGTTTTGCAGAGGTCGACTTGCGGAGGAGTCACCAGGGGGAGGCTGCTCTAGGGTCAATTCGGGGAAGTGCCTCGGCGGAAAAAGCGCAGGAACCATCTCTCGTCAACGCGGAAAAAGAAAAAAGCACGGGCAAACTGCTAGTTACCAGGAGTAGGGGGCAACGTCGCCCCAGGGAGAATGTTCTACGACCCTTACGCGGGGGAAGGGACAAAAATGCTAAAGGATCTTGGAAACGTGAAGGGGTCCGGCGCACGCAGGAAGAGTCAAAATGAATCTTACACGCTGAAAAAAAGGTGATATTTCGAAGAACGGGGGAAAAATCAGATAATGAGAAGGCTTACGGAAACTATCGGGTTCTTCTCTCACGTTACGAATCGGCAGGGAAAAAAATCGAAAAACATAATGCTAGAAGGAGGGAGCGGAAAGGAGAGTACGATCAGAAGGGGGGGAAAGGCAGTTGGTCCATTGCTCTCGACTGACCAGAGGAGGCTCTGAAGGACTCGAAAAACTAGGAAAAGGATTGCGCGCGAAGGAAAGAGGAACCAGGCGAGAGGTCTCTTCATCTGAATCTCTCATCCAAAAAAAGAGGCAGATAACCAAAAAAAACGCCTCATTAAAGTCCGAAGCAAAAAAATCCTCAACAAAACGGGGAAAAGGAGGGAAAGGGGATCCTCCTACCGAAGGGGAGAAGGCACATGAGCTCTCTGTCCTCTTCAGGGGGAATTGCGCAGAGGTCCCGAAACCAAGAGAAGAGGAGCCACCTGCACAGAAAGGGGGGGAAATAGGCTCGAGCGTGAGAATAGCTAAACCATCGCGCCTCACTCGGCATACTCAGATCAAAGGCTTCCCTAGCTCGGCTAGGAGCCGCGGACCGTAATGATAAGGAAAGCCATCGGCTCGGCGACTCCTATACGTGGGGGGAGTAAGAAAAAAGCACAAAAATCAGACCAGGGCGTAGGTGATCGGGGGAGGTTGTGAGAAGAAATTACGATTCCTAGCTTGGAGGAGGGGGCAAGCGCGAAAAAAAAGCCAGAGCTAAAAGTGGAGGAGACAGAAAAAAAACCTCGGGCCTCGGCGAAGCGGAAGCCGGGGCATACACCAAACTCGGGTCGAGGAGTCAAAGAACAGGGAAAAGAGAGCCGTAAATCACCTAAGTTCAAGCAGGTATGTGAAATTCGGGAGGGGGGGGAGGGAGGAAGCCCGAAAAGAAAAAATTATACATGCCCTCACAAAGTGACTAAAAGTATCTCTTGAAAAAAGAAACTGAAGAACTTCCTGCAAAGGGAAAGAGAACATAATATTTCTCCTCTGTCAAAAATAGGGGGCGGGAATTTGAACGGGGAGTAAAGGACAAAACTTGAGGGAGAAAGTACTTCTCACCGGCTAGGTCAAGCTTCGCTATCGCAGACTGCGGATTAGAAAGTGTGGGATAAGAAGAGGAAAAAGGAAGGTGCGGGGAGCACGCCAAAGACGTGGGAAAACGTCAACAGGGAAAAAAACGCTTCGCAGAAAGAAAGGCCACCGGGAAAGCTTTCAAAAAGCGAAAAAGAGGAGGGAGGAACTCGTCACCGACACTCACAGTAACCGTGTGAAAGACGCTTCGGAGTCACGCCAAGAGAGGGTTAACTCGAAGAGAACAAAAAGATCAAGGGCACATAGCCGGGAGAAACAACATTGGGCGGGTGAAGGAAAGGATGCAAACAAAGGCGGGGGCCGCCAAGCAACTGTAGTCCGGAAGAAGGAAAAAATCAGAGGAGGGGGGGGGACAGCAAATGCTCGCTCGAAGGACAACCGCCTGCTGGGAAGAGCCATAAAAAGTCGAAAGTCTCTAGAAAAACCAGGACTCACGGAAAAACTGGAGAGGGCGCTCTACCCAAAAGTGTCTTCCAGTCCAACTGGATGGAGGAAAGGAATGGGGGAAATAGATGATCAAGAAAAAAGCCTTCCACTTCTGCTGTAAGCTCGTGGCGCGGCCCTGAGGAGCGGCGGGAGGTTAAAAAAAGGGGACTTCAAAAAGAGCGAGGAGAAGAATATAGCAGGGGCTTCTAGGGATTGCTGGAGGGAAGGGTCGAATGCTCGACCTGCCTCAACCTGTTAAGACGGTGGTATGGAAGGAATCTTCTAAGTCTGTCTGGGATCTGCGGTATGGGGAAAAAACTCGCCCTTCGAGTGCAGGGCAGGGGGAAGGATATCGAAAAGGGAAAGAAAAGCCGAGAAAGATGGAAAAAAGGGGAAGGTTTAAAAAAATTCTGTGGCATTCGGCTCGGTCAGAAAGTCAAAAATTCGAGGTCTGAGATTGGGGGGCGAAAGAATCATACCACTTTCAACTACAGTGGGGGGTCCTTCTATCAAGAAAAGAATTGAAAGGCCCGCCCCGGGGGAGGAGGAGGGAAGTGCACGAAGACCTCTTCCTATAGAGTGGGGGGGAAACACTTCAATTCTCGAATGGAGAAAAAAGGGGTGGAGAGAAGGAAAACACCAAGGGAGAATTAAGGAAAAGGGCCGTACAGGAGTACCCTGCTTGGCACCACAAAAAAGACTGCTCGAAACGCAAGAGAAAAAGATGAAGGGTCAAGAACAAGGGGATTAGAATCCTACGGCGAAGTGAGGAGAGAGAAAACATTACCGCTCCCGGGGACACCAAACCTACAGGTAAGAGTCCAGAAATCAGAGTTCTGGGCGCGAAGGTCTCCAACGTGTGGAACGGTAAGTGAAGAAACCCCTCATCAAGGACAGGAAAGCTTTTCGAGGGGAAGGGGGTAACAGCATCAAAGGCGACCGGAAAATCTACCGAACGTAAAGAGGACGGAGAAGGGGGGGGGGGGTGATGAAGAAACAGACGAAAAACGCCAAAAAGGAAAGGCTGGAAGACATCATAGAGAGGGGAACCTCTCAGGAGACTGACTCGAATCGATACGAAGACTCGACTCGCCTAGTCCAAAAAGGACTGGGTGAAACGGCCGGGAGCCTCAAAACAGGAGGCTCCTGCTAGAAAATCTTCATCTGGAAGAGAGCACAGGGGGAAGAGGCGGGGGGGCTTATCAAACAAGAGCCAATTAAGACTTGCAGAAAAGAAGTGTCAAAGGAAAAAAAAACCAGTGATAGAGAGATCGCGAAACAAAAGGGGGAGAGCATGAGTTCGGTACAAGTTGGTGCGAGGAAACTCCTTTGCGGAGATCGAGGGGGAAAGGGGAAGAATTGCCTCCGAAAATGCACGAGAAGAGAAAAAAACGGGAGGAGAGCTTACGCCACTACCCAAACCTTTGCCTAGAAGGGAAAGCTCTTAACCGATTAGGAGAAACCATACATAAAGAAAAAGGTCGAGGGGGAGGGGCCACAAAAAAAAAAAAAAAACAAAACAGACAGAAATCACCCTAACATCGAGAAAAAAAAGGGAAACGAGTTCCAAAGCATAAGGCCGAAAAAGATAGTCGACGGGACTCCAGAACTTCGACCGGGGAAAAAACGGATAAAGCTCTGATCGCGGGGAAAAAAGCTCACGGGCGGGACTTCAGCATCAAAAAGCGAGTTTCGGCGGAAAAATGCAAGGAGTCAGTCGCGGAGGGAAAAGGGGCGGAAAGAGCGTGGCCTTCATCCGGATAACTGCGAAGAACCGAGAAAAAAGCCGTTTCGGATGGAGGAATCTCTGGGGGGGGGAACGTTAGGAAGGGCTGGGGGGGGATCAGTTCTAAATATCTTCAACCAGTCCAGGAAATTTGTCGATTGGAAAGGGGCCGGGACGATACTAGGGGGGACACCAGAGATGACAGGGGGGAGGATAATACTGAGGTCATTCACGACGAGGAAAAAAAGTCCGCCGGCAACAAAACGCTCACAAAAAGCCTGAAAAGAATCTTTGTCCCGCAGTCTGCAGTCCTAAAAGGAGAGCGGGAGGCAAACCTCTACCGAAGGGAACCATTTCTGTGTACTTAAAAGCGTTGCAAAAAAAAAGACATCCGCAGAGAGATTAGCGAAGGGCCTACCCGTGCTGGACGCGGAACGCGTCTGAAGAACCAGGGGGGGGGGGGGGGGGGGGGGGGGGGGGGGGGGGGGGGGGGGGGGGGGGGGAGGGGTGTGGGGGGTTAAGAGAGACTGCTGCAAAAGTCTTACAAAGGGCTCGAAAACTACCGGGGGATTTTTAAAGTGAAAATCTTGACTCCCAACGGGAGAAAAGCTGATGGAATCATGAAAGAGAATCTTCAAGGGGGGACTCTGACGAAAAAAACGTTAAAAAGTTTGGAGAAAGAGAAGGAGATCCATATGCCTATTCGAGGGGAAAGAACACGCTCAATGGGATGAAATTGTCCCTCAAAGGGGGAATTTGGAAGGGGAAGGGCGGCAGGAGAAGGGAAGGTCGCCTCCAATACTCTCATTCCAACAAAAGAATCATAAAGAAACTCAATTTAAGGAAGGTCCTCCCAAGGAGAGAAACGAACAACAAGGGAACATAGGGTAAAGCTGGCGAAGGACTGCACGGGCTATTGAAATACCGATAGAAGAGAGAGTTGGTGTGGTTGATAAAAAGCGCGGCGGGACAAAAAAAACTTCCACCGAGGGGAAAGTGGGAAGTAGCGAAGCTTACTTGAAGTGAACGCGAAGAAAAACACTACATAGCTCTGAAAGAAGGCTCCACCAGAGGGGAGGAAACTAGGAGGGAGCGTGAAGAAGAGGAAAATCATTACTCTATACAAAGAGGAACGTTTTGAAAACTTGATCACTCACTCGACCATTGAGAAAGAAGGGAGAGCCGCGAAATATGCCGACCGTGTGATCGGGGAGGAAAGGCGTCCGGATCATGTCCATAGGAATAAAAATCGGAAAGCTCAAAGAGTCGGAAAATAGCTTCTCAAACGCCGGGAAAACCGTCCAGAAAAAGTACTCGAAGGTCCAAAAAAGAAGGGTCAGGAACCGGGAAGAAAGGAAAGAAATCGGTCAAGTTTTCATGAAGGGAGCGCGAATTCGAAGAGGGAAAACCGATCATCGGAGCGACAGGGGAGGGTCCGGGTCCGATCCAATCATCCGAGGAAGGAAAGACGAAAAATCAAGGGAAGGGGCGGGAAGAAAAAAAGAGATGGGAAGAAAGAGAAAAAATCTTGGCTACAAATCTTTTGACCACTGTGGGAAAAACACATAAGAAAAGCACCCTGAACCGAAGGGAGGTCGAAAAGTAGTCAGAGAGCAGATTCGGCAAAAAGTCTCGCAGTGCAAAAACGGAATCAAGGAAATAAAGAGGCCCAGCTGTGAATCCTCAACTCAGAAAAGAAAAGATGCCCACCTCGTAAAGAAGAAGCCTTTACAAACCCAGAAAGAAGGCAACTAGACGGCGCTAACCAGAGGGAAAAGCCATCCAAAAAGTTCACGGGACGAGGAAGGCCGACCGGGGTGGAGATGAGAGCCGCGATTCGTTCTGACTCCGGAAAAAGGGTGGAACTCGAAAACTCCACTCGAAGAAACGCGAGAAGAAGGGGGGTGTGTCCTCCGCGAAGGTGAAAAGATTTCTTGAGGGGAAGGGGATTCCTTGCAAGTAAACGGCCCAAACTGATGCTTTGGACCGCGTAAAGGGAAGAAAGCAGATTCACGAGTCGGGAAAAAAGCTAAATGAAAGCCCCGAGCGATCAAGGATCTCCAAAAAAACACGTCGAGGAAGAATTCGGTCAGGCTCAAGGGGGAAGGGTCAAAACGATCGTCGTACGAACCAGAAGTTGGACCATAAAATGACAGTCCCTGGGGGGGGAGGACCAAAACCCCGGTGTCCGGTGGAAGCAAGAGGCGCGCAGCGGGAAAAGAACCTACTTAGATGAGCAGGGGGCTCGATAGCAAAAACGATGTTCTTCAACAGTCTGGAAGCTAGGTCCAAGGCTGGGGTCCTTGGAGGGAAAAACGTCCGTGATGAAAGAGAGCACAAAGGGGGGGAGGGGGGATTGAGGCAGTCGAGCCAAGGACATTCGTAAGGTAAGGGAATCACCGGATCGAAGGGAGACGGCAGGGGGAGAAGATCGGCTCTACGTGAGGAAAAAACTTGAATAGCACGGTGTCGGGGGGGGAGCGGATAGGGTCGGAAAAAGACGCGGATAAAAACACTCTGGATCTTCTGGGGAAAATGCCAGCAAAGGGACAAAGCGTCCTGGGGGGAAATCGCGGAATTGAAAAGAAAGTAGGAGGGGGACTCTCAAAAAAGAATTAAGCGCACGGATCTCCTCGTTCTTAGAGAGGAGGGGGACTTCGTTTGGGAGCTAGTCCACAGAAAGGGGCGTTGGGGGGGGAAAGAAGATATCAAAAAAACCAAAAAAAAACCAAAAAAAACTTATTAGGGGAAGAGGGGGAAAAAAAGGGAAATCACACAGAAACAGGGACCACAGAAAAAGGGGAACGGCTCATCCAAAAAATCACAGAAACCTCTAACATAGGGGGGACGGGAAAGAAAACCTCCGACTCTACAGAAGAACCGACATCCCCATAAAAATGTTCGAAAAAAGCTTTCCGGGAGAAAAAAGCTGAAAGCCGAGGAGTAAATTCAGACTTTTTAAGCAAAAAATTCCCCGCCTAAAAACGCATCCATCGAAAAAAAGTACGGGGAGCCGCAAGAAGGCCTGAAAAGAATAATTCTCTTACGATCTAAGGGGAGACGCTGAAGAACGTCCGGCAAACCGGCTGAGATCAGGAAAACATCCTACAAGGAAAGAAAGCGAAGGGAGACTGTGAAGAAAGGGGACAAATCCATAACGACCAAAAAAACTCTCCGAGATCAGACGGGGTGGGAAAACGTCGGTATCGGGAAAAAAGACTGCGCAGGGCGAAAAAGAAAAAGAGTAGTGATAACAGGGGGAGCACGGAAAAGAAAGAGGGTCCACAATACCTAATATCCATTCAAAACCCTAGTTGGAAACAGAACGGTTCACTTGGAAACGTCGATCGAACGCCTCGAAAGGGTCATAGTAAGGGAAGGGAGGCCTAGTGGGGTGGCGATCTAATTAGACGTGACGAAAAAACCGGGTCGAAGGATGGCAAAAAAGATATTGAGGGAAGCGGGGAGAGGAGTCCACATCGGAAAGGAAGGGAGGTCTGGAAGGAAAAAGAAGACGGTAAAAAAAAGGGGAAGGTGGAAGCTCTGCAAGTTCAGTAAAAAAACCAGACATAAGGCCGTTCGGGAGGGGACAGCAGAGACACCCTTAGCGCGGGGGGAAATCGCGAGGGAAAAGAGAGGGGAGTACGAGTACCAAAGAAGAAGGTACTACCAGCTACACTTGAGGTCTACGGTGAAAGACTCAAAAAAGAAAACGCGGTAAAAAGGGACCTAGAGTGGGGGGGGGGGGGGAGGGGTAAGCGAGTTTACGAGAAAAGAATGTTCCGACCAGAGACACTGCGGAGGGTGGAGGCGGAAAAAGTCATCCACTCGAAATGCTTCGGAGACATCGGGCAAAGGTCATCGGAAAAAAAGCTAAAATTGACGGGTCATAGAGGGAGCTAGACAGAAAGAATGCGCCGGATGATAAAGGGAAGAGAGGAGAGACTCATTCCCTAGACTGTTGGAGGCTACTGGCCGTTCCAGGGGTTCGGGGAAAGGAAACAAAAGATTTAAGAAGGGCCTGAGAGTGGTGACGATTAAATCTCTTTCAGACGGGAGCGTAACAAAAACGTGCTTCTGAGGGAACGGGCAAGAAGAGATGGACAAATCCTAAGCAAAAAGAGAGCTAAGGGAGAGGTGGAACACTTGAAAAATTTCCCAAATTGCCGGAAAACTCGGGGAAACAACCAACGAAAAAGAAAGAAAGCCGAAAAAGGAGGAGGAAAGAGTGAAACGAAAAGCGCAGACCGAGAAACGAGCGGGGGAACCTACACAGGTCACGCGTACAAAAAGGTAGCCCTGTCCAGAAACCTAAATACAGGAAGGAAGAGGAAAGGAAAATCTACCATGCTCGGTCATTCGGAAGAAGACGTCGCTAACGAAAGCTCTAGCGGCTCAGAGGGGAAAAGCGTCTGCGAGGAAAGGGGGGGGAAACACGGAAAGGAGGATGGACGAATCGAGAGGCAAATACGTAGACCGGCGCACTATCTGACAGGGACCAGGAAAACGAGCCTAGAAAATGCCGAAGTATCACAAAAAAGAGGAAAAAAATGCAGAAGAATAGGGAAGAAAAAAGGGACAACCATGTGCCCGCGACGGAGAAAAAGCTGCAGAAAAAAAAAAACCCCTAAGGCGGAAAGGAAATATATACCTAGAAAAAAATGTCCGTAAGGAGGAATACCCAAACGGATAGAGAGGTAGGAGGGGAGAGGAGTGGGACTCTTTCTAATCCTTACCAAAGGAACAAGAGAATTCGAGGGAAGGTGAAGCTCGTCTCTGCATCTCGGCCAAAAAGACGTCTGAAAAAAGAGAAAGGACATAATGAAGGGGAAGAAAAAAAGGGTCGCGCGGAAAAAAGGAATCCCAAAGGAGAAAGGGGTACGAGGGGAGATTCCGCGAGGAAAATCCGGGGAAAGCTTCTTCACTTATGCAAAAAAGGAAGAAGCGTGAACAGTTCAGGCTTATGAGAAAAGCCATCAGCATAGGAGGAGAACGGGGAGAAAGCCGCCAAAAGACTCAAACAATTTATCTAACATGGGGAAGGACCGGGAAAAGGGGAGGGGAGTTGGAAGAGGGGGGAAAGGCAGACTGTGGGGCCCATGGATCCATCGAAAAAAAAATATCCGAGAGAGCGTACCAAAAAGGGTCTCAGGGCAAAAAGAGCAGGGCTTGCTTCCGCACCAGGCAGACAAGAAAAAAGGTACTCGGGAAAGTTGCAGAACCGAGCCAAAAGAGTTCACGGGGGGGCAGGAAGGAGAAACGTTGAATCTCTTTTGCGAGAGGGCGGGGGAAAAAAAAGCCTAGGAAGAAGCGACGGAAAACGTTCTGGGCCAAGGAAAGGGTACTAAAGAAGGTGAAAACGAATCAAGAGTCTTCAAAAGCTTGGCGAAAAAGGAAATCCGAAGGAAGCTCATATCAGGTAGAAAAAGGGAACGAAAAAGCCGACAAGACTACCCTTCTCGTTCGAAATCCGAAAAGAAAGAGGCATACAGTTAGAGGCTCGCAGTTCTAGCGGAAGTCAGCAGTCCCCTTTCCTCAAAAATTGAGAAAAACGTGAAATAACCAGTCCACTCTAGGGGAGCGGGGAGAGAGGAATTCAACGCAAGCGTCACCTCTCCCTTGCCACCGATCTTTAAAAAGGAAAAACTCAAGAAAAAATGAGAACGCGCGCCAAGAAAAAAAGGTGCGACCAAGCAAGAGTAGACCTTTGAGCGATGGGGCCTAAGATGCTTTAACCGAAGACTCGAAGGGGGGGGGAGGAGGCGAGAAGTTGCCAAGAAAGAAGGATGGGTTACCTCGTAACGGAAAATATCGTGGGGGAGGGGATGGGAAAGTGAAAAGCCACAGGGCAACTGTGAGGAAGGGGGGATCTAAGACTAAAGACTTAAAAAACCTCGAAAAAAAGGAATCTCGTCCAAAATAAAAGGGAATCTAACGAGAAGAGATCGGGGTCACGACAAAATAGCAGGAAAGAAAAAACAGAGCCCTGCTCACAAAAAGGATCTCAGAGCGGAGAAAGGAGCTTGTGTACATCGATCCTCAAACGTGAGAAGAAAAATATGGAAGCCTTGGGCAGAAAAGGAGGTGAAAACGGGAGGCGCGAAGGACAGAAGAGAAGATGCTTTAGCCGGAGACGCGGAATGTCAAATCGGAAAAATCAGGGAAGGCAAGGGTGAATGGCCGCTGGGGAAGAGCAGAGCACTGCGCGGTACGAAGAAAAGGCTCGAAAGAGGAGGGACCTGAGCGGGTTCTTGGAGGAGGGGGGTTGGAAAAGGAAAAAAACTCGAGGGAAACTTTCGGGGGAAGCAGGGGTCAGAGACAAAGCACGTCTCCTTACTAGTTAAAGGTCCAGATCCATTCGGAAAGAAGGACTTATGAAGAAGGGGTAAGCTGGGGAATACTTTGTGACTTGGCAGCTGCTCAAAGGCACGGACGTTGAATCTGCTTCGCGATACAAAAAGTCTCGGGTGTGCATACGAAAGACTGGGGAAACGAGAGGGGAAATGGCCAAAGGTTACAGCTCCAGCCCGTCGAAGGAAAGCGCGAAAAGACTTTTCGGAAAAGCGGAGGGAAGTCGGAAGAGAAAGTCCGCAGAGCATGGTTCAAAAGAATCAGAATGTTGAGAAAAGGTGTTCGGGGGGGAAAAAATCGACAAAAACGGGAGGGGAGGGAAAGAAATTAAATTCACCGGGGGAAAAAAGCAATACCAGGAAAAAATTAACGGGGAACCCGAAAAAAAAAAAAAGACTAGGAGAGAAAGAGGAAAAGACGAGGAGGAGACCCGAAAACTCATAATTCGTTCGAAAAAAGCCCCAAAAAAGGAAAAAGCTTATCAATAGGAAAAAGCGAAAGGGAAAAAACACCAAAAAGGGGAAGGCTGACAGACAAACCGCACCTGAGCGGGGCATGCACAACTACTAAGATCAGAAAGGTAAAAGCCTGAGGGGAAAAAAAAACGGAGAAAAAAACTTTTATTCGAAAAACGCATCAGTCACAACAGCAAACCCGCTCCGGACAGGTGGAAAAGCACTTCGGGAAAAAAGAGGAGAGAAAGGAACGGCCTCGTGCAGGAAAAGAGAACGGAGGTGTCTGACCAAACCAACCAACCAAAAAAAAAAAAAAAAAAAAACCCTAAGGGGAAACGCCCGGCAAAAAAACTTATACCTGGAAAGCCACAGACTAGAAAGAGATTGCGACTCTGAAAATCTACACCAATGAACCAAAAACAAATTCTGAAGGGGCCGTCAGCGAGATCACTTGACCACCTCAGCTGGAGGAAGCCGAAAAATGTCTAAACGATGAAAAACGTCTATAAAAAAAAAGAAAAAAAGGGAAGCGACAGGGAAAAGTCATCTTAAGGCTGCGACCCGAAGAGAAAGTAGGTCCATTTCGGATCAACTTTTTTCGTCTTTCAGAAAGGGAGACAAAAAATATCTAAAAGGAAGCTAGAGAGGGAAGATACCAGGACTTGACCGGAAAACCTAGTTGCAGACAATTCCTCCTTGGTCTCAAGTCAAGGCGATCGATAGGAGAAGGACCTTTGAAAAGGCTCGCAGGGAGGAAGGAATCGGGGAGCAGAGAGGGGAGTCTGGGGAAAGGACGGAACAAGAATGTGGTCCTATAGGGTGGGGAAGAACGGCTTGCAGAAGGCGACGGGAAAACCGGAAAAGAAAAATCAAGAAGAATGACTCGGTGCCGTCAAGGTCTTCAAAACAACTCATCTATCTCGTGCGCCAGGATCAGTGAAAAAAAACCGCGAGTGAAATAGAAGCGAGGGGAAAAACTCTACACGACTAACGAGCGAAGCACGCGGCGTGATGTCGAATAAACTTTCTGAGCGACGTCGCGTGGTACAAGTGAAGAAAAAAGCACTAAAATTTACGATCGGGCAAAGAAGAAAAATTACTGTACGGAGGTCCTATCTTGGCATCTTGGTCTAGAACCAAGCGGTTGCGGAAAAGAACTCACGCAAGCCGAGAAAAAAGATATCCAAGGGAAAGATCCAGGGTAATGATAGGTGCAAATGTTTGGGAGGAGGACGTCGTTAAAAGGGTTCGGAGGTACTGACCAGAGAGAAGGATCCGGGCAGCTCAAGAGCTAAAGAACGGTCCAGAAGTGCTAAAAAGTCTACCCGTCGAGAGAAGAAGCTCGAAAAGTGCGGGCAAAAAAATTCCTATGGGAAGAAAAAACATACGCAGGAAAGAAAGACGTCTGCCAAGGGAAACGAAGGAGGCTCCGTGTTGATTACCATTCCGAAGGAGTGGAAAAACACCGCGAAAGAACCATTTAGGGGTGGAAAGGGGAACCGGCCTAGGCACATAGGAGGGCTCTAGAGGCGGGGAGATGGCCAAAAAGCCTACCCCTTTGTCCTCTAGACATGGCCAAGAAAAAAAAATTAGAAAAGAGAAGCCTAGGAAGGAACGATCCCAATAGAGAGAAGGGCAGGAGAAAGGACGCTACCTGGATAGAGCCGAATTTGCGCTACATCTTACTAACACTTGCGTCGGGGCATAACCGAATAGGGAGAGCTATTCCTAAGAAGAATCTGGGGGAAAAAGTCTCCGACGAAGAAAAAGGGGGGAAACGCTCCTCCGTCAAAAGAGGGTATTCCTGGGGTAGCGGGGAGGGCTTAGATACTAGCGCTAAAGGATAGAAAGCAGTGGCTCTTCGGCGATATGGAGAGCTCTCAGAAAATTCCAGCCAAGAGGCCTAGAGAGAAAAAGAAAGAGGGGCATTTCCGGGTTTTAAAAAAAAAATCTCAGCAAAACAACACTTATATCTAAAATAGAGAAAATACCTCTGGGGGAAAAAGCGTCTATTTAAAAAAGGGTACTCTTCTAAGGGGAGTGGAGAGTCTCGAGCTGAAACGGGAAGAAGAGCGCAAACCTTCTTGCCCAGGGGGGACCGCATCACAGAGTCGTAGGAGGGGGAAACAATTCAGATCAAACGAAAACAGGAGAAAGCTGGACCATTCGACAAAGACGCCCGTTCTTCTTCTGAGGGGCTCAACTTGACGAGAACATTATCGAAAAAAACCAAAAGAATAAAATCGAAAGGGGGGTTGTAAATAAGCCGGACCGAATCTCTTGCTCCAGGAAATCCAGGAAAAAGATCTAGGGAAACTCTTAGTCCAAGAGTAATGGTAGGGGGGTATAGTGGAGAAGAATCGCAACATGTCGAAGCCGCGTTAAGACGCCGTACAATGGAACGGGAGAAAGGAGAGAAACGCGCAAAAAAAAGATGCGACGGAGGGACGCGGACAGGGAGAATAAACCCTAAAGGGTCAGATCGAGGTTGCATAGTAGGTCTCCTTTGGCATTCCCACGAAAAAGGGATGTTCAGGCAAAAAAAAGGGGGGGAAGGGAATGCGAGGGGGCAAGCCTATGCAGAGGATAGTCAACGACCCGCAACAGTCTGGGCAAGGGACGAGATTGGAGTAAAAAAGGAGGCTTGAAGAGATCTCGGGACCCTAGAAAAGGAGGGAACTTGGAACTCTTTCAAGAAAGTAACGAGAGGAACTACTAAAGGCCTCCGGAAACTAAAAATTCAGCAAAGGAAAAGGAGGCAATGGGCCGAGGCGACGAGCAGTTTAATCGCGGAGTCAAAAGAAAAAACGCTCTGGGTGGAAAAAGAAAAGGGAAAAGAATTGCCCTATGGGCCTCCGAAGTCAATTGGAGCGAGAAAGACGTCCACCGGAAAAAAAAATGCGCAAGAAAGAGAAAGACAATCACGATCTGAAAAATCACTACCGACAACTCTCAAAAATCGAAACGGCTCCAATCCTCACCAAGCCCGTGAAAAGATCAAAAAGACCTTGGAGAGGCGCTGCTCAAGGCAGAACGATGCGTAGGAGGAGCAAAACGCTTGTGGAACTCAGCGTATAAGATAGGAAGGGTGAGGGGAAAAAAGCATTCGGACGACAAGCGGAAACCAGTTATGTCTGAAAGGAAGGACGGAGTCCCTCACGTAAGAGCCCACTTAGGGAAAATGGGGGGGGGATTCTTGGTTAAAACTCAACAAAGATCCTTAAAAAACGGGCGGGAAGG
>Ga0179593_1321584_pt1 | contig 26471 bp, 18 predicted proteins | sample CZODoug2_1_08_16_FD_185931 | JGI IMG/M metagenome (GOLD analysis project Ga0179593, IMG submission 185931) | Vadose zone soil fungal communities from Angelo Coast Range Reserve, California, USA - CZODoug2_1_08_16fungal (PacBio error correction) | ecosystem: Environmental > Terrestrial > Soil >...
TACCACGAAAACTTTAAGGGGACCAATGCCTCAGCACCACAATTGCCGAGTTCTCGAGCGATGGTTTCCACGAAGAAGTCAAACCGCCATATACTTAAAGGAAAGTGCGCGAGGAATGTGAGGGGGTTAGGACTTGTCAAAAAGGACTGGAGCTCTGAAAGTTCCGGTCCCCGCGGGGGGGGAAGTACTGATATGTAAGGTAAGGGACTCTTCATGCTGAGCTGGCGGGCAGCTACATTGTCCCACCTGAGTGGGAAATCAAACCGGATCTTCTCAATAAAACGCGTCAGGAGTGGGTTTAGCCCCGGACGTAACTGTTGAAATTCCGGGCCCCAGGTCGGGTCGACGACAAAAAACGATGTGCGTAGTAGCAAAGATGAAGGGGGCACGGATGTTTATGTAAAAACAAAAAGTCCGAGCACAAGAGAAACACAATGCTGCCGGGAAAGTTAGTCTGTGTGAAAGATCGAGAAAATAATGCATCAATGGCCCTGAGTCCCCTGCCGTCGATCGGGCTCCTGGAGCTCCGTCATTTATATGCTACGCGAATTGAATGTCACCCTACCAGGTTGGCCGCTTGTACCTGAAGCGTAACAACGATCATCTAAAATTGTTAAGAGAAGGAATGCCACCGTGCTTCGAACAGTCATACGCGCGTGTAGGGTGAAGGTTCGTCCCTGCAGGCCGCTTCAGAAGTAGACCGAGCGGGCATCAGAATTTGCAAGGTTTCCTCCGCCGGAGTATACTCGCGGAAACGAAAAGGACGTCGCTAGGGGCAAGAATCATACTCGATGGGTAACTCGTCAGCGAACACGACTACATGCAAACCGCGTCGCTAATGTGTTTGCCCTGATTAGAGCAGGCAGAGGCAGCAACGCCAAGAAGCGAGTCCAAGTGTTGTCACGATAACTCGGAGACAAGGGAAAGGTAAGGAGCAAGGAACCGAGAGGGTTAAAAAAGCACGGGGAAGATCAAGGTAATTATGTGGGGGGAACCAGCCCTGTGAAAAAATAACAGGAAAGAAAAGCCTTCAGAAGTTAATAACTCGAAAAACCACAGACGCAAAAAAAAACACCGGGGGGGGCAAACTCGAGAAAGGACCGTCTGCATAGAAACAGCGTAGGAGGGAAGTAGGCTAACTGAACAAAACGCAGAGTCCTAACTAGACAGTAACCGGGAGCTGGTTAAAGATCGGTATTATGGTGAAAAAGTCTTGCGCAGAGTGTCTCTTAGTAAAACTGATGAGAGGTGGGGTAAGCCAGAAATCAGGTTTAGAGGATGCTCGTCCGGCCAGAGAAAACTTAATGAAGGTTAAAAAGGGAAGGTCTAAGGGTTAGGGAAGACGGGTAGCCGATCGCATCCATCGAACCAAGTCTCCGGGATGTCTTCTCCAAGTGATCCTCTATTGAATCAGCCTGGAGAACAGAGCTGTTGTCACGTTGGTCTGCCTTTCCACAAAGTCGCGAAGGCCTTTGAAAGTTTAGGCTCTCCCAGAGAACGGGGGCCCCGAGCCTGGTCCTGGCTGTCCTGCATGTTGCACCATTTGCAGGCTAAAGCCCGCCCGTGTCCCCGCTGCCATAGGCAGCCGTAAAAAGCTCGCGAACCTCCACAACCAAAGCCATGTCCACAAGAGAGACCTCACTGTCACGAAAACCGATCACGTGAACTCTTATCAAGTGATTCATAAACTTCGGCTTCAAGTCTGCTCAAAGTAAAGAGGTTGGGAATGCGAGATCACCGGCAATGATCGGGTAAATGGAAGGAAAAAAAGTCAAGAAGCCTAGTAACAAAAGTGTCGGGCCGAATGCCTTCATAAATGGGGGGAAACCGTTGTGTGTTACAAAAGAATCCCGCGAAGAATAAGCAAATCCCCTCAATGATAGACTAGAAAAAAAACAAGGAGGAGTATAAAAGGAAAAAGATAGAGAAACGACCAATGCGCTTCAGGTCGGTGAGCTTGGAGGGGGGTTCACTCCATCTGATACGGGGAGGGAAATAAAGGTGAATGAAGGCATTAGGACAGAAGTGGTCCTAGGGAATTGAGGGACCCGGGGAGCGATCAAGAATTGTACCTTTTCAGAGCGATGTGCAAAAGGGAAGGACGGTCACCGAATCTAGTGGGGGGGGAAAACAAAGGCGTTCAGTGAGCGGTGAAAATTTCCCAGGCGCTGAACGTGGCAGTTGAGGGGGTGGGGCTTGAGAGATCTGCTGTTCGTCAGATGAAGCGGAACAAATCCGGGTTGGACGACAGAGTTGTAAAAGAAAATACTAACCACTCGGGTGCAACACCTATCCAGTCTCTGTTGGATAGAAGGACCACGGTCGACCAGTCCCTCTAAGGTGGGAAAGGAAGGGCAGACGTAAGTAAACCGCGATTCTCCAAATGATGCAAAAGAGATAAAGAACCCGACGTAAGGGGGTTATTGATTCGAAGACCGGGTAGTCCCAATTGGGGTAGGGAAAGAGGAAAGCATTACGTGTTCAACTTCTGAAGGAAAAGAGACAAAAATAAACAAGGAAGTACGGAACTAGCCAAATCGCGTAGGCACAAACGGTCGACCACTGGGAAAACCTCTAAGTCTGATCGTGGGACAAGATCGCTTCGGGGGAAAAAATCTGCGAGAACGGGGTGTGGGGAAGGGGCCACATGAATCCAGAAGGAAAGTGCATGCTGTCAGCTTTCTAAGTGACTTACAGTGGCGAGCGCAGGGTTCAGAGGCCGCGAAGGAGAAGAAGGGAAAGTCTGACAGCTGGTGAAAAGGAAAAGAACTACATAAGAGGAGGGCAGAGGAAAAGGTTTCTTGAGCAACCGATTCTGTCCAGGGCCATTACGGATAAGAGTCCCACCAGCGTTACGGGGAGAGAGGGGACGAGGTGCGCATCAAGAACCAAATGGTTAGTCTGTAAAAAAAAATCAACTCAGGGGTGGCCTGGTCTTCTGTTCCAGAGCGGCGTGACCTCGGGCTGTTGACGGAGGGAAAAGTCAGTTTCTGGGTGAAAAGGGAGGCTAAGACAAATCTCGGCACAGGAAAAAAAAGTCAATTGCCGCTTCCGCTACGCCGATCTGTAATGCATCTCATGTCCTGAAAAAGACTCAATGGGTAGACAGTCTAGAGGAAATTTACGACTAACAAGGGGAACTCCGATCGCAGAGGGTTAGCGGAGCTATCGCGGTAAGGAAGCTTCCAAGAGCAGTCGTAAATTCTAGTCTGGTCCTATACAGTCCAGGATGACCTGAACGGCGATCTACGATTGGAAGTCAGTTTCGGTAAGATCTAAATGGCACTCAATACGTAACTACGTAACCGGACAAAAAGTCGGGTTTGTTCGCATATTCGCGAATTGTTTTTTGGAAGCAAAACACAGACAAGCCCGTCCCAAACCGAAAAAACCGAAGGAAATAGTAGGCGAAAAACCTTTGTTCACGGGAACTGAACAGGGAATGACTATATCTAAAAACGCCGCTGACTCGGTGCAGAGACGTGCGGATGAACGTCCCTTGGACGAAGAAAAGGCTCTGCCCAACCTGCGATGCTTCTCACTGGTACAGTCATTTCGGAGCTACCTTAGCTGGACGGGACCACTATACCGGACGGCGTTAACACATCATTACAGAAAAAAATTGCGCGGCGTCCAACAAGGGACTGTCCGACTGGGGGGAGTTTTTCGAAGTATACGAGTGACACCCCTATACTCGCCGACTGAACAGGCTTTGGCGAGCATGTGGCGGCGGTGTTGAGGGTCGCACAAAATAGCGGCGGCGTTTTTGGAAGAGGGGGTAACGTCGTGCACAAGGCGGCGATGATGCAAACCGCAGATTTAGGAATGAATATTTCATAAGGAGGGGGCCTGACGTCGGGAACGCGAACCAAACAAGGCAGCTCGGCACATGGGGACGGATAAAAGTCAGGGACCTAGGGACTGCCAAAATGGAATCAGTATGTTGATCCCCGGGAAGGACATTTTCCGCTGATCAGGAAAGGGGGAATCCTAGCACAAATCATGCTTCTTTCGACGAAGGCTGCAAAGCCGTGAGACACGCCCAGCGAAGAAAGACCTCCGGCTGGAGAATTAAAATCTCGCCTGATAAGGGGGGGGGATGCAGATCTATCCTACTTTGTTGCGTAAGGAAAAGCCACCAGCAAAGATCGCAACGCCGTGGAACCGGACAAGATGGCCAAAGCAGGGGGACCCAGGAAAATGTTTCTGTTGCTACGAGAAGGTGCTTGGCCAACGCGGCAAGCGCCAAAAATGGCGTTCCCGAGATTGGGGAGCTTCGAGTTGAGGTAGCGGGACGCAGAACAGGGAGAGGAGATGCATAAACTATCCAAAACGAGGCTGACTGGTGGCAGGCGCCGTACTCGATCTTCGCCTAAAACTGCGACCTGGGTAAGGCATGTTTAATGCAAATCATTTACGGGAGGCATGAACCTGGTCATGAGAAATTTGCAGAAACGTAAGGAGCTGCCGCCGGGAAGTTACGGGAAATTCCCGTTCTTATGGAAAACGGCAGGTAGAGACGCAGGGCCTCTGTGAGGCGCAACGGGGTTTGAGGAAGTTTTGCGGACTAAATTTGTTTCAGGGAAAACGCGAAGATGACTCACAATAAGGGCGGGGGACCGCGACACTCAGGGGAAGGACTGACGACTGCATATCTGAGAGAATCCAACGGGGAAGACTACAAGGAACTGAACGTTAACAAGAAGAAGCCGCGAAGGAAGAGGTGGACTGTGGGGAAAAAGTTTCCCCAGGCGCGGGAAGACGCGCATTAGCGCACGATTGCGTCACGCCGGATCCAGGAAAATGGAAAGAGAGCGAGGAAAAACCAACGGGGGAGAGGCCCATATAGAGAGCGGCGAGAGATCAAAAGTACGAAGACGCTCATGCGCGCTCTACTAGAAGGAGAAAACCAACCGAAAACTTCCGTCGCTCTTAGGGGATTCAAGCCTCGATCTGGAATTCCCACAAGGTCCGTTCGAAGTGAACTCTATTTCACTAAAAGGAAAAAATTTAGTACGTAGAGGCCTCAAAACCAGCGAGGCGGGAGTGTATTAGACCTACTTCCTCCGCCAAAAAGGGGGGAAAAAGCAACGGCCCAAAACCCACTGAAGACAGGAATCGAAAAAACGTACCCGCAGGTAGCCCTAAAACCAAGCAGGCGAATCTGGAGGCGCCGCGACCGTGGCGGCCATAATTAACGGTCAATCAAAAAAGCGTGCAAGAAACACCGACGACCGGTAAAAAGGTAACCGGCACGCTAGTCACGGAGCAACGAACAAGACCTCCGTGGAGGAAGATCCTGAATAAAACTAACCCTGTAGAGGAGCAGAGAACAGCTACACAAAAATCCTCGAAATACTGATGGGGGTTGGCCGAGCCGGAGTTTTCCTAAAGTGGTTCTCGTAGAAACCACCTCTGACAAAAAGGCTGAAAAATGAAAAGTGCGAAAAAGGGAGATTTCACCGGCTTTGACAGGAGAAATCGTCGGGGCGGTGGAGGTGACTGAAGAACAAGGTGAAGAGACTCTTGCAAAAACCCACCAAACACTCTGATCAGGCAGTATGGAAAGGACAACATAAGCGGTCGGCGGAAGGGGCTTGGAATCACTGGAGGAAGGCCTGACAATTGCCACCAAGCCGATGGGTGGTGTAGCTAAAATAAAAATGTCTCAGCGGTGCACATGGCATATAAAAGCGCATGACTATCAGAGAGCAAACATGTTGGTGCGAAAGAGACAGGACCATAAGGGGACAGAATCCCATGAAATGACTAACTGAAGTGGGGAGTGGTGGCAGAGGGAGGGAAAAAGAGCCTGCCCCCGACCTGAAAAGAGGGAAATGACCATAAGGAGGGGTCTGCCACAGCAACTTAAAAGGGGGAAACGCCGGGGACATATTCAACCAGCACGCAACTACTTTTTTGGGCTGAAGAAAAACGCCGCCCCTGCTCAAAAAACACGGGACCGAGGGTCGCTAGTAAAGGGGTAAACCTGAAAAAAAAAAAAAACGCAGCATAAGAAATAAATGGCGGTCAAATGACGCTCCGTGGGAGGGTTTTCCCGAGACCCCCCACCTGAGGGGGAAGAGTAGTTGATCTGAGTTCCTGGACCAAGGAGGGACGAATACTAAGAGGACATCAAAGAGTCTAGGAAGATCGGTATGCACGGACTGGGAGCGAAAACTGGGTCTTTTCATCAAAGGAACGTTCATCCAAGATAGCGTGGAGGGGGTGAAGCTACGCGAAGCAGGAACTGGCGTCCTGTCCCCAAAAGGACGTTTCTCCTAAAATGTGGTAGAAAGGACACTCCGTTTTAATTTCTCTCTGAGTGGGAGTCCCAAACGCCCGGCAAGCCTATGGAAACACCGAAAGCTGAAGGGGAATTCAGCGTTGAGTGGCGTGATCGGGGGTAATAACGAAAACGAAAAAAACGTACTAAAACCACTAGGCGATCGCTCTCCGGCAAAACGGCAAGGGGGGGGATAACAACGTGTAATTTCACCAGAGCAGTTGGAAACCTCTTGAAGAACTCTAATAGTCTATCACGAAACCTTGCGATCTTTAAGGGAAAAAACGAAACGACTTTCAAAGTCCAACCGCGAAGAAAGGATGAAATTTTCAGGTTAACATGAGATCGAAAATTAAGCCGGCAAGAAATCAGCGGCAAAGTTGGAAGGTGGGGTTAAGTCGGCAGCTATATTGATAAACCTGAAAAAATTTAAACTTACTAAGATGCAAAAGCGAGGGGGGTAAGAAAAGCAGTTGAAAGACTCCCTGAGCCCCTACTGACCTGGGTTGTGTCAAGGATCTAGCTAAGAAAGAGCTACTCCTAAAGAGATTTAACATTCACGATGCTCTGAGAAGGGAACAGGAAGGCTGTACAGTCGTGTAGACAAAAAGAAAAGTTTGAGATAGCCATCTCTGAGTATTGGGAAGCGACACCATATTGGAAGACTGAAAAGTAGCGAAGCCTGTAGCGGCAGATCGCCTCCCGCCCCCACAAGAAATCACCCCGAAGATCAAAGGAATTCATAGCTAGGAGGAAGGTTGAGTTTCAAGGTACGGCGGAAATGCCCACCCCCAGGGAAATCGTCTCTGTCGAAGCGAGCTTGTGTGCCGGAAGAATGAGTAGAATTGCAAAGTAGGCCGGGAAGAGTGCAAACGTAAGGGGTCAAGGACGCTGTATGCAGACAGAAGAACTTGAGAGCTCTTCCGACAAAGAGGGGCACGAAAATGTATAAGGTGAAGGACTCGAACTCAGTCGCTAGCCTACAGCACGCCCTAGAAGTGGCTTCGGAGCCCAATGATACTTTGAGGGGAGCACTTGCTAAAGACGGGGGGTCCTTGGTAAGGGGTATGAGAGGGCCACCCGGTCGTTCGGTCCCTTTCTCCGGGGGTTTCATCTCGGAGAAAAAATAAACGGGGAGGAACCAACGTGGTAGGAGTGCGTAATGTTCACCGCTGCAACCTCTCCACGGGAATGTCCACGCAGTCCAGAGACGCCCCTCGATCTGGGTCGGACCCTAAACCAACCAAACCCGTGCCACCAAGGAGAAATCATTTTGTTACGAACAAACTCGCGCCCCTGTCCCGTGCGTCCAAAAAACAATTACTGTCGGACAAAAGACGGGGGCAAAGCGATAGGAACGGGGGGGCAATGAGCAGACGAAAGGGAAACAGAGATCAAGATCCCAACATTTTGCAAAAGCAAATGCGGAATTCCCGGTGGAGGAAGTATATATGGAAAGGGTAACACTAGATTGGAATAAGAGCCGCAGTGAGAAAGATGCCCTTCTTATAGACAGAGCACAACAACAACGTATGATTAGGAAGAGAAGATTCATAGAGGACAAGGTCTACTTCCATCTCTGGGAAAAGGTTCAAGCCAAAGAAGAAGGAAAGGGGAGTAAGATCATGACAAAAAATGCAGGACGAAGAAAAACAGGGTTGATATTTATGTGCCAAGTGGTCACGTAAAAAAAGAAGGGAAGTGAATGTTCCGTACTATGAAAAAAATAAAGGATCAGCCGCAGAAAAATTGTGGGAATAAAAGAAACCGGCAGTTAGATCCTTAAAAATAAACGTCTTGGTGGACAATTTGTGGGGGGAGGCTTAGATAGTCATGGGTGTGAACGACATGCAGAGGGTATCACAGCTCATGGGAGCTTACCGAGGTGCAAAAGAAGACACTTCGTGGGTCCAGAACGATGAAGGAGGGGGGGGGGGGAGCGAAGCATATCACGCACCCAGGCAGCCGAAGTTTTGACAGAACGCCAGTGTACAACCCTATTAAACCACGGAACTGAGCAAGGGCTATCAGTCATACCGAGAAAAAAAGAGTATAGGGGTTGGGGGGATTAGAGATCGAGAATATTGACCCCTAAGATAAATCGACATCAGTAACTGTGGGGACTCTTTCAGTGCAAACAGAAAAGCAAAGTATGCATTGACGGGGGAAAAAAGTCGCAAAACGGACTAGGCGAACGATCTTCTTCCCTACTGGGAGTGAACAGAGAATAGGAGACCATTAGAAAGGGAAGAGCAGACAAAAGTTGGCAGTACGCCGATTCGCAAACCCGAGGAGAAGCATTGCACTGGAGGAGAGGGAGAGCTGCGAGTGTGAGACGGCATGTTCCAGTCGCTCCGGGCCGCTAAGGAGTGGATTTCGGAGAAGGTGCCATAGGGTGGGAGGCAGAAAAACGACAAGAACTGGCCAGCGTCCAACGGGGGGGCGGAACAAAGAATGTTGTCGAACACTCAAAAAGTACGGTCCATGAACGCTTATCCGCGAAGAGGAAAAACGGGGAAGCGCGGGAGAAAGAGAAAAAAAAGATGAGAGGAAAGGGGAAAAAGCGAATTCGGGGCGAAAGAGGGGGGTCCATGAATTTGGACAAGGTACTCATGAGGGGGGGGAAGCGCTACGGACAAGGTTCGTTTCCTCTAGTAGCACTCAGAGCGGCATACGTAGAAGAACGAAAGGCACTTCCCCCACAGATCGCGCCGATCTTACTCTGCAGGAAAAGAGAGATGTTAAACAAGGAGAATAATGACCTACACCGAAAAAAGCAAAAAAAACTGCCATTGTCGATGGGCGCCGGGAAAGGGCGTGCCGGAGGGGAGGCCCCACGGTCCTCGGGCAAGGTCAATATCGAGGAAAATACAACCTATGAAAAATCGCAGAAAAAAGGAAGCCAGGAGTATGAAATGGAGATGACGCATACTAATCACTAAAGAAGACGTTGCAGAGATAAGGGGGCGCATAGGCAGCGAAAATGGTGGAAACCCTCATCCCGCTCGCCCCGGTCCCCAAAAAGAGGAACGCAACATAGGGGGGAGGGAAACCCGGGCCCGACGTGACGAGTCAAAAGAGAGAAAACAAAACGACGAACTGGGGAATCCGGTAGGTGCCACTCCTTGAGATCAGGAAAGAGGGAAAACGCAAGAATGGCAGGGATGGGCAACATCTAATATGGAAAGGAAAAGGAAAGGGGGAGGTCTCTACCGTCGCGGGAATGCAACTAAGGAAGGCTGCAGGAAGACATGGGAAATAACCTGGCCTCGGCGAAACACACAGGGCCTTTACGTAATATGGGCGGGAAATCGAAGAGAAAACCCTCGCCTAGAAACGATAGCTGTTCTGCTCGGGAAAACGTTGGCTGGGGTTCGCCAAAAGAGGCGTTCTGGGATTGAATAGGTCCCTTAGGTGGTAGAACCAATCGGGAGCTTCAGGTCATACCCTGCAGTGCTTTGAGAGGAAATGCTGTTAAAAGGAAGTAGTGAATCGCCCGACATAAAAAAGCACAAGTAAGAGGGGTCATCATGGGAGTAATACAAACTTCCGGGAATGATGTTTGATCAGCAAAGGAGCGGCCGAAAAATGGGCGGGTCGCACGTGGTGACATTGCTCTAATACTATGAAAATAAAACCAGACACGCGCTGTCGGAAAGAGGGAATTCGATACTGTATAATACCAGCCTAAACCTAGGAGTCATGAAATACGCCCTTATCAGAAGTGGAAAGGGGCGCCAAGAGCTAGAGGAAAGGGGAAGTCCTTACGAAAAAAAGAGAAAAGCGCGGGCGACGCCAAGTGGGGCCACCATCAAGAGGAGGCCTAAATGGAATCCCATGTCACGATTTGCTTTGGACTACGAGAACACATGGAGGGAGCCAAGGACGACAAACAACAGCTGCAACCGGGGAGAGTTCTCTAAAGTCATTGTAATATGGGGGAATACCTTAATAGGGGTCAATGAAAAGGAGGAAGAAGAGAGGAATGTTAGAACCGCCTCTACAGCCGCCCAGAAACAGGATACATAGTCTTCATTGTCAGCACCAGTGCCTGAAAAGGAAACGGCATTGCAGGCGCAACGAAGGGCGGAACAATATTTGAGCATGATGGCGGATTGGCTAAAACTTCTGTTTTAACGCTGCCAGGAATGGAGAGGAAGGGTTTTGGAGGGGCCTGTTACGAAAAGGGGTTCTTGGAGGTGCATAAAGACAGCATAAATCACGCGGCGAAGAAACTACGACTTGGTAAGGAGACGGTCGCCGCCATAGAGGTAGGGAAAAAAGGAAAAGATGTGAGAACAATCTAGATAACGCCGCAGGAAGAACTCACTGAAGTTTTAAAAACGGGGCATTTCCCGTCAGAGGGGGGATGACGCGAGCAGAGGAGAGGCTTGAGGAAGAAAGGGGAGAAGCGTCGCACGATAGGAGACTCAAAAGAGGGAGTAAAAAGATGGTCTGCAAAATAAAATCCAGGAAATTTCCGCAAACCCTCATGCGAAACCTACACCTCACTTGATGAAACAATAAAAAAAACGAAGGAAGGATATACGTTTTCCAACTAAAGGTTAGGAAACAAGGGGAGTAACGGGGGACGAATGGCACCCAGGTCGCAAAAAAAAAACCCTAAGACATTATTATTTAAGCGTTAACCTACTGCCTCCAGACCAACGGGGGAGAAAAAGAGGCCCAAAACAAGAAGAACTCAGGCGCTGCCGTAAAACAAGGTCAGGAGAAAGCCCCCATCATCGAAAACACAGGCGCCTCGGCAGTACGTTTCTGCACTGAAAATGCCCGGGAAAAGGGCTCCTGCAAAGAGGAAATGACACAGGAAAGACCGGGGGGAAGGGAGCCCCTTCTACGCTTGTAGCGTAGAATCCTCAACAAGAAGCGTCCGGTTCGTAAAAAGGAGAGGAACTATCACTAGCAAACGAGATAGGGGACCAAAAAGAACACTCTGGAGCGAAAAAACGCGCGGGAAAGCTGTTTTTTTTTAAGGAACTACGAGGTCCTCCGCGGGGGGGGGTCGGTAGAAAAAGAAAAGAGGACCCTTTAGTCCATTGAAAAAAGCTGGATCAGTCTTTAAACAAAGGCGTGACGCGATCTTAGGGAGGGGAGGGGGTACCGAAGAACCGACGTATAGAATCGTTGCAAAAAGAAAGAAAAATGAATATAAGCTAGTAGGCCTGGATGCACGCCCGCGGTACTGGCGGAGGGAGGGGAGGAGAAACCCGGAAGAAAGACAAAATCTCCAAACCGGTGGTGTAAGGAGAGGGAACTGCAGAGAAAAAAATTTCCGCCACACAGGAAAGGAAGATCCGGTCCAGAAAATGCTAGCTCTAACAAGTCATTAACCAAGCCCCGTTTTGAATCCCATGAGCAAGAAAAGGGCCAGGAGGGGTGAGGGACAGCCTGCAAAGAATAATTCGCCCACAAATAGGGGGACAGCGGAGAGACCTCGTCAAGGTTGGATTCATCCAAAGAGAAAGGGCAACTCCCTGGAATAATTCACCTAACCTCACAGGTTTGGGCATACCACGAGAAAAACAAAAGAGACAGACTAACATCAGGGCTCTTAAAGCTTTTGAGGCAGAGACTTGACGGTAAACCGTCCGGAAGGAAAACGGGGGGGACGGCCAGAAAGGTTTTTCCCAGGCGTGCAAACTGTTACGGTGATAGTACTGTCCTTAACGAGGGAAAGAAGAATGATCGTCATCAAGAGGATAATCGAAAAGGCAATCTAACTTTTGATCTCAAAAGGGCTTGTGCCCAGCACAAGCAATCTTCAAGTTAAATAAAAAAGGCCAGGGGGAGTTATCTCAGCTGTCACAATGTTGCTGAAGGAAACAAAAAAGTGACCTCCACATGTTGCCTATCCGCCGGGAGGGCGCCTGCTGCTTTAGGTCCACAAACCTTCCGATCCTATGAAGAAACACTGACGGATTAATGGACGCAACGGGCGTATATTGGATAGAATAGACCATCCATAGCACCCTGCTTCCCAAAGAGTAGAAAAGGCTCGAAGATCCGGGAATGTCTCTTGCGAGACTTGAAAGGGAAAAGTCAGTTGGAACGAGGGTCATTGAAAAAGATCCGCTACAGAGGATTTGCGATCAAACGGCGTGCCAGGGTCAGGCGGAAAGTCCAACGCCTTTGAGAAAGGAAGATTGTCTAAAGGGACGCCCTCATTCAGGCTCCCGGGGGAGGAAGGAGGGCAATTTCCTTTGGGGTAAGAGTCCTCTATGGGATGAGAGCGGGAAAAAAACTGAACCGTCCGGAAAGATCCTCTAGGGGACAGCGGGGCAAATGACGATCAGGAACAATACTCCCGTGATCAAGACGTCGCGAGGAGTGGGGCCCTTATAGTCAACTAAGGGATCGGGCAGGCTCCCCCTCAATCAACAGTTTCAGAAGAGGGGACGGTATCCCGGGAAAAGAGAAAACGGGAACACGGAATCTGGTTGCAAACAAAGGGGGAAGTCTTCAAGGGAGCTTAGGGGGTATTATGGGAATCAACCCGCGAAAGAAGGAACTTCACGAAAAAGAGCAACCCCCCAGAGGTAGGAAGAGACACAAGGCCCAAAAACACCAACGCAAACAGAACTCCACGCGCGAAAGATGCATCAAAGGAGGCCGGGAAGTGGGGGGAGGGCATTCTTCTAAACGGGTCCACACCAGGGAGGAAGGCTCTGGAAAGCACAGAAGAGTAAAGGATCGATGAGGGGGCCCATGCATTTCGCAGGCTTTCCCGCTTGGGAGGGGGGAGGGATCGTTAATAAAGACTAAATGGGGTATTCTATCAAAGTTAAAATGCCATCCTTGTAACGGGATGATGTCATCAAAAGATGAATACGGAAGAAAGACATCACAACCGCCATGGCTATGTGTGGGGAAAGGGAATAGTGTAGGTTGGCGGAAGGCGAGGATAGGCGGGGCGAGAGGGTGGGAGTGGGGGGGAGGGGAGAGGGGGGGAAGGGGAGAGGATGGGAGGTGGGTGTGGGTACGGGGGGGGTCAGGTGGTGAGCAGGGGGGGGTGAAGGTAGAGGAGAGTGTGGTGGGTGGTGTGGGTGGGGAGGTGGACAGAAACAACGGGTTGGTGGGGGTGGGGGAAGTAAGGGGTGAAGGGTGGGAGGAGTTGGGGAAGGCGATTGGACAGGGTCGAAGGGAAAGGTTGGAAAGGCAGACTGAGAAGTAGGGGGGAGGGGGACGAATGAGGGTAAAGGGGCGGAGTGGGGGGGGGGGGGTTACGAGGGGGGAGGACGGAGATAGGAGTATGGACAGGGGGTTTGTGGTGGGAATGGGGAGGTGGTTGGCGGGGAGAGAGCGCAGTAAAGGATGGAGTCAGGCGCGAGGTAGGTAAAAGGGGTAAGGGAAGGGGAGGGGAAGGAAGTGAAAGCGAGTGAGAGGGGGGAAAGTTGCAATAGGACAGAGTAAATGGGGCCGGCTGAAAGAATTCTAAGAGTGATCAAGACCTGGGGAAAGATGCGGGGGGACCCATGGCTTTTACGTGGCAGAGGGAACACAGTCGAGATCCTGAGAACTGTGAGTATGACTCGAGCCACAGATCCGTAATCGGACGCCTGAAGGGGGGGTGGACCATTGACTTGACATTTTCACGCCTGTCCGCCCTGAACAGAAGGGCCGCTGGTCCCAATATTTGGCCACAGCCGCGACGGGGATAAACTTGCCAACCAAAAAAGGGAATGTCCACCCCTTCAGTGATACCAAGGGTGAACGGACGACCGTCTCACCTCCCAAAGCCCGTTGCTGACAACCTTCAGGAGAATTAGGAACCCTGAAAAGGTGTGCATCATATCTCTTCAACAGTCAATGATCGGATGTAACAGGGAAAGGAAAATACCTCAAAAAAAAGACGTGGTGGCCAGCCGGATACCGGCCATGGGAAAAAAAAGGGAAAGAAAAACGTATTAGATTGTATGGTTAAAACCTCGCATCAACGCGGAAGCCGTAGAGCCCAATAAAAGGAAGGAGAGAGATCAAACAACAAACGGAGGAAAAGAGGAGCGATCATACGGAAAGAACGACTGGAAGAGAGTCCGTATTCCGATGTGGGTCAACTCCCGCATACGGACGGGGGAGACGCTGCCGGACAATGAGTCAACACCTCCAGGGATGTATGGACCCTTTGGAAAGTACAGAAGATTTGAACGGTTCTAGAGTTCCAAAGAAGAAAGGACAGCAGCCGGAAGCGATTGGAAACAAGGTAGCTGTCAAGTTATTAGGCTTAAAAGAGACTAGACTTGTTGGACAAAGGATTTTTTGTGGGAGGTAGATCTGGAGTTTCTGAAGACCTCGGGAACAAATCAAGGGTCGACCAGGAACACATGACAGAGAGGGAAAAGGCGGTTGGGGCAACCGATCATATCATTGGAAAAAGAGATAGACAGGGAGAAGTTCCTAGAAAATTTTGGAAACCTAAAGTAGAACACATGTACCAGCGAGGACTCGGCTATCCACTCTAATCAGAGGGAACGAACGCGAAAGAGCTGGGGGTGAGGGGGAGATATAACTACCGGATTCAAACTACAGAGAAAAAACCTCGAAAAGAAAGTGAAGGTAAAAAACGTAGAGGCAGAGAGACAGCACTAAGATCCCAAGGGAGAATTAATGAGAACTATAATCGGGAAAAGAAGAGAAGAGTTCTACCTAATTGGGACATAAATAATATTCTGGGGGAAAAGAGCGAAGCGGAAGGTACACGCTGGTTTTTAATTGTAGAACGGGAACTAACACTCTCTTAAAGAAGTGTCACTTCTGCATAAGTTCGTCTCTTGGAAAGAAGGAGGGAGACTTCTGTGGTGAAAAGAGTCGGAATAAGGGTCCGATAGGAGTGTCAGGGTTAAAAGGCTAACGCATGTGGGAGGGGGATATCCATCAGAGAAGGGCCTAGGGAACAAGGGGGGGCGTGCTCACAAAGATTCGTCAAAGGAAAACATAAAGGAGGACTTCTAAAAAGAAGCAAGGCGAAATGTGTTAAAGGGAGGAGAGAAAAGCGATCCAGGATGACCAGGATTGAATCTCATGTCAAAAATGAGGAATTGTCGGGGAATTTCCTTAGTGGGAAAAATGAATTTCTTCAAGTACCTATCGATGGTTTGCACAGAAAAATCAGGTTCTTGTGAAAAGAGAGGGAAAAAGACAAGCTCAGGAAACCGAAAAAAAACTCAGTCCTCGGGAACCGCCGTACGGCGGCCGATAGAGTGATCGATTTGAAAAAATATAAAGTTTCTCAAACACCTTGCTCTAGGACAGGTTGAGAATCAAGGGAATCACCGAGCCGTCCAAATTTTTGTAACTGACTGGAATAGGGGGAGGGTATCGCGTAAATGTAAAGGGTGGCTTCCCAAATTAAGCCGGGATTAGAAAAGTCTCTTGTCCTCTAAGGAGGGGGATTACCAGGAGATCGACGATGGGGAGCAGGTCTGATTCCCGTCAGCCTCGATAACGATCACTACGGTAGCCGGCGCCTTAAGGGTTGGGAGCAAACTAGAGCGGACGGGGGTGTGATACAAAAAGAAGCTCTCCCTTCACTCCCCGCGGGCTCGAGAAAAAGAGTTGAGGAACGCTGGGCCCGTACGTCAAAGTTCAAGCTTCAGAGCTACAACCACGAAGAATACTCTGGGATCAATCAATGGAGTTGGCCAGAGCAGAACTGTGTCTATCAAGTCGGCAGTCCCCTCCTAGTCTAGGCCTACGAAGAGAATGAAACTAGTCTTCGCTAAAGCGGAGAAAAGCAAGCAAAAAAATAGCCGACTCGTGAGCAACTCAGAAACAATCAACGTAGCCGGAAACTAAAAGGGAGGTTGGGGAACGGATATTTCGGTGTATCAGCACGAAACCAAGAAAAAGCCTAACGGACTTCATTCGGTAGAGCAGGGCGAGTATGTTCTTGTTAAAAGGACCAAAAAGAGAGTGGCAGGGGGTGGAATCTTTACTCTTTCTTGGGGACAAATCTAGCTGATGGAGGACAGAAGACTTATGATATTCAGGCGGGGTCAGGAAGGACGGAGAAGTCTAGTTAAAAAAACGCCCATGAAGATCAGTCCATAAATGGGAGGATCACAAGAGGAAAGAGGGTGAGAGCACACATGGGAATCCGATTTCATGAAAGGGTTCTGCGCATGGGCACGATGAATCGAATGAATACAAGCTACACCACATCTTCGCAATGCTCATCGTGGTCTGCGGTAATACTTATCATAGACTCTCCTCAAGAACGCGTAGGTTATTAAAATAAACGCTGATAAAGAAATGTTCGTGGGAAAACCCCCCGAGGCATAGAGAGAAAACTCCCGGGTCCTTCTTCAACTGCCCCAGCGAAAGAAGTAACGCAGGAAAGGCGCACAAGAAGGACGCCAAACTGGAAGCCCAGTTAACAATGTGCTTCATAAACAACTTGGACCACGAAAAGGACCGGCGGCCAAACACAAAAGGCAGACGGCACGGAATGTGGTGCTACTAAGCCAAGTATATCTGTGCTGCAGAACTCATGGGATCGTATAGAGAATCCTCAACCAGGGAAAAGGGTTCGTCAACCGGCAAAACATGAAAAGAAAAAAACCCAAGCGGCCAGGAGACAGGGATCATGTGGGAATTGGCAAATCAATTGCATTCTCATTACCAATTTCCATGGCAAACACGAGGGGACGCGGCGAAGAAATCCGAGTAGAAGAAAAGCTGCGGGGTGCTAAAATGAAAGTTGGGAAGCGGCCTCGATGAGGCAGTCCGTTTTTTTGGAACCGTTTTGCGGCTCCACTGTGTTAGGGAGTAAGTAGGAAAAGAATAGGATAGAATCTCTTGAGAAGTGGGGGACACTCGCAGCCGGCATTACGTTCAGGGAAGGCAAGATGACGGAGGGAAGCAGTTTTGACTACGAAAAATCGTAGCCGGAAGAAAAAAGAGCCGCTACAGGAAGGGAGGGGCATGTTCCCGCGAGGGGATTAAAAAAAAAAAAGAGGCCGCAGTGGGCCTTTGAGGCAGCGGACTTAACATGCCAACGAACCTATCTCCCTAGAAAAACACAACGTGGGGGGGAAGGAAAGAAAGTGAGGTCGCAAGACACGTGTCCTCAAGCACAAGAGAAGTGCGAGCGTCCCTCAAGAGCCGAAAAATTCCACCGGAAAATTGGAGTCGCGGCTCTGCTGCAGGTTCCACCTTCGACTGATCTGTTGAGTCAAAGCCTTGTTGAGTAGAAAGAGATAGTGCAGCTAAACTTCAAGGCCCAGGTTATTACGTGAAGAGAGAAACAGCGCGATTGAAGTATGCTGTAAACCACGCGGGAAAAAACTTCTCCCATAACAAATTGAGAAAAAGCCGCGGGAAAACCACTTTCTCATATTCGAGTCATCGTAAAAGAATGAAGTTCGCAATACCGAAAGCAGGCGAAATCGGATACTCCTCTGACCAGAGTGGCGAAATGAAGGCAAAGTAGAGGAATTCATGCGTCAATTACACGAAAGAAAGTGAGCAGGGAAACAAAAGTCGACGGTCTCGAAAAAAAACTCCTTTGCTAGACGGGGAAGAACATATCCTCTCCCGAGTGAGATATACAATAAAGAAGCAGGAAGAGGAAAAAATCGAAAGCCTTCTTTTTTGTGGGGGGGGGGCAGCGGCCCGCGGGGGGGGGTGACCCTGGTTTTCGACGAAACCGATGGGACACACTGGACTTCAAGGAGGATGCATCTGGCATAAAGTTTCACGGAGTGACGGATAATCGAGTAGGGGAGAGAACACCGGCGGATATCTCTTCCCCACCGGCATGATTAAAAAAAAGAAAGCGAGTAATTTCGAATTAATCCATCAGGGATGGTCATCAGCGGCGGAAAGAGAAAAGCACAGTTAGGAAGGGAAACACCACGAGGCCAAATACTATGTGGTTGAGAGGAATCATGTTCTACAGCTGCAAAAAACATGAGAAGACAACGGCGCCCGACATATCTGGACCGCTGAAGGACAGTTGGAGACACACAGAAAACCGTTTGAATCCTCCCATGAAGGACCTGTATCGTCCTTGAGTTGGTGGAGGAAGAAGCGCGCACGCTAATGCGAAACGCTTGATCGTCATAGAACAAAGCTCCGGTTAGGGGCAGAAGCGGCCAGAAGGGGAAACGCCGCCACATACAACCGCCAAAAGATCTAGGGTGTTATGTTATGGGAGACAAGAAAACTGAATAAACGGGAAAACCCAGCATTCAGAAGTTCTGCAAATCATTTTGGGTAGCGTAGTACTTCGAACCTCGCAAAGACCACCGTAAAGAGTGCGGACGAGGAAATGAGGGTTTTAATGCGGGAAACGAATTATGATTCGGAAGCGGCCCGACCTAGGGGAGGAGAAACACCGGGAAAGCAGATTCGTATGCTCGAGAGTCGGGGAACGGAAGTATCCACCGGTAGTTTCCAGAAACCAAGAGAGGGCTCCAGCTTCGACGCTTTGGGGGAGATCTGAAGACGGAAAAGGGGTTTGAGTCCGGGCCCAGATGACCGCAAGTGTGATCCGACAGGGGGGGCTATCGGAGTGTTAAGGAAAAAAAAACCGTGAAAAGAACTATTAAAAAAACTAATGAAGGTGACAATCGTGGAGAGATCAAACATAGACGGCATCACGCCAGGAGGCAACATGTCGAGAGGAGAGAACGGGCATCAACTGTAGAAAAAGGGAGAATGGGGAATTGGGCCCTGGGAAGTGGGGAAGAGTGAAAGTGACGCGATAAGAGTAAAGAAAAAAACTTGAGACTGACTTGCCAACCTTGACGGCTGTCCATGGAACTCTCGCATGTTAAAGATAGGGGCGGACCTTAGCCTCAAAACGTTCCTTATGACTCCTAGGAAAAGAAATTACCACGGTGGTACTGTCGTGAAGCAGAGGGCTTGCTACTAGGCTGAAAGAGGAGTGAGAGAAGAGCCAATCAGGGATTTACTAAATCATTGGAACCTAAACTGGGCCCTGAACAACGGAATGGTAAACTGGGTTTTGAACCTTATATATCCTCCAGGAATCGGGAAAACTTCAAACTCTCGTAAAAATGGGATCATGCTCGTATAGAAAATTAAAACGTGAAGGGATCCTTGGAAATCGTTGCTCACATAAACTGTCAACTAAGCAGGGATCTGATGGTAAGATGGGGAATTCCACCATCTTGTAAGGAAATGAATGCACGAAAGCCTTATCGGAACGTCGAACGAGAGGCCACCATGACGCAGAAAAACTCACTCAAGAGAAGATTGCAGAGAGGGAAAATGATGAACTAGGCGTTCTAAGGTCCGAACCTTCCGACACCCATGTTTTTCTGATCAGGCTTTAGGAAGAGAAGCGTTTAAACTATTGGGAAGGTAACAGAAACATCGGAACTCTTTAGGATAGGGAAGCAAATATGCCTACTTTTCGCGCCAAATCAAGGGATTCGGAGACGTCAAGAAGATTGACTACTTAGGTAGGGTATTTAAACAAGGTAGGGAAGAAGGAATCAATCCAAAAAGGAATGTCGAGAATTGAAGTCAGGCCTGAGGATAAGCGGGTGGAGGAAACAAGGGATAACGAGGGGGACCATTGGATGTCGTGACTCTTTCAACAACGATAGATGGGTCGAAGGGGGGATATCGTCGAGCCACGAGATAGTGTTTAAAAGGGGGGACCTGATGCTATTGTCACTCTGTCATATGACCCGAATGGAAATGAAAGCATCCGGTTCCCCTACCGATCGAAAACGTGCCCCAACCAAAGAACCTGGAAACAGGATCCTCATGTTGAAATAAAGCCACACTTACTAATACGGGAGGTCAACAAAATCGCTGTAAGGGGTTGCAAAGGACTCGGGGGGGAGGACTCGGACAAAGGAAAAAGAGATTTACGTCAGGGTCCCAGACTAGGAACCCCAGGTAAGAACTAATAAGTGGGAGAGAAAAGAGGGTTGGGACGAACCGTAGAGGGTGGGAGGTTAACACCTCGGCAAAACGAGAAGACGAAGCAAGCGGGCCGTCCATTATACGAAACACAACATAGTATTATGATTACATAAGGAGAAATAAAAGTACATGGCGCTAAAGAAGGCGGAAGTCGGTGGGGCAAAGAAATCTACTACGGTCGTACCAAAAATGGCAATTCAAAAAAGTCGGCGGCACAACTTGGAACGGAATTATTCTAAAATGGTAAACGGAAGTCAATATTGCCGGTGAATATAGAGGTCAACAAATAGAACTTTCAGCAAACGAATTCTAGTGTGGTTAAGACAGGTAAATAGAGAGCTTTACTTACATGCGGGACGGGAAATTGTGCATCTTTTGGGGGGGGGCGTACCGAGAAGGCCGGGGCGGCGGGGAAAGCGGACAGCGACGTTTGAAATAGGGGTGAACAGTGTAAAAGCATCATGAAAAAGGCTTTGCCACCGTCGATATAATCGGTGTGCGAGAGGAGGAAGCCCAGCTAAGGGTTGAACGAGGCCAGGAAATCCATTTAAAAAGTCTAATTCTCCCAGAATCCACATAAGAATAAGTAGAAAAGAAAAGAAACATTCTCGGGGTGATGAGGGCTAGAGGACCGTTGGAAAAAAAAAACGGTAGCAAGACCTCTCCCCATAAGTGTCAATGTCGTGCAACGAAAGAATAACAGAGTTCTGGAGAGAAAGGGGCAGCGGAGACGAAAGAAAAAAGCTGGCGCACCGATGGGACATCAAAATCACGGAAAACAAGCCTCTCGGCGGGCGAGAACAGGAGGGAAACTGTGGTGTGGAAGTGGGAGCCTGGTACTGCACGCCCTGCGCGAGGGAAAGCCCTTCATCTTTCGCCGCAGGCGGAGGAGAGAAAAGAGTGGTCGCGAGTTTAGATCCGGGAAGCGGAAGGAATTGAAGGACTATTCCATCCGGGGGGATTCAAAGAACTCTCAGCTACCTGACAGGAGAACGGTGGCTGTGCTAAACTGTTGCTTCACCTGATCCCTGACGGCCCTGCGCGGTATCCGCGCCATCGGAAACGGGGGGAAATCTCGATGCTGTCTCACCGAGTTCCAGGAATTATATATCATGGTCAAAGACGAAATCTTTTGCGGCGGTAGGTTTTTCCAGGGGCTGCCGTGCCAAAGAGAAGGGTGGCAAAAGTGAGAATGCATTATGTGGTCTGTGACATGCCCGAGGGAAGAATTCCATCATGGGGACTCAACAAACAAGGCAATTGAACATATGACAAGTGGACGACAAAGTCTGAAGGGCGCGGGTGGCCCGAAATCTCATTTACACCCGTTCTTATTACGTGAATGGAAAAACGTTTCACGCCTATATGCAGAAGTGGGTTAGGGTTGAGCTAGTGATCTCTGTTCAAAGGAATCGGACCCACTAAATCTTTCAAGGCAGGTTCGCGTGAATCTACAGGCCTGGATGCCGGATAGCGATCGGACGGTGGAACTCCGTGCTGGAAGGACGTCAGATTCCTCTATGTCTATCCGAAGAGCACAAACATTCATGTGTTTGGTCAGCATATGCGCGGAAAGTGGGGGTGAAACCCCACAACAACAAAAAAGACCCCCCCCAAAAAACACCACTCGAAAAAACCTCTAACAGACACCTTCTGAAAGAGAAGCGAAGCAACAGACTGGGTCGTAGAACGGGTTGTGAAAAACCGGAAGAAAAGTTCCGCTCGGAACAACAACAAGCCGAACGACGCTTTGAAGACGAAGGGGGTTTTTCACGAAGGGGTGCTATCAATTACGGAAAAAGCACAGCTTAGAGAAAAACTGAATCTGAATGTGACCGAGAGAAAATCTTCTCGAACCTCTCTGGAGGCAACAGATACGCTTCAAAGGGAGTACACGCAGGACACCCTCACCGCGAGAAACACGGTCTTGGGTAACGGATATGGCTGTTTTGACGGATCAGAAGGGCCCCAGCTAGACTACCAACCTGAAGGGGACAGTTTGGCTTAGCAAGGGGAGGAGTGTAACCAAAAAACCCCCCACAAAAACCCGACCCCCCCACCCCCACCCCAGCCCCCCCCCAAACAACACCCCCAACACCCCCCCCCCACCCCCCCCAACCCCAAAAAACCCCCCCCCCAACAACAACCAAAAAAAAAATCAGTTTAGGCAAACTTCGATTCTTGGCGTTTAAGATGGAACGGATTGGCAAAAAAGGCGCGAGTATAGACCGCAAGATTCGGAGGTAAGTGTCCCCAGGAGTTTTGCGGGAACAGACGGGTCTTGGATGAAGGCGCACCACGAAAGCCCATAACGGACAAAAGGAGGGAACAAACGGCGGCCTTCTGGGGTGAGCACAAAGGTGCAATGACGATATGGTCACGCCCTTTCTGCCCTTGGGACCCCTGATCTACAATATCCGCTAAAAAGAAATCTGAGGGGGCGCATAGGGGCAGAGGTAAGAACTTCCAGCCGACCGGGGGAAAGAACCTTTATCATGAGAATCGCCTTATCAGATGGCGGTAATATCGTTAGAAGAAGTGGTTTCTTCGTCAAACGCAGAGTCATGTCACCACGCGGGGGAAACGCAAGTCAATATGGCGTGACGCATGTACCAGGGTTCACAAGGTGACTGGTGTCTGGAGGATAACAACGGGGATCCCTACTCTGCAGTCGGCCAACCAAAAAAACGGAAGGTAAATTTCGCTCAAGTTAGTTTATATGGGCAGCTAGGCGAGGCTGAGAGAGTGAAACCGCACGTAGCGCTTGTATGCGTCAAACACAGCGTCGCCGGCGAAAAGGCAAAAAAAGGAGTTCATTGTCATTGCCCGAAAGTGACGGCGCATGACAGGGCATCAGGGTAAGAAAAAGGCCGGCGCGGCGCACCTATTTCTCCGGCGCTTCGAACTGCAGTGGTACGTAGACGACGAAAGAGGCACGCCGGGTTTTTATGGGTGGCATGGGCCAGGGGTAGGGGAGACACGTGTGGAATGAGGCAGGTAGGGAAAAAACGACACATAGCATCGCTAGGGGAAGACTAAAAAATCCAACGGGACCATTCTGTTCAGAATTTAAGGAGGCGTCGCCGAAAAAGTGACTAAGACAAATCGAACAGGACAAGCCCCGAATGGTCGTGGGATTTGGAAGGAGGGAGGGGGACGATCGGCATGGAGGCGCGGATGGGGGCTTAACGGCCGAGAATTTCGCGAACGATCTCGATAAAAAAAAAAAAAAGAGTATGAGGAACACAATAGGATCTGCTGCTAAGGGGGAATGAAGGGAAGGGAATCATCCGCGCCCATCTCGAGGTCAGGCAAACTCCGGAAATGCCACTCGGAAAAAGGAAGGTCTATTCCTATGAGGAGGGCCCTTTATAGTAGGATGTTAGTAGAAAAAGGAAGCGACGAAAGATATGGCTAGGCTACCGTAAGGGAGAAATGTCCGAGTCTCCCAGACCGCGAAGTCTTATGTATGCCTCGTCAGTAATTCAGAAAAGAAAAAAGTGTACAAAGCAACGTCCAAGGGGAGAAAAGAAAAAAAGGGGGAGCTCCTCATTTCTATGCCATAACTCACTTGAGTGGAGACCCGACCTCCACAGCTAAAACTCGAGGCACCGGCCTCCTGAGCCATGAATGCAAAGGGAGTCGAACAGTAAAGGAAGAATGACAACATGACGACCAGGGTAGAAAGGAAAGGGGGCTACGCTGTGTAGACTGCAGGAGAACCGCAGTAGAACTCCGGTGCGTATCAGTAGTGAAAAAAATCCCGAGTCCCTCTGCTCATCAAAAACGAGCTGGAAAGAACCCAACATCTCGGGCCGGGAAGCTTGTGTTTGTACTCGGACCGTTGCCTCAGTCTGGCTGATACATCCCATCGTTACAAAATTTTAGGGCAATCGCCCCATCTGCGAAGCACTCGGCGTGAGAATAAGAGGGTTCTCTTTGGGCGGGGTGACGAAAAGAGGAACACAGGCGGATAGCTCTTGGCACCCTCAAGTCACAGTAGGAAAGTAGAGAAATCCAGCACGCGGGTCGCGGAGACACAAGTATTACAGAAAAACGAGGGAAAAATCGCCGAGTGGTGTAGGGATCATGTAAGAAAGGGGAAAGGAAGAAAAAAAGAGGGCCGAACAGATCCGGGCCGAGAAAAAAATGTGGCCGGCTCAAGACAAGAAAAGAAGCCGTTTTGATTTCACCCAGTAGAAGCTGGCCTGGGCTGTTGAGAAGCCTTCAAAAGACGGGAGGCAACTAAAAAAGCCGAACCTGTAAATCGGCATAAGCCCGACGCCTGTTTCTGCAATCAAGTAACCGCCTGGTTGCCAAAAAAGTCACGGGTCACCTCCGCCCGCGAATGTTGTGCGCGACCAACGAAGGAACGAAGAAATGTCTTCATCCAAAACAAGATAGGGCTAGTAGCTGGGGGGAGAGGAGACCGTCGAAACACGCTCCATAGCAGGACAGAACGTTGTAGAATGCGAAAGTGATGGGGAACTGCTGGCCGAAAAAAAAGAAAAAAGGGTCATCTGCGTTCCTAAAATAGGCGAATACTGCTCTTTACTAAGATTTCCAAAGAGGCAATAGAGAGAGGCAGCGAACTTGAACGCCAGACGATTCAACATCAACCCCAGGGGCATCGTCATAAAGAGTAGTGCTGCTGTGGGTGTAATAGAATGAAGCGAACTGTCATTAAAACCCCAAGTCTTGACACACACTATGTGCGTAGAGGCCCTACGGGGGAGCGATAAAGTAGGGGGAGTAACACACCCTTCGCGCCGGAGGAACAACTGAGGAGGAACTGTAATCGTTTAGTTGATATCTAGCATATACTTCATCAAAGGAACGCCTGGCCCAGAGGGTGATTCGATCGATGATTGCTGCTTGTACATCACGTCCTTAAAGTGCCCTCGAAAGGGAAATGGTCCCTCGGTTCAGTTTTAGTCCAAGTATTTCCGGGAATGATCCTCTTCCTCGCGTCTCACGCCGGGTAGAGGTAGGCCTTTGCACTAGGGCAGGCGTGACAGTTTGGTCCATCCAAAGGGGGGAAAAATTATATTTCGGCCACTGCGCGCCCTTAAAGAGGGAGACGTCCAGGCAGCGGCAATTTGCGGGGGTGACGGGGGGAGCCGATCGGGATGCGTACTATGGAGAAAAGGGGTCCCGCGTCTGCAAAAACGCGTTAAAAAACATGGGAAAGCATAATCTATGTAACAAAAAAGCAAAGCACAAACTCTTCCGCTATGTTTTTCCCTTAATAGATTCATAATTCCCTAAAATCTCGGAACACTAGGACGCGAATTCCCCATTTTCAAACAAGAAGGTCTCGGATATAAAGCAATTCAAAAGGGAGCCGGGACCGGAAAAGATGGGGGCTCACAGCGCCGTTGTCCCTCCATGGGCTATCTAGAGGTGAAACCACACAGAATTTGCAAGTAAAGGAAACTCTTCGCGTTCCGATAGGGAAATCAGCGCACCAACCGAAGCAAGCACACCGGGGGCCGCCGCGAAGATTCAGCATGCCATTGCAGGAGGAGGGGAGGAATTCGTGCCGACACTGAAAACAAAGGGGTTGTCTCGCGCGACAAACGATCTTGGTCCAAATCGGGAGATTTAAAGGAGGTCTCCGACGTGCAGAGTAGTCCGAGTAATCTTTAGACTCAAGACTCCCTTGCTTTGAGAAGTCCTGCAAGAAGGTTTGACAACGTTACTTAGGTAAGGTCGCCGTATTGAAGACGTCCGGACTAGAAATAAGGCCAAAGAGGTGGATTCGTGAGTACTTGAGGTATGCGTGGAGCAGCCTGGAGAATCGCGGCCCATTGCGTGCCGCTTTCAACCCATTCGAGAAGGAATGAACCGTTGGGAGTAGGAGGGGGGAGAGAACAAGCGGATAGGTGGCCCAAGACTTTTGAAAGGGCTTCCCTGTGAAGGGAGGGAAGATGAAAACCACGTCGAGGTGACGCGGCCAGCGCCAGCCAAGAAGATCTCGACCGAAAACCAATCCTTGGAAAAAACGGATCGCCAAGGGGAACACTACCCGCCCTCACGGAAGAGATCCGGTAAGGGTCCCGAACACTCTCAGGAGAAGGGGATGCACGGAACGTGGCACCATCGCTCGGCAACTGGGGGGACAAGGGACTTATGTACGTACCAGGGAAAATCCCCCTCTCCCCCAATGTTCCGCGATGCCGCATTGAAAAGGGAGGAAAAAAAAAGTAGTAGAGGAGTTGAACCAAAAAGCAGGCAAAAAAAGCGTTAGCGTCCGAGTAAGCTT
>Ga0179593_1407097_pt1 | contig 26471 bp, 32 predicted proteins | sample CZODoug2_1_08_16_FD_185931 | JGI IMG/M metagenome (GOLD analysis project Ga0179593, IMG submission 185931) | Vadose zone soil fungal communities from Angelo Coast Range Reserve, California, USA - CZODoug2_1_08_16fungal (PacBio error correction) | ecosystem: Environmental > Terrestrial > Soil >...
GGGAGCCGTTAGTCAATAGCTGCGAGGTTCTTCAACAAGTACAGGGCATCAGAGGGCGTAGAAGGAGCAAGGGTGGGTTTGGGGTCGGGCCAGTAAGAAGTCCTTCAGCAGAATAGCCGGGAACCAACGGCTACGGGCAGCTGCCTACTTGGAAGAAATCAACCTGGGAAAGGTGAAATCAAACACTAATACCCTCAGGGAAATCTAAGAAGACGGGGGTGTCCGTAAAAGAAAGGGCTGTAGCAGGCGAACTACACTGAGCCGCCGTTGAGCATATTCAATGGGGCAGTGGTGTCGTTTAAAGGAGAAATTCCTATTCTTGGCGGGGTGGTCTGAGAAGACCAGCCCACGACCACCAGAAAAGGGGGGAAAGATGGAAAAAAAAAGGGGGGAAGAATACGGCCAGCTCTGCTATGTTGTTCAACGAGGTGCAGTGCTGTGGAAAAATCAACGGGAGGAGTCTGTTAATCATAACGCCGAGCGACGGAAAAGTGCTGACTGTGGACTAAAACATGAACCGTACATGGCCTGAATCGGGCAATAGAGTTGGTTCACACGCCAGGGGGGGAACACGAAAGGATTCTACTGGCTTGGTCTTAAGTTGTCGGAGGACACAACTAAAAACCTGGCTGGCTAAAGTGTACAAAAACTATATGGGGGATTGCATAGGTGCGTACTGAGGGCAAGACGAGCTACTTGGTATAATGAGGGGGGCGAGAGTTTGCAAATTCTCTGCTCTGATTACGCACAAAAAGGTCAAGTACTGCATCAGGGAACAGGGTCTAAGTGGCAGCTTTGTCACGGGTCAATGGGAGGACTACAGGTCTCGTTGGCCGTAACAGCGATCTGCGCCAGAGTTGATTCTAAAAACCCGGGGACCGGGGGAAATATGTTCAAGAGGGAAGCAACCAATCGTTCTCAACATTGCGAAAAAAAACATCATCGCTGACAAAAGGTCGCACTATAGAGTTGGTCTGCAGGGAAGTCACTTATTCCTCTACAACTCGAACCTTACTATAGCCATGCAAACTGGAGAAGGCCGAGGGGGTTTCCAAAAAGTGGCGACGAAAAAAAGGGAGGACCTGGGGGGGAAAAGTGACGGCAGGACGGAAGCCACGGGCGGAAGTGGAAAAATGCCTGGGAGAAAAAAAACTAACTGAGGGTGCAAAAAGGTCACCAGAAAAAAAAACTCAAAGACTGTGGGTGGAAGATCTAACCATTCTGGACAAAATGCTCATGGTGAATGGGCGGTCTACAAAGGACAAGGTCGGGCACGGGCTCTCGTCATAACTTCAAATGTTCCAATGTCAAAGGGGGGGTCATACTTTACTACAAAGCAGAGGCCCGGTGGAAAAGAAAGGGGGGGGAAATTCAAAAAAAAAAAAAGGGGCAGTGGGGGAAATAACTGAAAGAAAAGGGGGGAATGGAATGTTCCCTTTGGGTTGAGGTGGGGTACCACGTTGGGAGGGGGGGAAGCGGAAAATCAAATGGAAACGGAATCCAGAGACTAGTAGTGGGGGGGGGGCCGCGCTCAACGTGGGGGAGGGACAACAGGGGACTCACTGCATTAGAAAAACACCTGGGTTAAACGGGTCTAACAAACTAACAAAGGAAAGGGGGAAAACGTTGGGCTCGGATCCGGCTAAGAGACAGGGGACAAATAAAATCGGAGAAGCCAAAAGGGGGTTCTGGTGGTGAGTAAAGCATGAAAGCTGGAACCGGGTCTTGGGGGGGGAAAAAAAAAGGTCGATACGGGTCTTTGGGGGGGGGGGGGTTAAGGAGTAAAATGTGGGCCTTGTGTGGACAGGGGCCAGTGAACAACGTGTTGCTCCTAAACAAATTGCACGGGGCTGACGTTCTTATATTTGTATCAATTAATACTCAACTAACATGAACAAAACAATAGGAGAGAAATTTATAGAAGAGAGGGACTATCTCGGGGGGGGCAAAACGACGGGGGTGAAATCAATGTGAACAAAACACCATCAGGGGGGGAACTCTTCTCACTTACAAATACTCGATTTAGTACTAGTTGTTAGAGGAACCGGCAGGTACGCATGGATAATTAGGAGAACAAACGGGGGGAAGGTGACCGGGAACAAAACTGATTGAGTGAGGATCTGAAGCTTTCGGGGATACGCATCAAAGCCGGTAGGGAAGGGGGGGTGGTAGAAAGAGGCACGGGGATGACGGTCAAAGCAAACGCCGAAAAAACTTCATCTGGCTGGTGGAACCGAAGGATGGCTTAAGACCTACATTTATGGTATGACTCTGCGCGCAAAACAAAAAAAGGTTACGAGAGTGGGCCAAGAACCAACAAAAAAAAAAAATACAGGGAGGAAGGTAATAAATTCAAGCTTTTTACAGAACACTTTTCAAAAATGGAAAAAACAACCTAGAGAATTGCAAATCTTGTAAAAAGAGGGGGAACTCAGGGGAAAAACCCTAGGTAACTGGGTGACTACGCGACGGAGGTACGTGGGGTGTCTCCTAAATCAGAACTGGAAAAAAAAAAAACTCACTGGTAGGTAGAATCAAGTCAGAACCAGATCGGAAAAAACGGGTTTCATGCACTAATCATGGACAAGAAAAAAACGCAGTCTCCTTTTAAAAAGTTCACCTAAAGATAAAAGAAAGGGGGATTATGCTGCATAGGGTGCTAAAAAAAAATTGAAATAAGAAGTGTTTCGCAAACAAAGGGGGGCAAAATAAGCAGGTTATAGAGACAGATTCGGCTCTAGTCAACTAGGTAAAAGATTTATCCCATGGTTACTTACCGACTGGGAGGGGGTTTCGGGTCAATAATCAATCTGAAAAAAGGAACCGGAACAGGGTAGCCAAACTACGGTCAAAAGAGGACATTTCGGAAACTTAAAGACTCAAATGGGGGGGGGACAGAGGGGGGGGGCTGTAAATAAAACCGGTAAAGCTGTGCACGGGGTTCAAAACGCTGGGCGGGGCGGATGCAAGACGCAAAGAAGCGTCGCTTTCGGAGACGGAAAAAAGGACGTGAAAGGAGTTGGGGATCGAACGTCGCCTGCACGAAAAAAGCAAAACTTGGTAGTTCCATTTGGGGGATTGGAAATGAAACGGGGTAACCGCCGTAGCAAACAAACGCAAGGAGGGGGGGGTAAAGGTGTAGACAGGCTCGAGCCATCGCGGAAAAGATGTATAGGGGGGAAAATCCTCTTAGGTCACAGCCAACGAAACAAGGAGGCGGGAGGGCGCCTCTAAAAAAAGAAACGAAGGGGCGGCGCCTCCTAGAGAAAAGTTACGCGCAAAACAAAAAATTAATTATTCCCTCCCAGTCGAACTAAAATAAGGGAAGTCGGAGGGGACTGGGGGCGGGGTGGAAACCAAGATGAACGCGAGCTGGGGCGCAAGTTTAGGAACATAAGAACACCTGTGGCCGCTTTGGGCGAAAGAGCTAAAAGCTCGAAACACGGAAAGGGGTTTCGGAGCAAGAAAAACTAGGGCGTCGAAGGGGTGGGGGGGGGGTCGTACACGAAACGGCTCGGGTCTGCAAGGGGTAAAACTCACGAGTAGGTTGCCCGGAGGCAGGGGGTCATCAGCCAACAGAAACAACTTAAAAGGGACCTCGACACAAAACAACAAACGTGTCGGGGGGTAAAAACTTTCCCGCGAAAGGGAGGTAATCAACAGCAGGAAACTACCAGCTGACTTAAAGCTCTTCCGGCGAAAAACGGCTCAGCAAAAGGCAAAAGGGGGGGGGGCAAGGCTGGGTGACCGAGCAGGTTGCAACGAGAGGGAAACTTAGAACAAGGTGAAGCTTCAGCGAGGAAACTCAGAAACAACAAACAAAAGAATCGGTGGGAAGAAGTGCGAAATAAAACTGTCCACGGGTCTACGATAAACAACTGATCCGTCGAAACGACCAAGAAAAGCGTCAAAACGCCGGATGGCAGGGCGGAAAAGAGTGGGTGAGAAAGAGAGCTGCGCAGGCTAAACTGGTACTAAAAAAAAACGCGAGGGAAAAGTGACCCATAGAAAGAAAAGCGCACTCAGTGGGGGTGGGGGTGGGGAAATCAAGAGGGGCGGCGGCAAGCAAGAAAAAGCAGCAAAACTCAACGGCAAACATTACTACTGCAGCAAAAAAACGAGAGCTCTCAGCACAGTGACATCACCCCCTGCTCAGGGGGTACAAACTTGGGGGAGCGACGGCAGAAGGGGTTCCCCTGGAAAAAATCTCCAAATGTAACGCAAATAAAAAGGCGTCAGGGGTGGATGCCTGCTAAACACAAAAGATAATCGACGGGGTAACGGTATCCAACAGTCACGAAAAAAGTAAACTGAACCGGCTCCTACATTTAGTGGGGGAGGAGGATACGCATCCTCAAAGGGGGGGGGGGGGTGTGCGAGGCTGCTTCTCAACGCAAAAAAAAAACAAAAAGAACAAGCACGAGCGCCGACGGGGGAGACTCAAAAAAAAGGGTCCGAAAACACTACAAAGATCGCGTCCGTCGCGGGAAACCGCACAGTCAAACGAAAAGGGGCGAAAAGGGGGCTGTGAAATGCAGGAAAAAGGGAAAAAAGTCAACGGGGGCAAAAAACTGTCGTCAATAGGAATAAGTGGCACGTGCGGGGCGAGGGGTTCGGGCTTCTCAAATCTCAACACAAAAAACATCAAGAAAAAAAAGTAACACAAGTCCCTGGAGAAAGAAAAAAAAGGGTGAAGCGGAACCAGGAAATCCAAAGGCGCTTGCCGGGTCTGTGGGGGTAAGGTATTCTCAGCCGGTCAAATGGTTCGCAGTCTCAAGGTGGAAGAGGCCACAGAAAAAGGGTGCATCACGGAAGGCTGGAAAGTTTCCGGACAAACCGAGTACGGGGTAACATTAAAAAAAAGTGAAAAAACAAAAAAAAAGAAACGGGGCGAACAGAGTCAGGACGAAATGAAAACTCAGATCGCGAAAAAGGGGGGCTAGAAGAAAAACGGGAGTCCACTATGGGAACACCGGGGGGGGGGATTTTCAAGCGGCGTACGCTGCTAAAAAAAAACGGGTACATGAACCGGCAAGCGAGGTTCAAAGTGGGAGCCGGGAAGGACCTCAACAGGGGCAAAAAAAGAAAAAGAAAAACACTCATGGGGAGGCAGAAAAAAACTTCGGAGTGAGTCCTAACGCTTCCGTTGAGACATGCGCAACACACGTAGAAACATAAAAGGTGCAAAATTGCAAAGTGGACCTGCAATGGGTAGCAAAAAACACTAGGTGACAGCAAAAAGCAGCCAGGTCAAAAGGACTCGCATAGGCGCATGCAGGTAAGGGAACAACTGGAATGGGGGGGCGTGTGGGGCATAAGTCACAGAAAAAGGGTGCCTTCTCATCGAAAAAACTCGGGCTGAAAGAACTGGGGTTGGGCCAAACTCTACCTCTCAGGGGTAAAGGGGGGGAGAAAAAAAAAAACCGTTCATGGAAAAGCAAAAACCTCATCATGTCAAGAAAAAAAACTGACTACACTCGGCAATTCACTGGGAATAAGCAAAGATAGGCTCGGACCTTCCAAGTTAGTGGTGGGTGGGCAGGTTCCAAAGGGGTTGTTTTTCTGAACCGGCAGTGATAAGCCTCAATGGGGGGCTAACGGGCTAAATGGGATCAGGTCAGCTAGCGTACTATTGGAGGCGTGGGATGGTCGCGGGGAGTGGTTGTGGGAAAAAAAAGCACCCGAAGGACAGGGACACGGGCTTAAGACTGGGGGGGCAGGGAAAGATGGGTAAAAAACATCGAAGCGTCACACAATTCACTTAGGAGAGGAAAAAGGGGATATGAAAAAAAAGGAGAAACAAATAACAGGGAGGACAGTGGGGAAAACAAAGAAGACACAAGTCGCAAAGGAAACCGCATGTTAACGGAGACGCATGATGTACAACTCCCATTGCTTGACGCAACAACTACGTAAAGAAAAAAAGACGTACGCGATGGGAGTAACACAACTGACTGAAGGTCTGCACGATTGGGGACTCGGGGAACCTGCGCATGGGCAAAGGACTGGGGGAAATTAGCGGGTAAAAAAAATGAACTGTTGCGGGCACGCTGCCGCCTCATCGATGCGGAAAAAAGGAAAAAAAAAACAAGGTAGGGTGGGTAGAAAAGACGTGGGATACGGAAAAGAAAGGGGCTCAAGGCCATCAGAAACACACACCACCTAAACTTGAGGTGACGGAAGAAAAAATCATGGGGGGGGGAAAAAGAAGGTCTGTAAAAACCTAAAAACACTGTTCAGGAACAGGGGGGGTCATCTCTTAAATTCCAGACTTGGAAGATCGCTCGTGGGGGAGAACGTAGGTGGAGGAAGGGAGAGCGCAGCTCGCGAAAGGAAAGGAAAATGGGGTCAATCCAAGTGGGGGCTATTTAAATAGGTAGGGGGGGGGGGGTGCAGCAAGGGTAGGACAGAAAAACTTTAAACTTTGCGAAAAAACAACTCCAGAAAACACGTTGCTTAGCGGCAACTCTCCAAAGGGGCACAAATCTCGGTTATCCACTTGGATCAGTGAATTGAGGTTGAAGCGGAATATTCCCTCGAAGAAGGGAATAAAAGTTGAAAAAAAAAAACTCAAACGGGTGGCAATTCGAACTGGAAACAGGTGCTATACAAGAACGCGGGTTAACGGGAACGGGAAATAAAGGCCAGTGGAAGCATGTCTATCTTGGGTGGGAAGGGGCCGCTGTGACGACGAAAGGAAGTAACGACAAAGGGCATAAAAAGGAACGGGGGGCGCAAAAAACCGGGCATGGGCTTCTTCAAATTCAGGCCCCAAAACGAATGTCCAAACTACTCGTTATGCGTTGGCGCGCACGGCAAAAACAGGAAAAGGCCGCAAGAAATTGAAACCAGGATGCAATCAGAATTACGTGAAGGAATGAGCGGCACGTCAGGACACAGGGGCCTCCAAGCTGCGGGGGGGGGGAAGCAGGTCCATCGAAGGGGAGCCTATGTCGGCGATGAAAAAAAAAAAAAAACAAAACGTGGTCCGGGCAAAAAGTGGGGGGCAGGGAAAAACAGGCGAAAAAAAAAACAGCTCGGAATACGGCCGACTGGGAGAGGTCAACCAAAAAAAAAAAACGGTCCAAACTCAATTAAGGAGCGGAAGGGGAAAAGATGGGGCACAAACGCTAGGAGTTCAAAGACAAGACGTAACATCCAAGGGCCTGGGGGGGAGGGGTCACCGCGGCGCCAAAGGGGCACAAACAGCTGTACTCTGGTCGTCTCAGCCGTGGAACGAGGGGGAACAATGGGTCAACTCGGTTAAACCAGTGCTGAAACGGAACTGTTATTGTGACCGGGAGATGAGCAGCGTCTGCTACGACTCGGCAACTCTCCTGATATCGACACAAAACATCCACAGGGTGGAAAGTCGCAAAGAAAAAAAAAAGGGGGGAACAAAAAGTAACCTAAAACCGAAACAGGCTGCCGCAGCGGAAGAACAGTAACCACTCACAAAAAAAAAAAAAACTCGGCCCCATCAGGGGGTGGGTGTGAGAGGTCGGGGTTGTGTCGAGACTCATGGGGGAAAGGAGGGTCAGGGAGAAAAGAAAAAGTGCAAACGATCTCAAAAACCGTAAACAACGGTATGAAAAATAGTTAAGAAGGAGCAGAAACGGGAGCCGGAAAATGGTTGTCTAAATGGAAAAGAGGGACTCGGAAAAATCTGCCCTCAAAAGAAAAGCCCGACTAAGGTGAAAGAGCGGCAAGGGTCGGCACGACTCTTCTTAGTCTTGGTCAAACGGGAAAAAAAGCGGGAGTGTCCTTCGGGGAGTAAGCGAAAAAGACAAGCGCAACACCTCTGGGGGTGTGGGTTTGAAAAAAGCACGAAAGGTGCCTGTCCGCGGACCTGAGTTCCGTCAATCTAAAGGAAAAAAAACACTACTCGTCGGGCAGAGAAACTTTCAAACGGACGCGCGAGTTACCAACCTACTCGGAAAAAAAACTTGGGAACTGAAAAACCTTTTTCGAAACGGGGCCAGTCAGTGCAGCTTCTCAAGGTGCGCGCGAAGGGGAGGGAAAATGATAGGGAAAGGGTCCACCTGCAAACTAAAGTAAGGAGAGGAAACTTTCAAAATTATAAAACATAATTCGAATATCCAGGGCGGAAGAGGGAAAGGGGGGGTATGAAGGAGAAAAATTCTTGAAAGGGGCAAAACGAGAACCAAAACTGGTCGGGCACGTATTCCCATGAGATCCGATTTGAAGCAGGAAAGGGGGAGGGGTTGGCTCAGAAGCCGACAGGGCAAACCGACTCTCGTTCGTGCGGGAGGAGGAATACTCGCGGGGTACAATACGACAAAAAAAAAAGCGGGCGGGTGGGAACAGAGATAAACCGCCGCCAGCACAAGATCGATCTACCGTGGAGGGGTTGTACTTCGGGGGCGGTCCTTCTCCCCTAAGAAGGAAACACTGGAAAAGGGCGAAAAAACACCAGCCCTGAGACACGGTTGGGATAAAGGGGTAAGACGCACCGAAAAAAAAGGTATCGTGACGTAAAGCTCCCTCAGTTCTATCAGGTCTGCAATGCAATTTTAGGGGCTAGGCAAGTGAAGGGCCAAAAAATTGGAAAAGGAGTAGGGTCAGACCACTTGTGCCTTTACATCGTCATTGGTAAGGACGCATAGGAAATCGGGGAAAAGGACTAAATTTCACTCACGGGGGATTAAACAGAAAAAAAAAAAAGGGCAGAGATAATCCATGGAATGTGTCTGCGCTATGCTCCGAAAACATTGTCCGAGATCAACACAAAAAAATCATAGTCCTACGGGAGGAGTAAAAGGAAGGGATGAAAAACTCATATGGCACGGGGTGAGTTAAAAATGCTATCTTATAAAGTGGCCGGTCATTCTACTCTTTGAAAAAATAAAGAAGAGACAGACTGTTATCTCCAGGCTCAAGGGGACTGAGGGGAGTGTGCGGCGTGCTATTCGAAAACCCACCAAAAACAATCGTCCAAAAAAACCAGAAAAAAAAAGTCCTTCGGCTGCGACTAACTAGTCTCATAACACGTTGAGAAGGGGGTGGGTACAACTACACGGCTGTTCCAAGCTGCTCTGATCAAGAGAAAGGGCCCTTACCATAGGGTGGTGGGGAAGGCAACGTCTGGGGGTAACACTGGGCTCTCAGAAAGAAATCGACAGCGGGCGACAAGGGTGGTTCCAAATGCAGTGGTTCAAACGGAGCGGGTCAATTTCTTAAACCGACGTGTGCAGGACTCTGGTCCAAGACCCGTCTACGACCGCGGGGGGGGAGTTGAAGCGAAAAAATACGGGAAGAGGGAACAAAACTAATCAATTTTTTTTGGGGTTGGGGTTCTGTAATATCCGGTGGGGTTCAGGGTACCTGACTAGCTTAACTAATGCTGGGGATAAAAACACTGGGGAGGGGTCGGAAAAAAAAAAAGGTCGGAAATGGAACGGGTAAAATTGGGGGTTTTTCCAACAAATAGGTGGTAAAAGTTACAACGGAGACAAACAGAAAACCAAAACACTCCTGTCACTGGGGAAAAAACAGACTTTAATCATTTCACAATAAACAAAGAGGTAAAAACAAACAACCCATGGGGGGTGAAAGAGGGGAAAGGGGGAAGAAATTAAGAAAGAAAAAAGTTAAAAAAACGGATCACAGAACGGGGGAAAATCGCGCCCGTGTAAACCTTTCGATCAAGAAGCTTAAGGTGGCAATGGGGCCCAGCAGAGGGTAGACGAGCGATCAAAAACGGATTCACTTCTGTCAAAAAAAACGCGGGGGAAATACACAAGAAAACAAGGGAAAACTGTTGATCGGCTGGGTAGCGGCTGAGGGGAGACGAGCAATTTGATAGTTACTTAAGAGGGGAACGGATAAAATCAGAGCAGGAGGTAAATATTGATACGTCCGCCTTCTGCGCCTGGGGAAGGAAAACGGGTGCTCACGAAACCAATAAACATTTAGTGAGAAACGGGGTTATTCGCTCGAAATGGGAAAAGCTTTAAAAATGGTTGTGAACCCTTGCACAGTTCCCGCTTCGCATGCATGAATTAGCTCAGCAAAGGGGCGGACTTGGGGGAGAGAGCAAAGCCGGACACCTAGGATGGGGGGGGGAAAAGCCAAACAGTCTTTTGCGTCTTGGTCTCACTCTCAGCTGCACCTTGTCCTGCTTCTCGGTAATCTACTGGTTGACTGAGAGACAAAAACCGGTCGAAACCAAAAAGGGGGATTCAAGGGGTAGCGTTTACATTAAGTCTTGTTAAGCAAGTCGCTCTACAAACAGGAGTGGCGCGTTCGAACCGGGGGGGCCTTAGGTGACCGGAGGCGGGTGGCAGGCAGACTCGCTTCCACGAAACGGGGGGAAGCCGAGTTACTCTAATCCATAAAATGGGGGGGGGGAAAAGGCACCGCAGGTGGAGAAAGAAAAACACGAGGGAGTAGCAGAAAGAGCATAAAGACCACTGTGAAACGGTCGTTTACGGGGCTTGACAAAAATCAGCGACCTGAATTAGGCGAAGACTACCAGAGTGTTGAAGAGGGGGTGCGAGGAAAGGGGAACGTCAATATAAATGAAACGCTCAAAAAAGCAGTGGGGTCAGATCGCGATTGCGGGCTTGACAGTATGCTCGGGAAGGAACAATTCTAAAGCAGCATGCGTGTAGAAATAAGGGGTTAACAGCCGAGAAAAAAAAAAAGGCAAAAACCCCTTGAAGAATGAGTAGGCACTGCATTCCAGGCTCGAGTGGGATCTAACCGCGGGGGGGGCTCAGAAGAGAGACACAAAACCCGAAGGAGACCTCCTCTGTCAATGATGTAATCTGAAAATGTAACGTCACGGGTGGAGGGAAACGACTAGAGAGAGTCACAGGAATGCCAGGCACAGAGACAAATGCCCTTTTGGACTCTTCCTCAAGAGGATCAAAAGAGGCGACACACCTCGGGCATAGGGGAAAAAGGGGGGTGGTGCTTGTTACACTAAAAAGAGGCAAGGCGCATGACTGCAACTCAACGGGGAAAAAACCCCGTAATCATTTCGCACGGCTGACAAAGGAAATCTACTACAAAACCTCAAAACCGACCGTGGTGAGGGGGGGAGAGAGAATAGGAATTGAGCGCAGAAAGCTTGCAGGACGAAAACTCCCTCTTAACTCGTAAGACATCTCGGTCGTGTGTCAATGGGGAGCAGGGGCTTTCTAAGTAAGAAAAGTCACTGGGGGGGGGGGTTCGTCGTGAGGGGAGAGATCAACAAAACAACCGGGGGGGGGATGTCTGGAGATAACGGAGTCAAACTCTTTAGCAAACAAAATCAACAGTTACTTTTCTAACGGGTATTCTATCCTCTCCTCGACAAAAAAAACAAGTCGGGATACAAGACACTATCCTTGCTGGGGGGGCGTCGTGAATGGGGTCCTCAGGGCTGCACAAAAATGGAGTTGGAACGGACTAGAAAAAAGGGGGGGAAAAAGGGAATGGCGCATACAAGAGAAAAGAAGCAGGTGGGGGTGTAGTTAAAGGTTCACGGTTGCAGATCTATATCGGGCAAAGATGAAAGTCAGAGAAAGGTTTCAGGGCCGCCAAAAAAAAAAGGGAAGAACGTTAAGGAAGTAGTGGGGCAAGCTCCAAATTGCGTTCGTCTCTCTGAAGTGGTTGAGGGAGGGAAGAAGATAAAAAAACTCCTGCAACGGAAAAGGCTCAAGAGGAGAAAAGGTTTTTCTCTTCTCGGGGCGATCGCGGTAATGGGGCAGGAGACGTGCACTGGAACAATTAAGACTTCACTCAGGGGAAGGTTATCTTATTAAAGGGCAAAGGGAAGACGTTATGGTAGGAGCTGCGGGGGTATCAAGGCGAAGATATAAAATACTTGAGTCCTTCTCACGACCGGTTTCAGAATGGACAAGAAATCATCCCGCGGAAAAGGACTGGGTGAACGCAAGGGTCTACACTGGAACCAAAACAGGGAGGTCGGTGCCCTTGTGCAGGGTGAGGGGAAAAAGATAACCACGGCAAACAAATCTTATCTGCGACAGGAGAAAGGTGTCGAAAAGGGGAATGGGTCGACTCGCGAAACAAAACCACAAGAGCCTCAGAAAATAGAACTCCTGGAAGAGGGCGTCGGAAAGAGTCAGGAAAAACCCCTATTCTTCACAAAAGTGAAAGTGGGAATTCTTGATAAGAACGTATTGAGGGATTCAAACATTCCTTCACTAGTGAGAGTATAATCCTCCAAGCAAGGGAAAGAAATTGCAGGGGCATGAACAAAAAATTGAGCACAAAAAAAACAAAGAGGGGGGGGTGGATGGGTCATAGATGGACTTCCTCGGTCCTAATAAAATAGCAGTCGCTAAATATAATGCAACCATCTTTTCTGTACAGAAGGAGAAGAGATGGTTAACGAACGGCTCAACTGGTTTCGAGTTATCCAAATGAACTTGTAAGCAGGAGGGAAGGTCAAAATTTATAGCGGGAGAGAAGGAACGGGAGTAAAAGGTGAGAGAAGGGGAAACTTTCCCTTCTTGTCACGTCTTGATGAAAACAACAGAATTAACTTGGTAGGCTCAACAATCTGATCATCTCCCAGGGAGGGGGGGGGTTGACGGGGGGAGGGGGGCTGAGGGGGAGGACAAAACCCAAAATTACACAGGCTTCACAACGGGAGAAGGACCGGGGAAAAAAAAGTCATGGGGCAGGAAGGGACCGCCAGGGGAAAAAAAGCACACACAGTTGACCACTCTTCGATAAATTCAAGGGGGGAATTACCCCTCGAGGTGGGGGGAGGTGCACCGTCTGCGGGACAGGTAAAAACGCGGGCGGGCCTCAAGGGGAAAAGGTGGTGACCCCGTCGGGCAACGCATATTGCAGCCTTACCCTCCATTATCAAGTGAAAGTCCTAAGACCGGCTGCACACGCCACGAAAGGGGGGAAAAAATAGAAGCACAAAACTCAAAAAGGCAGGGTAAGGGAGGCGGGGTTGTTTGAGTCGTGACGTATAGCAGTTCCGAAAAAAGAAGGAATTCTACTGCGACATCAGAGCAGCTTCTTTGACGAGGGTTGAAGCGGTTGTGTGGAGGGAGGGGAAAAAAAAAGAAGTCCGTCCGCTGGAGAACGCATCGTGAGGATGGTGGACAATCGACGCAGGACACGAAAAAAAAAAAAAACGAGGAGAAGAATATAAGAAAAACGGCTTCACGGGGGGGACTTTTCTTCTACGGGGGAAAAAACAGTCTGGTGAAGCCGACACCAAGGCTCAAATACGAACTATCTAGCGTACAGGGGGGGAAAGAAATAGTGGAAGGAGAAAACGCAACTCAGGATCTCCGTCGCAAAAACTTTAGGGTCAGGGTGAGACTTCTGCTTTCAGGGAGGGGATCTCCGGTACGGGAGGTTATAAACCTTATTCCACGGGGGGAGAAAGGAACGGGACGGACAGGCGGAAAAGGGCCGACAACGCGGGAAAAGGGATTCAGGGCGAGGATGCTCGCAGTAAAAAGGGGGGGCCAAATTCGTCTTAATGCATGGGAGAAAGGGGAGAAAGAGGAAACGCTGACGGTGGCAGTACTATGTCACAGACACGGGTGTCGCCGAGAAAAGGCGAGGGACTTTGCATCTCGACGCGCGGGAAGTGATTGGAACACAAAGACTGCATCAAGGTGTGACAATTACTCTTGAAGTCTTGTTCATGCGTATTTATGTATGCTTATTTACGGGACAGAAGCGCAGGAGTCCTCTTCAAAGACTGAGTGGGGGGGAGGTAACCCAGGGAGGGGGGTCATCTCTCTTCGACAGTGTTACATTCTCTTCCGTGAATCACGGAGGTGGTGCTGTCCGGGAAAGAAATGCCTTCAAAAGGAAGACCTAAACAAACGGGGGGGAAGTGTCGTAAGAGCCAACTGTTCAGAAAAAGTAGCTCTGGGGGCTTACATATCTCGGTCTTTAAAAAAAAGGAAGATGCGATTCCACAGAGGGGGCTAATCTTCTGTACTGGAAGTGACCGCTGACCTAGTAAAAAGGGAAAAAGTTTCCGGCGAGTTCATGTGTCAAAGTGCTTTCTTATTACATCGAGATAATAATCCTATCTGAAATAGTTCACCGTATGAGGGAGGCGGCGAAGGACATGAGGAACAAGAAAAGTTCTATACGAAATTTGGGGGCATGTGGAAATAAGAAGATTACCCAGAGCATCAGACGCCGGGACTTTAGAAATCAATGGGGGGGTTCACTCAGCGGGTCTCTAGGATTGTAAATGGGGGGAAGTTCTTCTAATAGCCAAAGGAGGGGGGGGGGGCGGGGAGCTGCTGTGAGGGATTACCGGTCCAGGGAGCAATCAACAGGGGGGAAAAAATAGGAAAAGGGAAATGGTAATGGTCCAAGTCTCCCCTCAGAAAGTGGAGCGGGAAATTTCAAAACTCGGTGGGGGGACCGAAAAAGGACGCGTTAAAAGAGAAGGTACTAAAACAGGGTGAAACGCGAGGGTGCATTCAAGTCACCGCCTCAAAAAAAAGATGAATTTCCACAAAAGTACCTATCCCTAAAAGGGGGGGGGGGGTTTCGCCACAAAGGAGAGAGGAGTCTGGGGGGCGAAAACACAAAAAAGGGCCGTAGATGAAAACAAGATACAGGGGGAGACCGAAACTGGGTTCTCGCTACAACACACAAGCTGGGGAGACATCGTCTCGTTAATTAAAAGTGAAAAATCAGGAGGCAGTCCACCAAAAAAAGAAGGCTCTCAAGGGGGGACTGTTATACCGTCCCAGCACCAAACTCGAAGGTCCAGGCAACCTTTTTTGGTCTAGAGTGGGGGAAAGGAAATGAAAGTAGTGCTAAAAAAAAAAAGGGAGAACGTCGGAGAGAAAAAAAGAGGTAGGGGAAGGAAAATGAGAGCACGATTGCACAGCGGGCTTTGAAACGGATCAGGCTGTCCATACTGGGAGGCTTATAAGATCAAAAACGACATGAACCACAATGGCTCTAGTGGGAGGAAGGGGACTGTGTGCCAGAGGGGGGGGGAGGGAACGTAAGAACTAGAACAACGCATAATGTGAGACTTTTTTTGGGTTTTGTAGGTGACCAGCAAGGAAGGGGGGGTGGTCCAGAGAACACTGAGTCCGGGAGGAGCATACTCTTAGAAAGAAACTTGGTTCAAAACAAGCAATCCTGAAGGTGAAAAACTCCCAACACTCCCCTCTTCGTTTGCGTAGGCACTGTCTCTATTTACGGGACAAAATTGCTCTTCTTCAGAAAAGGAGGCTCCGAAAGGAATGTTTTTCTACTTCCCTGCTTCGATGGGGGGGGGGGGGGGGGGGGGGTGGGCACAACCCTAAATAATGGGTTCTTATTGTCGTGGGAGGGGAACCCACCTCAGTGGAAAAAGGAAAAAACCTCTTTGGGAAAAAGACAAAAGCGTATACGGATGACGACGCTAGTCTGTATAAGACGCACACGTCTCCGGAAGAAGGCTATAGTGGATACAAGACGGCACCTACGATCCTAATGAGAAAAGAACGCACTGTCGCAAGGGGGGATAATAAAAAGAAAGCTACACAGCGGTGTCAATGTGGGAAAATCAAAACCAGGCAACTGCAACTAAGGTAGGAATATGGGAAAAAAAATTTCGTTCGGAGGCTCGGTCTTCCTCAATAAGAGGTAAATGAAGAGTAAAGGGCCTCAGAGGGGACTTTAAATAAGCGTCACTAGACCAAAAAGTCAATTTTTGGTAAAAGGGATCTCTTTAGAGGCAGGAAAGGAGAAAGCAAAGGGCCGAAACTGAAATCTTGAATCAAGGTTCCTTTAGAAGTTACACAGGTGAATCAGAGGACATGTTATATTCTAAAGGGGGGGGGAATCAAGTGAGGGGGTGACTACTATCCTAGTTCACTCGAAACGGTCTTCTTGATTCTATAGACACTTTTAGAAACCGGAGGAATTAAAATGGCAGAAAAGCTTCGGCTTTTGGGGACGAAAGTTGAATACTTCTTTGAATGTTTAAAGACGCTTAATCATGAGCTAATTTTAGAGGGAGAATAGGGGGGGGGTATCCCCAGAGAAAAAGAAAATGGGGGGTTTAATCCTGCATGGTTAGCGGTGCAGGGGGCCAACTTCAGGGATTATCTATAAATAAACACGAAAGTAGTGGGATAATAAAGGGTTCAAAAAAACTACATCGGCAGGGGAAGAAAAGCTCCTTGGTTGGTAAAAGGTGAAAAGAAAATGACTCAGGGGAAGACACAGCACAGAAATAATATTTCAATCTAACAGAGTGGGGGTTGGTCTTGGGAAACTCAGTTTCAACGGGGGGGGGCTTCTTAGAGAGGCATGCATCTTTGAGATGAAGCATTTTGGGCCGAGGAGCCCAGTTATGGGGTATCTTTGAGAGGAGGTGTAGGAATTACTCGATTACTCATTTCCTTATTAACACAGGGAAGGGGAAAACTCCGAGATATAAAAAATACATCATATATTTTTAGCGGAGAATCTGGGGGGGTGTCGGTCCTGATATAAAAACTAGAGGATTTTCATGTTTACTATGGAAAAGTAAAGTTGAGGATTGATCTTGTGGAAAGGAGGAAGGGTTTCCTGGGGTCTTGTGGTGAAATTTCCGGGGGACACTAGCTAGGGGGCTACAGGGGGGGGGAGGGGGTATACGTGATATTTGCGATGATGAAAAGAAAAAGGAACAACGAACAGGAAAAAGAAAGGAAAAGGAAAGTAATCATTAAAATCAGACTTGAAATTCTGCAGTGACCTGGGTTCAACGTTGCTGCGGAAAAAGGGACTCTTACGAGAAAAAAGAGGAAAAAGGGAAAAAGGGGCCTGGGGGGGGGCACAGCCGGAAGCTGAATCGAGTGGGGGGGGATTTTTATGCGTCCCAATTCATGAAAATTTTATGAGAGCTTTCACTTGAGGGAGGAGGGATGTCAAGGGGAGGGCAGTTAAGAAAGGCTTGCAAAAACAGGCTCCGAAGCCTCGTCAAAAGAGACGCGTTAACTGGGATGGTAGTCTCTGGGACGGCGCCAGTCAGAGGCAATCTGTTCAAAACAAAAAAAAAACATGTGAGTACGGAGGCCTTATTCTATCGTATAAGTCAGGGGGGGATTCCAAAGTCGTGGTCTCTGGTGACACTTCTCGAGCCCAAAAAAAAGGAAAAGGAAAAAGGGGGGGGTCGAAAGTCATTGAGGGATGGGAAAGGGGTCTTGGTTCTCAAAAAGGAGCTCTCGTCTTCCACTATCTTTCTCGTCATTCTCTTTGGGGAGACTTACCGTTGTTCTAAAAGGCACAGTGAGAACGGCTAGAAGCTCAAGGGAAGGAAAAATAAGACATTCGCGCGGACTCTCGCCGTGGAAAGAACTACTTGGTTATAACACTGGATATAAGGGGGGTTCACGGGGAAAGAAAGAGAAAAAAGGCTCACAGAAAGGAAAACTAATTGGTACCTTGAAAAGGATTTTAGTGGGACTCTCTGAGTGCGAAAAAAAACTGTGTTCCCGTACTCCTTATACTTTGGACCGAGGACCGAAAAGCAAGAAGAGAGACCTTGGAAATAGGAAAAGCTTCCTGAGAACAGTAACCATTTCACTTAAATTGGGCAAGGGGACCGGACTTTAGACAAGCGATACCTGAAAAAGTCATTCCAGGGGGGGGGAGGGGAGGATCTAGGGGGCAGGTGGGGGGGGGGGGGACGCTCGCAGACACAGTGTACTGAACGTATGTCATATTCTTGATTTCAAGGGGGGGGAGGGAAACGTTTCACAAGGAATAGACAAAAAGGATGAGGAAGGAGAGGGGGGATACTTGAGGGGGGAGAGAAGAGAGAGGATATTGGAAGGGGACAGGAGATCACGCTCTGGTCGCTACAATTTCACTCCTGGAGGGAAGAAGGAGGGGGAGTCAAAACGAACATTGGCCTTTATTCTAAAGATAAATCTAGGAAAGGAGGGAAAAAAGGTTACTAAGGGGAACGGGAGAAAAATAGGCATTGGAGATATTCAGAACTACCTCAGGTTTAGGACAGGAGGGAGGGACCGGAGAACAAGATGGGCAGGTGGCGTCTTGAAAAAAATAGGGACTCACAGGGGGGTGGTCCAAAACTAGCGAGAGGACAATCATCAAATTGAGAAGGTATAAGACAATCTTTCTGGGGAGCATGCATTTTCCTTCTATCCTCTGGGGGACCAACACTTCTGCCCACAGGTGAGTGGACGAGAGGAGGGAAGATCTAAGAGAGGGAGATCTATCTGGGGGGGAGGTGATCAGAGGAAGTTCACTCAAGGCGAAGAGAATAGGGGGTGTGGGGGAGAAAAAAGGCCTGGGTTCAACTGTGGATAAAAAAGAAAAGTAAAAAAGGGGGAAAAAAAAAAAAAAAAAAAAAAAAAAAACAACAAACAAAAAACCAAACACACAAAAAAAAAACAAACCAAAAAAAAAAAAAAACAACCAAAACAAACAAAAAAACCAAAAAACAACCACAACCACAAAAGAAACAAAAAAGAACAAAAAAAAAACAACCCAAAAAAAAAAATAAAAAACAAAGACTATATACAAAAACCCAAACTAGTTAGGGGAAAAGAAATAGTATTCTATCCTTTTTTAGCTTCACTTTTCGACATTTTTGGAGGCGGGGATCTAAGTCAGGGGAAGAAAAGGCTCTGGAAAAAAGCTAAGAGAAAAATGAAGGTCTGGGAGAGGGAGGGTATCGAGGAAGGGGGCTTGAGGCTCAGAAATGAAAAGGTGTCACACCTTCTCTGGGGTCTAAGATAAAAAGAAACAGTTGTGGGGTTGGAAGGGTCATCCTATTTTCATGGGAGAGGAACGAGAAAGCTGGGGGGGGACTCATATTGCACTACGACAGTTGAAACATCACTCACATGCTTCTCAGATCTATTACAAGACTATCTTGCATGGGGCCGGAAAAACAGGACGGTGAGGGGAGAAAAGAGACAGCTGGGGACCGAAGACTTGGGAACATCAAAAATGATCAATGGTTCATGAAGTTCCTCCGGAGAACCGTCTGGGGGGGTAGGGGGTAAGGGGAAAAAACCTACAAAGACAGTGTGGAAATCTTTAAGATTTCCACTGCGCATAAAGTGGAAAATTGATGAAAATAAAGAGGCAAGAAGTAGTTGTTCTATATCTTTCATGACGGAAGAGAAAAAGAGTTTCTAGCAGAGGATTCTTCATCTCTGATAACTCAAATTTCCATAGCAGAAAGATAGATCTCAGATGTGACTGTAAATCTTTTTATAAAAAGAAAAGGAACTAGAGGGGATTGATAGAAAATAAAGAAAACAACTTACGGAGAAAATAGGAGTCATTAACTCTGGAGAAGTACACGGAACTGCAAAGCCACAACTCCGTCTCGCTTACGAGAAGGTAGTATTTAGAAAAATTCTTGGACTTATCTTTGAATGAAAAAGAAAGTAAAAAAAAATCAAAGTGGAATAGGGTTTTCTCTGGTTTTAATGGAAAAGGAAGAACCTAGAGAGGGGGGGCTAGAAAAAAAGTACTTGAAGAAATTATATATTGTGCTGGAGATGGGCCGTGATCCACTTTACCGGTTTACAACTTAAAGAGTTGATGGGGAAAAGACTTTCAGAAAAAGGAGAAATGCATCTACCGGATAAAAAAGCAATCATTTGGGGGCGACTATCACGTTGAAACAGTCTTGGATACAATGGGTACCTAGTGGACTCCAATAGGATACTAAAATATAAAAGGGGGGAAATAAAAGGAAATTCTCAAGGGTAACTCGAACTCTTTTAGGTGGAACGGATCTTAAAAACTGTAGGTATGGGGAAGAACATGGCTCAGCTAGCAAAAAGTCTTCAAATACATTAACGGGTGGAGAGAAAGGATACGTGAGGAAGGTAAGGGTCATCAGTCACAAAAAAAAAGAGACAACGGCGATGGGGTCAAATGTGACGCTTGCATGCGTGATCTTATTATAAGGAAAGGGGGGGTAAAGTCCGGACAGGTTAAACTAAGTCTTCTCTATAAAGGGATTAATTTACTCAAAAAACAAAACAAAAGGGAAGGGGGTTAAAATAAGGGGGCCCTAAGTGAAGGTTCTTCTCACGGTGGTTCAAAGAGCACGGGGGAAAGTAAGGGGAGATAAGAGAAAAAGCTATGGGCGCATCGGCTATAACATAGATCAAGAAAAGTGAACATGCGACGAGCCGCCAAAAGGAAAGAAAAGAGAGAAAAACTCCAAGGCAAAAGTTGTGAGGAAGGGGGGGGGGAAAATAGCTGGTTTAGGTCCTTTTCGCTTAATAATCAAACATGTGAAAACGGGTTCATCATAAAATCACCGGTCTGGGGGGGGGGGAAAAGAGGAAAAAAGGGTTCTCCTTTTTGAAACACTTTGAAAAAATACCCGAAAGGTGGGAAGTCCCCGTAGAGAGAGAGTGACTTGACGTGGGGGGGGGTAGACTCAACACACCGAAGGAAGGAAAAAAAAAAGGGAGAAGGGTGTGTATGAGGGCGGGGCTCGGGTGAGAATTTGGGAGAGGGGGGTGGCCAAGGGCGAGGCAAAGGAAAACAAACACCAACCCGGTTCGCCTTTGGGGGTCAAAGAGAGATTGAAGCACCCGGGGGGGTGCCCATGCGAGAGAAAAAAAAAAAAGAAAAAACCGTGAAGGCCCACAAAACGTGGGGCGTCTGGTAATCTTGGAGCATTGAAACCAACAAGTAGGAGACTCGATGCAGGGGGGGAAAAGGGGAAAGGGAAAATGCCCGAGAAAGGGGAAAAAAGAGGTCTCGGTAGGAGGCCCATCTGACACAGGTGGCCGCTCTTGCCCACAACTATTTTTCTCTGGGAAAAAAGTGAAGAGAACATTGGAAAAAGAAAGGGGGAGTCAAAGGAAAAAAGTTTCTCACGAAGGGGACATTACTGGGAAATTGCTCCTCAGTACCTGTGACTTTGGACCGGGAGAAAGGACCAGTCCTTCCGGGGGGGGGAGAGAAATAGGGAGGCCACATGTATGGAAGACTTAGGGCAAATTTCTCATGGAACTCCACCAACTTCTTCCGTTACGCAGATGAAATAACTTGTTAGAAAGTACCTAGGGAAAAAGGGAATAAGGTTATAAGCGGGGTAGTGGCAGTTGGCAAGGGGGAGAGCAAATATGAAGGTCAGAATATTCAGAGAAATTGAGACCCCTTTGATTGTAATTCGACAATGAGGTTGAGTAAAAAAGACTCTGGGGAGACTCTCAGGAAAAAGGAGGAAGAGTCCAAAGATGGGGATATTTCATGGCATGGGAGACGGTTATACCTAGGGCGTATCATACTATTTCTTTCTGAGGTTGTGTGACGTTTCCTGAGCAAGACGCCATATCTATGATTGGGGGAGAGGAACGAATCTCAGTGGGAGCGAGGACAGAAGAATTCTCCGATGGGCAGAATTCTATTGTTTCTGTGGTCGTGAAAGGGTTGATATTTATGATACTTGGCGGTTCCCTTCTCAGGTAGGGGGTAGAAAAAGGGTTAGAAGAGGAGGTTACAATTTTTAGGGGAGGATATTCACTCTCTGTGATGGAGAGGAGACCCTCTTACTCAGGGATGAGACAGAAATTTAAAAAGTAGAGAAAACAAATAAGAAAAAGACTTCTTAGGAATAATAAGAAAGAGATAAAAGGGAAAAAGGGAATCTTGCAAAAGAAACCCTGTAATTGGTAATGACATAATGCACTTGGGTCAGCTGGTTCAGGGACAACGCTGGCTCTAAGAAAAAACTCACGCAAGGGTTGGGAAGGGGGTAGGAAGAAAAAACGTTCAGGGGGATAGAAAAAAGGGGGGGGCCAGAGGAGGGATTCTTTTTGATCACGGAACGTAGTGCTAGGAATTATTAGGCATCTGGCGTCAGATGAAAAAATGGTCACAGACACCCACCTCAATGCAGGGTGCAAGGTGTACCTCACAGGAAAGGAGGAAAAAAAGGGAAAAATACGCTCAAGAAAGAGACGTCTACCAAATAAGACTAGACTCGGGAATCGTGCTGGTGGGGATTAAAGTCAGTTGTAAAACAGGGGGGGGGGGTTTGGGGTGAATGATTTTATCTGATGAATAAGAAAAGAAAACTCAAAGATAAGGGGGAGGGAAAGGAGAAGGAAAAAAGATATTCGACTAAAAGTACGCTAACTTATAACAGATTTTCAGTAAGACTCAATCGGGAACGAAAGAGCTGAGGGAGGGAAGGGTAAAAGGCTGGAGTGGGGGTTCGCTTAATCTGCGGATAGATTTTCCTTCAATCTGGAGGAAAAAAAAAAAAAAAGGAAAAAAATAATAGAACATAATTCACAAGCAAGGTTGGTTTTTTGTGGTTTGGCCCTGAAAGTGTTGGGGCCTTCGGAAGGGAGAGGTTAAATACTTCTCATCGAAGGATAAAAAAGAAGGAAAAGTGAAAAGACAAGAAAAGAGAAAAGAAGAGCAAGGAAAGAAAGAGAGCCGCGTTAGAAAGAAGAAAGGGGGGTCTCAGATAGGGAAAAGACAGTGGGTGTGTAGCTCAATCAGACCACTACGCCCATTATCAATCTTCAGGGTTACTGGAATGGCCGAAAAGGGGAGGGAAGAGAGGAAATGTGGGACAAAGGGAAATGGCATTATCGGTCCTCAAAAGGGTGAGTAGGAATAAGGGCGGTTCTTGCGTTCAAGCAGTTCCACTTCTGGAAGGGAAGACAGAGGAGAAGACTGCCGAGTTGCATCTACATGAAAAGCAAAGAAGGGTCACCCTCTCTTGGGGGAAGAGGGAAGAAAAAAGGGGGGAGGTTCAGGCTTGTGATAAGTTTATTAAAGTCAGACAGGGCAAATGTAGATCATGGGAAAAAATGCGGTGGTGTCGGTTTCTCCTTCCTCGGGGGAGGGGGAGAAAAGAGAAAGGAAAGAAAAGACGCTACGACTGAATCTTCAGGTAAGAAACCCGAGAGGTTTCAGAATAAGTGACTGCTTTTCTTTAACGACGAAAGATTTCCAAGAGGAGAGGTACTCAAGTTTCAAAAAAAGCAAGGCTACTGAAGACCAGGATTGGGAAGGACACAGGTAAACTTTTATGGCTATTTGCTTGACAAAAGGGGAAAGTGAGAAAGGGGCAACTAAAAATAGTATCTACAACAAAATCTCTACGAAGGACAACTGAATGCTATTCTCAAATCGAGAGAGGGGACTTGAAGAAAGAAAAAAGAGCACTATAGAGGGAGCTTACAACAGAGCCGAAGTTGAGGGGGAAAGGACTCAGGCGTGATGTAAGTGAAGGGTACCAAAGAATGGCTCTCTTTTCACCCTAAAAAAAGAGAAGGAAGTTTGAAGAGACAAGATTGGAGGCACCTGGATGGATGCTCAATCCACTAAGACACTTACATATTCCGTAATGGGAGGTCAAAAAATTTTATATGAGGTTGTCGAATAATGGCTGACTCTTACGGTAGGGGTGAACGGGGAAAAGGTCCAAGTTATGACATCGGAGCATCATGGTTTCTATTGAGTTGGGGTTTTTTTGATTTGTTTGTTTTTTTGTTGTTTTTTTTTTTGGGTGGGGGGGTGGTTTCTGGTTTTTTTTTTTTTTTTGGGGGGAGGGGGTTGGGTTGTTTAGTGATTTTTGTGGGTGTGGGGGGTGGTTTTTTGGGCGGGGTGGGGGGGGGGTTTGTGGGGTAGGGGGGGGGGGAAAAGAAGGTCTCTGCGGGACGTTCATCTATCAGTCCCTGGTTTGTACACTTACAAAACACAACAGCAGACCAGTTGGTGAGGGGGAGGAGGGGAGAGTCCCCGGCAGGATAAAAGGTAATCCTGTGAAAGAGACACGGAAATTCTTCCAACTCTGCCCTGTCACGAAAGTAAGAATCTTCTAAAGAGAAACTTTCGAAAGGGGGAAGTTGCATTGTATTTTCACGGGGGGATAGGGCTGGGGATGAAAGACAGAGTAAACTCTCTGGGGGGTGAATCCAAAGGGGCTGCATCTATAGTTTTGTTGTAATTTCCTAAAAAAGGGGGACCTGGGTTGAAAAACATAAGGTCCTTCTCTCAGCGGGTTGAAAATGTCGGATTAGGGGGATGAGAGTTTCGAAAAAGACAAAAAAGATTGAGTAGGAGGGGAAGGTATATATATCATAAAAGAAGAATGACCGTGGCAATTTAGACAACGGGGCGTCACAACCTCAGAACCCCTTCGCAGGTGAGGAGGGAAGTCTGTAAGGAAAAAAGGGGGGACAGCGAATGGTAGAATGAGGGACCAAAGCCCCGTGAACACTGATTATTTCGCTTCTACTTTACAAGCGGTGTGCACATTTTGCTCGTGGGGTATGAAAGAAAGGGAAGGGTTATAGGGAGAGAACGAATATACGAAAAAGACACAAAGGGCGGGAGGGGGGCGCCTCTCTTCATAGTGAAAGCACTGACCCACCAAAGAGTGGGGGGGGGGGGGCTTCTTAAAAAAGACACTGAATGAAGAGACAGATGTTCCCAGGTCAGGAACACGTCTTTTGTCTTTGTACAACCGACAAGGGAGGGAAAAGTAAATTGGGCGAAAACGAATTGGGGAGAGTGCACGTGGGAAAAAAAGGAACCGCTTAGCCTCCGAGACGGGAAGTCTTTCTAACCACTGACTGAGCAGGCAGGGTAGGGTGCAGATAAAGGGCGGCATTGGCTAACATTAAAGGGATCTTTTTATGCAGAGAGACAATCAGAGGGAGGAAGTGACTAACGACATGGGTTAAGTCAAACTACCGTTGTGATCCAAACACGATGATGACCGGGAATGTCGGGAAAAATGGGGGAAACAAAGGAGGGACAAGAAAAAAGTGAATAGAACTGATTGCCCGTGCAAGGGGAAGCGGTGGGGGGCCTGTAAAAAGAAAGCTAAGGGACCGTAAGTGAGGTTATAACAGGAGGACAGGACACTGGGAGAACTGGGAAAAACGCCGACTTACCGAAGGGAGCTTACGGACAACTGTGGCTTTGACAAGTCATGGCCGTCTGGGCAAGAACAAGAAGCAAAGGCGGGTCGGGAGCCTCCGAGGGGGTGACAGAGTTTGTCGGGGAGGGAGTTAACGCAAAAAAAAGGAAAGAGGGGCTAGGCCATGTTGGTGCTTCTTCATCTTGGTCACTTGCAGCAGAGCCCGGAAAAGAGGGGTGCCTTTTATAAGGAACGGACAAAGGGGGCGTGCCAGAGGGGGGAGGGGGGGACTATTAGCTATTATCAGAGGGACGGCTCTTCCTTTGGGACCTCTCTTAGTCTTAGGAAGGCACTCGAAAAAAATAAAGGAAAAGCTGCAAGGGGGGGGGCCTGCCAGATGAACCAAAAAAATAAAAAAGCGGAAGGGTCACGGGGCGGGGGGAGGGCACTCCAAAAAAAAAGAAGTAAGGTGACCTATGACCAGGTCTAAAGAAACACCACTAATCGGTGAAACTCACGGCTCCGCGGAACCTGCAGAAAAAAAAAAAATCCTGGGAGGAGAGAAGGGGGGCTCGAAGGGAGGGGGGGGGGTGGTCGCGTACATCAGGCGATGCGGCTCTTTTGAAAAGTCGTAGTCCGATGAACTTAAAAAAGGAAAAGTAGACAAAGGGGCAAAAGAGGGGACAGCAATCGACAAAAACAGGGAGGGGTTGCCCTCGCGAATACAGAGAGCTCGACCTGCCGAGAGCTGAAACTGGCAAAGATCTACTCGCTGAACCTCAGACAGCAGTCGGCTTTGGTTGAAGGGAAAGGGGTGGGGGAGAAGGTATTAAGTGATTAAAAATCGACATAAAGAGAGGCCACAACGAGGAAAAAAACAACATTTAAAGGTCAGCGGTAGGAAAAAAGAAAGAGAGGGAGGGGGGAAAGCTCATCGACTTCCAAAAACTATGTATCTTTTAGTTGAGAGAACCCAACATCTCTCACTGAAAAACACCTCAGGAAGGCTCGAGGGGGGGGGGGGGGGAGGCAGAATGGGCAGCTGCTCCGGGCAACGAGGGAACTATATCCTCGAATTCGTACAGATCTTTTTCCCAAAATAAACGTGTGGGGGGGTTCGGGCACATGTGAATGTCAGAAGGAAGTCCAGACGGGTTGTCAACATGAAAACTATCATCAGGCTGTGCTACCGTAGCGTCGAATGATAAAAATACCACCTTGCCTTAGTACGAAACGAGGAGGTGTAGTCGGAATAGCTGTGTTGACTCTGGAATCGCAGGGACGAAGGGGAATTCACATGGGTTCAACGGGTCACCTTCAAGCGAGCGGGGATGGAGCAGGGGGAAAAAAACAAAAATCACGCAAGGCAGATTCTCATTTAGGGAGGGGAAGTTGGTAAAATACTGCAGTCATCGGGGTATTTTTTCGAGTGCTGGAGAGGCGAGGAACAGACCTTGGCAAAAAAGCGCAAGCTGACTTCTTTATAAGTACATGCTATCATCTGTCAAAGCGCCGTGTGGCATTGGTCTACATAGAAGGCTGGGGGTCAACTAGGGAAGGGGCCTATGTCGGGATCAGCAGAACACCGTGTAATTAAATGGATCTGTTTCATCGGGCAGAGGTT